>Ga0213881_10000828_pt1 | contig 16583 bp, 9 predicted proteins | sample BarmaccoBMER_R08_FD_160104 | JGI IMG/M metagenome (GOLD analysis project Ga0213881, IMG submission 160104) | Barbacenia macrantha exposed rock microbial communities from rupestrian grasslands, the National Park of Serra do Cipo, Brazil - ER_R08 ... | reverse complement strand
CTGGCTATTGCAAGTGCACCACGGTCGGCAGCCTGACGTGCTCATATGCCGAAATATCCGCGTATCGCCAGCCCGCGACCGCGCCTCCAGCCGCCGGAATCCCGCCCCAGCCGCCGGAATCCCGCCACCTCAGGGAGGAAAAGAGCCCAACGGAAGAAAGGGCGCCGGTTTCCGGCACCTAAGTCTCCACGAGGCTCTTTCCTTCCACATCACCCGCCCAGCCACCCGGACCTAACCCGAGCAAATCACGAAATGTCGGGCACACCCGGGGCGGACGCGAGGGCTACCCCACGTGGGGGATTATCCTCACGTGGGCCAGGCTGCGGGCGCGGCGCGAGATCCGCTGATAACAGCAAGAAGAGGGAGAGGAGGGGGCGGCGGTTTGGGTCTGGTGTTACTGGCGGTAGCGCTGCCCGGGTGACGCGGACACCGGGGATTCCGCTGTACCCGGCATGACCACCTTCCTCAGCGACACCCTGCTCGCCTTCGCTGGATGCGCCGCGCTCGGGATACTGCCTCCGGCCGTCCTGGCCGCCAAAGCACGCAAACCCGCCATGGCAGTGACAACGCTGCTCACCGCCGCCTTCGCCATCTACGTGCTCACCGCCGCCGCCACCCACCTACCCCGCAACTGACGTTGTCTTCTGCGCCGTTTACGTCGCTGCCGTAGGGTGCGTAGAGTTCATCGACCGCCAGGCTGATGTTGAGTCTGAACTCATTAAGGTTTTCGCTCGGCGGCGGCCCAGTGGGCGTCGGAAACCCAGAGCCGCGCGAACGCTTCGGCGGCCGCGGTCTCGAACGCCGGGTGGTGGTGCGGCGCGGCGGCGGCGATGACCGCTTTGATGGGCCGGGCGGGGGAGGCCGCGATCCGCCGCGCCAGCCCACGCCACGATTTCTCGAACGCGGGCCAGGGTAGACCCGGTCGACTAGGCCGATCCGGTGGGCCTCGGCTATGTCGATCCGCTCCCCGGTGGCCTGGGTGACCCTTGAATGCCACATTCAAGGGGTTGGGACGCCATGGTTGTGACAACCACGGGGTTAGCGAACCGCGGGTACCGCGCCGCCGCCCAGCCTCGCGTCGCGCGTCCCTTTCCGTGCGTTCACGCTCCCCACCCACGCCTTCGCGCTCTCCTCCCGGCCCAACCGTCTCCGTCTCCGCGCAGTGTCCCGCTTGGCTCACAGCCCGACATGTCACCATATAGGCGGGTTTCGGTAGCTATTCAGGTAGCGTCAGCCACCCAAATTGGGTTCCTTGTTCGGATGAATGTGGCAGCGACCCGGTTACAACCGGGTCGCTGCCACATTCATCCGGGCGCGCCCTTGATGCAGGCGAGATGAGAGTGGCGAGATGTCTACCTGGGCTCCGTGCGCCAGGACCTGCCGGGCTGATACAAGCCCATGACGCTTGGTGAATAGCCACGGGTTTCGGCGGCGTCCCCGCGGTCGATCGCGTGGAACATCGGGGCCCCGTGGAAGGTTGGGCGCCGGAAAACGGTGCCTATTTCTCCACGAGGCCCTAATCCTCCATGGGACGGCGGGCAAGGAGGGCGACGGACGGGACCGTGCGAGGGGTCATGGATCGTTTTGTCCGTGTACGCGACGTTCCGGCGTAACGCGGGTTGCCGACGCGTCCATCCCCTGCGCCCATTTGCGCCCGTGCCGGGGAGGGTGACGGGCCGGGGAGGGTGACGGGCCACTGGACTTCGCTTTGACCGCGGCGGAGCAGTCGTTCCAGAGGGAGACTTCCGCGCCGCTCTCTCTCGCTGGCGTCGGGAGGCGGGCTCAGAGGTGTTACGGCCGGCCGTTCGTGATAAAAGATCTATTTACTCCAGATGTCGCCTGGCCAGCAGTTCTACGTTTATCGCTGAGATCTCCGCCAGGGCAGCCTCGATCTGCTCGCCCCGCTTGAGGAAGGTGCGGACGGAGTCCACCATGACCGTCGGCACGTAGCGCATCCCGGCATTGCCCCGCCTCGGGCTCAGGTAGGGGTAAGGACCGTGCGGGCGGTCGGTGGAGCAGCGGCAGCCCTCCTTCCCACAGCGGCGCGTCTGCTCGACCAGCGATCCGAGCAGCACTAGCTCCAGCTCTCCGATGCAGGCGGCCAGGCCACTTCGCCTGGTAAGCAATTCCCGCGTGGGCAGCAAAAGAAGGTCTGGCTTATGTGGGATCATCACACAAGAGTAACATTGACAACTTTCGGGCACCATGTGACTCTTTGTGTAGTTAGCCACCTAGTGAGGCGGACAACGCCGGATCGGAATGTCCGCGGAATGGCCGAGTCGCCGGTTCAAAGAGGAACCAAAGAGGAACCAAAGTGGAACCAAAGCATTTTGCGATATAGCTGCGACATAGTAGCCCGGTTCAGCGTGGTTCCAGAGAGCCCATGAGACATCGCCGGCGTCTGCAAAGGAGCCTTTCTGCAATTAACTGAAAGGTTAAATGATCTTGGTCCATGGAGCGGGGATTGATCAACAACGGCACTATCGCTGCGTCGGTATCGGGGTGGGGCCAGCGAACCTGAGCCTCGCGGCGCTCATGCACGGTCATCCGGAACTCACGAACATCTTCGTGGACAAGAAAGAAACCTTCGGGTGGCACGACGGCCAGCAAATGCCGAACACCACCATTCAGGTCTCCATGCTAAAAGACCTCGTCACTCTCTCGCAGCCCACGAATCAGTTCTCGTTCCTCGCCTACCTGCATGAATCTGGACGCCTCTACCACTACCTCAATGCACAGTTCGATGCCGTGCCGCGGCAGGAATTCCGGAACTACATGGAATGGGCGAGCCAGAAGAACGAGAACATCGTCTTCGGACAGGAGGTGCTGTCCGTCGAGTTCTCAGACCTGTTTCGCGTCCGGCTTAGTGGCGGCACACTAACCGCCGACAATGTCGTTATTGGCGTCGGGGTCCGGCCCTGGGTACCGCCGCAGGTCACGGCGTACCTGGGGGACCGGCAATTCCACGTGAGCGATTTTCTCACCAAGGCCGACGGGCTGGGCGGCCTGCGTGTCGGCGTGGTCGGGGGCGGCCAGTCGGGGGCGGAGGCGTTCCTCGACCTGATCTCGCGTACCGGTCCGGACATGCCGCGACGGGTGGTGTGGATATCGCGGCGCCCGAACTACCTGCCACTCGACGACTCACCGTTCACCAACGACTACTACATGCCGGGCTACTCGGACTATTTCGCGAGCCTGGACGCGGTAACCAGGAAGGCGTTCAATGCCCGCCACCTGCTCACCAGCGACGGCATATCGGAAGCCACCCTGCGGCTCATCTACCAGCGGATATACACGCACCGCTTCATCAACGGATACACCGACCTGGTCGCGCTCTACCCAAACCGGCAGGTGTCACGCGTCGCCCGAGCGCCAGCTGGAGCCTGGCACCTGACGCTCACGCACAACGAGCACCCCGGCGTTGCCGAGAGCGCCGAGCTTGACGTCGTGGTCTGGGCCACCGGCTTCGCCCCGGCGCCGACGGATTTCCTCCATCCGCTCAACGCACGCCTGGAGCGCGAAGGCGACGAGTACAAGATCGACAACAGCTTCGCGATCCAGTGGGACGGACCACCGGACCACAACATCTTCATCCAGAACGCGGCCCGCGGGCAGCGCGGCCTCGCCGACCCGAACCTGAGCCTGAACGCCTGGCGGAGCCAGCGGATCCTCGACCGCCTGCGCGGCGTCCGCACCGAGCATCACCTGGATTCATTCATCGAGTGGATGACCAAGCCTGCCGGTGCCAAGCTCCAGGGAGCCTAGGCCATGGGGCGGTCACGCATCGCCGTCATAGGGGCGGGAATCATCGGTTGTCTGGTCGCTCGTGAGCTGGCCGCCCGCCTGCCGGGTACCCAGGTCACGGTGCTCGACCGCGACGGCGTCGGGTCCGGCGCCAGTCGGCGCTCGGCGGGTCTGCACCTGCTCCGCGGCGGCACCGACCGGACGCGGCGGATGTCGGCCTACAGCCATAACTATTACGCCCACCTGAAGCGCGCTCACCCGGGGCTGCCGATCTACCCGGTCGGCGCGACCGTGGTGACCGGGCCCGGAGAGCCGGGCGACCGGCTGATCGAGCGTTACCTTCCCCAGGCGGAGCCCGAGTCGCTTACCCCGGAGCCGCCGCTGTCCGCCGGGCATCGCACCTGGCGCATCTCCGGCAGCCACTACTGCGACGTGTACCGGCTGACCCAGGCGCTCGCGCTGCGGATGCGTGCCACTGTCGAGTTCGCCGAAGGCGTCGCGGTGACCGACCTGGTGCCCGGCGACCACGGCGTCACGATCCGGTGCGGGACCGGCGAGCGGATCGAGGCGGACGCGGTGATCCTGGCACCGGGGCCGTGGCTGGCCGCACCGGCATGGCGCGACCTCATCGCCCCGCTCGGGCTGCGGGTGAAACGGGTCGTGGCCCTGCACATAGCACTGCACATAGCGCGGCCGCCGGATCCGGCTGACCAGGCGATCCTGTTCGACGCCGACGACAGTTTCCTGCTGCCGCTGGCTCATCGCGGGCACTGGCTGTTCAGCTATGCCTGCCGCGAGTGGGACGTCGACCCGGACCGGCCGGCCACCGGCCTGACCGCCGCCGACATCGACGCGGCCCGCGACTGCCTGCGCCGCAACGCGCCGACGCCGGCGTCGGCGTCGGCCTCGGCGCTGGCGGCGGCGTCGGCGTCGGCCTCGGCGCTGGCGGACGCCTGCCGCGGCGGTCAGGTGTTCTGCGACGCCTACAGTCCCTCGCGCGAGCCGGTCATCGAGGCGCTCGACCCGGCAGGCCGGATCGTCTTCGCCGGCGCCGCGAACGGCTCGGGGTACCGGCTTGCCCCGGCGATCGCGGCGCAGGCCGTAACTCAGCTCAATGAGCACCTGAGTGAAGGAGCAACAGGTGATCCTCAGTACGTATGACGCGGGTTCGCTGCACCGCTCGTTCGGTATCGACCTCGGCGACATCGACATGGGGAAGGTCGAGTCGTTCGGAGTGGGCGCGAACTGGGGGAAGGTCCCTCCCGGCCGGCATTCCGATCCCCATCAGCACGACGAGACCGAGACGTTCGTGATCGTCTCCGGCCGGGGCGACCTGATCGTGGACGCCAAGCGCACCAAGGTGCGCAGCGGCATGGTGATCCAGTTCGAGCCGTTCGAGACGCATTACCTCGACAACACCGGCCCCGATGACCTGGTCTTCGCGACGTTCTACTGGCGCGACAGCCCGCGCGCCTCGCGGAAAGCCACCAGCCAGGACCGCCGCCGTTTCGGCGACCGGCCCATTTTCGCGTTCTCCACGCCGCCGACGCCCAACGGCGGGCTGCACATCGGCCACCTGTCCGGCCCCTACCTCGGCACCGACGTCTTCGTCCGGTTCCAGCGGATGAACGGCCGGCGGGTGTGGCATCTGGCCGCCACCGACGACCACCAGAGTTATGTGGCCGAATGCGCTCGCCGGGAGGGGCGGGCGCCCGCCGAGGTGGCCGCGCACTACGCCGGGGAGATCGCCGAGACGCTCGCGCTGATGGACATCGAACCGGACCAGATGATCCACACCAGCCAGGACGAGCGCTACCCGGCGGCGCTCCAGGCGTTCTTCTCCCGCGTGGTCGGCTCGGGGCGGGTCGCTCCTGCAACAGGGCCGGCCCTGTTCGATGGGGAGACCGGCCGGTACCTCTACGAGCCGTACGTCCACGGCGGATGCCCCACCTGCGGCTCCGTCACCGGCGGGAACATCTGCGAGGAATGCGGCGAGCCCAACTTCTGCTTCGACCTCGTCGACCCGCGGCCCACCATCGGCGCCGCTGCGCCGCGCGCCGGGACGATCACCCGGTACACACTGCCCCTGCACGAACTGCGCGACGAAATCCTTGAGCACCACCATGTCGGACGCGTCCCGGTGCGGGTGCGCGAGCTGGCCGGCCGGCTGTTCCAGCGGGATCGCCTGGACGTGGCGCTCACGCACCCCTCGGAGTGGGGCGTGCTACCGCCGGACGAGCAGGCCGCCGTGGTGCCGGGCCAGGTCATGTGGGTGTGGATCGAGCTCGCCTTCGGATTCCTGTGGGGTATCGAGTCGCTCGGCCGCCGGCTGGGCACCGGCTGGCGGGCCGACGCGCCGGAGGACGACTGGAAGATCGTGCACTTCCTCGGCTACGACAACACCTTCTACCACTCGATCCTGAGCCCGACCCTGTACAAGCTGGCCAGCCCTTCGTGGACGCCGGATGTCGACTACCACATGAACGAGTTCTACCTGCTCGACGGCGACAAGTTCTCCACCAGCCGAAGGCACGCGATCTGGGGCAAGGACATCCTCGGGCCGTCGACGGTGGACGGAGTCCGCTTCTTCCTCGCGCTCACCCGGCCTGAGACGCGCCGTACCAACTTCACTGTCTCGGAGTACGAGTCGGTGGTGCGTGAGACCCTGACCGGAACGTGGCAGGCGTGGCTGAACGACCTCGGTGCGCGGGTTGCGCGGCATTACGGCGGTGTGGCCCCCGATGCCGGGGTCTGGACCCCCGAGCACACCGCGTTCCTCGGGCGGCTGGAGAGCCGCCTCGCGGAGATGACCGGTTGCCTGGGGCAGGACGGGTACTCACTCAACCTCGCGGCCCGGACGCTGACCGGCATCGTCGAGGACACGCTGCGGTTCTCGCGGCTGGAGAGTCCTTGTTCCGGCATGGGCGACTGGCGGGACGAAGCCCGGACCGTCATCGCGCTGGAACTGGCCGCCGCCAAACTGCTGGCCTACTGTGCCGCGCCCGTGATGCCGCGCTTCGCGGCCAGGCTCGCCACCGCTTTGGGTATCGAACCGCCTACTCAGTGGCCGGGGCAGATCACGCTCGTGCCGCCTGGCACCCATGTAAATATGGAACGGCTGGTGTTCTTCGGGTCGTCTGGTGCGTCGGGGCCGGGGTCCTCGGAGCCGGTGGCCTGGCTGTCCAAGCTGGTGCGCGAGACGCTCCAGCTGCCATCGGACCGGCCGGTCGCCGATGCGACGCTGGTGTCGCTGGGTGCCGAGTCCATGCAGGCGATCGCGATCCAGTACCAGATCCTGGCCGCCACCGGTGCCGACGTGGCCGTGCAGGACCTGCTCGGTGACCGCACCGTCGCGCAGCTCGCCCGGGAGTTCTCGTGAACCACCTGGAGGTCCTGCGTGAGGTGGAGCGACGCGGGCTCCGGCTCAGTGTGTCCGGGACCGACCTGCGGTTGCAGGGACCGCAGCAGCGGCTTGACGCCGAGCTCCTCGGCCAGATCAGGGCGGCGAAGGCCGACCTGCTCGCTCACCTGAGCGATGACGCTTGCGATGGCTTCCCGCTGACCCTGCTGCAACGCGGCTACCTGATCGGCCGGGGCGGCTCGGTTGAGATGGGGAACATCGCGAGCCACGTCTACCACGAGATCGACGGCTGCTGGGACATCGACCGGCTGGAGTCCGCGCTACGGCAGGTGGTGGCGCGGCACGGCATGCTCCGCACGCGGTTCACCGCCGACGGGCGCCAGATCACCTTGGCTGTAGCTGAGGTCCGGGTCGGCCGGCTCGACCTGCGCGGCCAGACTTTCGAAGCGCAGCAGGCCAGATTGCGGACGCTGCGTGAGCAGCGTTCGCACCGCGTCCTGCCCAGTGACCGCGCGCCGATGCTGGCCGCCGACGTCACGCTGCTGGCCGACGACCGGATGCGGCTGCACGTGGGTCACGACGGCCTGGTGATGGACGGCATCAGCATGTTCCTGTTCTTCGCCGACTGGTGGCGCGCCTACAGCGCTGGAGATTTCCCTGACGGCCTCGACGAGGTTTCGTTCGCGGACTACGTCGCTTCGCTGGACAAGATGCGCGCCAGCGCGGCCGGCAAGCGGTCCCGTGACTACTGGCTTGGCCGGCTGGACGATCTGCCGCCCCATCCGGACCTGCCGCTGCGGACCAGCCCTTCCGCGATCGCCCAGCCCCGGTTCGCGCAGCACAGCGCGCGTCTGGACCAGTCGTCGTGGACCGCGCTGAAGGAGCGGGCGGCCAGCGCCGGGGTGACGCCGACGGTGGCGCTGCTCACCGCGTACGCCGAGACCCTCACCCGGTGGGGCGCCGGCCGCCGGTTCACCCTGACCACCACCGTCGCCAGCCGTCCGCCGATCCATCCGCGCATCGCCGAAGCCATCGGGAACTTCTCCGAGACGATGCTGATCGAGATCGGGCTCGACCGGCAGGTGACCTTCGCCGACCGGGCTCGAGCGTTGCAGGCGCGGATGCGCACCGACCTCGACCATCGCCACTTCTCGGGCATCGAGGTCCTGCGCGAGCTCGCCCGGCGCGACCCCGGGGCGGAAGCCCGGATGCCGTTCACCTTCAACAGCGCCATCGGTTACGTCCGGGACGGGGTAAGCGGGTCGGCGCTGGAACTGTTCGGACCCGAGGTGTACACCTCGAGCCAGACGCCGCAGGTGTGGCTCAATGGTTTCGCGTTCGAGCAGCACGGCGGCGTGATCGTGCAGTTCGACGAGGTGACCGGGCTGTTCCCGGACGGGATGATCGCGGCGATGGTGAGCGGGTACGCCGAGCTCATCGCCAGCCTGGCTGACGAGCCGGTGTGGTCGGCCACGAAGTTCGACCTGCTGCCGGCCGATCAGCGCGCTCGCCGCCGGGCCGCCAACGACACCAGCGGCCCCGTCCCGGAGCACATGCTGCCTGCCGCGTTCGCCGCGCAGGCGGCGCGCACGCCGGACGCGCCCGCGGTGCTGACCTGCGACGCGACGCTGAGCTACGGCGAGCTGTTCCAGCGGGCCGCGGACGCGGCGCGCTGGCTGCGGGCCGGGGACGTCGGCCGGGACGAACTCGTCGCTCTGGTCATGCGACGCGGGCCGGAGCAGGTCGTCGGGATCATGGGCGCGCTGATGGCGGGCGGCGCCTACCTGCCGGTCGACGCCGCGCTGCCGGCCGAGCGGGTCGCCTACATGCTGCGGGACGGCCATGTGCGCCGCGTGCTCACCAACACCTGCTGGCGTCCGGATGACGGCTCGGCGGACGTCTTCGACATCGATCTCGGCTGTGCTGAATTGGCCTGGGCCTCCGGCCACGGCGATTTGCCGGCCGGTCCGGCCGGTACGGGCGGCTTCGACTGGTCGCCCTTGCCGGACGCCTCTCCCGACGACCTGGCCTACGTGCTGTACACGTCGGGCACCACGGGGGAGCCGAAGGGCGTCATGGTCAGCCACCGCAGCGTCGCCAACGTCGTGGCCGACTGCAACGCGCGGTTCGGCGTGACCTCCGGCGACCGGTTCATGGCGGTCAGCGCGTTCAACTTCGACCTGTCCGTCTACGACGTGTTCGGCGCGCTGTCCGCCGGTGCCGCCCTGGTCCTGCCCGACGCCGACCGGGCCGCCGATCCGGCCCACTGGCTCGAGCTGTGCGGCAGGTTCGGTGTCACCGTCTGGAACTCCGTGCCGGCCATCGTCCGCCTGCTCGCCGACCAGGCGGAATCTGACGGTGGCGCGGGGTTGGAAACGCTGCGCCTGGTGATGATGAGCGGCGACCGCATCCCGGCCACGCTGCCAGCCACGCTCCGCAAGGTCATACCGGATGGGGAGCTGATCTCGCTGGGCGGACCGACGGAGACAACGATCTGGAACGTCTGGCATCCCATTGACGAGGACGGCGAGCGGATCCCTTACGGGCGCCCGAATGCGAACAACAGGGCCTACATACTGGACGCCGACGGACTGGACGCGCCGGACTGGGTGACCGGGGAGATCTGCGCGGCCGGAACCGGCCTGGCCCGCGGCTACTGGGGCGATCAGGCACGCACCGCGGCGAAGTTCCACGTCGACGACAGGCTTGCCGAGCGTATCTACCGCACCGGCGACCTCGGCCGTTACCTGCCGGATGGCACCATCGACATCCTCGGCCGCAGCGACTTCCAGATCAAGCTCAACGGGTACCGCATCGAGGCCGGCGAGGTGGAGACCCGGCTGACCTCGCTAGCCGCGATCAAACAGGCGGTCGTGGTCCGGCAGAGCGGGAACAACGGCGAACGGCTGGTCGCGCACCTGGTGCCCGCCGGGGAACGGCCGGAAGACGAGCAAGTCCGGCAGGCGCTGGTTACCCACCTGCCCAGCTACATGGTGCCTTCGGTGATCGTCTGGCACGAGAGCCTGCCGCTGACCCGCAATGGCAAGGTGGACCGGGCCAGGCTGGCCGCGATCGCGCCCCGGGCGCAGGACCGGGGCTCCGCTTCCGCCGGGGATGATGCCGGCCTTCAGCGGAAGCTGGCCGAGCTGTGGGTGCCTGTGCTGCGGGTGGCGGCCACGGACATCGGTCCCGGCACGGACTTCTACGACCTCGGCGGTGACTCGCTGGCGGCGGCTCGCATCTTCACCGCGATCCGTAAGCAGTTCGGCGTCAGCATCACCCTCGACCAGCTGTACCAGGTGCGCACCGTCCAGGCCATGGCTCGCCACATAAGTGAGCAGAGCATCGGAGGCAACGCATGAGCGAGTCGGTCATCAACCGGATCGTCGGTGGCCCGTCCGGTGCCGGCCACCGCATCACGTTCCAGCGGCTCGACGGGACCAGCAGCATGACGCTGACCGAGCTGCATCTGGCCGCTGAGCGGCTGGCACGTGGCCTGCGGGCGTCGGGTATCGAGGAGGGTGACCGGATCGGCATCTTGATGCCGAACTGTCCGGAGTGGGTCCTGCTCGACCTCGCCGCGATCCGGCTCAAGGCGGTGACCTGCGGGTTCGAGCCCGGAAAGTTCGCGGGAGACCAGGCGCTGGCCGACCGCTACCGGCTGGCGATGCTCGTTACCGACCGATCAGAGGTGGCGCGCCTGATCGACGTCGGCGAAGAGGCGGCGTCGGACTGGCCGGCCCCCGTCTACCGGCCGGACGACGTGACGACGATCAAGTTCACCTCCGGCAGCACCGGAGAGCCGAAAGGACTGGCCGCCACGGCCGGCAGCATCGACAGCTCGATCAATGCCGTCCAGGAGATGTTCGCCCATGGCGACGGAGACAACCTCTTCATCTTCCTGCCGCTGTCCCTGCTCCAGCAGCGGTACTGGATCTACTCGGCGCTGTGCTTCGGCCATGACGTCACGGTCAGCACTTACGAGGCCGCGTTCCCGTCGCTGCGCCGGGCCAGCGCCACCGTGGTGATGGGTGTCCCGGCGTTCTACGAGAACGCCAGGAGGCACATCGAGGGCCGTGCCGCGCGGGCGGGCGGTCTAGCGCCGGCCGCCAGGGAGCTGTTCGGAGACCGGATCCGGTATCTGTGGACCGGGTCGGCGCCGGCCCGCCGGTCGATGCTGCGGTTCTTCACCGAGGCCGGAATGCCGATCTACGAAGGCTACGGGCTCAACGAGACGTGCATCGTCGCCAAGAACCATCCCGGCGCGCACCGCGAAGGCAGCGTCGGGCAGGTCCTGCCAGGCAAGAAGGTGCTGTTGGACGCCGACGGGCTGATCAGCGTCTACAGCGACCATCCGGTCAACACCCGGTACGAATACGCGGCGCCCGGCGAGTCGGAACGGGTTTTCGCGCCGGACGGTACGGTCCGCACCGGCGACATCGGCTACATCGACGAAGACGGCTTCCTGTTCATCCGCGGCCGGGCCGACGACATGGTCGCGCTGGAGAACGGCAGGAACGTGTTCGTGCGTCCGCTTGAGGAATTCCTCGCGGGCACTCCGGCCATCGACCAGTGCGTGGTACTGGCACACGACTCCTCAAACCTGGCGGCCGTGGTCTCGCCCGCCGATGATCCGCCCGATGAAGAGGCGATCCATGCTCGGGTCGCGGAGGCCAACGCCTCCTTCAGCCCCGACGAGCGGATCGGCCGCGTCGTGATCGCGCCGGAACCGTTCAGCGTGGACAACGGCATGCTCACCGCACAGTTCAAACCACGTCGCCGGCGGATAGCCGAGCGTTTCCTACTGCGGCTGGAGGCGGCGCGCGATGGCATCTGACCAGCTCACCAGAGAAACTTCTGCCGCAAAACTCGAGCCCAGAGCGTTCGCGAATAAGGATTTTATAAAGCTGTGGGCGGGCGAGTCGGTCTCGCTGATCGGTAGCCAGGTCACCCTGCTCACCATGCCGCTGGTGGCGATCCTCACGCTGAACGCCACGGTGGCCCAGGTCGGCCTGCTGAACGCGCTGCGTTTCGTGCCCGTGCTGGTACTGTCGCTGCTGGCCGGGGTCTGGCTGGATCGCCGCCGCCGTCGTCCGGTGCTGATCGCCTGCGCGCTGGGCAACGCGATCCTGATCGGCCTGGTGCCGATGGCCAAGGTGACCGGCCTGCTGTCCATGGGCCTGCTGTACGTGGTCGTCACGCTGGCCGGACTGTTGTCCATGACGTTCGACGTGGGCGCCATGTCCTACGTGCCTGACCTGGTCGGCCGTGATCAGCTGGCGGACGCGAACGGCAAGCTCCAGGCCAGCCTGGCGTTTGCCGGAGTGTCCGGCCCCGGCTTGGCCGGCATCCTTGTCGGCCTGATCACCGCGCCGATCACGCTGACTGTGGACGCGGTTTCGTTCCTGTTCTCCGCCGCCGGGCTGATCGCGATCCGCAAGCCTGAGCCGCCGCCAGAGGTGCCCGAGGACAGGCCTTCGGTGCGGCAGTCGATGTCCGAGGGGCTGCGCGCCGTCTGGGGCAGCAAGCTGCTGAGCGCGCTGCTGCTGCAGAGCGCCGCGCTGAACCTGTTCTTCGGCGGCTATGCCACGCTGTTCATCGTGTACGCCGTGCGGGTCGTGCACCTGAGCCCGTTTGAGCTGGGGATAGTCCTGGTCTCACAGGCGGCTGGCGGCCTCGTCGGCACCACCACCGCCGGCCGGGTCAGGAAGCGGCTGGGCCTGGGCCGGCTGATGCTCGCCAACACCGCGGGCTTCTCGCTTCCCCTGCTCCTGCTGCTCGTGCCGACGCATGCCGGCCTGTTCGCGATGACGGTGTTCATGACGGCCCAGCTCGTCTACGGCTGCAACATCGGCATGTTCAACGTCAATGCGGTCACGCTGCGGCAGATGGTGACGCCGAGGCGGGTGCTCGCCCGGATGAACGCGGCCTACCGGATGGTGATATTCGGCATCGCGCCCCTCGGGATGAGCCTGGGCGGTGTGCTCGGCGGCGCGATCGGGCTGCGGGCCGCCCTGGCGGTGTCGCTGATCCTGATGACCTCACCCCTGCTAGGCGTGTTCTTCTCCCCGGTGTACCGGCTCAGCGAGATGCCCGCTGCGCCCCCGAACTGACTCAGAAGGGTGCACAGACCAGATGACGACGCCTACACCGCTCCCCTCGTTCGCGCAGGAGCAGTTGTGGTTCATCGATGAGTTCCACCACGGGCTCCCGGCGCACAACGTTCCCTTCCTGATCAGGCTGCGCGGCCCGCTCGACGTGGACGCCCTGTCCCGCGCGCTGGCGGCGCTGGCCGCCCGGCACGAGCCGCTGCGCACTCGGCTGGTGGCCGGGAAGGACGGCCACCCGGTGCGGGTCATCGACGAACCGGGACCGTGGCTGCTGGAGGCTGACTCGCTCACCGAGGCTGGGCTGCGGGAACTCGCTGAAGCCGAGTCGCTGCGGCCGTTCCGCCTCGCGGACGACCATCCGCTGCGGGTCCGGCTGGTCCGGCTGGCGACGGAAGAGCACGCGCTGGTGCTGGTGGCGCACCAGACCGCCTTCGATGACCGGTCGGCCGGGGTGTTCATGCGGGACCTGGCGGCGGCGTATGCCGGCACGGAGCCGCCGGAGCCGCGGATCAGCTTCGCCGGCCACGCGCTCCGGGAACGGCAGCACCTCCAGGGCGACGTGCTGACCAGCCTGGAGGAGTACTGGCGCAAGACGCTGGCCGGTTTCGAGACCTCGCGCTTCCCCGCTGACCGCCCGCGTCCGCTGCTGGCCGACCACACCGGCGCGGTAGAGCACACCACCCTCGATCCGGCCGTGCTCGGCCGCCTCCGGGAGCTGAGCGCGCGCGAGGGCACCACGCTGCCGGTCACCCTGCTCGCGGCGCTGCTTGTGCTGCTGCATCGCTACACCGGCCAGACCGATCTGATCGCCGGCACGACCGGGATCGAGCGAGCCGACGAAGAACTCGCCGGGCTGATCGGCTACCTGGGCGACATCCTGCCGATCCGCGCGGACACCTCCGGGAATCCGGCGTTCCGCGACTTCCTCGCCCACGTCAGCGAGACCGTGGCCGCCGCACGGGCCCACCAGGACCTGCCGTTCGCCAAAGTGGTGGAGGCCCTGGATATCGACCGCGACCCCGGCCGCTTCCCCCTCTTCCAGACCGCGTTCGGTTACACCGAACCGATCGGCCAGATCGAGGCAGGCGGCATCACGTTCGGCTACGAGCGCATTCCGCTCCAGGCGTCGCGATACGACATCGCGTTCGCGGCCGAGTCGCACACCGACGGCCTGCGGGTGGAAGCCACGTACACCCCCGCCCTGTTCGATGCGGCCACGGTACGGCGGATGCTGGCTCACTACGAGGTGCTGCTGCGCGGGGTGGCGGACGACCCGGCGGCGGCGCTGTCGAAGCTGCCCGTGCTGACCGAGGCCGAGCTGCGGGCTGAACTCCACGACTGGAACGACACCCGCACCGACCTGCCGGTGCAGTGCATTCACGAGGGGATCCAGGAGCGGGCAGCAGCGATGCCGGACGCGGTGGCCGCAGAATACGAAGCCGGCTGGGTCAGCTATGCGGACCTGAACCGCCAGGCCAACCAGGTCGCCAGGCGGTTGCGCGAGCTCGGGGTGGGGCCCGAGGTGCTGGTCGGCGTGTGCATGAGCACCGGACTGCGCAGGCTGGCGGCGTTGCTGGGGACCTGGAAGGCCGGTGGCGGGTATGTCCCGCTGGATCCGGCACTGCCCGCGGACCGGCTGTCGTTCATGATCGCCGACACCGGCATGCGCGTCATTCTCACCGACGAGCCGAGCAGGCCGAGCGTACCGGAGTCCGCCGCAAAGGTCGTGTCCCTCGATGCCGAGTGGGACCAGATCACCGGCCTCGATGGCGCTGATCTTACCGGCACCGGGGTCAACCCGGACAACGTGGCCTACGTGATCTACACCTCCGGCTCGACCGGCCAGCCCAAGGGCGTGGTGGTGGAGCACGGCCAGGCGATCCACTTCCTGCACGGCATGGCCAGGCACTGGCGGATCGGTCCCGGCGGTGCGGTCCTGGCCTTCGCTGCCTTCACGTTCGATGTGTCGGTCATGGACATGTTCATGCCGCTGCTCGGCGGGGCGAAGGTGGTGCTCGCCGCGCCGCAGACGCTGCACTCCCCACCCCGGCTGGCCGCGCTGATGCGTACGGCGCGTATCACGTTCGCCTGCCTGCCGCCCACCGTGCTGAACCTGCTGATCGGGGAAGACTTCCCTGAGCTGCGAACGCTGCTGTCCTCCGGTGAGGAACTGTCCAGCGAATTGCTCAAGGCGTGGCTGCACATAGGTGCGGACATCTACAACGGGTACGGGCCGACCGAGTGCTCGATCGGGTCGGTGTTCATGAAACTGGAGCCGGACACGCCGCTGCCGCCGCCGATCGGCCGGCCCAAGCCGAACTACCGGGCCTACGTTCTCGACGCCCACCTGAATCCCGTCCCCGTCGGGGTTACCGGCGAGCTGCACATCGGCGGCCCTGGTGTCTCTCGCGGGTACCTGAACCGGCCGGACCTGACCCGGGAGCGGTTCATCCCGGACCCGTTCCGGCCGGGCCCAGGCGCCCGGTTGTACAAGACCGGGGACCTGGCCCGGCGCCGCCCGGACGGGACGCTGGTGTTCGCCGGGCGGATCGACAACCAGGTCAAGATCCGCGGGTTGCGGGTGGAGCCGGGTGAGATCGAGTCCGCGCTGATGACTCATCCCGGCATCGCCCAGGCGGTGGTGATCGTGGTGACCGACCAGGCCGGGGTCCAGCAACTGGCCGGCTACCTGCGGCCGGCCGACGGCGGCGCTGAATTGGCCTGGGCCTCCGGCCGCGGCGAGCCCTCGGTCGCCGACGTCCGTCGCCACCTGGCCCAGTCGCTGCCCGGATACATGATCCCCGCGTACCTGGTCATGGTGGCCGAGCTGCCGCTTACCGCCCACGGGAAGATCGACAAGGCCGCGTTGCCTCCCCCGGTTCCCGCGTCCGCGACGGCCGAGCGGGTGCCGCCGCGGACGATGATCGAGGCCGTGCTCACCGACCTGTTCGCCACCGTGCTCGGCGTGCGGGAGGTCAGTGTCACCGACGGCTTCTTCGAGGCGGGGGGCAACTCGCTCCAGGCGATGCGCCTCGTGACCGAACTACGCACCGCGCTGGCCGCGGATCTCGACATCACCGCTGTGTTCCTGACGCCGACACCACGGCAGCTCGCCGCGGAGCTGCGGGACAAGCACGGTTTCGTTGACGAGGATCTCGGCCCGGATGGCATCGAAGGGCTTGACCGGCGCTTGCAGGACAACCCGGTCTAGAAAGAGAAGGAGCTGGGGTCGAGATGTTGTCACAGACCGAGCGAGCGGAGCTGGCCGCGCAGTTGCGTCGCGAGCGGAGGATGGCTGCGGCGGGTCAGATCGGGCGTCGGGGTTCGGGGGTGGTGCCGCCGGCGTCGTTCGGGCAGGAGCAGTTGTG
>Ga0213881_10000827_pt1 | contig 16609 bp, 18 predicted proteins | sample BarmaccoBMER_R08_FD_160104 | JGI IMG/M metagenome (GOLD analysis project Ga0213881, IMG submission 160104) | Barbacenia macrantha exposed rock microbial communities from rupestrian grasslands, the National Park of Serra do Cipo, Brazil - ER_R08 ... | reverse complement strand
GTCACCGCATGTCGCTGCGCTGACCCTGCCACCGATCGCTGAAGGGTCTCCGGCGGTGAAGGTTATCGGGTTGCCGCACCAGACGCAGTGCTGATTGGTTTCCCGCAAGGTATCGCGCCACTCGTTCAGTTCCCGCCGCGCGATTGCCAGACGTCGGTACCGTCGATCCAGCACCTGATCAGCCCACGAGGCGCCCACCAGCATGCCAAGGCACAGCAACAGCAGCCCGCCGAGGCTGGCGACCCAGACGGCGGTCATCGTGATCGGCGGGGCAGCCCGCCGCGACAGCTCGGTTCCACGGCGCTGCCGGTTGGCTGCGGCCGTGGCACCTGCCCCGCGCTCCCCATCGTGGTCGACATGCCCGCACCCACCCCTCTCCGCGTGAACAGATTGTTATCGTCACCGTGGCGGATGGTGGTTGTCGCGGAAAGGGATTCGTACCGGTAGCGAACCGGTAGTTTTGCACATTCAGCGGGCGCGTCGGCGGAGCCCGTCGAGATCGACCACGGTGACCGTGCGGCGCTGGGTCTGCACGTAGCCGCGGGCCCGGAGCGTCCGAAGAGCTTTGGCCACGGCTTCTCGGGACGCGCCGACCCAGCTGGCCAGCTCGTCCTGGGTGAGCGGAGTGATCCTGATCCCAGCTTCGGTCGGCTCGCCGAAGCGGTCGACCAGCTCGACCAACCGGCGGGCGACCCGGTTCAGGGTGTCGTAGACGCCGAACTCGATCCGTTTGCGATCCGCGTCGCGCAGTCGATTGGTGAGGATACGCATCAGCAGCCACATTGTTCGGGGATGCGCCTGGAGGAAGGCGATGAACTCTCGCCGTCCCACGGTCAAAACCTCGGCAGGTTCCAAAGATCTGACTGACGCCGAGTGTGGCTGCTGGTCGATCGCTGCCAGCTCGCCCAGCAAGGCCCCTGGTCCGCGCACCGCCAAAACCACCTCAGAGCCGTCCTCAGCGGAGGTGAAGACCTTGACCCGGCCCGAGATCACCACGACCACTGCGTCGGAGCGGGTGCCCTCGATGAACAGCGGCGTGCCGGCAGGTAGTCGACGTGGGCGACGGTGTCGGGCAAGGTCGGCCCATTCTTGCTCGGTCAGCCCCGCACCGAACTCCCGCACCTCGGCAGCGTCATGTTCCATCGGGTTCCCTCCCCAAGGTTCTCCAGGATGTGCTGCCAACGACTCCCCACCTGGTGCGGACCCGTCACCTCTACGATCACTACGTGGACCTCTACGCCGAGCACAGGTAACAACATGAGCGGCGGCTATGACTCACATTGCCACTCCCAGGGCCCCACCGAGTGGAGCCCCACGGTCGGCGTCGGGCCATGGCCGGGCCCCTGGCCCGAGGACCCCCGCTACGATCCCGATCTGCTGCGTGATGGCGACCGCCGCAATGTCGTCGACGCCTACCGCTACTGGCGCCGCGACGCGGTGGTCGCGGCTCTCGACGCCCGCCGCCATCCGCTGCACGTCGCGATCGAGAATTTCGACCATGATCACAACATCGGTACCGTGGTGCGTACCGCGAACGCCTTCGCCGTGGCCGAGGTGCATATCGTGGGCCGCCGCCGGTGGAATCGCCGCGGTGCCATGGTCACCGACCGTTACCAGCACCTGCGACACCATGACGACATCGCCGAGCTCCTCGCGCACGCCGCCGTGATGGGCCTGACCGTGGTAGCCGTGGACAACTCTCCGGGTGCGCTGCGATTGGAGACCGCCAGCCTGCCGCAGCATTGCCTGCTGCTGTTCGGGCAGGAAGGGCCGGGCCTGACCCCCGAAGCCCGCACCGGGGCCGCGCTGACCGTCTCGATTGCGCAGTTCGGCTCCACCCGCTCGATCAACGCTGGGGTGGCCGCCGGGATCGCCATGCACGCCTGGATCCGCCAGCACGCCGACCTCGGGGGCGCCTGGTGAGTGTCTGGGCGGGCCGGGCGGCTGCGGCCGAGCGGGCGGTGCATACCCGGCACCTTCGCTGGCTGTGGGGGCTGCCGGACACCCGGCTGGGACTTCCCGGGTGGCCGGGTCGGTCGGCGCACTGGCACTACTGGTGGCAGGCGCACCTGCTGGACTGCATGCTCGACGCCTACCAGCGCGCCCCGACGCAGTGGCGGCGGGACACCATCGCAGCACTGGCGCGCGGCGTGCGGGTGCGCAACATCACCGGCTGGGTCAACGACTACTACGACGACATCGCCTGGCTTGGCCTGGCGCTGCAGCGCAGTGCGACGCTGGCTGGGATGCGTAAGCCGGGCGCGGAGCAGGCCATCATGCGCCGGTTACGGTCCGGGCGTGGCCCGAGCGGCGGGATGCGGTGGCGGGTTGATGACGATTTCGTCAACGTTCCGGCCACCGGTCCGGCTGCGATCTTCTACGCTCGGCGGGGAAATGTGGGGATCGCCGCGTCCCTGGTGGACTGGATCCTCGAACACCTGATCGATCCGGATACCGGCCTGGTCTTCGACGGGGCACGGGTGAACCCGGACGGGTCGGTGCGCACCGTGGAGCGGGCCGTCTACAGCTACTGCCAGGGCGTGCTGCTGGGGGCCTGCGTCGAGCTGGGCACCGCCACCGGTGCGCCGCGCTGGTGGCGCCACGCCGACCGTACGGTGCACGCGGTCGCCGAGCACCTCACCGACGGCGGCGTGCTGCGCGGGCACGGCGGAGGCGACGGCGGGTTGTTTACCGGCATTCTCGTCCGCTACCTGGTTTTGGCGGCGCGAGCCGCCCCGTCTGAACTCCCGTCCGGCGAGACCGCAGCGCGCCTGGTGCTGGACTCCGCCGAGGCGGCCTGGCGCAACCGGGGGGTCGCCGGCGGTGGTCCGGTGTTTGGCCCGCAGTGGCGGGTTCCAGCGTTACCGCCCAGTTCAGACCGGGCCGAGCGCGACCTGTCGGTGCAACTGTCGGGCTGGATGCTGCTCGAGGCCGCTGCCGTCCTGTCCCGCCGGTGCGAGCTAGGCTGATCGGCCATGATCGATCTCAAGGTGCTGAGAGAGAACCCGGACCGGGTGCGCGCCTCGCAGCGAGCCCGCGGCGAGGATGAGGACACCGTCGATGCGCTGATCGCCGCCGACGAGCGGCGTCGCAAGGCCGTCGCCGCTGCCGACTCGCTGCGCGCCGCGCAGAAGGCGCTGGGCAAGCAGGTCGGCCAGGCACGCCCCGCGGACCGCGAGCGCGGCGAGCTGCTCACCCGAGCCAGGCAGCTCGCCGCGGACGTCAAGCTCGCCGAAGCCGAGCTGGCCAGCGCGGAGCAGGCGATGGCGGCCGCGCACCGCGCGATGCCCAATCTGGTCCTCGACGGGGTACCTGCGGGCGGCGAGGACGACTACGTCGTCCTCAAACACGTCGGGACGCCGCCCGAGCTGGATTCCCCCCCTCGCGACCATGTTGAGTTGGGTACCGCTCTGGGCTTGTTCGACATGGAGCGCGGTGCGAAGGTCTCCGGGGCCCGGTTCTATTTCCTGACCGGGCTGGGCGCGCAGCTGCAGCTCGGGCTGCTGCAGCTGGCCGCGTCGCGGGCGATCGCGTCCGGGTTCACCCTGATGATTCCGCCGGTGCTGGTCCGCCCGGAGATCATGGAGGGCACCGGGTTCCTCGGTGCGCACGCAGCTGAGGTGTACCGGCTGCGTGACGACGATCTCTACCTGGTGGGGACCTCGGAGGTGCCGCTGGCCGGGTACCACGCCGAGGAGATCGTCGACCTGTCCCGCGGGCCGTTGCGTTACGCTGGCTGGTCGTCCTGCTTCCGCCGGGAGGCCGGCTCCTACGGCAAGGACACCCGGGGCATCATCCGGGTGCACCAGTTCGACAAGATCGAGATGTTCGTCTATTGCCGACCTGAGTGCGCCGAGACCGAGCATCAACGCCTGCTGGACTGGGAGGAGCAGATGCTCGCCGCGATCGAGGTGCCCTACCAGGTCATCGACGTGGCGGCCGGGGACCTGGGCAGTTCGGCGGCCCGCAAGTTCGACTGCGAGGCGTGGCTGCCGTCCCAACGGGCCTACCGTGAGCTCACCTCCACGTCGAACTGCACCACGTTCCAGGCCCGCCGGCTGGGCATCCGGTATCGCGACTCCGACGGGCATCCGCGGGTCGCTGCCACCCTCAACGGCACGCTGGCCACCACCCGGTGGATCGTCGCGATCCTGGAGAACCACCAGCGGCCCGACGGCTCAGTGCGGGTCCCCGAAGCCCTCCGGCCCGCGCTGGGTGGTCTCGAACTGATCACGCCGGGCTGAGGTGCCCGTAGGGTCGAGACATGAACAGGCCGCGGCTGGTCGCATCGGACGTTGACGGCACCTTGCTGGACCCGACTGATCAGATCTCCGAGCGCACCCGGGCGGTGGTGCATCGGGTGGTGGCCGCCGGAGTGCCGTTCGTGCTGGTCACCGGCCGGCCGCCGCGGTGGATCCCGCCGATCGCCGAGCAACTCGGGCACGCCGGGCCGGCGGTGTGCGCCAACGGCGCGGTCCTCTATGACGCTGCGACTGACCAGGTCAGCTACACGGTGACGCTGGATCCGGTGCAGCTGCGCAACGCCGCGGACGTGATCGCCGCCGCGCTACCGGGCGCGAAACTTGCCGTCGAGCGGCCCACCGGCAGCGCTGCGGTGAACGGGGCCGAGCAGTTCCTCGCCGAGCCGGGCTACATCCACCCCTGGCCCGCTGCGGATGCGGTGGACGCGCCCCGCGACGTGTTGCTGGGCCGACCCGCAATCAAGCTGCTGGTCCGTCAGTCGGATATCAGCAGCGACGTGATGGCTGCCGCGGTCCGCGAGCTTCTGGGGGTCCGATCGCGGGGCGAACTCGACGTCACGTTCTCCACCGGCTACGGCCTGATTGAGCTGTCCCCGCCCGGCGTCACCAAGGGCACCGGACTCGCCCGGTTGGCCGGCGAGTTGGGGGTCGCGCCAGCCGATGTGCTGGCTTTGGGCGACATGCCCAACGACCTGTCGATGCTGCGGTGGGCGGGGTACGGGGTGGCGATGGCCAACGCCCATCCCGCCGTACTCGAGGCGGCCGACGCAATCACGGTGGGTAATTCCGAGGACGGCCTCGCGCTGGTTCTCGAAAGGTGGTTCTGACCGACTTCCCGCCGCGCGTTTATTGGGGTCAACAACTCACTCAAGCCCGACCTGGTGACGGTAAAGTGAAATGATGGCTCCGCCCGCCACCGCGATCCGGTTGCGTCCGATCGTGATCCTGCTCACCATGCTGGTCGCCGTGCTGGGGCTCGGGTTGGGCTGTGGGGGTGGCGCGGGCATCGGTGCGGGCGGTGGTGGGGGCAGCGGTTCGATCGCCTCCCCCACCACCCCTGACACCATTGTGATCAAAAATTTCGCGTTCGTGCCCGCTTCCTTGACAGTCGCGCCCGGAACGAAAGTCACGGTGATCAACCAGGATCAGGCGCCGCATACTGTGACTGCCGACGACAAGTCCTTCGACACCGGCACCATCGTCGGTGGGCAGCGTGGTGATATCACCGCGCCCACCAGACCGGGCCACTATCCCTATCTCTGTACCATCCACCAGTACATGACGGGCACGCTGATCGTTCAGTGAGCTCACCGTTGCCCAGTTTCTCCTCCGGACGGACTCTCCGCCGTTCGGCGGGTGAACTCCTGGCCCGAGTGGTGGCCGCTGCCGGGCTCGCCTATGACGCCTACGCCCACTTCGATCTCGCCGGTAACTTCGACGCGAACAGCGCCGTGATCAGTCAGGGTATGCTCTTTCGCGTCGACGCGGTGTTCGCCGCCCTCGCCGCGCTCTTGGTGCTCATCACTCGCCGGTGGGTGGTGGCGATCTTCGCGGTGCTGGTCGCGGGCAGCGCACTGGGCGCCGTGCTGCTCTATCGCTATGTCGATCTTGGAGTGCTCGGCCCGCTACCGAACATGTATGAACCCGGCTGGTATCCGGAAAAGACCCTCAGTGCCATTGCCGAAGCCGCCGCTATTCTCGCCGCAGCTGCGCTGCTGTTCCTGCCGCGATGGCGGATAAGTGGCTCTCACCCCGCTGACGCGGGGTGAGAGCCACCACCGAAACTCCCGCGGCTAGTACCTTCCGCCAAGATGGATCCCCAGGATTCCACCGCCGTAGTGGCGACCGTAATAGCCACCGTGGTAGGAGTTCCTGTAACCCCCGTGGTAGTAGCCGCGTCCATAGCCTCTGTAACCACCGTAGCCGTAGTGGCCACCGCCGTAGCGACCACCGCCGTGGCAGCCACCGAGTGAGAAGATCTCCGCGACCTTCATGAGCCCCTCCTCTAACGTCGTGTCCCACTCCCAGGGTGACGCTGAATGCGTTCTTCCGCTCGAGAAAAATACAGCCCCGAATCGGTCCTCACCCCGTGACGGCGCCCACGGCGGATCCGCGCCCCAGAAGAAGATCGTTCTGATTGACCGCGATGCCGTTACACAGTCGGGCCATCCGATAAACCGTCACATGCCCACTCGTACCCCGAACACTCCTCCGTGGCAACTGCGGTTACTTATGTTTACTTATGCTACGGGGGTGCCTGCCCACGGCCAGGAATGAGCATACCGGTAAGAATGTGCGGTGCACATTGTCATCGTCGGGGGTGGGATCGTCGGGCTGGCGGTGGCGCGTGCCCTGCGGGCGGACGGGCACGGCGTCACGGTCTGCGAGAAGGAGCCCGCCTGGGCGATGCACCAGAGCGGCCACAACAGCGGAGTGATTCACTCCGGGCTGTACTACCGGCCCGGTGGGCTCAAAGCTCGGCTGTGCGTGGCGGGGGCGGCGTCGCTGGTGGCGTTCGCGCGCGAGCGTGGCCTACCGGTGGAGACCGGCGGCAAGCTCGTGGTGGCCGTGCACGACCGGGAGCTGCCTGCGCTGGCAGAGCTGGCGCGCCGGGGCGTGGCCAACGGGGTGCCGGTGCGCCGGCTGGACGCTGCGCAGGCGCGAGACTACGAGCCCGAGGTGCGCTGCGTCGCAGCGCTGCGGGTGACGAGCAGCGGGATCGTCGACTACGCCGCGGTGTGCCGCGCGCTGGCCGCAGAGTTGGCGCGCGACGGTGCCCAGCTACGATTGGGAGCCGAAGTGCTCGCCGTGCACGCCGACGGCGGGGGCGTGCAGGTGCAGACCCGCGCCGGGGATCTCCGGGCAGATGCGCTGGTCAACTGCGCTGGCTTGCACAGTGACCGGATCGCCCGGTTGGCTGGGCTGGCGCCCAAGGCGCAGATCGTCCCGTTCCGCGGCGAGTACTTCGAACTCGGTCCGCACGCCACCGCGCGGGTCCGCGGACTGATCTACCCTGTGCCGGATCTGGCGTTGCCGTGGTTAGGGGTGCATCTCACCCGCGGCATCGACGGGCGGGTGCACGCCGGACCTAATGCGGTGCTCGCTGTGGGCCGGGAAGGGTACCGGTGGCGGGACATCTGTGCCCGGGACCTTGGTGAGATGCTCGGCTACCGCGGATTGTGGCGGCTGGCCCGTCGGCACGCCCGCACCGGTGTTGTCGAGCTGGCCCGCTCGATATCCCGACGTGCCTTTGCCGCTGCGGTGTCCCGCCTGATACCGGGGATCACCGCGGCGGATCTGGTGCGCGCCCCAGCTGGGGTAAGAGCCTTGGCGGTGGGCGCCGACGGAACACCGCTGGATGACTTCGTGGTGCAGGTTGTGCCGCGGCAGGTACACGTGCTCAACGCGCCGTCCCCGGCGGCGACCAGCGCGCTGGAGATCGCCCGGTACGTCGCTGGCCGGCTCATCGAGGCCATGCCCGAGTGACTGGTTGGTCTACCGGCTCGCCGTGTCGTGGTACTCCGGTTTGCCACGCTTCGCGCGCGGGTACGCCCCTGCCGCGGGTACGCCGCTGCCACTGCCGATGACTGACCACAATCAGCCAGCCGAGCGGTACCGACCTGGGCAGAACGAAAGGATGCGGAATATGGCGGGTACGTTGACCGGCCGCCGGGTGGCCATCCTGGCGGCCCGGGGTGTGGAACAGGCGGAGCTGGTCCAGCCGCGACAGGCGGTCACTGAAGCCGGCGCGACCACTGAGTTGCTGTCCCTTGAGCCCGGCACCGTTCAGGCTACCAACCACGACATCGAGCCGGCTGACCAGTTCGACGTGGACCGGGTGGTTGCTGAGGCCTCCATCGACGACTACGACGCGCTGCTCTTGCCTGGTGGCGCGGTTAACCCTGACACGCTGCGCCAAAACAGCGCTGCCGTGGGGTTCGTGCGGGACTTCGTCGCAGCCGGCAAACCGGTCGGCGTGATCTGTCACGGACCGTGGACGCTGGTGGAGGCCGATGTTGTCCGCGGGCGCACCCTCACCAGCTGGCCGAGCATGCGTACCGACATCCGTAACGCCGGCTGCACTGTGCGAGATCAGGAAGTCGTCACCGACGGCAACCTCGTGTCCAGCCGCGGGCCTGACGACCTCCCGGCGTTCTGCAGCGCCATCGTGGCGCACTTCGCCGCCACCTAGGGGCGCATCCTCTGGGAGCCACGGGGGAGCTGGCCCTCGATCCGCTAGTCGAGGGTGAACGGGTCGTAGGTGATCCGGTCCAGCGGAGTGCCGGCGACAAGCATCCGGGACACGGTGGCCCTGATCATCGCCGGAGAGCCGCAGACGAGTACGTCCCGGTCTGGCCACGAGCCGAAGCGGGTGACCACATCAGCGAGTGTCCCGTGCTCCATCCCCGCTATCCTGGGGTACGATTCGACCACTGGGATCACCGTCAGCCACGGATTCGTGGCGGCCAGGGCGGCGAGCGTGTCGAAGTCGTGGAGGCCGGCGCGGGTCCGGCCGCCGGCGAACAGCGTCACCTCCGGGTTGTCCCCCCAACGGGTGAGTTCCTCGAGGATGGCGCGCATGGGGGCTGTGCCGGTGCCGCCGGCGACCATCACGACATCCCGGCCGGACTGCCGATCCACCGTCATGAGACCCATGGGTGAGCCGATCCGCCAGGTGTCGCCGACCTGGGTGTGGCCGACGATCGACCGGCTGACCGAGCCTCCCGGTACCGCGCGAATGTGGAACTCGATCGACCCATCGGGGCGCGGAGCGTTCGCGGGAGACAGGTAACGCCACATCCGCGGCCGCTGAGGGACCTCCACGCTGACGTACTGCCCGGCCCGATACGGCACCGGACGGTCGGGGGTGACGCGAACCACGGCCAGGTCCCAGGTCAGTCGGTGGTGATGGACGACCCGCGCGGTCCACCACGCGGGGCCGGGTTCTGCCTCGGCCGCCTCCTGCATCGTCTTGGCGATCAGGCCGTAGGCATCGCTCCACGCCTTCTCCACTTGCGGCGTCCAGGCAGGACCCGCGTACTGTTTCAGCGCGGTCACCAGCGCGATCCCCATCGCGTCATAGTGTTGCGCCAGCACCCCGAACTTGCGGTGGTCGCGGCCCAGCTGATGCAGGAAGGGCACCAGCTCGTCGGGTCGGTCGATGTTCTGCACGACGTGCGCCAGAGCGCGCCAGAATCGGCTGCGCTGCACCTCCATGTTTGCCGCGAACAGCTCGCGGGTGGCCGGAGCGATGGCGAACAGCATCGCGTAGAAGAATTGGGTGACGTCCTCGGCGCGTTGCTGGACCTGTGCGTAGCTCTCGCGGATCAGTCGGACCATGATCGCGGCTGTACCCGTGTGGTGAGGCTGGCGCTCGGGTGGGGGAGCGGGGCTCCGCACGGGATCGGCTGTCATGGTCCGGGAGCATCTTTCCAAGGTGGATGGCAAGCGGGTGGACCGGTCGTGGGTGCTGCGAAATCGTATGGCACTCCCCTGATGACCGCTACAGTGCGCCGTTGGTACCGCGATCGCCAGGCCGCCAAGCTTGAGCGGAACACACTCAACTTCCCTCACGTTGACCATTCAGACGTTATCGAGACACCGACGTATCGGGACGACACTGCGGAGGGAACGCTTCGAACATGGATTCCTTCAACCCCACGACCAAGACGCAGGCCGCTATCTCCTCGGCCGTGCAGGCCGCGTCGATGGCTGGCAACCCCGATGTGACGCCGGCGCACCTGCTCGGGGCGCTGCTGGCGCAGGCTGACGGCATCGCGGCGCCGCTGCTGGCGGCGGTGGGCGCGGACGCTACCGCGATACGCAAAGAGCTCGATGGTGTCATCCAGCGCCTGCCCTCGGCCACGGGCTCCACTGTGGCTGCACCACAACTCGACCGGCAGGCGGTCAAGGCGCTCGGTCATGCCCAGAACCTGGCGACCGAGATGGGTGACTCGTACGTGTCCACTGAGCACCTGCTCGTCGGCCTCGCGGCCCAAGATGGGGCGGCGCAGGACGGCGCGGTCGCGCAGCTGCTGCGCCGGCACGGTGCCACCCCGGATACCCTCCAGGAGGCTTTTCAGGCCGTCAGAGGCTCGGCCCGGGTGTCCAGTCCGGACCCGGAGGGCACCTACCAGGCGTTGGCCAAGTACGGCCTGGACCTCACCGAGCGGGCCCGCTCCGGCGAGCTGGACCCGGTGATCGGCCGCGACGCCGAGATCCGCCGGGTGGTGCAGGTGCTTTCCCGGCGGACAAAGAACAATCCGGTGCTGATCGGTGAGCCCGGCGTCGGCAAGACCGCCATCGTCGAGGGCCTTGCCCAGCGCATCGTCGCTGGCGACGTGCCCGAGTCGCTGCGCAACAAGCGGGTCGTGGCGCTGGACCTCGGCTCGATGGTGGCCGGCGCGAAGTACCGCGGCGAGTTCGAGGAACGGCTCAAGGCGGTCCTCAAGGAGATCACTGACTCGGCCGGCCAGATCATCACCTTCATCGACGAATTGCACACCATCGTCGGCGCCGGGGCCACCGGGGACAGTGCGATGGACGCCGGCAACATGATTAAGCCGATGCTGGCCCGCGGCGAACTGCGGATGGTCGGCGCCACTACGCTGGATGAGTACCGCAAGCACATCGAGCGCGACGCTGCGCTGGAGCGGCGGTTCCAGCAGGTACTCGTCGGTGAACCGTCCACCGAGGACACCATCGGTATCTTGCGGGGCTTGAAGGAGCGCTACGAGGTACACCACGGCGTACGAATCACCGACTCCGCACTGGTCGCCGCCGCGACCCTGTCCGACCGCTACATCACCGGGCGGTTCCTGCCGGATAAGGCGATCGACTTGGTCGACGAGGCGGCCTCGCGGTTGCGCATGGAGATCGACTCCCGGCCGGTGGAGATCGACGAGGTGGAGCGCGCGGTACGCCGCCTGGAGATCGAAGAGGTGGCGCTGGAGAAGGAGTCCGACCCGGCCTCGCTGCAGCGGCTCGCCGCGTTGCGTGCCGAGCTGGCTGATCGCCGGGAGCGGCTTGCTGAGCTGACCACTCGCTGGCAGAACGAGAAAACCGCCATCGAGGCTACCCGGGAGCTCAAGGAGCAGCTGGAGCAGTTAAAAGGCGAGTCCGAGCGCGCCGAGCGCGACGGTGACCTAGGCCGGGCGGCCGAGCTGCGCTACGGCAAGATTCCCGCGCTGGAAAAGCAGCTCGCCGAGGCCACCGCGTCGGCGCGCGACCCGCAGGTGATGCTGAAGGAGGAGGTCGGTCCCGACGATGTGGCCGACGTGGTCAGCGCGTGGACCGGGATCCCGGCTGGACGGCTGCTGGAGGGCGAGACCGCCAAGCTGCTTCGCATGGAGGACGCGCTGAGCCGCCGCGTAGTCGGCCAATCCGACGCGGTGCGCGCCGTCTCCGACGCGGTCCGCCGGGCCCGTGCCGGCGTCGCCGACCCCGACCGCCCCACCGGGTCGTTCCTGTTCCTTGGACCCACCGGTGTCGGCAAAACCGAGCTGGCTAAGGCGCTGGCGGAGTTCCTGTTCGACGACGAGCGCGCCATGGTGCGCATCGACATGAGCGAGTACTCCGAGAAGCACTCAGTGGCTCGGCTGGTTGGTGCCCCGCCCGGATACATCGGCTACGACCAGGGCGGGCAGCTCACCGAGGCGGTCCGCCGTAGGCCCTACAGCGTGGTGCTGCTCGACGAGGTGGAAAAGGCCCACTCCGACGTCTTCGACGTGCTACTGCAGGTACTCGACGACGGGCGGTTGACCGACGGACAGGGCCGCACGGTGGACTTCCGCAACACTATCCTGGTGCTGACCTCCAACCTGGGCTCGGTGGCGCTGGCCGATCCCACGCTCGACGATCGCCAGCGCACCGACGCCGTGCTCGGTGTCGTGCGCCGGCATTTCAAGCCCGAGTTCCTCAACCGGCTGGACGACCTGGTGGTGTTCCATTCGCTGTCCACCGAGGAGCTCACGTCCATCGTGGACATCCAGATTGAGCAGCTGGCGCGCAGGCTGGCCGCCCGGCGCCTGGAGCTGGACGTCACCGACGCGGCGAGGGAGTGGTTGGCGCTGGGCGGGTTCGATCCGCTCTACGGGGCGCGCCCGTTGCGCCGGCTGGTGCAGACGGCGATCGGTGATCAGCTCGCCCGGGCGCTGCTGACCGGCGAAATCTCCGACGGCGACACCGTCCGCGTCGACCTCGACAGCGCTGCCGCCAGCGGCACCGGAGCACTCACGGTCACCCGCGCCTGACCCGTTGGTTCGCAACCGGGTTTCGCAACCGGGTGGCCTGCCCGGCCCGTTTCTGCGCGGCTGCGGGATCGGCCGTGAGCACCGCTCGGCGGGTCGCGGCGCGCAACTGCCCAGGGGTCTGCTGCCCTGCCATGGTCAACACCTGCTGTTCGACCTGCCCAGTGTGCTCCGGGGAAGGGTTCGCGGTCTCCGCGTCCAGAATGCGGGCCTTGGCCAGGGTGATCCGGCCCTGCTCCAACGCTGCCAGCGTGCCCGGCATCCGGGTGTACAGCGACCAGGCATCGCCCACCCGGGCAGCGGCGGTGCGTGCCGAGACGCGCAGCATCAGACGTATCCAGAATGGCAACAGAGCGTGCCACCGCGTTGACTCGCCGTGTCAGGGGTACCCAACCCACTCGGGTTTCAGTACCGTTCGCGACCAGCGAAGCGAGATCGTCGTGACGCTGCCAGTCGATGACGCGCCGAGCGGTTGTCTGGTGAGAGCCGCTCCGTTAGCGGCGTGTTCTCACCGGAATGGGTGTGGTGCGGGACTACGCTCGCCCAGTGTTACCAAATCTATTGTCATCAAGCCCACTGTCAACAGATGCGGTGGCACCGTGGGCGTGGTTCGTGATCGCGGGGCTGGCCGCCGCCGCCGGGAGCGTACTGCTGGCTGTCGACCGCGGTCACCGGAGCGCGCACCAGCGGGAACGGCGTCGCTGGGCGGCGCTGCGCGGGTGGCGGTTTGTGCTGTCCGATCCGATGCTGGCCGATCGCTGGCGCCATGGTGTGATCGCTCGGGGTGGCGCGGGGCTGGCCAAGGACATTGTGGTCGGCAGTCTGTTCACCCCGCTGGGCCGCCGCTTGGCGCAGGTTTTCGACCATGAGCAGGGCGGTCAGGTCTCCAGCGTGGTGGTCGCGGTGCAGCGGCGAGCCCACGCCGCTGATCTGGTCGCCGAGTTGTGGCTGCCAGACCTGCCGCTCCCGCAGGATCCCGATCTGACCATGCTGGGTCCCGTCGGTGACCGGGTTGCCTTGGTCAGCGATCAGGAGCGGGCCGGCCCGCTGGTGTCGCCTGAATTCGTCTTCGCAGTCAACACGCTGGGTGGCGACGTTCCGGTTGCCTGGGTGGAGCAGGACTGGGTGCTGGCCGCGGCACCGTGCACTGCCACGCCCGCCCGGTTAGAGCGCCTGCTGCGTGCCCTGGACGAGATTGCTGACCTGCTCGACGTTGCTGACGAGTCCGCCTATTTTGTGGATTCCGCCGACTGGGCCAACAGTTAGGTCCGGCCTGCTGGGTGTCGACCGCTCTCCATGCGTCGAGTTCGACAACAGCGCTGCCCAAGGGCCCCCGAGCAGCGCTGTTGTCGAACTCGGGGGCTGATTGCACCCGCTGTGGGCACCCCAGGGGTCCCGACTCTTCAGCGCACGCAGCATGAGGGCGGGGTTTCCGGCCGAGTATCCTCGCGGATCATGCAGCACACCGCAGCGGCACTCGAGATCACAGAGTCCCGGGCGCTGGCATCCCGGAGTTGGGCTCGGGCGGTCGGTGATCTGCGGGCCGGGTGGCTGCAGCGTGGGCTGTGGGGACACCTGGGCTGGCAGGACATCAAGCAGGGCTACCGGCGCTCGGTGATCGGCCCCTTCTGGATCACCATCAGCCTCGGTATCCAGGCGCTGGGTATGGGCATCCTCTACGCAGCGTTATTCGGCCAAGAACTGCACGACTTCCTGCCCTACCTGGCCGTCGGACTGATCATCTGGCAGTTCATGGCGGGTTGTGTCAATGAGGGCGCGGAGGTTTTCATCCGCAACGAGGGCCTGATCAAGCACCTGCCCGCGCCGTTGAGCGTGCATGTCTTTCGGCTGGTCTGGCGGCAACTGCTGTTCTTCGGGCACAACGTGCTGGTCTGGCTTGCGCTGATCCTGTTTTTCCCGCGGCCGCTGGGGTGGGGCATTCTGCTGGCGTTGCCGGCGCTGGGGGTGATCGTACTCAACGGGGCCTGGGTGGTGATCGTGATCGGGGTCATCGCCACCAGGTATCGGGATGTTCCTCCAGTGGCCGCCAGCATCGTCACCCTGATGTTTTTCATGACACCGATCGTGTGGGACTACGAGCAGCTCAAAAACAAAGCGGGCTCGGTCGGTGAGCGGGCCCGGCTGGCCGAGCTCAACCCGTTCCTGCATTTCGTCGAGATCCTGCGGCGACCGATGATCGGTGAGTCCTTCGAACCTCGGCACTGGGTGGTGACCCTGGCTATCACTGTGGTGGGGTGGGCGGCAGCGCTGCTGGTCCTGCGCAACTACCGGGCCCGAGTCTCCTACTGGGTGTGATAGCGACCATGGTCTCCATTGACGTGCGCGGCGCCTGCGTCAACTTTCCGATCTTCGACGCGAAGACCAGGTCGCTGAAGAAGGCCCTGCTGGGCACCATGGGGCGAGCCGGCGGCAAGATCGGGATCGATGCCAAGGTGCCGGTCATCGAGGCACTCCGGAACATCACCCTGTCGCTGCGGCACGGCGACCGGGTCGGCCTGATCGGGCACAACGGGGCGGGCAAATCTACCCTGCTGCGGCTGCTGTCCGGGATTTACGAACCGACCACGGGCATCTCACGGATCGTCGGGAAAGTCGCCCCCGTCTTCGACCTCGGTGTCGGCATGGACCCGGAGATCTCCGGCTACGAGAACATCATCATCCGTGGGCTGTTCCTGGGCATGACCCGCAAGCAGATGGAGACCCGCACCGAGGAGATCGCCGAGTTCAGTGAACTCGGCGACTACCTGTCGATGCCGTTGCGCACCTATTCGACCGGCATGCGGGTCCGTCTGGCACTGGGGGTGGTGACTAGCATCGACCCGGAGATCCTGTTGCTTGACGAGGGCATCGGCGCGGTGGACGCGGCGTTTCTGGAGAAGGCCCGCGATCGGCTCACCGCGCTGGTCGAGCGATCCGGGATCCTCGTGTTCGCGTCGCACTCCGACGAGTTCCTCATCGAACTCTGCACCTCAGCGTTGTGGCTGGACCACGGAGAGATCCGCGAAGAGGGCGACCTCCTCCAGGTCCTGTCCCGCTACAAAGGCAAAGACCGCGTCACTGGTGTCCTCCCATGACCGCCGACGCCGCATCGCACGGGCTCAGCGCGGGTATCAGGCCGGCTTTTACCACGCTGAGCCCGCTGAATGCGGTTGCCGACGGGGGAGCCGCCACATGAGAGTGGTTGCGGTTGTGGTGACGCGGCATCGGCGGGATCTGCTGGCCAAGTCGCTGGGGGTGGTGGCTGCGCAGACCCGGGCACCCGACCATCTCGTGGTGGTGGACAACGGGCCGGACGACCCCGCCGAGGAGGTCGTCGCGGACTGCCCGATCCCGTCCACCTACCTGCCCTCGCTGCGCAACCTCGGTGGCGCGGGTGGGTTCGCGCTGGGCATCCTGTACGCCTTGGCGCTCGGCGCGGACTGGGTGTGGCTGGCTGACGACGACGGATGCCCCGCGGATGTCCGGGTGCTGCAGACCCTGCTCGAGGAGGCCCGGCGCCGGGACCTCGCGGTGATCTCCCCAGTGGTCGTCAACATCGACGACCCGGAGCGGCTGGCGTTCCCGCTGCGGCGGGGGCTGACCTGGAAGCGGCAGCGCAGCGAGCTGGGGACCGACTTCCTGCCCGGCATCGCGAGCTTCTTCAACGGCGCGCTGTTCAGCGCCGGCGCGCTGGACGTCGTCGGCGTCCCGGACTACCGGCTGTTCGTCCGGGGCGACGAGGTGGAGTTGCACCGCCGGGTGGTCCGCTCCGGACTGCGCTTCGGCACAACATTGCGGGCCTCCTACGCACACCCCGACGGCTCAGCGGAGTTCAAGCCGATGTTGCGCGGACACTTCCACGCGCAGGATCCCACTGACGAGATCAAGCGGTACTACACCTACCGCAACCGCGGCTACCTGCTGTCCCAGCCCGGGATGCGCCGGATCGGAATGCTCGAGGTGTTCCGATTCGGGCTGTACTTCGTGGGTACCAAACGAGACCCGCGAGCCTTCCACCAGTGGCTCAAGCTGCTTCGCCAAGGGCGCGCGGAGCGCTTCTACCGGTACTGAACCACAGGAAGAATGAGACGATTCGTC
>Ga0213881_10000826_pt1 | contig 16612 bp, 13 predicted proteins | sample BarmaccoBMER_R08_FD_160104 | JGI IMG/M metagenome (GOLD analysis project Ga0213881, IMG submission 160104) | Barbacenia macrantha exposed rock microbial communities from rupestrian grasslands, the National Park of Serra do Cipo, Brazil - ER_R08 ... | reverse complement strand
AACCATGCCTCGAGCATGAGCAGCACCGATCTACGTACCCGGATCGAGCGGTTGCGCACCGAGCGCACACCGTTCGTGATGGCGACCGTGGTCCGCGCGGAGCGGCCAACAAGCGCGAAACCGGGCGACAGCGCTGTGGTACTACCCGATGGCTCGATCGACGGCTTCGTGGGTGGAGTCTGCGCCGAATCCACCGTGCGGACGGAAGGACTCCGGCTGCTGCACACCGGGGAATCCGAGCTGCTGCACCTGACCTCGGATACCAGTACCCGGCCAGCGGCCGAGGGCATGCGAGTCCTGGGCAACCCCTGCCTGTCCGGCGGCACGTTGGAGATCTTCTTAGAGGCGGTCATCCCTCGGGCGCTAGTGCACGTGTTCGGGCAGTCACCGATCGCGCACGCCCTGGTGCGCCTCGGGTTCGTGATGGACTACGACGTCCGGGCAGGGGCCGATCCCGCTGTAGCGGTCGCTCCGGATGCCACCGCGGTCATCGTGGCCTCACACGGGCGAGACGAAGAGGCAGTGTTGCGGGCGGCCGTCGCCGCCGGAGTGCCCTACATAGCACTGGTGGCCAGCCCTCGACGGTCAGCTTCGGTGTTGGCCGGGCTCGATGTGGCGGAGGCGGACAAGGCAGCCATCCGAGCGCCGGCCGGGCTCGACATCGGTGCTCGGACCCCGGAGGAAATCGCGCTGTCGATATACGCCGAGCTGATCTCCCGCCGCCCTCGGCCACGGCAGCCCGCCGATCAGCCACCTGACGCGGCGCTGCCTGCCGTCGATGCGGTTGCCTGCGGCCATTGCGGTGATCTGTAGCTCCCGTAAGCAGTCAGCCCGCGATGTACTCAGCTACCGGACGCTTCGACGCGGCGACGGCTGGGCGAACGCTGAACCGCACACCTTCGTTCTCGATAGGTCCGTAGCGCATGGCCAGCAGGTTGCGTGGATAATTCTGGCGCACATGCCAGGGCGCCGCGGTTACCCGCTTAGGCAGCTGCGCGAGACTGCGCAATACATATCCCGAGTGCAGGTCAATCAGCGGCGCCAGCGGCTGCGCCGGGTTCGGGGCAAGCGGAGTGCACACGTCGAGCCCCCGCGAGTCCATGTGCTTGAGCAGCCGGCAGACGTATCGGGCCACCAGGTCGGCCTTGAGCGTCCATGAGGCGTTCGTGTAACCGAGGGTGAGCGTGAAATTCGGCACACCGGACAACATCATGTCCTTGTAGGTGACCGTTTCGGGTAGATCAACCCGGGCACCCTCCACAGTGAGCTGGATGCCGCCGATCGCGAGCAGGTTGAGCCCGGTGGCGGTGACGATGATGTCAGCTTCAAGCTCGGCGCCGGAGCTCAACAGCAAGCCACGCTGAGTGAACCGCTCGATCTGGTCAGTGACGACAGACGCCTTGCCGCCTCGGATCGCCCGGAACAAGTCACCGTCGGGCACCACGCACAGCCGCTGGTCCCACGGGTCGTACTTCGGAGCGAAGTGAGTGTCCACGGCATAACCGCTGGGCAGTTGAGCGGCTACGCCCTTGCGCAACAGCGCCTTCGTCCACCTGGGGTAGCGCCGGCAGAGCTGGTAGCTCAACATGGTGAGCAGCACATTCTTCCAGCGCACGATCGAGTACGCCACTTTCGCTGGCAGCTTGCTCCGCAGCTGCTCGGCCAGCCCGTCAACCGTCGGCAACGAAATGACGTAGCTCGGCGAGCGCTGCAACATCGTTACGTGCCCTGCCTGTTCGGCCAGCGCGGGCACCAGGGTGACCGCGGTTGCCCCGCTGCCGATCACCACAACGCGCTTGCCGCGGTAGTCCAGTTCGGTCGGCCAGTGTTGGGGGTGCACGAGCTGGCCCGCGAAGTCGTCGACGCCTTCGAAGCTCGGCGTGTAGCCCTCGTCGTAACGGTAGTAGCCGGTGCAGACGTGTAGGAACGAGCAGCTCAGCTCAACCGTCTCCGCGGAGTCGACCAGGCGCGCGGTTACTTTCCACCGCGCCTGCTCGCTGGACCATTCAGCCCGCTCCACGCGATGCTGAAAGTGAATCAAGCGATCGACTCCGTAATCCCGGGCGGTCTGTTGAACGTACCCCCGGATGGCCGTTCCGTCGGCGATCGCCTTGCCCTCGGACCACGGCCGAAACGAATAACCCAGGGTGAACATGTCCGAGTCGGAGCGGATACCGGGGTAGCGGAACAGGTCCCAGGTGCCCCCGATCACGTCGCGCGCCTCGAGTATGGCAACAGTCTTATCGGGACATTCCCGCCGGAGGTGGCAAGCGGCGCCGATACCGGAGATGCCGGCACCGACGATCAGTACGTCGACGTGATCGATGGGCATAGCTTACGGTACCAACAGCGTGTTGACATAGTCAACGTGTTGTTGAATTAATCAACACGGTATAGGCTCACGCTGTGAGTCTCTCACCCACCGCTGACAAGGCGCGGTTGACGCGCAGCCGTCGAGGTTCCCGCCCATCCGGCGACGAGCGAGAACTGGCGATCTTGGCCACAGCCGAACGGTTGCTGGCCGACCGATCACTGAGCGAGATCTCGATCGACGAGTTGGCTCGGGGCGCCGGCATCTCGCGGCCGACCTTCTACTTCTACTTCCCTTCCAAGGACGCGGTGCTGCTCACTCTGCTCGACCAGGTGGTGGCCGAAGCCGACGCCGCCGCGTTCGCCCCGGCCCATGAAATGGCGGGCGATCAAGAAAAGCCGTGGCGGGAGGCGATCACTGCGTTCTTCGTAACGTTTCGCGCCCACCGGGCGGTGGCGGTGGCGGCCGCTCAGGCACGGGCCAGCAACCCCGAAGTGCGCCAGCTGTGGGCGCGGGTCATGGAGAGCTGGGTACAACGCACCGAAGAAGCTATCCAGGCCGAACGCGATCGGGGAACCGCGCCCAGTGGCGTGCCAGCCCGAGATCTCGCCGTTGCGCTGAACCTGATGAATGAGCGGGTCATGCACGCGGTATTCGCCGAGGAGCAGCCGTCAATGAGGGAGGCCCAGGTGGTGGACACCCTGCTGCAGGTGTGGCTATCCAGCATTTACCACCCGGTGGCTCTGGCGTAGCTTAACTAGCGGTCTTGCCGCGACTCGATGGGACCGCGCACACTGGCTCTCCGACGCGAAGCTTTGCCCGTAGCCTGGCGCGGATCACCGGAAGCTGACCGGAGAGTGCGGCGAGGGTAAAACCGAAGCAAACGGCGGAGACGGCTCCCAAGCCGGCGGCCACGAGCAGCTGCGGAAATCGCTCGTGGACCCGCGCCTGCACGAGCCAATACCCCAGGCCGGCGGCGGGCAGCATCGCCACCACCGCCAGGGCAATCCGCCCGAGCCGGGCGGTATCGAACAGCTGCTGCGGCCGGATCGCCCGGTGCAGAAGCCACAGGGTCAGCATGGCACCGGCTGCCTCGCCCGCAAGCACCGCGCACGAAAGGCCGAGCAGCCGGTCGCCGCCAGCCGGCAGCGCCAGGCTGGCCAGGCCAACGCCCAACCGCACGACCAAGTTGACGAAGCTGACCCGCCGGGGCCCGCGCACGTCCAACCGGGCGAACAGCGCCTGCCGACCAATCTCGCCGACCGCGTTGGCGAGCTGGGCGAACGCGAACACCGACAGCGCGGCCGTGACCCATCGCATGATCTCCGGGGTACGCAGATGGCCCTGGATCAGGACGCTCGCGGTCGGTTCGGCAAAAGCAATCAGCAGACAGGCGGCGGGCAGGCTGGCAGTCACGCCGAGACACAGCGCCTCGCGCCACGCGGCGCCGAACCGAGCGGTGTCATGTCGCTCGTTCGCCGCGCTCATCCCAGGCAGCGCCGCGGCGTTGACCGACTTCACGCCCAGTGCGTTGAGCACGAAGTACACCGACATGCCCGCCTGGAAGACGGCGGAACCACCCGGAACCGTGCCGGCCAGAGCGAGCATCGCGAACATGGACGCCGATGGCGATACGGCAACCACAAGTGAGCGGCGCAGCCGGTGGGTGATCTCGTTGACGGCGTCATCGGCCTGCCATCGTCGGCCAACCCGTACTGGCATCCCGCAGCGATGTGCACCATAGAGCTGCACGGCAGCATGGAACACCACTGACGCGGTCGACCCGAGTCCGAGCAGCACCACCATGCTCAGCGGTACCCCAGCCACCTCCAGATCAGGTTGGTAAAGCAACGCGACGACACTCATGGTCGCTATCAACCCGATGTTCTCGATCGCCGGAGCGGCTGCGGCGATCGCATAACGGCTGCGGGCTTGCTGGGCAGCCACCCCGATGTTGATCAGCATGTAGCCCACAACCTGCGGTGCCACGAACAGCAACACCAGAATGGTCAACCACCACGCCTGAGCGCGGCTGGCCTGATCTGGTATGCCGAAGGTGGGCGCCAAGGCGATCAGCGGCGAGGCTAGCACCAGTAGGGCGGTGCCCAGGGACGCGCGTGTGATCAGGTACCCGGTGACCCTGGCGAGCAGCTCGATGGATGCCTGGGGCCCGGCGGACACCAGCGACCTGACCAGGGCTGGTACCAGCACCAGCGCCAGTACCGGGCCGGCCGTCGCGGTAAAGATCCAGTTGGGCACCTGGTTCGCTTGGACGAACACATTGGAGAAGTAGGTTGGGCCCAACACGGCACCGATCACCGCGACACGAGCCAAGCCAGTGATCCGGCTGACCATCGTCCAGACCGAGACGGTCAACGAGCTGCGAGCCGTCGTCCGCCGCCGGGCACCTGGAGCTGGGGTTTCCCCAGCGGTCATCCGCGCTTACCGCCACGCATCGTCTGGGACGCGGAGCCGGCGAGGTAGCTCTCCCGCAGCGCGCGCTGATCGGGAAGGTCGATCTCAGTGAGTGAGGACCCGGTCACCGAGGCAAGTATGTGGTCGGCCAGCGCCGGATTGCGGGCGAGGACGGGCCCGTGCATATAGGTAGCGATGATGTGGTCGGTGCGCACGCCGTCGGTCGCTCGGCGACCAAACCGACCATCACCGTTACCGACGCCGCTGAGCACATGGGCCAACGGGCGGACGTCGTCACCCAGCTCGGTAGCGCCCCGATGGTTCTCGAAACCGGTGAGCAAACCGACTTCCGCCGACCTACTCACCACCTCGCCGGTGGCCCGGCGTCGGCGAGGGGTGGTGGTGATGTTCAACAAGCCGACCCCGACGTGCTCTCGGCCGTGAACATCGGCCATGCTCACCCCGAGAATCTGCATACCAGCGCACACCGCCAGGGTGAGCGACCGGTCGGCAAGCGTGTTGCACAGCTGGGGATGCTGACGCAGCCACTCCGTGGCGAACAACTGCGAAGTGTCCTCACCGCCGCCGAGTAGGTAAATGTCGCAGCTGGTCGGCGGCTGCTGATCGACGGTGCAGGTAACTTGCCGAGCGGGAATGCCTCGCCAGCGCAAGCGGCTGCAGAGCACCCTCGCGTTGCCCCCGTCAGAATAGGTACCCAACACGTCGGGAAGCAGAGTGCACACGCTCACTTCTGAGTCAGGCAGCATGGCGCCTCATCCAGCACGCTCCAGCCGACGGTACAGGGAATGGAAGGCAGTGTAGTTGGCCACCACATCCACCTCTCCTTCGAGAAACTCAGCGAGCGCCGCCAGCGGGTCGGTATTGGTCACGTGCGGTATGCCCGCGTAGCTCAGCCGGACCCCGAGGTCGGCCGCCCGTTCCCCGGACGCGGCGACTACTCGGCCCACCAGCCGCTCGAACTCCACATCCCACAGCCACGAGGTGTCCCGGCCGTCGGCCTCGCGTGCGTTGACCGCCACGACAACCGGCCGTGAACCGTCGAGCATGGCGATCGTGGCTGCCCATCCCGCCGGGTTCTTGGCCAGCAACAGCCGTAGCGTGTGCCGGCCATACTGAATCCGGGCGTAACGGCCGGCTACCCGGCTCAGCGCACTGATCTTGGCGATAGCGGCCTCCGGCTCAACGCCAGCCGTGACCGAGGCGGCCAGTGCCATCAGGGCGTTACCCAGGTTGAACTGGCCAGGCAGACTCAGCGCCAAACGGCTGGAGACACCAGGCCCGTGCGCTATGTCGTCCTCCAGCCACCAACTCGGGCTCGGCCTGGTCAGCCCGCACTCACAGTGCCAGCCGGTGGCAGACTCCGTCAGGCTACGGCCGCACGACGGACAACCCACCGTGTCGCTGCGCCAGACCGAACCCGCGCCGACCCATACCGGACGAACCGCTTCGCTAGCGGCCCATACCACCATCGGATCGTCAGCGTTGGCGAACACGGTGGTCTGAGGATGAGCGACGACCGCCCTGGCGATCGCGGCCGCTGTGCGCCGGACCTCAGCCGCGCGATCGAGCTGGTCACGAGTCAAGTTGAGGATCACCATCGCGGCCGGGTCGGTCGCCGAGGCGACCCCAGCCAAATGCAGCTCATCGACTTCCAGCACCGCCCACTCGGCATCAAGGGCGTCAGTGAGTGCGGCGAGCGCACCGTCGGCCATATTCGAGCCGGAAGCGTTATGCGCAACCAACCCGAGACTGCGCAAGGCCGCAGCCACCATATGGCTAGTCGTAGTCTTGCCGTTGGTACCAGTGACCAGCACAACCTGACGGCGAGTGGCCAGCGAACGTAAGGCGCCAGGGTCCAAAGCCATGGTCACCCGACCACCGATGATTGAACCGCCGCCCAGCCCGACGCGTCGCGACAACCCAGACACTGTAGCTCCGGCGCGAACCGCCAACCCGCCCCAGCCGCCCGGTCGGGCTGGCCCAGAGCGTGGCACCGGATGCCCGAGTTGTCCGGGTGTTGTGGCCACTCCTCGACCGTCCGTTTTGTTCACCCCCACCCGCACCCAGCTGGTGGGCACATCGAGCAGTTATCGACTGGCGCCGACGAACCCCTGTCACCTCACGCCATGCGATGCCGTATCACGGGACGCAACAGGAACGCCGGGAACCCAGTGAACAGGCTACCCGACCGCCCTCAGGGCGCCGGCTAGCCGGGTGGTGGATGGTGATCTGGCAGCTTGGTTCGACGACGCTTGATCCTGTCGTACATTCGACGCAGCTTGATTTCTTCCACGACGAAGCGCACAACCCCCCATATGACGCTGAGCGCTATCAACAGGAACAGCCACGCCCAGAACTGAGAGATCCCCTCGCTGATCCCGGAGAGCCAGCCGGAATCGACCATAGGGACTACGTGCGCGGCTGGCCGCGCGGAGCCATTGCCGAACAAGGAGCCTCCCAAGGAGCCGTTGCCCAGCCAAGAGCTGGCGCGCGGTAACAGCACCGCTCCAGCCACGAACGGCGACACTCGCCAACACCAGCCCACAACAAAATCATGCCCTGTCGACGCGCTCGCGTCGAGGCCATTACCCGCGGTGCTATGGCCGGTTGTCAGATTCTTCAAGCAGGTTCCGGACGGAGTCCCGGGGGATCCGGAACGATCTGCCTACTCTCAGAGCAGGCAGCCGACCGCTGTTCATCAACCGATAGATCGTCATTTTGGACAGCCGAAGCATGGAGGCCACTTCGGCCACAGTAAGTAGGTCCAAGGGCTCATCCGCCCCGGTGATGCCGTGATCGGGCTCTCGCGTCCCGTTGGTCTCAATGTCCATAACCCGGTTATCGAGGCCGAAGGGAGGGATGTTACGAGCGCGCACGCCGAGACCCACGTGATCCGGTTGGGCGAATCGGTTAGTGCCACTGGCTGGCACAGCCTACCGCTAAATGTCGTAGTCGACGGTAACGGTGGCTGAGTTCGCCCGGCCCTGGCAGGTAAGCACGTAGCCGGCGGACAGCTCGTCATCCTCGAGAGCGAAGTTCCGACGCATCACGACCTGCCCATCGGTCACCTTGGCTCGGCAGGTGCCGCACACGCCGCCCTTACACGCGAACGGGAGGTCACCCCGGACTCGTTGGGCGCCGTCGAGCACCGACTGGCTCTTGGACAGGCGCAACGTGGTGGCGCGACCGTGCAGCATTACCGTGACCTCGCTCATCTCGCCGCTTTCTTCGTCGATCACAGCGGAATCAGCGGACCCGGCGGGGCCGCTCCGCTCGGGTGGCGGCTCGTCGACATAGAACAGCTCACGATGCACTCGGGTACCCGCGACTCCGAGTCCGGCGAGCACCTCGGCGGCGTCCAACGCCATGCCCAGCGGGCCGCACAGCCACCACTCGTTGACGTCTTCGACGTCAACGAGCGTCGTGAGCAGCATATGCAGCCGAGCCGCATCGAGCCGTCCGAAAAAAACCTCGACCGCCGCCGGCTCTCTGGACAGCACATGTATCAGGTGCAGCCGTGCTGGATAGACGTTCTTCAAATCGGAGAGCTCTTCGCTGAACATCACCGTATCGGTGCGGCGATTACCGTACAGCAGCGTCACTCGGGAGCTGACGGACGAGGCCAGCACCGACGCCGCGATCGAAAGCACCGGAGTGATGCCAGCGCCTGCGGCGATCAAGCCGTGGTGCGCACCCGACGTCAGCTCGGGGGTGAACCTACCGGCCGGTGGAGCCACCTCGACTTCTTCCCCCGGCTGCAGCTGGTCGACCAGCCAGGGCGAGAACAGCCCCGCGGCCACCCTGCGGACACCCACCCGCAGCGGCCCGCCGGCTGGCGCGCAGATCGAATACGAGCGGCGTTGCTCGCCTTTGTCGGTCCACCGGCGGAAAGTCAGGTACTGGCCAGGCCGAAACGCGAAGACCTCGCGCTGGTGGTTAGGCACGGTAAATGTGATCGCGGCGGCGTCGTCACACAACCGCTCAACAGAAGCCACCCGCAGTCTGTGGAAGCAGTTGATACTAACCTACCTCTCCCGCAGGTACTCGAACGGCTCTCGGCAGGACGAGCACCGGCGCAGCGCGGTACACGGGGTCGGCCCGAACGCGGACAGCTCCTCGGTGCGTGGTTCATCGCATCGGGGGCAGCGGACATCAAGGGGATGGGGAGCCAGTGTCAGCGGGACTGTTCCCCTGGGGCATGCCCCGATCTGTCCAGGCGGCGCGATACCAGCCTCGGCCAGCTTCCGGCGACCCTGTTCGCTGATCCAGTCAGTGCTCCAGGCAGGGGAAAGCACCGTGCGCACCCGCACCCGCGGGTAGCCGGCTTTGACCAGGCTGGCGCGCAGGTCGGCGCGAATCACCTCGTGTGCGGGACAGCCCGGGTAGGTCGGTGTGATCGTCACCACGACACAGTCCTCCCCCGGGCCGCCGACAATCTCGACCGCGCGAATCACCCCTAGGTCACCCAGGGTGAGCACCGGCAGTTCCGGGTCGATCACACTGGCCACCACCGAGAACACGTCCGGTCGAGGGTCGCTCACCACGTTGCCCCTGGATGCTGGCGAGCCAGACTCTGCATCTCGGCGAGCAAGTGGCCCAGCGCTTCGGTGTGCACGCCCTGGCGTCCGCCGCGTCCAGCGAGGGTGCCGACCGCCAGTACTGCCGGACGGCTCAGCGTCGCCGCGGCCAGCACCTCGTCCAGCACAGCCGATACTTCGGTCCGAGTCTCAGAGGGGTCAATGGCGACCCCCACCTGGATCAGCCGGCGCTCCAGTTCGGACGTTCGGAACAGCTCCTCGACATACGGCCACACCGCATCCAGCGCCGCTTGCATCCGCCGATGCGACTCCTCAGTGCCGTCGCCGAGACGCAACGTCCAGCGGACTGCGTAGTCGCGGTGGTAGGCGAGCTCCTTGCCTGCGGTAACTGCCACAGCGGCGATCGCTGGGTCCGTCGAATTTCGCAGCCGGCGCATGATAGCGAAACGCCAACTGGAGAAGACCAGCAGCCGGGCCACGGCGTGGGCGAAATCCAGGCGATCGGAGAGCTCGGCCAAGGCAACGTTGCGGAACTGCGCCTGATCGCGCCAGAAGGCCAGCGCGTCCTCGTCCCGGCCGGCGCCCTCGACGAATCCGCCGCGCGCTAACAGCGCCCGAGCCTGACCGAGCAGGTCGAGCGCGATGTTCGCCAGCGCGACCTCCTCCTCCAGCTCGGGAGCGTTGCTGACCCACTCCGAGACTCGGTGACCGCAGACCAGCGCGTCGTCGCCGAGCATCTGGCAGTAACCGGCAAGATCACCGGGGACCGCCCCCGTCGGCACCGGCATCATGATTTCGACTGGGGTATCCACGATGCCGCTCGCGGTCACGCTGGAACCGAAGGCCCAGCGCGGTTCATCGCGGTCGACAGTCTCAGCCAGCGACTGGTAAGCATCGAGGTGCCCGTTCACAGGTGTGGCACCTCGGGCGGGATCGAGTAGAACGTGGGATGCCGGTACACCTTGTCGGCCGCCGGATCGAAGAACGACTCCTTCTCGTCCGGGCTCGAGGCGGTGATCAGATCCGACCGAACCACCCAGATCGACGCTCCCTCGTTGCGCCGAGTGTAGACATCCCGGGCGTTGTGCAAGGCCATCACATCGTCAGCGGCATGCAGCGAGCCGACGTGTACGTGGTTGAGCCCGCGCTTACCACGTACGAACACTTCGTAGAGTGGCCAGCCGCCGCGTCCGGTGCTCATCCCTGTCCCGCCAGTCGTGCCCGTTGCTTGGCCGCGTACGCCGTGGCTGCCTCGCGAACCCAGGCTCCGTTCTCGTGCGCTCGGCGTCGATGGGCTAGCCGCTGGGCGTTGCACGGGCCCGCGCCGGAGATAACGGCCGCGAACTCCCGCCAGTCCGGCTCGCCGAAGTCGTGCGCTTGACGCTCCTCGTTCCAGCGCAGCGCAGGGTCCGGCAGCGTAACGCCCAGGGCGGCCGCCTGCGGAACGGTCATATCCACGAAACGCTGGCGCAGTTCGTCATTGGTGTGCCGTTTGATCCCCCAGGCCATGGATTGTCGGGTGTTGGGCGAGTCGACGTCCGGCGGGCCGAACATCATCAACGATGGCCACCACCAGCGGTCGACTGACTCCTGCAGCATGGCGCGCTGTTCGTCGGTCCCGTTCGTCATGGTCAGCAGCAACTCAAAACCTTGACGCTGGTGGAACGACTCCTCCTTGCAAATCCGCACCATGGCCCTGGCGTACGGACCATAGGAACAGCGGCACAGCGGTACTTGGTTGCAGATCGCCGCCCCATCGACCAGCCAACCAATCACGCCGATGTCCGCATAGCTCAGCGCTGGATAGTTGAAGATTGACGAGTACTTCTGGCGGCCGGTGATGAGCCGCTCGGTCAACTCGGTGCGGTCTATCCCCAGGGTTTCGGCGGCGGCATAGAGATACAGTCCGTGACCCGCTTCATCCTGCACCTTCGCCAGCAGGATCGTTTTGCGCCGCAGGCTCGGTGCGCGAAGCAGCCAGTTCCCCTCGGGCTGCATGCCGATGATCTCGGAGTGGGCATGTTGAGCGATCTGTCGAATGAGGGTGGCCCGGTAGGCTGCCGGCATCCAGTCTCGGGGCTCGATCCGCTGGTCGGCCGCGATGGTTCGTTCGAAGTCCGCAGCCAGCTCCCAGGCCTGGCTCTGCTCGGTAACCGACATTCACGACCTCCGTGATACGACCCCTCCTGGACGGTAACGCGGTTATACCGTCCCGGATACCCACGCTAAGGTCAGAGTAAAGCCTGTTGCTTACCGGCCTTCGAAACGCGCTTGGCGCTTGGCGAGGAAGGCCTCCACCGCGCCCGCGTGATCGTGCGTCAGCCCCAGCCGGGCTTGGGCTTGGGCTTCGGATGCCAACACGGCCGACAACGTCGACACCGCGCCGAGCGCGAGCGCCTTCTTAATCTCCGCGTATGCGGCGGTTGGGCCAGCGGCCAGCCGCCCGGCCAGCTCCAGCGCTGAGGGCAGCACCTTGTCCACCGGCAGCACGGCGCGCACCAAACCCCACTCCAACGCCTGCTCGGCGCTGAACGGCTCACCCAGCAGCATCAGCTCAGTGGCCCGTGCGGCGCCCAGTGCATGTACCAGGTGCGCCGAAAGCCCTGAATCGGCGGTAAGCCCGATGGCGGCGAACGCGGTGGCGAACGTCGATCCTTCGGCCGCGAGCCGTAGGTCGCAGGCCAGCGCGAAACCAAGACCAGCCCCGGCCGCTGAGCCGTTGAGCGCGGCTATCACGGGCTTGGGCATGGTGGCCAGCAACTCAACGATCGGGTTGTAGTGCCGCTCGACTGTGTCGAACGCGGTCACAGGGTCGGCCCGCAGCGCATTGGCGTGCTCTCGAAGATCCTGACCGACGCAGAAGGACTTGCCCGCGCCGGTCAACACCACTGCTCGGACGGACGAATCAGCCGATACCTTGCTCAGCTCATCGACCAGCGCGGACTTGAGTTCCACGGTGAGCGCGTTGCGCTGGGCAGGTCGGTTGAGGGTGACGACGGCGACGCCAGCGGCCGGCTCGCCGCGGCGGACCAGCACAGCGGGCTCAGGGTACATAGTCGGATGCTAACGCCGTGAGTGGCGAGTATGGCTATAGCCATACTCGCCACTCACGGCGTTAGGGCCCAACAGCAGTTACGCTTAGCGAACACCGCTGGCCTCGCGCGCCCAGATGACCACCAACGCGCGAGGCCGCTGCATACCCGCCGCCGACCAACGCCTGGCGCTCGCCCAGCCAACCCGGATACGACGGCGCCAAGGCTCGCTGATCGAGACGACGAGAGGTGCATGTGAACGCTGCTCAGCTGCCCAAGGGGCCCCCTGCACACCCGCGCCGCAGACACACTGCGGAGGGACTGTACGACCCCAATTTCGAGCATGATGCCTGTGGTGTGGCCTTTGTCGCCGACCTGGCCGGCCGGCGCGACCACGACATCGTACGTAAGGCTCTCACAGCCCTACGTAACATGGAACACCGGGGTGCGCGGGGCGCCGAACCCGATGCGGGCGACGGCGCGGGCATTCTTATCCAGGTCCCGGACAACTTCTTCCGCCAGGTAGTGGACTTCGCCCTGCCCGAACCAGGGCAGTACGCGGTCGGCATCGGCTTCCTGCCCGACGATGACGCCGACGAGGCCGAGGCTAGGACCGCCATTGCGGACATCGCGGCGCGGGAGGGAGCCCGAGTGTTGGGTTGGCGGGAGTTACCCACTAATCCCTTTAGCCTCGGGGACACCGCGCGCTCCGTGATGCCGCGCTTCAGCCAGCTGTTTCTGGCTGGTAACGACCACCAGCAAGGACTGGACCTGGAGCGGCTGGCCTTCTGCGTGCGACGGCGCGCTGAACATGATCTGGCTGAACACGATCTGGAAGTCTATTTCCCCAGCCTCTCTGGGCGGACGATAGTCTACAAAGGCATGCTCACTGAAGAGCAGCTGGTCAGCTTCTACCCGGATCTTTCCGACGAACGGGTCACCAGCTCGCTGGGTCTGGTGCACTCCCGGTTCTCCACGAATACCTTTCCCTCCTGGCCGTTGGCGCATCCCTATCGGATGCTCGCGCACAACGGTGAGATCAACACCGTGCGCGGCAACCGGAACTGGATGCACGCCAGGGAGAGTCAGCTCGCCACTGGCCTGATCCCCGGTGCCCTGAGCCGGCTCTTTCCCATCGTCACCAACGAGGTCAGCGACTCCGCGTCTTTCGACGAGGTACTTGAGCTGCTGCATCTAAGTGGCCGTTCGATGCCGCACGCGGTGCTGATGATGATTCCGGAAGCGTGGGAGAACCACACCGAGATGGATCCGGCGCGCCGGGCGTTCTACCAGTTCCACGCGACGCTGATGGAACCGTGGGACGGTCCGGCGCTGATCGCGTTCACTGACGGCAACGTGATCGGCGCGGTGCTCGACCGCAACGGTCTGCGACCGGCCCGGTACTGGGTCACCGAGGACGGGCTGGTGGTGCTGGCCAGCGAGGTCGGTGTATTGGACATCGACCCGACGACCGTGGTGCGCAAGGGCCGGCTGGAGCCGGGCCGGATGTTCCTCGCCGATCTGAAGGCCGGCCGAATCGTGAGCGATAAGGAGATCAAAGGTCAGTTGGCCGCGGAACACCCCTACGCCGAGTGGGTTGCCAAGGGCTTGACCCGGCTGGAGGATTTGCCGGAGCGGGAGCGCGTGGTGTTCAGCCATGCCTCGCTGGTGCAACGCCAGCAGGCGATCGGCTACACCTCCGAGGAGCTGGAGGTGCTCCTTGCCCCTATGGCGCTGACTGGCTCGGAGCCGATCGGCTCGATGGGTAACGATGCCCCGTTGGCGCCGTTCTCTGCGCGCCCCCGGCCGCTGTTCGATTACTTCACCCAGATGTTCGCCCAGGTCACCAACCCTCCCTTGGACGCGATTCGGGAAGAACTGGTCACCTCTCTACAGACCCAGCTCGGCGCCGTGCCCAACCTGTTGGTCGGTACGGCCGACTCCTGCCAGCGGATCGTGCTGTCGTTCCCCGTGCTGGACAACGACGAACTGGCCAAGCTTGTGCACATCGACGATGACGGCGACCAGCTGTGCTACCGGGCTGTCACCGTCCAGGGTGTCTACAAGGTGCACGGCGGCGGCCCGGCGCTGCGGGCTCGGCTACACGCGATCTGTACCGAAGTCGCCGAGGCCGTCGAGGACGGCGCCCGGCTCGTGGTGCTGTCCAACCGGGGCGTGAACGCCGAGAACGCGCCGATCCCGTCGCTGTTGCTCACCGGCGCGGTGCACCACCATCTGCTGCGGCAGAAGACGCGTACCCAGGTCGGTTTGGTGGTAGAAGCCGCCGACGCCCGCGAAGTGCACCACATCGCGCTGCTCATTGGCTATGGCGCGGCCGCGGTCAACCCGTATCTGGCTATGGCGACCGTGGAGGACATGTGCGATCGAGGTCTGCTCGGCGATCTTGATAGGCGCACCGCCACCCGCAACCTGATCAAGGCACTGGGTAAGGGCGTGCGCAAGACGATGTCGAAGATGGGCGTTTCGACGGTGGCGTCCTACACCGGAGCGCAGATCTTCGAGGCTATTGGGCTGGGCCCGGAGGTAATCGAGACGTGCTTCACCAGCACCACCTCACGTCTCGGCGGTGTGGGCTTCGACACCCTCGCGGCTGAGGTCGCCCGCTGGCATCGGCTGGCCTTTCCCCCTGACGGTGTATACGCGGCACACCGTGAGCTGCCCACCGGAGGTGAGTACCAGTGGCGCCGCGAGGGCGAAGCGCACCTATTCAACCCGGCCACGGTGTTCAAGCTGCAGCATTCCACTCGGACCGGCCGCTACGAGATCTTCAAGGAGTACAGCAAGTTGGTCGACGACCAGTCGAGGCGGTTGATGACGCTGCGCGGGCTGTTCTCCTTCCGCGAGGGGGTCCGCGAGCGGGTGCCGCTCTCTGAGGTGGAGCCGGTCTCGGAGATCGTCAAAAGGTTCGCCACCGGGGCCATCTCCTATGGGTCCATTTCTAAGGAAATGCACGAGGTGCTGGCCATCGCGATGAACCGACTAGGCGCCAAATCGAACACCGGCGAGGGTGGCGAGGACGCCGACCGCTACATCCCGGACGCCAATGGTGACCTGCGCCGCTCGGCGATCAAGCAGGTGGCCTCCGGGCGGTTCGGGGTGACCAGCGAGTACCTAGTTAACGCCGATGACTTACAGATCAAGATCTCCCAGGGGGCCAAGCCCGGCGAGGGCGGCCAGCTACCCGGCACCAAGGTCTATCCCTGGATCGCTAAGACCCGGTACTCGACCCCGGGCGTTGGGCTCATCTCCCCACCGCCGCACCACGACATCTACTCCATCGAGGACATTAAACAGCTCATTCACGACCTGAAGAACGCCAATCCCAGGGCACGGGTGCATGTCAAGCTGGTGAGCGAGGTCGGCGTGGGAACCGTGGCGGCCGGAGTCGCCAAGGCGTACTCCGATGTGGTGCTCATCTCCGGCCACGACGGCGGCACCGGGGCTTCGCCGCTGTCGTCGATCAAGCATGCCGGCACCCCATGGGAGCTGGGCCTGGCCGAGACCCAGCAGACGCTGCTGGCCAACAAGCTGCGTGACCGGATCGTGGTGCAGACCGATGGCCAGCTCAAGACCGGGCGCGATGTGATGATCGCGGCGCTGCTTGGCGCGGAGGAGTTCGGCTTCGCCACCGCGCCGCTGGTCGTCTCGGGCTGCATCATGATGCGGGTATGTCACCTGGATACCTGCCCGGTGGGGGTGGCGACCCAGAATCCAGTGCTACGCGCGAAATTCAGCGGCAAGGCCGAGCACGTGGTCAACTTCTTCGAGTTTGTGGCCCAAGAGGTGCGCGAGCACCTCGCGGCGCTGGGCTTCCGCACCCTGGCCGAGGCGGTCGGGCGCACTGAGATGCTGGACACCCGGCACGCGGTCGCGCGTTGGAAGGCGTCCGGGCTGGATCTCGCGCCGATCCTGCACGTGCCGGCGGGCACCGACCCGGACGCGCCCCGGTATCGAACGAAGGACCAGGAGCACGGGCTAGAGAAAGCGCTGGACAACACTCTCATTCAGCTTTCCGAGGGAGCGCTGGACGGCGGCGATCCGGTGCGGCTGGACCTCCCCGTGCGCAACGTCAACCGGACCGTTGGGACCATGCTGGGATACCAACTCACTCGCCGCTGGGGCGCGGCGGGGCTGCCGGACAACACCATCGATGTAACCTTGACCGGCTCGGCTGGGCAGTCACTTGGCGCCTTCCTGCCAAGGGGCATCACCTTACGCCTGATTGGTGACGCCAACGACTACGTCGGCAAGGGCCTGTCCGGCGGCCGGATCAT
>Ga0213881_10000825_pt1 | contig 16634 bp, 13 predicted proteins | sample BarmaccoBMER_R08_FD_160104 | JGI IMG/M metagenome (GOLD analysis project Ga0213881, IMG submission 160104) | Barbacenia macrantha exposed rock microbial communities from rupestrian grasslands, the National Park of Serra do Cipo, Brazil - ER_R08 ... | reverse complement strand
GGACACGCGCGATACCCGCCAGCGCTTTTTCCAGAAGCGGCACGCTTTCGCTCTGCCATTCGGCAAATGCGGCCACGAAATTTTGCAGTTCCATCATTAGCATCGCTTCCACTTCCGAGAAGCGCGCACGACGCAACGCTGTGTTCTGCAAGTCGCGCACAGTCTCCAGCCGCACTTCAGCATCGCGAATGTCCGAGATCAGCCTCGCAGCGTCGCGCAGAAGCTTCTCCTCGTCCCAGAAAGCCGCCTGATGATCCAGAACGCTGTGGCCTAGGCGCAACACCGCGCGCGCTCGTTTCAAATGCTTGCGCGTCTGCCAGACTGCGCTGCTCGCGCACTCCCGCTCTCCTTTTGCCACCTCGATCGCCGCTTCGATTTGTTTCCGGCAAATCCGACGCAACCCTTTCCCGATTTCTTCGTCGCGCTGCAGTTCGTAGCTCATATTTTCGTCGCTAGTCGAATATTGCTGTAGCGCTTGTCGCGCGTAACTTCACGCTCAAACCAGCCCGGCGGCCGAAAATCTTCGCAGCTCGTTTCAGTTGGAAATTTCACTTCGGCCACAATCAGCCCGCGATTGCTTGCGTAATCGACATCGATCTCGACGATGTAATTCTTCCATCGCACCTCGTATCGAGTCTTCCGCAGACGCCGCCCTGTCGTCGCCGGCCAGAGCACCGCGAACTGCGCGATGGGACTGAGCCTTACCTGACGCTTCTCCGCGCTGAGCCGCGCCGACCTTGAAAGTCACGCACGCAACCTTTCCCGCGCTTACGCAGCCGCACATGGCGACCACCTGCTGCGTTCGCGAGATAACGGTGCGCGATTCTCGAGTGCCGCGATTGAAGAATCTCTACGGGCAGCCGTTTGATCAGAAATTTCCATTCGATCTCGCGTGAGGAGACGTGATTAGGCTGCCGCATTTGCGAGTCAATCGTCTCGAAACAAAGTGCCAAGGCGATTCGCGCGGACGATTTTGTCGAGCCGTCACACGATCTTAACAATTAACATCTTGGGACGGGATGCGGGGCGCTGCTAGCAATCAGCGACGCTATGCATTTGCTCGCACAAACCGCCGGTCCGCCACTCCTGCTCATGCTTGCGCTCGGTCTGGCCTTCGGCTTTGAGTGTATCAACGGCTTTCACGATACAGCCAACGCAGTTGCGACCGTGATTTACACGCACACGCTGCGGCCATGGATTGCCGTCGTTTGGTCCGGCCTTTGGAACCTGATTGGGGTACTCACTTCATCCGGCGCGGTCGCTTTCGGCATTGTCGCTCTGCTGCCGGTGGAACTGGTGCTCAATGTAGGGTCCGCCGCGGGTTTTGCCATGGTATTCGCGCTCCTACTCGCCGCCATGATTTGGAATTTTGGCACCTGGTTTCTGGGACTGCCCGCCTCGAGTTCGCACTCGCTCATCGGATCAATCATGGGCGTCGGCGTCGCCAACGCGCTCATGTCGGCTGGGCACCACTTCGGCGAAGGCGTCAACTGGGGCAAAGCGCAAGAGGTTGGCATGTCGCTGCTGCTTTCGCCGCTCATCGGCTTTGTCGGTTCGGCCATTTTACTGCTGCTTCTTAAGCTGCTGGTGAGAAAGAAAGAGCTCTTCGAAGCGCCCTCGAAGGATGAGCCCCCACCATGGTACATCCGCACTGTCCTTTTCCTCACCTGCACCGGCGTGAGTTTCGCGCACGGTTCTAACGACGGACAAAAAGGAATGGGATTAATCATGTTGATCCTCGTCGGCGTGGTGCCCGGCACCTATGCCCTGAAGCTTGGGACCGATAGCAAGTCGATCCAGCAGATCGTCGCCTCAGCGAACGCTTTGCAGTCCACTCTGCAAGAACGCTCCCATGGCGCGACTGTCGCGCCGGAACGATCGGCCGCCGTTCTCTCTAGTTACATGAAAAATGATGGCACACTCAGCGATGAGGTCTTTGCCGCGCTGGGTCAGAAAAATAAAGACATCGCCACGCAACTTCAGGCCGCGCAATCATTCGCTAAGTTACTACCGGAAGAGCGGGGCTTCTTGCGTAGCGACTTCTATCTCGTAGCGGGAACGATGGCGAAGTTGACCAAGAACAAAGTCGTGCGCGATGGTTCTTTCACTAGCGCGACAAGTAGCTATCGGAAAAGTCTTGATGCCGCGACGAAGTTCATCCCCGGCTGGGTGAAGGTTGCGGTCGCGTGTGCCCTAGGCTTTGGCACGATGGTGGGTTGGAGACGAATCGTGGTCACGGTCGGCGAGAAAATAGGCAAGTCTCACCTGACTTATGCGCAAGGTGCCTCGGCCGAGTTTGTCGCCGCCTGCACGATTCAACTTGCCGATATGTATGGCCTGCCCGTGAGCACGACACACGTGCTCTCATCCGGAATCGCTGGCACAATGGCGGCGAATCATTCTGGCCTGCAGAAAGCGACGCTGCGAAACATCCTGCTGGCTTGGGTGCTTACTTTGCCAGCTTGCATGTTCCTGGGAGGAGGCTTGTTTGCCTTCGGATTATTCATTATCTTCCGCGTGCTCGGCTGGCGCTAGGAATGCACAGCTGTTCTGCTGTGCCCCAGCCGCGGCAGTAGCAGTTCTTCTGCTCCCATACGCGCAACGCTGCTGCCAGCAGCCTGAGATCACGGGCGAACCGAATTGCGGCCTGCCGACGATATGAACTGCTGCCGGCAGCGGCCGAAACCGCACCCTTCTTGTCCTTTTGCCTCTCCAATCGATTTTTGCGCCCTTTCACGTCCCTTTTATCTCACGCTATTGAGACAAGCAGATGACGGTCAGGTTACGTTTGGCCAAACATTCAAAGAGCTAATCAGCCTTCTCAATCAGTGGACGAATCTCCGAGAGTAGCGCGTCTAGTTTGCGCAAGTCTTTCGTTCGACCTTTCTCAGGACGCAGCCGGCGTTCGCGTATCATCATTGCACAATCGCGCACGCGATAGATCTCCTCACTGGTCGGCCGCTCTTTGCTAGCCAGCTTCTTTACCGCGGCGCTTACGGCGGAAAGTTCCTCTTCAAGTCGTCTGGTGTAAGCGCGCACGGTTACGCGCAGCTCACTTCTAAGATCGTCTAGTTGCAACTCGAGTTGCTGCGCCGGCACCGATTCAAACTTCTTCTCGTTGCTGCGTCTCTTCTTCTTCACGCCAATGCACTTTGGTTCACGAGCTGCGACAACGATCGATCACCGTCGGTTGCCCTCCGCCAAACGATCTCCATTCGCCCATCGTGGTGTTCTATTAACGCTGAGCACGTCTCAACCCAATCGCCGCAATTGTAGTAAATCAGTTTGCCGAACGGGCGAATGTCGGCACTGTGAATGTGTCCGCAGAGAACCGCGTCAACGCGAAATCGAGTCGCATACTTAGCGACTGCTTCCTCGAACTTGCCAATAAAACTCACGGCATTCTTCACCCTCTTCTTCGCGTAGGCGCTCAGCGACCAATGTCCCCCCAGGCCGAAACGGCGGCGGACAAAGTTCACGAGCGGATTAAGAGAGAGCAGAACCTCGTAGGCAATGTCACCGGCGAAGGCCAACCACTTTACATTCTGCACAACCGTATCGAGTTCGTGGCCATGAATGACAAGAATGCGCCTGTGATCCGCCGTGCGATGGATCACGCGCTCTCGGATCACAATGTTTCCAAAGCTGCCGGCAAAGGAGCCCACCATCTCATCGTGATTGCCCGGAATGTAAACGACCCGCGTATCCTTCCGCGCCTTGCGCAGAATCTTCTGAATGACATCATTGTGCTGTTGTGGCCAGTACCTCGTCCGCCGCATGGCCCAGATATCAATGAGATCGCCGACGATGTAGAGCGTTTCGCAATTCTATTCGCGCAAGAAATCTAGCAACGGCGCCGCAGCACTCGCGCGCGTGCCAAGATGGACATCCGAAATCCATATCGTCCGCACATACCTTGATAACGGTAAGTCATCGATGGGCGCGTCCAGCCTAAATCGGGGAAGCTCGGGAGCATCGACCATAAGAAAAGGTTCGCGCAGTAGTAGCTTCCGCGGCAACCTTTTAAGTGTAACAGTTAAGTGACAACTCTTGCGGCCAGCTCAGGCAATTCTGGGCGTGTGCGTGTGGATCGTCGCCTTGGATGGTGATTAATGCCAAGTGCGCAAGCGACCTTCACGCGCGGTCTTATTCCCTCGGCGGCGAGCGCCTGAGGGAAATTGCTTTCGCAATTCCGCATTCCCACCTCCGAGCAGGGCATAATCACTGGCAACCGCACGCCGCATCATGGCCACGATGCCAAACTGCACGCTTACGAACGGTCAAGATTGCGTGACGATCAGGTGCCAATGAACGCCAGAACGTAGTGGTGAACGGCTAAAGCCATATCGCACACTGGCCAGATGGCGATAGCTCCCAAGACTACGAAGATGATTATTTCCATCGCGAGCGTCTGTTGATGTTCGATCCTGAAGTAACGCCGGCTTATGTCGCGGAAAGACACATGATCGTTAGCTCGGCTGTGTTTCATGCGAGTAACTGTCGCCACATAAGGTATGATCATCATGATGCCGAGACTCTGCACCCGGACGTATTGGTGTCATGTCACGTCTCGGTGAAGTTTAAGTCACAGCCCGATGAGGCTTGGCTTTGCAATGCGGCGCAGCGACCTGTCACTGTGGGAGTGTGCGCAGCTGTATTCATACATGATAGGAGCGGGATCTCCTTCGTAACGCAATCTTCACAATCACGCCGTTTACGTCGGGCTGCTCGGCCAACAGACTATTACATGGCACAGGAGCTAACTCGAGAGATCGACACCGGCAGTACGCTGAAAACGAATCCTCCGGGTAACCTAAAGATAATGGATACCTCTGCGCAACGCAGTAGCGGTCGGCGAAAGCCAGCTGCCGCGTCCCTCAAGCTTTCGCTTCGTGTAATCGTAGTCGCGGTTAGTGCCGTCCTCGCTTTGATTGCAATCGGCACGTATGGGCTCTGCATATTTGCGGCAAAATATCAAAGCGCGTTCTTCGCCATAAGCAGCCTTGCGGCATCACTCGCAGCCGCAAGCCGAATTTGCTTTCGTAGCAGCAATTGTTATGACGAGGTTGCTAATCATGCCACGAACGGTGGTAGCTTCGGCCAACTGAGTTGAGATCTGAAGAGATCATAGGGTGAGCAAAATCGGGTTGCGCGTGGCCATGTTGCCGCATTACGTAAAATTCCGCGCCCATGCCTGAAGTCGCTTCCGCTTTCCATCCTGCCGCTCAGTTCGATGCACATTGTGATCCGGCGGAATTTTCCGACCCCCGCAATTTCATCAACCGCGAGCTGAGCTGGCTGGAGTTCAACCGGCGCGTGCTCGAGGAAGCCATTGATCCGACGCAGCCGCTGATCGAAAGGGTGAAATTCCTCACCATTTTCTCCTCGAACCTCGATGAGTTTTTCGAGATTCGCGTCGCCGGGATTAAGCAGCAGATCGCGAGCGAAACGAGCGACATCGGCGCGGACGGTCTCAGCCCAACCGAGACCTTCAACACGATCCAGCGCACGGTCCGGGGAATGGTCGAGACGCAATACGCCTTCTGGAATGGCGAACTTGCGCCGGAGCTGGAGCGCAATGGCATTCGCATTCATGAAGTGGCGAAGCTCAACGCCAAGCGCGCAGCCTGGGCGCGCAAGTTTTTCGAGGAAGAAGTTTTCCCGCTGCTGACGCCACTGGCTATCGATGCTAGCCACCCATTCCCCCAACTGCTGAACAAGAGTCACAACCTGCTCGTGCGTGCGCGCGCCGAGCGCGGCGGCGAACTGCTTCACGCCATCGTGCAGGTGCCGCGCGTTTTCTCGCGCCTGATCCAGTTCCCGCGCGGCCGCGGCGATCACGAGCCGTGGGACTACATTTATCTAGCATCGCTCATCAAACAGCATATCGCCGATCTTTTCCCGGGAATGGTCCTCGATGGCGTGCATGCCTTCCGCGTCACACGCAACAGCGACCTCTACATCGACGACGAGGAAGCCGACAATTTGCTGCGGACCATCGAGCAGGAATTGCGGCGCTCCAGTCGCGGTAATGCCGTGCGGCTGGAGGTAGAGGGGGATTGTCCGCGCGAGTTTCGCGAGCTGTTGCTGGAGTTTTTCGATTTAGCCGACGCTGATCTTTACCGGCTGAATGGTCCGCTCTCGATGACGCACCTGATGCCGCTCGTGACAAACGACGCCTTCGCCAAATTCCGCGACAGGCCATTCCAACCAGCGCGCCCGGCAGGTCTGCCGCGCGGCGTCAACTACTTCGATGCGCTGAGGAACCAGGACGTGTTGCTGCATCATCCTTACGACAGCTACGATCCCGTGGTCGAATTTATCGAAGCCGCAGCTAACGACCCGCAGGTGCTCGCGATTAAAATCACCCTCTACCGGACGAGCGGCGATTCGCCGATCGTGGAGGCGCTAATCGACGCCGCCGCTGCTGGCAAACAGGTCACGGCGCTGGTGGAATTGCGGGCGCGGTTCGACGAAGCCGCTAATATCGCATGGGCGCGCCGCCTCGAAGACGCAGGCGCGCACGTCGTCTACGGAGTTGTCGGGTTGAAAACGCACTGCAAGGCGTTGCTGATCGTGCGACGCGATACCGACCGGCTGCGTGAATATGTGCATCTCGGCACTGGGAATTATCATCCGCGCACCGCGCGCATTTATACGGACTTCAGCTTGTTCACGGCGGACCAGGAGCTGAGCGACGAGACGGCCATTCTTTTTAATACGCTGACCGGCCTCGCCGGTTATCCCGGCGGCAGGGAATTGCTGGTGGCGCCCTTCGATCTTGAACGCCGGCTGATCGAGAAAATTGAGCGCGAACGCGACCACGCTCTTGCCGGCAAAGATGCGCGCATGATCGTGAAATTGAACGCGCTGGTCGAGGACGACATCATCGAGAAACTTTACGAAGGTTCTTGCGCCGGTGTGAAGATCGACCTCATCGTGCGCGGCATTTGTTGTCTGCGGCCGCAAGTTCCGGGCTTGAGTGAAAACATCCGCGTCATCAGCATCGTGGGCCGTTTTCTTGAGCACAGCCGGATATATTACTTCGCGAATGATGGCGCGCCGGAAGTTTACCTTTCCAGCGCCGATTGGATGCCGCGCAATTTTTCTCGCCGGGTTGAGATCGCTTTTCCGATTAAAGCCGAGCCCCTGCGCAACGAGCTGATCAACGAAGTGCTGCCGAACTTCCTCAATGACCGGGTCAAAGCGCGCGAGCTGCAGTCGGATGGCACTTACATTCGGCTCCAACCGGAGAACGGCGCAGCCAGATCACAGGCGCAGCTTACTTTCCGGAATCGCGCCCGCCGTGCATCGCGCCAAATCGCCGAATCTCAAGCCGCGTCCGCGATCAAGCTGATACCGATTACGACTGCGCAGAAGGAACCGAAATGAAACGCGTTCTCGTCATCGACATCGGCGGCGCGCACGTGAAGCTCATGATTTCGCGCAAAGAGCGCCGCAAATTCGATAGCGGACCGCGAATGCGCCGCGCCAGTTTGTGGCAGGCGTGCGGCAGAATGCCGGCGAATGGAAGTTCGATGCGGTTGGCATCGGTTTTCCCGCGCCGGTGCGGAATGGCCGCATCCTCGCCGAGCCCAAAAACCTTGGCGGTGGTTGGCGCCGCTTCGATTTCCGCAAAGCGCTCGGTAAACCGGTGCGGATCGTGAACGACGCAGCCCTGCAGGCGCTTGGTAGCTACCGGGGCGGCCGCATGCTTTTCCTCGGCTTCGGCACCGGCGTCGGCTCCGCGTTGGTTTATGATCAGACGGTGCTTGCGCTGGAGCTTGGCGACCTGCCCTATCTTGGTGGCAAATCTTTCGAGGCGCGTTTCGAAATCGAGGCGGTGCTGCCGAAAATGCGCAGGGCGTTCGTGGCTGATTACGTCGTGCTCGGCGGCGGGAACGCTAAGTTACTCGGCGATTTGCCGGATGGCGTCGAGCTTGGACACAACCGCAACGTTTTTCTCGGCGGCAGGCGTTTGTGGGAGATCGACGCGCGGAGCCGCAAAGCGAAATGGCAGTTTATTTGAAAGCTATCATCACCCCGGGGCAGCGAAGCGAAGCCGAGGCATCTCTTGAAGGTACCTGAACGTTTGGCCGTGCGATTCCTCGACTTTAGTTGGAATTGACGCAGCGAAGGGAAATGAAAAAGCTCGTCTACCTCATCCGCCACGGTAAAGCCGATTGGCCGAAATGGGACAAACCGGACGATGAGCGGCCGCTGACGAAAAAAGGCAAAGCGGAAGCGAAGCGCGTCGCCAAATTCCTGCGGCGCGCGGGCGCCGAGCCGCTCCTGATTTTCAGCAGTCCACTGCGGCGCGCAACGGAAACAGCAGAGATTTTTGCGAAGGAATTGTGTCTTGAGCTCGGCGTGGAAGAAGATCTGGGCAAAGGATTCTCCGCGGCCAGGTTCAAGCGCATCGTCAACGAACACGACGTCAAAGGAATGGCGTTCGTCGGTCATGAGCCGGATTTCACGAACGTGATTCGGGCGCTGACCGGCGCCAACGTTCACCTTTCGAAATGCGGAGTCGCGCTGATCGAACTGGCTGCGTCACCTAGCGAAGCCAAATTGCGCTGGCTCTTTCCGCCAAGCTTTACGCGAACGCGCGGGCGGCTGTGAGCGGTCGGCACGAAATCAACATTTACACGGCGCGCTCGTGCCGGATGTCCTCGCGCCCACCGGCGCAAACCGTGTTTTCAGCGATGTTACTGCTACTCGCCCACGCGGTGAGAGTGGCGGGCAATGAACACGAAATTCCATCACCGTTCGGGAAACCTCAGCGTTGATCCTATTCGAACTTCGTTGTCGCCCGACGGCGAGGCGCAAAGCTCGTAAACGCAATCCAATTAAGCCGTAAAACGTGGTTTCGAGGGCTGTGCTGGGCTTTAATTGTGATCAATGAGGCTTCCTTGCCGTTGCCTACTTTGGGGTGTCTTAGACTTCGACTTCCGCTGCCATAATACTTCGATCCGCAGGCTCGAAGGCAAATCTGCGGGTCCAAGCGAGCGATCTCATATTTCGGTGCTTCGGAAGGTAGCTCATCCACTCGGAATACCCGCGACGAGTTCTCGAAGAATTGTCCGTGGTGGAGTAGGCGCTTTGCTCACGAGCTTTGCTCACGCAGGTGTGATCATGTCCGGAAAATCTGGGGTCTGCGCCACGATCGAGACACGTTACGTAGTCTGCCTGATGGGGCACGCTACCAGTGACGCTCCGATTCTTTGCCACGTAACGGTAACCTAAAAGTGACAATCGTAACGTTTACTTTTGCGTCGCGGCCTGTGAATGGTCGTCAACGCAAAAATCAAACATCCAACCACCCACAAACATGGAAAAAACTCCCTCTTCAGCTTGTTTCATCAATCGAACTAAATACCAGACGAGATTCGCCCTTGTTATTGCCATGGCGACGTGCGCTGTGCTACTACGAGCAGGCTCGGTACCGGAGAACGGCGCTCACCCGACCGTTGAGCACGTCATGCTTATCTCTATTGATGGGATGCACCAATCCGATCTTGCGTGGTACGTAGAAAATTACCCGCATTCTGCTTTGGCGGAGCTGACTGCACGTGGCGTCGACTACTCAAATGCCAGCACGCCGTTTCCATCCGACTCGTTTCCCGGCATGGTTGGGCAGGCGACCGGCGGCGACCCCGGAGTAACAGGTATTTATTACGATGACACGTGGAACCACGATGTTTTTCCTGCCGGTACTAAGACTTGTGGCGGCCGTGTGCCAGGGGGCGAAGTTACCTACTTCGAAGCTCTCGATCTAAACAAGGGCGCTCTGGATGCGGGTGAAGGGATTGTTCCCGCCCCAGGTGCCAATCCGTGGAGCGACATCCTCAAAATGACCGGTAACCCGTTGCAAGTTATCGACCCAGCGCAACTGCCGGTAAGCGCCGCGACCTGCAAGCCGATCTACCCCAATCAGTACTTGCAGGTAAACACGATGTTTGAAGTCGCGCATGAACATCAGTTGCTGACCGCTTGGTCGGATAAGCATCCGGCGTATGAGATTTTATCCGGACCATCCGGAAAAGGTGTAGATGACTACTTTACTCCGGAGATCAACAGCAGTGCGAATCCTAAGGCTCCCACGGATCCTAATCAGCCAGATTGGACTACCGACAACCTGCTAACTCAGCAATACGACAGCTACAAAGTCAAAGCCGTTCTCAACTGGATCGACGGCCATAAGCACGATGGCACCGGGAATCCGGGCACACCGGCGATCTTCGGGATGAACTTCCAAACCGTCTCCACTGCACAGAAGCTCCCTACTTCGCGTACGGAAGGCGACCTTTCTGGCATGGCGCCCGGCGGCTATCTGCCTGATGGCTTTACGCCCGGTCCGGTTCTCAAGAACGCACTGAAGTTTGTAGATGAGTCGCTCGGTCGAATGGTAAACAATCTATCTGGCCGCGGCCTGCTGGAACACACGGCAATCATTATTTCGGCCAAACATGGCCAATCGCCCATGAACATCGATGCGCTGAACCGGATTGACGATGGCGTCATCCTGAATGCGCTAAACCGTGCCTGGAACAGAGAACACCAGGGTGGAAATCCTAAAGCTACCCCGCTGGTCGCCTTCGGCGTGGACGATGACGGCATGCTCCTCTGGCTCAATGACAGATCGGAAACTGCGACGACCTTCGCTCGCAATTTCCTGCTTAACTACAACAACCCTGCCGCAAGTGTCGATCGTAAGCCCGTTACTTCGGCTGGTTTGTCGCAAATTTATGCCGGCGTCGCCGCGGCCGAACTATTTCGTGTTCCGGAAGCCAATCCGCGTGTCCCTGATGTAGTCGGGATTAGTCAGTACGGGGTGGTGTACACCGGTCATAAGGGCAAGATCGCGGAACACGGCGGAGATCACACTGAAGACCGCAATGTACCGATTCTCCTGGTAGCTCCTGGGATTGCACCAGGCACATCCAACACCACTCCGGTAGAGACGACACAGATCGCGCCGACTATTCTGAAACTGCTTGGTTTGGATGCCCGCGAACTCCGGGCAGTGCGGATTGAAGGCACAGCTCCTTTGCTCTGAGCAAAAACTGCATCATGACACCCCCGATTGAGCGACAATCGTGGATAGTATTGTCAATTGCATGCATTGCCGTGATGGCTCTGGCGTTAGTCAGCTAGGCAATATCCACATTCGCGGGTGAGCATGAAACCGCTTTTGTGGTGTCTGCAGCAGTCACCTGCACCGTCTGTATCGCTGTAGCAGCGGCGCGTGGAAGGAGACCCCCCGCCCGAAGGGAATAGGAGGACAGTTAATGGCTGAGTGCTGATGAATACAGCCCGCGCGCATACTCCATGCGCGCGGGAAAAAGGCGAAACGAGCGGCTCCCGCGTCCAGCGGTAGGTACAGGCCGGCCGATTGTGGCGGACGAGCAGCCGCCGGCCCAAAAAAACACGCTACGTCTCGGTCCGTGTTAATCGCATTGTAGTCATTCACCACCGACTGCCCACAAGTAAACAGAAAACCGTGGCTCCGAAGACGCCGGCAAAATTGAAGAGGGCATGGCGTAAGCGTTAGCGACGACATTTCGGCTGGCGGTTCCGGCAGGCTAACAGCTCAGTGTTCCGGAGCTTTGTCGCACGAACTGAAAGATCCGTGGCCGATCGGGCGAGCAAAGTGACAGCCGGCAGATCTCAGCCATCCACTGGAGCCTCTTTCGAGGCAGCACGAAGGCTTTTCTCGTCTGTAAGGTCAAGCCGCAACGGCGTCAGCGAAACATAATCGTGTAACACTGCCCAGCGGTCGGTTCCTTCTTCGGCTTCGGTTAGTGGCACCACTGTAAACCAAAAAATCGGCCGATTCTGTGGATCTTCGGCAGCCACCACCTTGCCGTCGTAATGGCGCACCGATTGACGGGTCCAACGGATAGAACGCGGGTGTTGCGGAAAATTGACATTTACCAGCGAAATCGTCGTCTCGCGAATCAGCACGTTTATGACGCGTTCAAGCCATGGCTCAAGCGTGCTAAAGTCCGGCTCAGTATCCTCAACCGGCATGCTGAAGGCAACGCCGCGTATCCCGAGCAAGGCCGCCTGTTTTGCCGCCGCCAACGTCCCTGAGTGCCAACAGGAATTGCCTAGATTGAGGCCAAGATTGATTCCCGAAAAGACGAGGTCCACGCGCTCCCACTGATATACACCAAGAGCCACACAGTCAGCCGGCGTTCCGTTAACGCGGTACGCTTCAATATTGCCAGCTAAAGGCGTATGGCGGTAACGCAACGGACGCGAAGACGTAATGGCATGGCCCATTGACGATTGTTCGACATCCGGTGCAACAATGCGCACATCAGCAAAACGGGATGCCACCTTCGCGAGCGCCGTAATTCCTGGGCTATAGATGCCATCATCGTTAGTAACGAGAATACGCAACTTCACCTTGCATCCCTTTTTCTACTTCCAAATCCAAAGCGCTGAAGCTTGGACGCGAATTTCAATTTCGCACGGTTCGGGTCGCATGCCATTTTGCTCGGGCCAGACCTCGTCGTCAAAATGAATCGGAGAGTTCTGCCACCACAACTCCATCTTTTTGAACCGGCGCGCAGGAAATGGAAAGACAGGTTCTTGTCCGTTCAATCTTAGATGCAAATAATCCGCCAATTCTGCCCGATGCGCTTCATCAACAGCAATGAAGTCAAACCGCCCATCGCCAGTACGTGCTCCCGGAGCTAACATGAGCACTGGACCAACGGAACGAATGTTCATCGCTTCCCAAAGCAAATAGCGGCCCGATAAATCTTCCGTATCTACGCTAATGCTCCACTCGCTCGCCTGGCAATCTCGCAATCGCTCGCTCAACCCCTTCAGGTGCTCACGAATCTCATGATGTTTTGAGATTGATTCAAACTTCGGAACACTGGCTGGAGACCGGAAGTAATCGGCTAATAGACCAGCGCCCGCTCCCTCGAAGAAAAACGTGTGCCCCCAGGGGCCAATCGCCAGCCCGACGTCGATTTTTTGGACGCTGCCATGTTTCAAATTAGTAGCTAACTCGTCAATTGAGCTATTGAACCCGAGTGTCCGCGCCAGATTGTTAGCCGTTCCTATTGGCAAGACGCTAATCGGAATACCGGTGTGGATAAGTTGACGGGCAACTTTGCCCACGGTTCCATCGCCGCCAGGAGCAACGACAACATCAAAATGTGGATCAGCAAGGCCATCGCGCATCTCGTCCGCTGGCCTGTAACAGACGTCATGCCCGGCCTTTTCTAATTCGCGGACAATCTCGGCACCCTCGTGTTCTTCGCGACCCGCCTTCGGGTTATGTAATAAAAGAATCCGCATTACCTAGTGCTCTTTGGTTGAGCTCTTGCTGTTCGATGTCGGCGACACGGTTATATAGTGCGCCGTTGAATGCCAGCATATTCCGTGAAGCGAAGACGGCGGCTCCGTTCTCAGAGCCGCCGTCGTATACGGACAGGACGTTAGCTTCAGAAGTTGAACAGGTCAAAAAGGTCGCTAATAGCCGGCCTGTTCGTTGGAACGTATTTGCTGACCGTCAGGTCATACCTGGGGTTTGGCAGATTATCGCGGCTCCGCTCAGAGATCATCGACAAGCCCCAGTTGCGCTCGATGAACTTCAGAATGGATACATGGTCCGAATAGTTATGCGAGATATGCCCTGGCTTGGTGTATGGCGAGACTACAAGTAGAGGAATACGTGTGCCATCGCCGAAGAAGTCGAGCGCCTGCACATACCCAGAGTCATAATAGCCCCCGCCTTCGTCCACCGTGACAAAAATCGCAGTTGTGCTCCAGACTTTTGGATTCGCCTGAACCATGTCGACGATCTTCTTGGTAAACCCTTCAAACAAGTCCCACTTCGACGAGGCGGGATGGCCATCGACCCAGCCACTCGGTTTGACGAAGGACACCGCCGGCAAATTTCCATTCTGGATATCTCGGTAGAGTTGGTCGGTGTCGACCAGATGCGTTTTACGCACCGTTGGGTTTGTCATGATCTGCGTCTGGTATTGGAAGCCATTGCAAATGTTGCAGTACTCATCACTATTTGGACCGACCTTCCCGTAGTTAACCTGATACTTGTCGTGCAGGTAATTGTCCCATTGGTCGCCGTAGTACTTCCAGGAGATGTTATTTGCGAGCAAGACATCGCCGATGCTGTGCTGCGAAGTGGGTGGAATCGTAAATGGAGTATTTAGGGGATTGTGGTCCGTGTAGGCGTTGCTCCCATCACCGAAGTAGCCCGGATTGTAATTGTTCAGCAGATAATAATGGTCGGGCTCGCAGTTTGAGGCGATCGGAGGGTTCAGAGAGATTAGGTACTTCAGGACCGGACCGACGCCAGGCTGCGACGGATCAGAGCAGTTGCTGTAGCTGCCGCCGCCGTAAACGCCGGTTGCTCCACCTTCGTTTCCAAACCCGCCGTAGCCGTCCTGAATCCACCAATTGTTCTTTCCGGGTTGAGGATTTGGATTTTCTATCTCATCCACTGGGCCGCCTGCCCATGTGATCTGATTGTGCGGAGGAACCAGTTCGCCATTCGGACCCTTGAACCAGATCGCATCGCCAAAAAACAACATGATCGAGTCCAAACCAGTCCCGCCCATTGCTGGCTGGTGATAGTTGTCGCTCATGGCGAAATTATCTGCGAGCGCTTTCGTGTAGGGTGCATCGCCTTCCTGCATGTTGTAAAAGCCCATCGCAGTCGCACCTTCACCAGTGGTGACCTTCCCAGGCGCATAGTTCGTGCTGAAGTTTGCGGGCTGGCGTCGCCCATTTTCGTTGGACCCAACGGTGACTTCAGTCCAGGCGAATAGGTCCGCCCGGCAGCCGCTCGGATTCGTTGGGGTCGCGTAAGCCGCGTTGCAGTCTTCCTGCTGCCACATCTGATAGAACCGATGCACCGGGCTATTGGCATAGGAAATATAAGGAAATGGCCCCCCGTTGGTAAGTTCGAATGGACCGGGTGGCAACGTTGAGTACGGTGGGTCACTGCTTACACCTTCAATTCGCGAATCCGGAACTCGTCCGCTCAGTCCAGTTCCCCCCTGCAACAACGACTCATAGTAGGGATAAAATGGCAACGGCAATCCGTCTTCCGTGGACAGAGCCTCGCTCTCATTGCACATGCCGTTATCTATGCAGACATCGGTGGGCCCACCGTTCAAAGGCGCAGGCAAGGTGACATACGGAGCTTTTTCCCTTGTCGGGCTGAGCTCGTAACTGGTGCTGCCGGTAATGTTCGCATGGAATTGCGTAGCTTTGGAATAGTTTGATCCAGGCGATCCATCAGCCTTAACTATTCCTTCAGAAAGTAAATTCGTTACCGTTTCCCCCGGTTTTGGCACATATGTAGCAAACAGATGGTCGAACGAACGGTTCTCACCTACAATTACAATGACGTGTTTGATCGGTGTTGCGGTTTTCGAGGCAGCTTGCGCATATGTGTCGACGGATTCAGGCGCGGCGTTGAGGCTAGCCGCTAGTAACACGGCGCCGAACGAAAACAGAGTAAGGGAAAGGGCGAGTTGGAGTGCCCATCCCTTGGAAGAATTACTTTGTTGTTTTTTCATGGAGTTGTTTTGGTTGGGTTGTTGGTTGAGCATCATTCATAGGTCGCGTCGCAAAAGTAAACGTTACGATTGTCACTTTTGGGTTACGGGGATGCGACAAGAACTAAGAGGCTTAGTAACTTAACTGTAACCGACACCCCATGGGCTCGGAATGTGAGTGAAGCGTGCTGCTGACGATGCTCGGTGCCCGATCGATGGCACAAACGAGCTCGATTTTGCTCGGGTCCGGCTCCGCGATGGTCGCGTCGTGTAAACTCGCGCCGACCGCATCACCTTATCGTGCGCAACGAGCACGGCAACGTAGCTTGGTGGCTACAATTTTTTGTGCCCAGAACCGGCAGCGGCGATACAGTCGGGCATTCTGAATTCTCTGTTCCCTCCTGCTCTTCAAAACCGAATCTTCGTCCCAGCGTCCCACTTCTACGAAGCGGCCAATTGTTAACTGGCCTCAGCTATCGCTCGCTGGCGAAAATAATTTGGTATTTTTCGGCGGAATCCGGTTGAGTCGGCGCATGCCGCGCCCTCACCATGTTTCATCCCGCGAAATCGAGCGCAAATTCCTGATTAAGCGGCTGCCGGTGCAAATCTTGCGCGCGCGCCATTTTAAGATTTGCCAGGGTTATCTCGCGACCGAATCGGGCGGCCGTCACGTGCGGTTGCGCAAACGAGCCAAGACAAATTCGCTCACCTTTAAAGTCGGCCGCGCGACTGCGCGAGAGGAACGCGAAGTACGGCTGAGCGCCGCGCAATTTCGAATCTTATGGCCAGCCACGCTGGGAAGGCGTTTGCACAAGACGCGTTATGAAGTGCGGTGGAAGAAGTACACCATTGAAATCGATGTTTACCGCGGGAGCAACGAAGGTTTAATCGTGGCTGAGGTGGAATTTCCCAACCAGGAAAGCCGCCGACGTTTCAAGCCGCCACCATGGTTCGGAAGGGAAGTGACGGGTGAGAAACGCTATAGCAACGTAAGATTAGCCAGGGAATAATGCGGTGAGCTACAATTGCGGCGCGGACAGTCGGCCGGAAGGAATTTGCGCCGGATCTGCGCGAAATAGATCG
>Ga0213881_10000824_pt1 | contig 16648 bp, 17 predicted proteins | sample BarmaccoBMER_R08_FD_160104 | JGI IMG/M metagenome (GOLD analysis project Ga0213881, IMG submission 160104) | Barbacenia macrantha exposed rock microbial communities from rupestrian grasslands, the National Park of Serra do Cipo, Brazil - ER_R08 ... | reverse complement strand
TCGCACCGACCCAGACGCGCCGACCAAGAACGGCTCCACCTGGGCCGAGGTCCACACGTCATCGATAATCAGCAGCACCCGCCGAGGACCCAGCACCCGCCCCAGCTCCGCGCCCGCCGCCAACGGATCCGTCAACCCCGGCCGCCGTTTGCCCACCAGGCCCACCACATTGGTGATCTTCTCCGCCAGCTCCGGCCCCGCCGCGTTCTCGCCGATGGTCACCCACACCACCCCGTCAACAAACTCCTTTTTTACCTCCGGGCGGTAGGCCAGCAGCCGAGCCATCGTCGTCTTCCCGAACCCCCCAGCGCCCCACAGCCCAGTCGTCATCCCCACCGCGCCCGCACCCGGCCGCGTCACCGCCGCCACCAGCCGCTCCATCACCTCCGGGCGGGCGACCTCATCACCGCGTATCGGCGGAACCGCCCACACCGTTCCTGACCACCCACGGCCGTCCCCGGTACCGCCGTCAATGAGTTTGATCAAGGCCTGATAGAGCTTTTCGCTTAGGCCTTCGGGGCTGGTGACCCTCGCGGTCGTGCTCCCACACTGATCCAGCGAGGTCCGGAACGCTTCTTGACGCGCGCCATACTCAACTTCGTGGAACAACCCCCGGGGGCCCTCCATGTCCTCATCGAGCAGGAACACCAGCCGTGGCTTTTCGGCCACGCTGGCCTCCTTGAACTCCAACTCCGTGTAGGACAACTCCGGGCGCTCGGCCACCGGTGTGCCATACCGGAAACCCACAATCCCCACGAACACATCAGCGCCGCGCACCGCGTCCCGGCACACCCGCTCCGGCGGGCGCGGATCAGCGGTGAAATACGCCATATCGACCGGTGTGCCACCAGCTCGGATCACCGCGGACTCGGCGGCAGCCACAAACGACCGCCTCACTGGCCATCCCCGCAGCTCCGAGGTATGACTCAAAGACACTCGTCCCGGTGAGACCACACCCACAGCATCCCAGCAGCCCGGGATGACCACCACACCCCCAACCACAAGCGCCAACCCCTCCCGAAACGCCATTTACCGAACCCCTCCGTACCCCGCCCGTTCCCAGCTCCCAAGCCTCGCTGCCCAGCCACACCCGACGCTACCGCTCGTTCAGATGTGGCTTGATCGCGTCGTAGCGACATGCAAGGGACTCCATGACCGCTCCATAACCACGGACATAGCACAAACAGTGGCACGCCGAGGACGAAAACTAGATTATTTCACGACGAGTCCCAATAAGGGGTTTCGCTTCCCGGTGGAGATCATCAGCCACTGCGTCTCGTTGTCCTGCCGGTTCCCGCTCAGCTTCCGCGAGGGCACTGTCAGGTTGACGCAGCTGGGGTGTGCCGGGCTGTCCTGGGGTCAAAGACACGATCAACTTAAGCTACGTGGCATTGGCCTATCGCCCGGCTTGATCTGGCTACGGCGCTCGCTCAATTAGGCATACCCAATGAGGCCGTCATCCTCGGCAGCCAAGCATTGACATCGCCGCGTGTGGTCACCTCAGTAGTGCTGCGCGCACGCGATCTTGGTGGGGTACTCGTGAACCGATATCCGAAATTGGCCTGTGTCCGCGAGTTTCAGGAAAAGTACCGGCACATCATTCAACGTGCCGCGGAAGGGCAGTTATGAGCGATACCATACCCAGTCATCAACTCAACCTTCATAAACCGTACCTGAAGTTAATCGACGACGGCATCAAGACAATTGAAGTGCGTGTCGGCCACCCAAAAATGCGCAAAATCAAAGCAGGTCACGAACTGACCTTCGTCTCTGGTGACGACATCGTCGCTACCCGCGTAATGCGAGTTACCGAATACAAGAGTTCGAAGAAATGCTCAACCATGAGGATGCGGTTGCTATCGGCGGAGATCTCGGAGAGTCAAGGGCAAACAGTTCCTCGGTAGTCCCCCCGAGAGTGACAGCGGCAGTCTTCAAGATCTAGAAAACACCGTCACACAGGACGGTTTTCGTCAGTGTGTATCACGACGCGATCGCCTTCATGGCGCTCTCGCGCAGGCCGCATCACAACGATCAACGCGAGCGGGTCGAGCGGCTTGGCCGACGGGTCAACCCGCCCGCCCGGACTCGCCTGAACTCCTCCCGCCGCGTCCGCCAACCAAACCCGCCAACCAAACCGATTGGGGCCCCAGCAGGACGTAGACCAGCAACCCGAGCAAGACCAGGCGCCAAGCGAGTGGCGGCCGTCTCGGCTCCGCTTTGCTGAGTAAGTGACATGTACTAAGCTCAAGTATTCGGCATCTGCGGTTCGACAGCTGTTCACCTATTGGCGAGGCCGGCTGCGACGGACATTCAGCAAATGGTGACAACTTCAGCCCAATAGCCACACGATCAGGTGGGAACAGCAACCCGCGCTCGCCCGAAGCGCCCCCACCCAAGGTCTCGCAGGCACTTGACCAGGGCAAACGCGAGATTGCAGGGTGCGTGGCGATGCCATATACACCGACGACAACAGACGCCATCTCAAGTCGAAGGCCGCCGAGGATTCCGGACACGAAAGGTGAGGAGCGCAGATGCCGGCAATCGAGTTGATCTGTCTGGACATGTCCGGCACGACCGTGCGTGACGACGGCGCAGTCGAGCAGGCGTTCATCTCGGCGCTCGCTGAGGTCGGGATCGCCGTAGGTTCAGCCCGGTACGCAGAAGCACTAGAGGTGATTCGAGCAACCATGGGCCAAGCCAAGATCGAGGTGCTTCGGCTCATCCTCCGCGACGAGTTCAGCGCGCTACGCGCGAACAAAGCATTCGAGAAGGCCTACGCCAAGCTGCTGGCTGACGGGGCGGTCGACGCGCTGCCGGGCGCGGAACAACTGCTCGGGCAGCTGCGCGCCGCCGGTCTGCGCATCTGTCTAACCACCGGATTCGCTCCCGCGACACGCGAAGCACTGATCGATCGCCTGAATTGGGGCCGCCGGATCGACCTCGCGCTGTCGCCGGTCGAAGCGGGGCGCGGTCGACCGTGGCCCGACATGATCATCACCGCCGCTCGATATCTCGAGATCAGTGGAATGTCCGCGGTGGCGGTCGCCGGAGACACCCCGAACGACATCCGAGCGGGGCTCGCGGCGGGAGCCTCAATTGTGGCCGGCGTCCTCAGCGGGTCCGGCACCCGATCAGCATTGACCGAAGCCGGCGCGACACATGTCCTGGACACCGTCGGCGAGCTACTGCCCATTGTCGTGCCCGTGGGGTAGCCGCCCCGGCTCAGGCTCGCCTCCGTTCGGTTCCGAGGAAAGCCGCACGAGCCGACGGCGCAGCAACTCGAGCTCCGCCGGGTCAAGACCTCGTGAGCACAGCCAACCGGCGGCTCCGCCATAGTCACGGTCCAGTTGATCAAGAATCGCGCGCATAGCCTCCGGCTGTGCCATCCGCAAGGCCAGCGGAATCGCGCTCAGCGCCAGGGCATTGCCACGGAAGCCAACCAGCGTAGCCAGAACGTGCTCGATGACCTCGTTGCTCGCGACGTAATCGGCGATCACGGCTGCCCGGTCCGCTCCCACCGCATCGAGCAAAATCGCGGTGGCGACGCCGGTTCGGTCCTTACCCGCGGCGCAGTGGACCAGCACCGAGCCGGTACGCCGCCAGGCCACCAACCGCGCGACCGTGACCAGGTGCTCGCCGCGCCGACCGAGAAACTCCTGGTAGACCAAGGTCATGGTTGGCACCGCGTCCACACCACCCCGCACGCGCCGTAACGCTTCTTCGACATCAGCCACTAAGGGAAGGTGCATGGTGGCTATCCCAGCGCGGGCAAGCGCGGAGGGCCCGTCGGCCGCCAGCTCTCCCGGCGTACGCAGGTCGACCACGGTATGCAGCCCGAATTCGGAAATCAGGGTCGCGGCGTCAGCCGCGGAGAGCTGGCGTAGGGATCCGCTGCGCAACAAGGTCTTCGGCCGGATGTAGCCGCCCGCTACCACGGGCAGTCCCCCAACATCCCGAAGGTTGAGCGCGCTTTCTAACCACAACCAGGACGGAACCACCTCATAACTCTTTCGAGTGCCACTCATTCGGCCAGCGTAAGCGCCCCAGATGAATGGCTCGTAGCATACGAGCCATTCATCTGGTGACGCGGATCACGCTGCCTCGGACACCTTCCGGCGAACGGCCTCTGAACCGTCCCCCCGGGGAAGCTTGTTAAGACGGCTCCCCGGTCGATCGATTCAGATCAATGGTGCGCGAGCCACGGTAGCTTGACGATGACGCCCAGTCCGTACAGCACGATCAGCGCCGCCGCCGCGAGGCAGGCCCCGCCGACCGTTTTCCCCGTGCTGGAAACAGTCCGTACCGCGGGGACCCCCGACGCTCCGGTGTCCGGGCGGCCGGACAACGCCACGAGCGCGAAAGACACCAACACCACTACCGCGGCGGCGGACACAAAGGCCACGATGAATACGCTACCCAGCGGACCCCAATTGATGTGCATCAGTGTTCGCCTTTCGATCAGGCGGCCGCAGCGGCGGGCTGCAGGTCCGGAACATTGTTGACGGTTTCGGCGGTAACTGGAGCCCGCCGGGAGGCGGCGTAAATCCAGCCGGCAATGGCGATCGCCGCTAGAGCGACCACAATGGTACCCACCGTTCCAGTGGCGGCGAGCCAGGAAGCGAACGCCCCCACAATCGCGGCTGAGGGCAAGGTCAACAGCCAGGCCAACCCCATCCGCCCAGCCACGCCCCATTGCACTGCCGCCAGCCTCCGGGCCGCCCCGGCGCCGAAGATCGATCCAGTGCAAACCTGCGTCGTTGACAGCGCGAAACCCAGGTTCGCCGAGGCGAGGATCACGGCGGCGCTGGAGGTCTCGGCCGCGAAGCCCTGCGGACTCTCGATCTCGCTGATCCGCTTGCCCATGGTCTGGATGATTCGCCACCCACCCACAGCGGTACCCAGGGCGATCGCTAAGGCACAGGAGGCGATCACCCAGAAGTGCGGGCGCGTGCCCGCCGCCTGGCTTCCGGCAAGGACCAAGGTGAGAGTGATGACACCCATCGTCTTCTGCGCGTCGTTGGTGCCGTGGGCCAGCGCCACCATCGACGCTGACACGATTTGCGAGAGCCGAAAACCGCGCTTGACCGTACCTTCGTCGCCCCGCTGAGTGATCTTGTAGGAAAGGTAGGTCGCGGCGAAGCCGATGATCCCCGCCACTATCGGCGACAGAACAAGCGGTATCAGCACCTTGCCGACCACTGTGGTGAAATAGATGGCGCCTGCCCCAGCGGCAACCCAGGTAGCCCCTATCAACCCACCGAACAATGCGTGCGATGAGCTCGATGGCAGGCCTAACAGCCAGGTCACCAAGTTCCATAGAATGGCGCCGATCAAGCCCGCGAAAACAACCACAGGGGTGATCTTGTGGTCATCAACCAGGCCGCTTGAGATCGTATTCGCGACCTCAACCGATAGAAAAGCACCGACAAAGTTCAGCACCCCGGCGAGTATCACGGCAACCTTTGGACGCAGCGCCTCCGTCGCGATGGATGTCGCCATCGCGTTCGCTGTGTCATGGAAGCCGTTAGTGAAGTCGAAAATTAGGGCGGTCAGTATGACCGCGATAACGATGAGCGACATGCAGTCCTCCGCAGGTCCGCGCGCGCGGCGATATGGCGTGCGACACGCTAGGCCGGAGATGCAAACGCAAGGTGAACGGATCATCAACAGAGCCTTCTGGGGATCAGTCGAGATCGAGATCATCATCCGCACGGCCCGATAACTTCAGCCGCGCGCCCTGAACCGGACCGAAACCATCTGGCAAGATCGTCCGCGTACCAGCGCAGACCAGCACCTCAGACCACACTGGCACCTTGATGAGCATCAACCCTGAGCTACCCATACGTAACCGACCCCCACCCGTAAAGCCGGTACCCGGGCCTGGAGCCAAATCACCCAAGCAATAGCCAACCAGAGAGCATTTCACCAGGAAAACTCAACCGCAAGCCCCGGAACGAGCGGCAAGTACTAACTAATCGCCGACGCCCCGGTTACGGCACCAGCTTCATCCAATCGGGATCTTCTCCATCTTCCGTCTTTACCTTTCAGTGGCCTAATGTGCGCGCCATGATGATAGATCAACCCCGTTTAGTAAAGAGCATATACGCCGTGGTGACATCCATCATTGCGGTGGTCGTCATAGCCGGATGCGACAGCGGCGCCCCCGCGAGCAACGCACCCGCCGGCTCCTCGACCCCCGGCCAGAGCACCGGCACCGGCGCCGCGCCGAGCGGCGGCTCGACCTCCGGTGGACAGACTAACAGCGGCAGCCAGGCCGGCACTACCGGTACGACCCCGGGAAGCACGACACCTGGCGGCGCAAGCACGGGCGGCACAACCGCTGGAGGACAGACCAGCGGCGGACAAACCAGCACCGGGGACGGCAACAGTAACCCGCATCGGAGTTACCCGTCGGACAACGGCAAGGGCTGAGCTGGCACGCTGCCGGGCAGTCGATATGTCCGATATACATTCGACGTACGTCTGTCCGGCACTCACCATCGAGTCCGAGGAAGAAAGCGTGAACTGTGTGCTTGATCTCGCGGACTACCCACCTCACTGGAGTGAGCCGCTGCCGTCGGACTTCACGAAATCGAAGCCCCGGCCGGGGGCGGACGACGCAACCTGGCTGAGGTGTCGGAGCGCAGCACGCAGGCTGGCCAACGCGACAGTGAGCGCGTTCTGCTCACTGTCAGTGAGTTGGCTGCGGCCGGTGTCGCGGAGCGCGGTGGGCAAGTTCTCGATACCGGGCTGCGGCCAACGCAAGAGGATCATCACACGGCGGTCGCCGCAGAGTTCGTTGAGGCTGTCAAGGCGGCTGCGCAATTCCCAGTCGAGGCGGTGCAATGGGAGTTGGCCCTCTCGATAGGAATCGATGGTGGCGATCAAGCCGTCGGCGACGAACCTGATCAGGGCAGACGAATACGCCGTCGTCATTGGAAATGTCCAGAACTAGGGAGGGCTGCCCACAGACATGCGGGCACAACCAGGGTTAATAGCTGACCTGGGCCTCCGTGGCGCACTCACACCGAGACCAATACGCTAGCGGTAAACTCACGACGGCGGACAAACACACACCGACACTGGTTACCGCAGCGGCGCCTACGTTACCCCGCGACCCAGCGATAGTCAACTCAAGGCTGGCCGGCCCCCCGCCCATGTCCAGGCGTAGTCATCATCGGCGCAAGCCAGCGCCGCCTCGCCAAGCTCAAGCTGACGAAACGTGTCCACCATGACGGCCAGCTCGTCGAAGAACTCGATCCCCAGGCTGCGTTCCATCGCCCCCGGTTGGGGACCATGGGTGTGCCCGCCAGGATGCAATGTGACCGACCCCTGCCCAATGCCGGACCCGCTTCGCGCCACATAGTCGCCACCGCAATAAAACATCACTTCGTCGGAATCAACATTCGAGTGGTAATACGGCACCGGCACGGCAAGCGGGTGGTAGTCAACCTTGCGGGGAACGAAGTTACACACCACGAAACCGTTGCCCTCGAACACCTGATGCGCCGGCGGAGGTTGATGAATCCGCCCGGTGATCGGCTCGAAATCGGCGATGTTGAAGGTGTACGGATAGAAGCAGCCATCCCAGCCCACTACGTCGAATGGGTGATGTTGGTAGGTGTGGCGGGAACCCACAATTTCGCCCCGGGACGAGCGGTGCTTAATCAGCACGTCAGCGCCGTCACCCTCGACCAGCAACGGCTCGATTGGGCCGTGCAAATCACGTTCGCAGTACGGAGCGTGCTCCAGCAGTTGCCCGAACGGAGATCGGTAACGGGCGGGCGGAACGATGTGGGACGCCGCTTCGATCACATACAGCCGCAGCGGCGATTCACCGAGCGGCAGCCATCGGTGTGTGGTCGATCTCGGGATCAGCACATAGTCGCCAGCGCGGGCCTCAAGCGCGCCGAACACCGTCTCCACGGTGGCCGTTCCAGACTCCAGGTAACAACACTCGTCACCGATCGCGTCGCGATACAGCGACGACGGTTCCCCGGCCATCACGTAGCTGATCCGCACGTCCGCGTTGCCCAGCAGCACCCGCCGCCCGGTCACCACGTCAGTAGTCTTCCACTCGTGCCCGAAAGAAAGCTCAGCCAGCCTCAGGTGCCTGGGTCGCAACGGATGGTTGACGGTGGTGCGCTGGTCCGGCAGCGCCCATTCACCCACTTCGAGTACAGCGGATGGAATGTGCTGATGGTAGAGCAGTGAGTAGTCCGAGGAAAACCCTTTCGCACTCATTAACTCTTCGCGATAGAGTTCCCCACCGGGGTTGCGATGCTGCGTGTGCCGCTTGGGTGGTATCTCGCCGAGCCGTCGGTAGTACGCCATATCACACTCCTCACGAATACGGTCAGATCACAGCTGTTGCTGTCCTGGTGCTGTCCGGCCCGCGGATAGTAGATCCCAATCGACTACCGGCACGCCAGCTGCCCCAGTGACGAGGGGTTACCATTGAATCTAGGCTTCGAGGGAGGCGCCCGTGGGCTACAGCCTCAGTGTGGATCTTGGTACTACATTCGTCGCGGCCGCGCTAGCCGTCAATGACCGAGTCGAAATGTTCACGTTGGGTAACCGCTCAGCAATGACGCCTTCAGCGGTATATCTCCAGGAAGACGGCACTTTGGCGACTGGCGAAGCCGCCGCAAACTTACGCACCGTTAGCAGCCCCGACCGTGTTGCTCAGGAATTCAAGCGCCGTATTGGTGATCCCACACCGGTCGTGCTTGGCGGTCAGGCTTACTCGGCCACCGCACTGATGGGGGCGTTGCTTCGCGACGTGGTCACAAAGATCGTCCAGAGCGAGGGCAACCCACCCGATAACGTGGTACTCACCCATCCCGCCAACTGGGGTACATTCCGGCGCTCGCTGTTCAGCGAGGTCGTGAAGTTCGGCGGGCTCTCCCGAGCGACGACAACGGTGACCGAGCCGGAAGCGGCGGCGACACGCTACGCCACGACCCGGCAACTGGCCGACGGCCAGACCGTCGCGGTGTACGACCTGGGCGGCGGCACCTTCGACGCCACGGTCCTGCGCAAGGTGCCCGATGGGTTGGAAATCTTGGGCACCCCGGAGGGTATTGAGCGGCTCGGCGGAATGGACTTCGACGAGTCGATTCTGCGCTACGTCAACTACGTCAGCCACAACGCGTTAACGGGCCTGGACATGCGGGACGGGCCGACAATCGCGGCGCTGGCCCGGTTGCGCCAGGACTGCACTCTGGCCAAGGAGACGTTGTCTTCAGACACCGAGACCGTACTGCCAGTGTTTCTACCCGGCCGGCAGTTCGACGTGCCGCTCACCCGGTCTATCTTCGAAGATCTGATACGCGCGCAGGTCGAGTCCACCGTCGGCGCGCTCGCCCGGACTCTCGACTCCGCCCAGGTCCGCCCTGATGAGCTCGACGCGGTGCTCCTGATCGGCGGGTCTTCACGTATCCCGCTGGTCGGCGAGATGGTATCGGCCGAGCTGGGTCGGCCGATCGCGCTGGACACCCATCCCAAGCACACGGTCGCGCTCGGGGCCGCCACGATCGCCAGCCGGGCCCCGCGTTCCGGCACGGCCAGCATGTTCGCCAATGGCCACGAGTCTCCCCTGTACCAGGTCCCACCCAGTGCGGCCACAGCGGCGCTGCCCGCCGCCGCGATCACGGCGCGGATGACACAGCAGGCCCAACAACCGTCAGCGCCGCACGCTGCGCACGGTCCCCATGTCGGGCCTGAACCTGGGGCGGAGCCGTATCATGAACCGGAGCGAGCAGATGGCCAGGATCCGCCGACTTGGCGATACGAGAGCCCGCCGGACCAATCGGAGCAGTGGTGGTTGCCTCGGCCCGAGCTAGCGCACGGATCAACCGAACTACCCGGGCACGCACAGCAACGCTGGCTGCTAGTTACGATCGTGGTCTCGCTGCTGATCGCCGGAGCAGTCACGGCGTGGATAATATTCAAGTCTCGCCCCGTGAACCCCCAGCCGCCGAGGCCTCCTACCCCAGCCGCTCAAATGGTCTTGACGACCTCCCAGGTGAAGATTGGCAACTCCTACTTCGCGATCGCGTCGGGTTTCGTGCCAGGGGAGACCATTCGGATCACCTGGATCGGCCCAACCACGGGAACAATGGGCGATGCTCCGGCCGACGTGAACGGCATCCGACGGCAGGGCCCGATCATCGAGCAGGATCCACCGGGCAACTACCTCATCATCTCGACTGGATTGAACTCAGGCAGGACCGCCCAGGCCCCATTGGAGGTCCTGCCAGCCGACCAAGGAAACTGAGCACAAGTGGCCTCGCGGCCAGGCCGCTCTCGATGGAGCAGATATTCACCTCCGCCGAGTGATGACCACCGCCACGGCATCTCCAAAGATCAACGGCAGTCGGGCGGCATCGTGACGCGGAGCCTTCATCGGTCGACACTTCGAACGCTGTCCTTCTCCTGACCGCTGACGCTCGGAGGCGCCTGTGTACCCCGGAACCTACGCCCGCACTCACCCGGACAAGCCCGCCGTCATTGTCGACGGGACCAACGCGATGCTCACTTACGCCGAACTGGACGACCGTTCGCGGCGCCTGGCGCAGGTTCTCCGGGCAGCGGGGCTACGCCGAGGCGATCACATCGCGTTCCTCTCCGATAACACCCCCGAGGTGTTCGAGGTCTACTGGGCGGCATTGCGCTCCGGTCTCTACGTCACCGGAATTAACCATCATCTGGCCGCCGAGGAGGCAACCTACATCGTCAACGACTGCGGTGCTCGAGTCATCGTGGTTTCGGCCGCGAAGGCCGAACTAGCGGCGGCCATTGTCGAGCGCACGCCACATGTCGAGCTGCGGTATGCCTTCGGCGGGGAGATTGCTCAGCACTTGGACTACAACCAAGCACTGGACGGCGTCGGCGAAAAGCAGCTCGACGACCAGCCACGCGGGGCGGACATGCTTTACTCGTCGGGTACCACCGGCCGCCCCAAAGGAATCAAGCCCGCATTGCCGAGCCGTCAAGTAGACGAGCCCGGCGACCTGTTCGTGGCGGTTTTCGGGCCGGAGTACGGCCTTGATTCCGACACTGTCTACTATTCGCCCGCCCCGGTTTACCATGCCGCGCCGCTGCGGTTCGGTGGGATTGTACAGTCTTTGGGCGGAACCCTCGTCATAGCCCAGAAGTTCGACGCCGAGGCTTCGCTGTCGGCCATCCAGAAATACCGTGTCACGCACAGCCAGTGGGTGCCAACCATGTTCGTCCGGATGCTCAAGCTTCCCGCGCGACTGCGTGAACGCTACGACGTGTCCTCGCTGCGAGTGGCGATCCATGCCGCCGCTCCTTGCCCGGTCGACGTCAAACGACAGATGATCGACTGGTGGGGACCGATCCTGCGGGAATATTACTCCTCCACCGAGGGCAACGGCGTCACGATGATTGACTCAGCGCAATGGTTGGCGAAACCGGGGTCGGTGGGCCAAGCCACCCTGGGCATCATTCACATCTGCGACGACGATGGTCACGAGTTGCCGGCTGGGCAGGTGGGTACGGTGTATTTCGAGCGCGCGGAGATTCCGTTCGAATATCACAACGACCCCGAGAAAACCCGCGCGAGCCAACATCCGGAACACGAGAATTGGTCGACGACCGGCGACGTGGGTTACCTCGACGAGGACGGTTATCTCTTTCTCACCGACCGCAAAGCGTTCGTGATCATCTCAGGTGGAGTGAACATCTACCCACAGGAGATAGAAGACTACCTCACGCTCCACCCAAAGGTACACGACGTTGCGGTTATCGGTATTCCCGACCCAGAAATGGGCGAGCAGGTCAAGGCGGTGGTGCAGCCCACGGATCCGGCCGAGGCTGGTCCGGAGCTCGAGGCCGAGCTGATGGAGTTTGTCCGCGCCAGGATTGCTCGATACAAGGCGCCCCGTAGCATCGACTTCACCGATTCGCTACCCCGCAGCGCCACCGGCAAGCTGGTTAAGCACGAGCTCAAGGCCCGCTACTGGGCGGTGAGCGCCACTCGGTGATGAAGCGGTGATGGAGCGAACGGCGCCTTCACGCGCATAGAGCGTACGAAAGCGCCGTTCGCTCCGGGTGCTTACCGCGCCTACCGCTTACCTGGCAGCGGGGAGCCCGATCCGCGTTCTCTATCATCCGACGCCATGCGGACCGATGAACGTGTGCACCAAGTACGGCTGTTGCGGGAGCAGGGGTATACCCCCAAGGAGGTGGCTCGGTCGCTCGGGATCGGGTCGGCCGAGGCTGCTCGGTTGGTCCGAGCGGCCGCTACTCTCGCGCGTGCCGACGCCTCCGAAGCTCCGCTGGTCAGTTGTTGGATCAGCCCGACCTGGAGCATAAACCTGGCCGTCGGCGATCACCCAGACTGGCCGCTGAGCGCCGAGACCACGTCCGGCGCCGAGGGCCTGGCGAGCATACTCGTGGCACGCCGCCACCGATACGACAAGGTCTCCGTGTGCGGGTACCTCGTCGATGTCTATTGCCTCGGGGTCAAGAACGTCCTCGGGCCCAAGATCATGGATGAACTCGAGCTGCGCGGAGTTCGCCGTAGGTACTTCTCCGCGTACCAGAGTGATCCGCTCGAGGCTCCCATAGAGCTGGCGCGCGAGGTGGTGTTCGGCGCGGTCGCCTACGCCCGAAGCCTCGGCTTCGAACCCCACCCCGATTTCGCCGCTACGCAAGCACATCTCGGCCCGTGGAGCGGTCCGAGCACCATCACTTTCGGTAACCAAGGCAAGCCGTTCTACATCTCCGGGCCCAACGACAATCCGCAATCGATCATTCAAACCCTGGAACGCACCGCCGGTTCAGGCAACTACAACTATCTGGTCGGCGTTGGGTGACTCGCTCGCCCGACGTTCCGCTTGCGGCTCTCGTGACACTGTCGATCATTCATCCAGCTTGATCAATCGAGCAGGTGGTTCGGTGGCTAAGAACAGCGTGGCCGACGGTGGTCTGCTCGCCCGAAGTAACAGTTCGACCAACCCTCGGCGGGTCGCCACCACAATTAACCGGTCGCCGCCCACCAGCCGATGTTCCAGCGACGGCGGCAGCTCGAGGCGTTCGCTGGAATGGATGTGGAGCGCGACCACCCGGGACTCGCCAGGCACAGACACGTCTCGCACCGGCTGGCCGACCAGTGCGCAGTGGGCCGGAATCGGCACCTCGGCGATCAGTAGCACATGACGGCCGACTGGAATAGTGGTCAGCACCTGGCGCTGGAACATCGCCGCCGCGAACATGGGTGCCGCCAGGTACGAGACGCTGCGCGAGACATTAATCTTGAAGGTCTGCTCTACTCGCCGAGCGAGATCGTCGTCGAAAAGCCGAAGTACGACGCGCAAGTTGGAGCGCATGGCCCGACCGTGCAATCCTGCCTCCAAGTTGGTCACGTCATTGTTGGTGACCGCTACCAGCGCGCGGCTGGTGTCCAGGTGCGCCTCGCGCAGCACGTCCTCCCGACTGGCGTCCCCGATCACCACGGGAACACCGAGCCGGCGGGCCCGAGGTATCCCGCGCGCCGCTGGGTCGTGCTCAACCGCGATCAACGAAACCCCTAGGTCGTGCAGCTGGCTGAGGATTCTGGCCCCAACGTTGCCCAGTCCGACGAGCACGATGTGCCCGCTGATACGGCGTGGCAGAGCCGGCGGACTAGCGAGCCGGGCCGAGACCACCGCATCGACCACCGCCGCCGTGACCACCGGGATAATCGTGCTACCAACAACCGTGATCACAAATCGAATGATCTTGGTGGTGGTGTTCAACTTGGTGTCAGGCTGGGCGGCGCCGGCCGCGTCCAAGACGGTCAGATATATGGCGTCGGACCAAGTCACACCGGTGAGCACGGCGAATGCGACCGTTCCTAAACCGAGCAGGACAAACAACATCAGGGCCGCGGCCACAAACTTGCGGTTGATCACCAGTCGGATCAGCCGCGCGACTGACTTGAGCACCGAACAGAGCTGGCGGAGCCTTCTCGGCTGGAGCCCGACGCCACGTTCGTCGGCTATCGCCAGGACCAGATCAGCGGTCTCCTCATCGGTGGGCAGGAGGATCGGCCCGTCAGGCGCGGTAGTGTCAGCCAGCCCGCATACCACACGCGATGGAGCGACATCGGCCCGCCGGGCCACAAACACGGTACGACGAGGACGGCCAGGCAAGCGTGCCGACCCCGGCGTCACCTCACCGAGCGCAGCCGCGACGAACGACGGCGCGGCCGTGGCGGAGTCCGAAAGCACCGCCGATCCAGGAAACAGCTCTTGGATGCGGTAACCAAGGTTCATGTTGAAGAACCTGATCACTAACCGCGCATTCGGGTTGGCGTCCTGAGCGCACAGTGCGGCGTGGATGTTCCCCACATCGTCCTGGTCGACCAGAGCCACCGCATCGGCTTCGGCGATACCGGCGGCCTCGTACGCCGCCACGCTGAATTCACGCGTCTCTACCAAGCGAATATCCGCCAGCTCGGCGATGCGGGGCGCACAGTTGGCGACCGCCGACTGAACCATCACCGTAACGTCACAGCGCCCCTGGCCGGCCAGCTCAGCAGCGAGCCGGTAAGCCAGCGGATTGTCCCCGCACACGATCATACGAGAGCGACTTGGGCTGAGAGGCGCCGGGTCGATCATGCAACCAGCTTAAGCGACGACCCTGACAACTTCCGCTCTCATAATCATCAGACCAGAGCTTCCGATGAGGTCGACGTGCGGCCTCTGGGCCCACTTGTCACACAACAGTTGGTGCCGATCGGCAAGTCTCCGCCGAGCTTACCCGGCGCCGTCACGCGGCCGATCTTCGTCGGATGCTTGTACTGCCGATAGCTGCCGACAGCAACGACGAGATACCAACCGTCGTCTTCGAGCAGCCCAAGAGAGCGGTGGCGGTGGGATTTGAACCCACGGAGGCTTGCACCTCACACGCTTTCGAGGCGTGCTCCTTCGGCCGCTCGGACACGCCACCGCTGGTTAGGGTACTAGACTACCGACCCCAAGGAGCGGCGGGTCGTCATGACGTACGCGGTCGGAACGCGACCGAGCCAATGACTTCGAGAGGCAGGAGCTACGCGAGTGCGGCAAGCACGTCGCGCAGCAGGTTGGCCAGCGCACGGGCGGTATCGCCGGGCACTGGGCGCCCGACCGGGACCAGCCACCGCTACCCGCCACCGAGGTGCTCAAGATGCTGGCTGGCAACTCGGACACCAGTAGAGGTTGCGGCCGGCCAGTTCGGTGGTGAGCACCGGCGTACCACACACCAGACAGGGCTGGCCATGGCGACGGTAGACGTACACCTCTCCGCCGTGGCGATCCACCCGAGGCGCCCGCCCAGTGGCCCTCGGGTCATGCTCGGGGCGGACAGTGTCGATCCGCCCCCGACGAACCCCGTCGCGCATCAGAGCAACCAGGTCAGCCCACATCGCGTCCCATCGCTGCCTCGTCAGCTCCCGGCTCGGCAGCATCGGGTCGACCCCGTGCCGGAACAGCAGCTCGGCCCGGTAGACATTGCCTACTCCGGCCAGGATCTCCTGGTTCATCAGCTGCGCGGCCAGCGGTGTCTTCGACCGGGACAGCCTAGCCCACGCCCGCTCCGGGTCAGCGTCCCGGCGAATTGGGTCGGCGCCAAGCCGGGCCCGTATCGAAGCCACCTCGGTGTCGGTGAGCAGCTCGCAGGCGGTCGGCCCGCGCAAGTCGGTGAAGTGGGTAAGCCCGACCAGCCGCATCCGCACCTGGCCCTTCGGTACCTCGGCCGGCACTGGCCCGTCGGTGAACACGCCGTACAGCCCAAGGTGTACGTGCACCACCAGGTCAGGGCCGTAATGATGGAACAGGTGCTTGCCGTGTGCTTCGGCGCGGCGCAGTACACGGCCGTCCAGAATCCGGGCGGACGCGGCGAACCGGCCTTGCGGGCTGGATACCGCAACCGGCGCCTTACCGAACATTTTCTGGTGCGCTCGGGCCAACCGGTGCAGCGTGTGCCCTTCGGGCATGGCGAGGCGTCGAGCCCGGTCAGTGCCCCGAACCGGACGGCAAACCGACGATCTTCCCGGTAGCTTCGTACTCGGCCAGCATGCCGATCCGCCGCGTGTGCCGCTCTTCGTCAGAGAACGGCGTGGCTAGGAACGCCTCCACGATGGCGATGGCTTCCTCGGTCGTGTGCATCCGGGCGCCGACGCTGACCACTTGGGCGTTGTTGTGTTCCCTGGCCAGTTTGGCGATTTCGGTGCTCCACGCCAGCGCGGCGCGGCAGCCGGGCACCTTGTTCGCTGAGATCTGTTCGCCGTTACCGGACCCACCGAGCACGACGCCGAGGGAGCCGGGCTCCGCCACCACCCGACGGGCCGTCTCCAGACAGTACGGCGGGTAGTCGTCGTTCGCGTCATAGCTGGTGGGGCCGATATCCACAGTATCGTGACCGGCCGCCGCAAGGTGCTTAAGCAACCGGGCCTTCAGCTCGAAACCCGCATGATCGGAGCCAAGATAGACACGCACAAGACGTCATCTTGCCAAACCCCACTGTCGATCAGAAGAACCAGGTACCTCAGTCCGTCCACCGAGCGGCTCGCTCACAAAATGATCGCCAAGTCGCCGGGGGGCGTAGCTCGGTCACGTCCAATACCGCACGTAGTCAGCGGCCGCGCCACCTCGGACTC
>Ga0213881_10000823_pt1 | contig 16652 bp, 15 predicted proteins | sample BarmaccoBMER_R08_FD_160104 | JGI IMG/M metagenome (GOLD analysis project Ga0213881, IMG submission 160104) | Barbacenia macrantha exposed rock microbial communities from rupestrian grasslands, the National Park of Serra do Cipo, Brazil - ER_R08 ... | reverse complement strand
CTGGTCAAATAGCAACTCACCCCATTTGTGTACCCTCTTATGCTTAAAACAGCTTTGCTGCAAAAATAATTTGAAAACACTAGCTATGTTTCCGATATTCAGAGCATGTCTATTAAAGTGAAAAAGTACGTTTAATAATAAAAAGGTTGGATTAAGATGTTTGATGGATTTTGGGAAAATATATCGCGCTACCCCCGCTACTTCATTACTATTATTCTCGGAGTACTACTCAACGCGATCGCCCCGTTGGTACCGCTATTTAAGCGCCCAGCCACCGCGCTCACCCTGATTGGTGTCCTGCTTGGGCTGTTTACGTTCGTCATTCTTACCCTTCGAGCCATGCTGGGTTTAGCTCCAGTTGTAAACTAGGCAAAAGAGCAAAGAAGCGAAACATTAGAGCGAGGAAGCAAAATACCTATGGCTACGAGCCGTCGTGTCTCCCGCGTTGCTGAATTAATCAAACGCGAAGTTAGCCAAATGCTGCTCCACGACATCAAAGACGACCGTGTGGGTGCAGGGATGGTTAGTGTAACAGATGTAGATGTATCAGGCGACCTACAACATGCCAAAATTTTTGTCAGTATCTATGGCACAGAGGCAGCCCGTGCAGAAACAATGGCAGGCTTAAAATCAGCAACAGGCTACGTTCGCAGTGAACTCGGTGCCAGAATTCGCCTGCGCCGGACACCAGAAGTTGTGTTCATAGAAGATCGGTCGATCGAGCGCGGTAGCAGGGTGCTATCCCTGCTCAATCAGCTGAACCACGAGCGTCCAAAAGACGAAACAAAACAAGACGAACTGGACTCAGAATGAGGGAAAATGGCATATCAGCCGATCCAAAACTACGGCATCATTGGAAACATGTACACAACCGCCTTAGTAGGGCTGAACGGGTCAATTGACTGGTTGTGTTTTCCGCACCATAACTCGCCTAGCGTCTTTGGGGCACTCCTTGATGAGGGGAAGGGTGGGCATTTCACAATCTCACCCCTGACTACTGAGGTAACCCATAAACAGTTCTACTGGCCTGAAACTAACGTCCTAGTGACTCGCTTCCTCACACCAGATGGGGTTGGGGAAGTTCTTGATTTTATGCCTGTAGGGATGCAAGTACAGGAGCTAGGCTTTCAGTGCCTAGTTCGGCGTGTCAAGGTCATCCGTGGCTGTATGGATTTTATTCTAGAATGCTATCCTGCTTTCAACTACGCCCGCGATGAACATCGAACAACACTCAGTTCTGAGGGAGCCAGCTTTCACTCATCCTCTCTCAGCCTTGGACTCTCTACAGACATCCCTCTACAGGAGTCACATAGTGGAGTTTTTGCCAAGTTTACCTTGGAGCCAGGAGACACAGCCGTTTTTTTTCTGCATGAGATTGAACCAGAGAGTGATTGTGGGCTTTTCCTCGACCGTTCGCAAGCAGACACTTTGTTCATGCAGACTGTTGAGTACTGGCGTCGTTGGCTCTCGCAATGCACTTATAAAGGTCGATGGCGCGAAATCGTCCAGCGCTCAGCGCTGGTGTTGAAGCTACTCACTTATGAGCCAACTGGGGCAATTGTGGCAGCATCTACATGTAGTTTGCCAGAGAGTATTGGCGGTGAACGCAACTGGGATTACCGCTATACCTGGATTCGAGACGCTGCTTTCACCCTTTATGGTTTGATGCGGATCGGTTTTACCGAAGAAGCTGGCCAATTCATGAAATGGATTGAGTGCCGCTGTCATGAGATCGAGCCAGATGGCTCCCTCCAAAACATTTATGGGATAGATGGCAGTCACGATCTGAGTGAGGAAATCTTAGACCATCTAGAGGGTTACAAAGGATCGAGCCCTGTCAGAGTTGGTAATGCTGCTTATAAACAGTTACAGCTAGACATTTATGGCGAGTTGATGGATTCGGTGTATCTCTACAACAAGTATGGAGCACCAATCTCGTATGACTTCTGGATTGCTTTGCGCCAGCTAGTTAATTGGGTTTGTGACAACTGGCACCAGAAAGACGAAGGCATCTGGGAAGTGCGTAGCGGACGCCAAAATTTAGTGTACTCAAAACTCATGTGCTGGGTAGCTCTGGATCGGGGTTTACGCTTAGCTGATAAGCGCTCATTCCCAGCTGAGCGGGAGCGGTGGTTGAAGGTACGAGACCAAATTTATGAGGAGATCATGACTCAGGGATGGAATCCTGAACGACAGGCTTTTGTGCAATATTACGGCAGTGACGCCCTAGATGCTGGTAGCTTGATTATGCCTTTGGTCTTCTTCCTTTCCCCGGTCGATCCTCGCATGTTGTCAACTTTGGATGCTATTAATCAATCTCCAGAGTCAGGCGGACTAGTTACTGATAGCTTAGTGTACCGCTACAACGTGGAACGAACACCAGATGGTTTGAAAGGAGCTGAAGGCACCTTCAATCTCTGCACATTTTGGCTGGTTGAGGCACTAACTCGCGCTGGAAAAGTGGATGGTGGTAACACTCGACTTGATGAAGCTAGACTCATGTTTGAAGAGATGGTGGGGCATGCTAATCATTTGGGGCTTTATGCGGAGCAAACAGGTCCGGGTGGCGAAGCGTTAGGGAATTTCCCTCAAGCTTTTACGCATCTAGCATTGATTAGCGCAGCATGGAACTTAGATAAAGCACTGCAAGGTAGAGATTAAAAATTTCTGACTTAAGGTGTAAATTAACCTTGTGTTCAAAAAACTTTTCTGTTATGAGAATCAGCAAAATCTATAAGAGCCGAAAATTAACTAGGGCTTAGCTAACTGTACAGATTTGGTTTCAACAATCTTTTAGCAGTAACGAGTCGCTACTCTGGTCAATACACATAGTAGGCTTCTCGCATAAATAGCAAATAAGAGGGTGATAAGTATTATAGACACGTATCAATGATGAATCTTTGCCATAATTCTAGTTGCTAAGCTGATGATAAATGGTAGCTACAAGCTCTCTTGCTAAGTCCTGTGATCGCCTCTGGCCGACAGGTAAAACTGTGAAATCTGGGGTAGGGAAGCCTAAGTTGTGAATTCTATTGACGCTTTGATGCCTCTGTATAAAATTATTGTGAGCAACGGCAACACTGACGAAAGATTGGCTCAAGTTTTTTGGTTGTCTGTCGCTATCTTGATTAGTGCTAACTCTCTATTGCAGTTGATGAAGCGACAAATTGATGACCTTGTAGCTATAGATGAGCAGTTGCAGGAGCTACTCACCTGGTCAAGCCAAAAGTCTCGGACTCTGAACGTTCCCTATAAACCAGTAGTCGTTCGAGCTTTTTATCTTGACTTAGCTCTTACTCACATGCTTGAGTTGGTTGGTGGCACTTTTGATTTGGCACGTGCTCTTGACGTTGACCTGACTTGCAACCTCGCTCATCCTTTAGCTCTTGACCTCTCTCTTGACCGTGCCCTTAGTCTTAACCGTGTCCTCGACCGTGTAGTTAACCCTTCTCATGTTGTTGACTGTGTTCTGGAACGTGCGATGACTCATGCCCGTGTTTTTGAGCCAAATTTAGAACAATCTCTACAACAACTGAAAGAACAACTGTCCTGCATACCTCAAAGCAGGGAAAACTTCATGGCTTGGTGGCAGTCGCAAGGGCAAGCTTGGACTGAGCAGTTACGAGCCCTAATAGTTGAGTATCGCCATTGCGGTTATGACTGGCAGTACAACGAGCAACAGAAAGAAATACTGCTACAGTACTACGATGCCAACCAGTTACTCGTAGCTTGCCTGAATAATGTGACTTGTGTTGCTAACTCCACCCAAAATGAGATTGAAGCTACGTTGTTACTGCCGATTGCAGAGATTGAAGCAATTTAATGTTAGGGTTTCGGCTGTCCAGTCCATTTTAAACCCTTAAAAGCTACGATTCACCAATCCTACTGGACCAATGAATCGTACTATCTTAGAGTTACATGCAATGTCAAACCACAATACACATTGTCAGGGTAAGGAGTCTAAAGACCATGGCTATGACTGCTTCAACTATGTTGCCCCTAGGGACTCAAGCGCCTGATTTCTCTTTGCCAGACACTACATCTCCTGGCAAAACGATTTCCCTAGATAGCTTTACAGGGAAAAAGGTACTCCTCGTGATATTTCTCTGCCGCCATTGTCCATTTGTCAAACATATTCAACAGGAACTGGCACAACTAGGAAAAGATTACCATCACCGGGATGTGGGGATTGTTGCCATTAGTGCTAATGATGTCAGTAAGTATCCTGATGATGCACCAGAGAAGTTGCAGGCGATGGCAGCGGAACTAGAGTGGTCGTTTCCTGTATGCTACGACGAAAGTCAAGAGGTAGCCAAGGCCTATACAGCTGCTTGTACACCAGATTTTTTTGTCTTCGACGCCGAGCGCCGACTCGTCTATCGCGGGCAGTTAGATGATAGCCGTCCGAGTAATGGCAAGCCAGTCACTGGGAAGGATTTACGAGCAGCGATTGATGCTGTGCTGGCAAACCAGCCTGTCAATCCAGAACAAAAGCCTAGCGTGGGTTGCAACATCAAGTGGAAGCCCGGTAACGAACCTAGTTACTACGGCTAGTCACGGAAGTCAGTGATGGGAGAAGCTCAACATGATTGCAAATAAGACTCCAAGCATTCCTCCATTAGAAGGAGGAGATCGCCTCTCTCGCCCTGAATTTGAGCGACGCTATCATGCTGCCCCACATATCAAAAAAGCAGAACTTATCGAAGGAGTCGTCTACGTGCCCTCGCCAGTCCGCGCTAGAAGTCATAGTCAACCTCATGGGTGGATCATCACCTGGCTCGGTGTCTATGAAGCTGCAACTCCAGGCGTGAGTTTGCACGACAACTCAACAGTACGACTAGATCTAGACAACGAACCTCAGCCCGATGCACTGCTGCGAATTGAAGTGGGAGGGCGATCGCGCATCACGGAAGATGACTACATTGAGGGGGCACCAGAACTCATTGTAGAAGTGGCAGCGAGCAGTGCCGCCTACGATCTACATGACAAAAAGCGTGCCTACCGACGCAATGGTGTGCAGGAATATTTGGTGTGGCGAGTCTTGGATCAAACCCTCGATTGGTTCTGCCTGCAAGCAGGAGAGTATGGAGTGCTGCAACCCGACGAGTATGGTGTCATTCGCAGTCAGGTGTTTCCAGGACTGTGGCTGATGATGCCTGCTCTAGTGACGGGGAATATACCAAGTGTTTTGGCGACATTGCAGACGGGAATTGATTCACCAGAACATGCTAGGTTTGTGGAGCAACTCTCAGAGCGAACGGAACAGACAAAATTCTAAATCGCTACACGCCAACGATAATTGACCAAAGACTAGCAAAAAGCGTGATCGCCCCGAAATGTTGTGGCAGTAGTAGCCGAAGTGGTTGACGAGCAATTTTTTGGGTTAATATCACTGTCAACAGGACTCCTGCAATCAGTGTCGTTCCCTGCAAGAAAGCGATCACGGCTGGATGAGCAACCAATAGTGGCAGTCCCTCAGTATTGTAGCCAAAAGTTGCCCCGGTGACTGGCAGGATACGTCCAGCCTCCCCTAACCCTAGGCGCAAATAATGAGCCAAGCTACCACCTAAAACGAGTGGCAAGTAGCCATAGGCTAGCTCGATAAAAGGTCGAGGCTTTAGGGAATGCGGCAACAGCCGAATCAAACCGTAGGCGGCAAAAGGCACCAGCGCCGGAAGAACTAGGGCAGCGATTGCTACTCCCACATGCACCCAGAACTCACTCAGATCGAAGTTTAACCCTGACCATCCTTGCAGTTCAGGCAAACGGTGCAAAAAGATGCCGCCGAGTAACAAAAGCAAAAGGGCGACTTCATAAGTCCGGGGAATATGAGTGGTCCACAGTTCAATTCCAGGGGGGCGCAAATTTAACTCAACCGAACGATGAGGGCAAGCTTTCAAACATGTCATGCATAAGACACAGTCTCGATTATCTTGCATCTGAGCTGGGTGAGAGTACACAGGGCAGCCGCCTGTCTCCAAGCCCTCTCCCTTTTTTGGACCACCTTTATAGCACTGGTAGGTGGTGCATTCCGCTGAACAGGTTCCCTGCTGTGCCCGCAGTTCAATCATCGAAAGCTTGGCAAACAGCCCATTCATTCCACCAATCGGGCACAGATAGCGACACCAAAAACGCCGCTCAAATAAGCTCGAGAAAATCATGGCTCCAGCAGTGATCAACAGGAGCAGGCAGGAAGAAAGATAAGCAGTATCTTCTAGCTTCCAGAGTTCTTCCCACAAAAAAATTAACGCAAACAACCCAAAGAGAAACCATCCTCCCCATTTCTCCGCCTGCTCACGGGGCCAACGCTGGAGTTGTCGCGGCCAAAGCCACAAAGACAGCTTTTGGGTCACCTCCCCGTAAATCATAAACGGACAGACAGCACACCAGAGACGACCAACAAAAGGAAAACCTAACAGTACTAGAGGCCACCACCAAGCCCAGAACAGGTTTAAAGCTACGTTCTCTGTACGGTGTTGGGGACCAACAAACAAAAGCACCACAACAACAGCGAAAGCAACTAACGTGAAACCATAATTGATCCGGTCGGGCCACCAACGACTACGTAGAAACCGCCGTAGGCCAGGATAGACATTAAGCAGGTTGAAGCGAAACCGTTTGGCTTTACCCCGCGTTGACCAAAATACTTCTTCCGTTAGCTCTACCGCTCCTGAAGACTGCACAACTGCACGCTCTACTAGGCTTTGCAACTCCCTGAGATTGCCAGGAAAATCGTATTCTTGTAAACGCCTTAGGGCTTCTAGCGTCACTTTTGGTTTTGCCAGGTGTTTAGTCTGGCAGTAAAGACTGGCGTAGTATTCGACTTGAGCTTTGATGTCAGCTTTACGCACTCGTAGTGGTGGAACTTTGATCAAATGCTCGACCAATCGCTCAATCGCAGGCAGGTGTTTTTCGGCAATCAATATGACGCGAGCTTCGCAAGGACGGGGGGGAGAAGGCGGCTCCCCTGGACGGCTAACTGCGGTATAGGTACCTGTTTCGAGCAGTTGAGCAATTTTGGGCACCAGTTCAGCAGGTAAATCCTGGATATTGTTGAACACTATGGTGCCTTTACCTAGCCATTCCAGTAGTCCTGGCTTGCCACCTTCACGACCAAACAGATCTACACCACTTGCCTGCAATAGACCACAGAGCATTTGAATCATTGGTTCTCGCCGTTGCTGAGAACCAAAGTGAATGAGAGCGGCTGCGTTATCTTTTTCTAGTCCTGGTTCGCCAAAGATGAGCACTGGTTGTCGATCTTGTGCCGCTTGTTTAATTTGTTGCCGCAGTCGTACGGCATAGCGGCTTTTCCCTACTACACCACGTTTGGCTTTAGGAACAAGGTAGGGACGTAGAGCCGTTTGACGCTCTTGCTCATAGGCAAGTTGTGAAACCACCTGAGCCAGTTCCTGGGATAGTTGTCGCGAGAGCGTTTGAGCAATTTCTGGGAATTGATCTACTAGCTGCTGAAACTGAGTAGCAGTGACAACCCAGAAGTGACATTCGCTCAAAGTTCTCACAGTTTGCTGGGCTGGCTGTGCCAATAGTAGTTCCTGCAAGTGGATCACTGCTCCTGGCAGGAAACTGCTAGGTGTAACTAAGCCTGTTTGACTAGTAGTTTCACTCCCCAATTGACCTTGGATTAGAATGTAGAGGGCTTCAGGTGTGGTGCCTTCTACAACCAAGCATTGATTTGCTGGCACGACTCGTTCTTCCAAGACTTGGGCAATGGCACTTAAGACTTCAGATGAGAGCACTCCCAAAGCGGTGCGTTCTTGTAACCAGATCACCAGATCGGTCGGTGCCATGATTAAGCCTCTGATAATGCTACCCGGTACTTCACGAAAATTGTGGCTTCTCTACGTTAGATGTTGCACATGACCGTTACAAAGCTTCAGCAATAGTCTAACTTCAGGGCTGAACAGCATGTTTTTACTGGCATTGGTGCTTGTGGTTACTGTCTTCTCTCTTTAGGATGATTTCCATAATCACCACAATCACTCCTTATATAGAACACACGATAAAACTAGACTGTCTAGTATGATAATAATTGATTGCAGTGTTGCACCAATTAGGAGATAACTATCATGTTTGCCACTGTTGCTCCCATCACAAGAGATGACTTAATCCCAAGTCTTGCTGTTAATTCCCAAGCAGCCAGAGGAGCTACTTGTCAAAATGCAAATATCACTTTGACAGAGGCACAGACATGGCATACCTACCTGTGTCAGATTCGTGAAGCTATTTGGGGTGCTCTGGCTGCAAGAAGCAGCGCTAAAAGAGACTACGCTAAGGCTCAGGCTGAAGTAGAAAAATGTGAAAAGCAACTTCAGCTTGCTGTAGAAAACGAATGGTTAGACGAAGCCCGGACAGCAATGTTGTGTCGGATGACATGGCAAGACCAAGCACATCATCTAAAGGCTTTAGTAGACAAGCATACTTGCCAAATCCTTGCCCTTAAAAACCAACTAGCTTATTGGGAAAATCAAATACGAGTATAGCCATATACTAATCCCGTGTCTGAAGCAGTTGCCAGGTATGGTATAAAACCCAGAATAAGATTAATTTTTGCCTTGAGTGTAGATATGACGAGTTTGAGGCGGGGCAGACTGAGTCAGAGGTTAGTGGCAGGGTTTCTTCTGGGTGGTCAAGTAGTGATGTTCCTGCTTGCAGGCAAGATTAATCGACGCAATACCCTCGAACAGATGGCAGTCGTTGGCATAGACTCACTACCAGTTACTTTAATCTCGGCTGTTAGTGTAGGTATGTTCACAATTATCCAAGTCGGGCGTGAATTGGCTATTCTGAATGAAGGAGAAACTCTGGGTGGAGTGCTAGCACTAACTTTGACAAGAGAACTGGCACCAATGTTTACAGGGGTCGTGCTAGCGGGGCGAGACGGAGCAGCGTTCACTGCTGAACTGGGGACAATGCAGATCACCCAGCAGATTGAGGCGCTTTACATGCTTAGAACTAACCCTATTGATTATCTAGTGGTTCCCCGTGTAGTTGCTTGTGGTTTGATGCTACCAGTTGTCTGCATCCTTTTTTTGATCACAGGGATGATTGGGGGAGGTATTATGGCAGCAAATCTTTACCATGTTTCTCCAACAGAATTTTTTGAGTCAGCCCGAAAGGTGCTTACTGGCTGGGATATCTGTTGTGCCATGATTAAGTCAGTTTGTTTTGGAATATTAATTGCGGTGATTAGCTGCAACTGGGGCTTAACGACAACAGGAGGTACTAAGGGAATAGGACAATCAACTACAGGTGCTGTTGTTGCTGCCATGTTAGCTATTTTTGTGAGTAATTTTTTTCTATCTTGGTTATTGTTTTCAGATTCTAATAGCGTAATGCTCAAAGAATTCTAGTTATTCAAATGCACCTAAAAATAGGTTTAGCACGCTAGCAACAATTGCTAGCACGATTGACCCTAACAAAGCGGAGCCAAAGTTAGTGATAATCAGACCAAAACCAGGAGTTAAGTAGCTCACTAGGTACAGCATGATGGCATTAACAACAAACAGAAATAAACCTAAAGTGACAATAGTGAGTGGCAAAGTAAAAAAGATTACAATGGGTCGGACGATTGCATTGACCAACCCCAAAATGACGGCTGCAACTAAGGCAGCAGCAAAACTTTTGACAATGAATCCTGGGACGATACTGGCTGTAATCAGCAATGCAACGGCCGTAACGAGCCAAGTCAGTAAGAAGTGCGGCATGGATATTTGAACCTTCCTAGATAAGATATTTGGTGTTAACGGCAGTCAATCTGATTAAATGCGGTAAGCTAAGTGTAACTACTCCTACGAAATCCTGGTACTGAACTAGCTACCTCATATGTTTTGGCGGCAACTGGCAGCGTTCCTTCTAATGCTTATTATATTTTGCTGGGCGTTACCCGCAGAAGCAGATTGGTCTCATCCAATGTCATATAGTAATGCGGAGTTAAAAGGACGGGACTTTTCTGGGCAAACTTTACAGGCATCTGAATTTTCTAATGCCAACATGGAACTGACTAACTTTTCTGGTGCTGACTTGCGAGGGGCTGTTTTCAGTGCCTCTGTCATGACTAAAGCAAATCTGCACGGCGCAGATCTCACTAATGCAATGGCGGACCAAGTAGACTTTACTGGTGCCGATTTGAGTGATGCAGTATTGACAGAGACAATTTTATTACGCTCGGTCTTTGACCATACAGATGTCACAGGTGCTGATTTCAGTGATGCTATTCTTGATGGCACACAAATCAAAGAACTTTGCCAGCGAGCTAGTGGTGTGAATTCAAAAACAAGTGTCGGCACTCGTGATTCCTTAGGATGTTGACGAAACGGCGGATTGGTGTCGTAGGTGGCGGGCAGCTTGCTTGGATGATGGCGAGTGCAGCCAAGACATTGGGGGTTGAATTGGTGGTGCAAACGCCTAGTCCTGATGACCCGGCGGTGGTGATTGCCGCTGATACTATCTTTGCCCCAATAGAAGATGCTGCTGCCACCGCCCTTCTGGCAACTCGTTGTGATGCAATCACCTTTGAAAATGAGTTTGTCAATGTAGAAGCCTTATCAACCCTTGCCGAGCAGGGCGTTTGTTTCCGCCCAGGATTAGGAGTATTAGCTCCTATTTTGGATAAATACCATCAACGCTGCTATCTCAGGAATTCAGGTTTGCCTGTTCCTAGGTTTATTGACCTAGAAGAGAGCAGGGGAAGCAGGGGGAGAGGGGAGGAAATTTTTCCAACATCCCTTGCTCAGTTTGGTTTTCCGGTAGTGTTGAAAGCTCGTCGTCACGGTTATGACGGACAGGGGACTTTCATCATTAAAGATATTGAAGCTTTGAAATATAGGCTAGCTGCTAGTTACAAGCAACAGGTGGGACATGGACCCTCGTTTCTATTAGAGGAATTTGTACCATTTGAGAGAGAATTAGCTGTTGTTGCGGCTCGTTCTGCTGCTGGGGATGTTGTTACCTTTCCGATTGTAGAGACTCAACAGGAAGAGCAGGTTTGTCGGCGCGTCCTTGTACCAGCTGACATCCCTAACACTATCGCTGTTGAGATTGAGGCGATCGCCCACACTCTCTTGCAAGGTTTACAAGCAGTGGGTGTATTTGGGATTGAGCTATTTCTCACTACAAATGGCTCTGTGCTAGTGAATGAAATAGCCCCCCGTACCCATAATTCTGGGCATTTCACTATAGATGCCTGTGAAACCTCTCAGTTCGAGCAGCACCTACGAGCTATCTGTGACTTGCCCTTAGGCAATCCTGCTCTCCGATGTAGTGGGGCGGTGATGGTTAACCTACTAGGCTATGAAAATGCATCTGCTTCTGACTACTCTGGCAAACTGCAGCAACTGGAGCAGATCCCACAAGCACATGTCTACTGGTATGGTAAGACGGAATCCCGACCTGGTCGTAAGCTAGGTCACGTTACTATTTTGCTGGATGCTCAGAACCGCGAGCAAGAAACTGCGATCGCGCAGCAAGTGGAATCAATTTGGTACAACCGCTAACTCGAATCTCTTGTTACAATGTATTGTAGGTTCTGCTGCGACGTTGGTGACTGCCAATATGTTTTTGATCTATGACTTTTCAAATAAGGGAACCTAACTGTTCTAGTGGCAGTAGACCGGGCTTGTACCCGGAAACTTTAAGCTAGGCAACCTGGTGCCCACCTGGTTTTACCAGGTCTAAAACTGAGGTAAAACGGCGTTGTGGTGAACTCATCAAGTATTGACTCCTCTGGTCAGCATCCCAGAGGAGTTTTGTTTTGCCACATCTTATCCATTTTGTATCATGAGCTACATTTTCTCTGTTTGGGTGGCGCTAGTATTAACGGATCGCAAAAACCTAAACGTTCTGCCAGAGACGGTTCCTTAGCTTACGCCCTTGCAGGCTGAATGTTCTGATAGAGGCAGCTCTGGCGGTTAGGTCGAGCAAGCTGAAATTGAGTTTAGATAGGTTTATCACAATTGGCTGCTCCAGTTTTCCCGGCTACTGTTTCCAAATTAGACAATGGCTTGACTTTTATTCATCAATATCTCCCTACGACTCCTGTTGTTGTGGCGGATGTCTGGCTCAAGGCGGGTGCTCAGCGGGAGCCAGAGAACTGGTCAGGAATGGCCCATTTTCTGGAACATATGATTTTTAAAGGTACTGCTACACTGCCTCCTGGAGCATTTGACAGAGAAATAGAAAACCGGGGCGGCATGACCAATGCAGCGACTAGCCACGACTATGCTCATTACTTTCTCATTACTGCTGTACCCTATTTAGAAGAAACGCTACCCCACCTAGCAGAACTATTATTAAATGCTGCCATCCCAGAAAGCGAATTTGCTTTGGAACGGGAGGTTGTTTTAGAAGAAATTCGTCAAGCTTATGATGATCCTGACTGGTTAGGCAATCAGGCTCTGTGTGAGAGTGTTTATCCGTGCCATCCCTACGGACGCTCAGTACTAGGGACAGAGCAAGAGCTGATGCAGCAGTCACCAGAAGCAATGCGCTGTTTCCATCGCGCTCACTACCAACCGGAAAATATGACGGTGGTAATTGTTGGGGGAATTGATCTGGAGCCTGCTATGGAATTGGTAAACCAGACCTTTCAGCAGTTTCAGCAGCGGTCTTGTTGTCCCCCACCAGCGGCAACGGGAGCAACACTCAACGCTTTGCCAAAGGCAGCTCCAGCGAACCGCCCTTTGCAGCCCAGAAGTAGCGAAAATCTCCTGCCATTTCCCTCAGGAATTCGCCGCCAAGAGCTGTATCTACCTAGAATAGAGCAAGCCCGGTTACTGATGGCTTGGAGAGGACCAGGTGTTGAACAAATTAGTAGTGCTTATGGTTTGGACTTACTCTCTGTCATCCTGGCACATGGAAGGTCTTCTCGCTTGGTGTGGGAGTTGCGGGAAGAGCAACAATTAGTGCAAGCAATTAATTGCGATTTTCTGCTCCAGCGAGAATCAAGTCTATTTACAATTAGTGCTTGGCTGGAGCCACAACATCTAGAGCAAGTCGAGTCTTTGATTAGCAAGTACCTGGAAAATCTACAGAATACACCTGTTTTGCCAGGAGAACTGTCCCGTTGTCAACGCCTATTGTGTAATGATTATGCGTTTTCTATGGAAACACCGAACCAAATGGCAAGCCTTTATGGCTATTACAACACACTTGCTACAGCTGAATTAGCTGTCCTCTATCCACAGCGAATCCAGTCGTTTCAATCAGAACACCTCCAGTGCTTAGCACAGCAGTATCTTTCGCCGCAAGATTATGTCGTTACGATACTAAAGCCTTGCTAGCCAAAAATTAAGGGACAAATGACAACGGATAACAGACAAATAGATACATTGCTGCTACCAAACCAGACTATCAAACGGACTGTTTTAGATAATGGCATTGTGGTACTTGTAGCCGAAAATTTGGCAGCAGATATCATTGCCACTCGCATTTTTGTTCGTGCTGGTAGCTGTTGGGATGGAATGCAATCTGGATTAGCCCATTTACTATCAGCCGTTCTCACCAAGGGAACGGTTCAGCTGTCCTCATGGGAAATTGCCGAGCAGGTAGAGTCCGTCGGTGCGCACTTGAGTGCTGATGCAGCAGCAGATTATTTTTTACTAAGTCTGAAGACGGTTTCGGCAGACTTTGCAGAAATTTTGGCGTTGGCAGGGCAGCTTTTGCGCTCACCAACTTTTCCAGAAATTGAAGTTGAACTAGAGCAGCGTCTAGCGCTACAGGATATTCGTTCACAACAAGAACAACCCTTGACAATCGCCTTCGAGCAACTGCGACAGGCAATCTACAAAAACCATCCTTACGCTTCCTCAGGGCTAGGATACGAGGCTACGGTATCACAACTTGGCCGTAATGACCTCCAGCGACACCATCAAACATATTTCCGCCCAGATAATCTGGTTATTAGTATTGCTGGTCGGGTAACAACTATAGATGCTGTAACTCTTGTTGAGCAAGTCTTTGGCGACTGGCAGATTTCTGAAACGCCACTACCCACTTTGACGCTACCTCCTCTGGGAGTTCAGCCTGAGCAGAGGATAACATCACAAAATACACAGCAATCTATTGTCATGCTGGGCTATTTGGCTCCCTCAGCTCAAGATGCTGACTATGCGGCTTTGAAGTTGCTTGCTAACTATTTGGGGAATGGGCTTTCCAGCCGTCTATTTGTAGAATTACGAGAGAAGCGGGGTTTGGCTTACGAGGTGTCGGCATTTTACCCAACACGCCAAGCTCCAGCAAACTTTGTTGTGTACATGGGTACAGCTCCAGAAAATACAGTGATCGCGCTTTTGGGGCTCCAGACAGAAGTTGAGCTATTATGTTCCGAAAAACTCTCGGAAGCGACACTCCAAGCAGCTAAGAATAAGCTACTGGGGCAGTATGCTTTGAGCAAACAGACCAATGCACAAATTGCTCAATTGTTTGGTTGGTATGAAACCCTAGGATTAGGGGTTACATTCGATACTCATTTTCAGCAAGAGATTATGAGTTTGACCGCTGCTCAGCTACAGCAAGCGGCTTGTCAGTATTTGCTGAAACCCTATGTTTCTGTAGTTGGTCCCGAAGCAGCTGTTAACCTAACTCTAGAAACTTCAAGGAACTAGCCATTGCTATTGTTTATTCTCAGCAGTTGAGGATTGCGATCCCTTACAACACAAACTGGTATCTATATCTTGTAACCTAGCGCAGCCACTTAATGCCATTGCCAAATCCAATTCACTCTGTAGTAGCTCCAGAACATGCTGTACTCCAGAACTTCCCGCAACTGCTAGTCCCCATAAGATAGGTCTACCAATCAGGACGGCTCTTGCCCCTAAAGCTAAGGCTTTGAGTACATCAGTGCCGCGTCGAATGCCACCATCAATTAGTATCTCAGCTCGATTATTGACAGCTGACGCAATTTCAGCCAATGCATCAATTGTGGTGATCGCTCCATCCAGTTGTCGCCCGCCATGATTGGAAACAATGATGCCCTTAGCTCCATGCTCAACTGCTCGCACCGCATCATCACCCCGCAAAATGCCTTTGACCACCAACGGTAAGGGGGAAAGAGACTGTAGCCACTCCAGATCGTTCCAGGTTAATGCCGGATTGATTTGTTCAAGAAAATACGCAAACAGTCCTGACTCTTGGAACCGATGCGGGATTTCTAGCTCCGTTGACGCAGCCAGGTTTGCCAATTCCATATTGGTAGGAAGCGCAAAGCGATTACGGCGATCGCATTCTCGTTGTCCAAGGACTGGTGCATCAACGGTGAGACAAAGCGCTGCAAACCCTGCGGCATAAGCCCGTTCAACCAATGCTTTGGTCAACCCACGATCGCGATGGACATAGAGCTGAAACCAGGGGCTGGGAGTAGCTGTTGATGCTTGACTGGCAGTTGCCACTGCTTCCAACGGCTTAGTCGATAGTGTGCTCAGTATCATTACAGTTCCCATCTGAGCCGTTGCCTTAGCTGTAGCTAGTTCTCCATCAGGATGGGCTAAACACTGAAACGCCATGGGCGCAACCAGAATTGGCAAAGCTAGCGACTGCCCCAGCACCGTGACATTCATGTTGCGATCACTGACGTCTACTAGCACGCGCGGACGCAACCGCAACCGTTCAAAGGCGGCTCGATTGTCTCGCAAGGTGATTTCGTCCCAAGCGCCACTAGCATAGTAATCCCGTGCCATTACCGATAACTGTTGGTCAGCACAGAGTTCATACTCGAACAGATTAAGCGGTAACTCATTACTGGACATAGAATGAAATCTAACAATCAACGTGGCACATCAACGACGATTTGACTGTCTTTAATGAAGATAACTTGATTGACATGGCTTTGATGACAATTCGACCCATGACTCCTTCAGAAGTTCAGCTTGCCCTCGATTGGGCTGCCCAAGAAGGCTGGAATCCTGGTTTACATGATGCCACTGTGTTCTATGCCACTGACCCAACCGGATTTCTCATTGCAGAACTTGAAGGAGAACCGATTGGCTGCATCTGTGCGGTTCGCTATAGCAGCAAGTTCGGATTCATCGGGCTTTACATCGTTCGACCTCAATGGCGAGGGCGTGGGTATGGATTGCAGTTATGGCAAACCGCATGGCAGCAGTTGGTCAACCAGCTTGAGGAAAAACAGCCCAGCATCGGGTTAGACGGAGTAGTCGAGCGAGAATCTACCTATCGTCAAGCTGGATTTACGGCAGCCTATCGCCATGTTCGCCATGTTTGTGAAGCCATGCCATGTCACTCAGTTCCAAATAATGCGATCTCACTAACGAATGTACCGTTAGAACAAATCGTTCGTTACGATGCGGAACTGTTTCCAGCGCCACGTCCTCAGTTTTTGGAACCCTGGATTCGCGTTGCAGCAGCTGCCTATGGGATTGTCGAACATGAGCGATTGGTTGGCTATGGAGTGTTGCGCGCCTGCCGTCAAGGCTTCAAAGTTGGACCTTTGTTTGCAGATACGTTCGACATTGCAGAGTGTCTGTTTCGCGCGTTGACCCATCATGCTGCATCGCAGCCTGTATTTATCGACATTCCAAATATTCATCCAGCATTGTCAATTTTAATTCAACGCTTTCGTTTACAGCCAGTCTTTACCTGTGTGCGAATGTATTGGAAAAATATGCCAAATCTCG
>Ga0213881_10000822_pt1 | contig 16664 bp, 18 predicted proteins | sample BarmaccoBMER_R08_FD_160104 | JGI IMG/M metagenome (GOLD analysis project Ga0213881, IMG submission 160104) | Barbacenia macrantha exposed rock microbial communities from rupestrian grasslands, the National Park of Serra do Cipo, Brazil - ER_R08 ... | reverse complement strand
CACCGCAGGTCAGACCCCATAATGTCCGATTTTGTCGGTGGATCTTGATGGACTGTCCGGGCGCGGGGTCGCACTGGTGGACGCAAACCCACGATGACCCCCGCCCTGATCGACAAGGCCTCGCGGATGTACGACGCTGGGCACTTCACCATGGCCGAAACCGCCGCTTCTTGCGGCGTCACCCCCACGAGCAAACCTGCTGAGGGGTAGCTCTGGGTTCTGATCAGGCCGGGGATGAGGATGTTGCCGTCGCTGCGTTGGCCAGGTGGCGGTCGATGGTCCGGGATAAGTGACGAACTTCGCTGCAGGCAGTGTCCCACCGAGTCTTCGTACTCGGTGGGACACTGTGCTTTACTCGGCTATCCTACGCGGTCTGTCGGTGCGCTGCGGTATCGGTGCACGCTTTGATACCCGCAATTCGAGCTCACTCTCCGATCTCCCCTTGTGTATTGCGGCAATGAACCGCGACAAGAACAGACGGGTAAGCTGATAGATCGCGAGAAAGCCGAGCGGTAGAATCGAGGTTGTCGCGGCCTCTCGTGGAGCCCATACGATTAGCGGGCCGATCGCGACAAGAGCGACGACGGCGATGGAGATAGCGACAGCGGTGATGGCTTGGCCGAAAACTCTGATCATCCAGGATGACATAAGCGCTACACTTGGATGATTTCTCGGTCCCGTGGCCTGCGATGATACGCTGGGCGAGGTTGAAGGCTTGCGTGCACCGGTTGGCTTGGGGCGGGACACCGATACGGAGCCTGGAGGTGATGGCTGTCCAGGGTTGGCGAGCAAGGTCTCATGTGCCTTGGCCAGTGTGGCGGCTTCCTGCTGCTCGTTGGCGACGGGCTGCATGAATCGATCAAGAGTGCGTAGCGCTTGCGGAACCTGATGCACCGGGCGTCCGCAACGGAACATGGTGATCAGCTTGTTGGGGGTGGGATTCACGCTTCGCTCCTTCTCAGCTGATCAAGTTGTGCTTCTGTGGCGAGGCCATCGGCGTGAGGGAACTTCTTTTCGGCCTTGGTTTGCGCGCGACGAAGGTGGGTTCCCACCGTTCTCGGGGAGCATCCCAGAACCTCCGCGATGTCCTCACGGTCGAGCCCGAAGAAGTGTTCGAGCAGGTAGGCTATCCGCTGTTTTTCGGGCAACGCGTTGATGAACTCGAGGCCGGCGCGCAGCAGCGGGAACTCCTCAAGCGGCATTCCACGGGTCGAGGGGCAACACAGCTGTTCTAGGTTCCCCACAGATCCGACCGGGGATTCCCTGCGGTTTCGGCGTGAGCGAACTCGTCGACGATCGCGGGCCGCGCAAACGACGATTGTGAGGAACCAGCCACGCACGCGCTCAGGGTGTTTCAGGGTGGGCAGGGCACGGGCAGCCTTAACGAGGGCGTCTTGCATGACATCCTCGATCTCGGGGTCATGTGAGGATCCCAAGATCCAGGCAGCGGCACGGCGGGCCGCTGCCTGGTGATCGAGGTAGAGCTTCTCGACTGCATCCCAGTGGGGCGGGTTGTCAGCGGCGTTGCGTCCGGGGTCAGGTGGCAGCTCCGTCATTAGGCTGGATTCCTTGCCACGTCTGGGACACCGGGAGCTTTCGCGATGAGCCACACACTGCCGTCCCGGTGCAGTTCGAGTATGACTGCCCCCGACGGCAGGCTTGCACCCAAGATCATCCTACTGGTGTTGCGCAGGACGGCGACACTCGCCTGGTGAAGCCGTCGCCAAAGTAGACGCGCTGGGGGGCCCACGGACTTCGCGAAGACGAAAGTGACGACCATGGCCGCGATCTCGATCACCCCACGCACCTCCTCGGTCAAGGGTCGCCGGTGTTCTCGGCAACCCGACACAGATAAGACGACGCGGTGGGCAAACCGGCGTACAACGAGCTTCAGGAACGCGGCCGTCGACTTCTTAGTTCGGTGCCTGCGGTTCTGGTGCGGGTTCACTTTGTGTGGTCACCGGCCGCGTAGCGACTCCAGGTAACGCCGGCTTCGGCAAGAAGCCGGGCGGTGTGGTCGGGGTGGTAGCCGAGCATCGTGGCGACCACAGGCGGTGGTGCTTGCAGGACGAGTTGTCGGATCGCCGCAGTGCGGCCGCGCAGGCCGGGGATCTGGTGTTGGCGTAGGCGGTGCTCGAGGGCTTCGGGGGTCATGGGCTGGCCGCCGCGGCGGCCAGGAAACAGCCACCGGGCCTCAGGGTTGGTGGCGGTGGTCCGGTTGAGCCGCTGGTCAATGTGCCGTAGTAGCAGGTCGGCGAAAGGGTCGGGGACCGGTGAGGGTGGGTCGCCGAGCCGAATGCTGACCTCGTTGCCGTGATGGAGGATGTCGTCGATGCTCAGGCGCAGGATTCTGGTCAGCGGCTGAGCGTAGAGCAGCATCAGCGTCGCGGCCACCCGGGTCAGCAGCGGGATGTCCTCGGCGCTCAGCAGCCGGTGGATCGTGGCCAGTCGCTGGTGCTGGCTGATCGGTGCCGGGTTGGCCGTGTTCTGATGCGGGATCCTCACCCGGCTCAGGAGCTGGTTGCGTATCGCCCAGCGCAGGAAGGCATGGGTGAGACGGCGGGCGATGTAGGAGCCGGCGTACCAGGCGTCAATGTCGGCCTGTCCGCAGCTGCCCAGTCCACGGCCTCGGTCGCCGAGCCAGGCCAGGAAGGTGATGGACAGTCGGATCTCGGCTCGGGCTTGCTGGCTCTGTTTGGCGGTGAGTGGCCCTCGCTCGGCGAAGCGGCGCAGCCGCCGACCGACGTGCCAGGCCGTGAAGCGCTCTACGATCTGGCGGTGCTCGCTCCGCTCGATGTCGGCCAGAATGTCACGCAGCCATCGCTGAAACAGCATCAGCTGCCGGTCGGCAGGTGGCAGGACACCGTGGTGCATCAGCAGATCGCGCAGGTAGGCCACCGAACGCCAGGGCGAGAGACGGTTGAGGGTCTCGTGGGTGATCGGCGTGCTCGGCTCGGCCAGGGTGCGCAGCATCTGCTGAACGTGGCCATTGGCGATCCAGCTCAGCCCGCTCCGGGGCCGGCTCATGCGGCAGAATCCCTCGACGAAGGGTGCCAACTCGGGCCGGATGCCCCCGCTGCCGTCGTCGAGCAGGATGCTCAGGCGCTCGGCCAGGACGCAGGTGCCGCAGACCCCACGGCGATGGCGTCGTGCTTCCCGTCCGCACAGTTCGCAAAAGAACTCGCCGAGGCCGCCAGCGCAGTCAGTGCACAACCTTCCGCCATCCGGCGCGATGCCGGGGATGAGCCGGTCAACGCCGCAACCAGCGTATCGCCCGTAGGTTTCCAGCGCGTGGGTGTGGCAGGTCGCGCAGAGATAGCCTCGGGCCAGTGCGCCGCCCCCCGGCGCACCCCACGGCCGCAAAGCGCGCAGAACAGCTCCGCCGCGGCGATGCGGGTCCTGCTCATCCCTCGGGCCGCAGCCGCGCTCGGGTCGGGCGTCGCGCGTTGAGGTTGACCACGCCCTCGTCGCTGCCGGTCTTGCGAACGGCCGTGTTCTCGGCCTTGGTGGCAATCAGCTCGGAGGGGGTGCAGGCGAAGATGTCACACAGCGCGGCGAGCATCGGCAGCGACAGCCGCTCGGGGATGCCGGTGGCCAGCCGGTGGACTTGGGATACCGACAGGGTGATGCCGCGGTCGACCAGCAGCGGCACCAGCTCGGTGATGGTGAACATGCCGTGGGTGGCCATCACCGCACGCAACCGCCACTGGTAGCTGACCTGGCGTTTCATCATGGTCTCCCGGTAGGTTCGAGCGCACCGGCCAGGGTGTCATCCAAGGCGCGGCGCAGCGTGCGAGTCCGGAAATCCGAGGACACACACGTATACAGCGACGTGGTACTCGCATGCTCGTGCCCACACTGGAATTGGACAAACAGCGGATCCCGACCCGCCTCAATGAGAGGCGTGACATAGGAGCGGCGCAGCCCGTGGAAGTCCAGCCCCGGATCCAGGCCCAGAGCGTCCCGGTAGGCAGCGAACCGGGAGTTGATCCGCTGCAACCCGATCCGGGCTCCGCGTTCCGACGGCCACAGCGCTGACGTGCCAGAGGCAGCCAACAGGGGCCGGAACTCGGTGACCCACTCCTCCAAGATCTCTGCTGTCCAGGGCCACACGGTCGCCACGCTGCGGCGTTTGGGCGGCGAGCCCTTCTTAGCCTTCCCATACCGGACATGAACCAGCCCGTAGTCGCCGAACTCGGGCCCATGCGGATTACGACCGATGTCAACGACATCGAGCATCCGCGTTTCGTTGCGACGCAGCCCATAGCTGTAAGCGATCTTGAACAGTGTCGCGTCCCGGAAGGCCGGAAGCCAACCCTTGCGGCCCCCGTTCCAAGCCCGGGTGACTTGTTCATCGGCGTAGTCGAAAAAGCCTTGCAGCTCCTCCAGGGTGAACGCCCGCTTCTGCGGCCGCGCCTCAGTGTCTTGCACATGCGCTGCGGCGTTGCCCTCGTGCACCACCTGGACCGGATACGTCCCGAAGCGCCGCTCACACTCGGTCAGCCAGTCATAGGCCGGATCAGCCACATACCGGCAAAAGGAGCGCAGCGCGTCCTGGTAGGACCGCAGCGAGGAGTGCCCGCAGCCCCGCACCGCACGCAGATCAGCGAACCACTCATCGGCATGCTGCGACGTCCACTGCCACGGGAACGCCCCGGCGTGAGCCAGGAAAGCCCGCAGCCGCACCGCCCGCTGGTTGATCGTGGACAGGGACAGGTTGCGGGCCAGCTGCTGGTTACGCCAACCCTCCAGCATCGCCTCAAACACCTGCTCCTCCGGGTGCAGCAGCGCCACCCCATCAGCCAGATGCAACCCTGCCGACCCCGGAAACCGGTCCCCTCGACCCCCCACCGATCACCCTCCACCGTTCGCGTTGGACGCGAAATCTTCGCATCCAACGCGAACAGCCCCGCATCGGGGGCCGATCAACCCCCTGACCAGGACAAACCCCTGACCTGGAGAACGACATGATCCGACAAGCTAAACGGCAGCACGGTGCCCAGCACGCAACACCACTCCTGACCTCGCAACCATCCGGGTCTCACGCCATCGCAAATACGCATCCGATGCAATTCGCGGCAGAACCAAGGTGAGCTCAAAAGGGGCAATGGGATGATCTTGAAGCTCTGTGAGCGTCCTTCGTTCCCGAGGCTACGGGGTCTGGGTCCCCCGCTCGCGGGTGGCGAGGTGCGTGGTCACGTGCCCTGCGTCTTCGCGGCTGCGGCGATCCGGTCGGTGTAGGTGTGGTATGCCTTGCGTCCTGCTGGGGTGGCGCCGTCGCTGGCGAGGGCGGCGCACTGCTGCAGCGCGGCTTGGTGCAGCGTGAGCGGGGCGGTGACGCGCACCGAGTAGGCCTCCCGGTAGCAAGCGCCGAATTTTCAACGAATATCTACATTCACGCAGGTCACAGCCTTGCTGACGATCTTCGCGCGTTCACTCTTAATGATCATGGTCGAGGCGTCTGACCAGCGCAAACGGCGCAGATCGATGATTTTTCGTTGGAAACTACCGGTGGGCCAAGCAGGCGGAACCTGGAAGACATACGCCCCCGGCGACCACACACCCTGAAATTAAGGATCATCAACCACGGAATACAGACCACTCAATCAACGGAGCCTGCCAGTACCGACCCCCTGGTAGAGCCCCTCATGCGGCGGTGGCAGCCAGCCGCCTGCGGAGCTCAGCGACACCGGGGCTGGTGTGCAGGGGTTCCAGTACGGTGCGCAGTACGTGGAGTCGGTCGTAGGCCCGGGGGGAGTGCACTGCGGTGACCGCGTCGATGGCCTGGTGACCGACACTGACCGCGGTGTCGGTGTCCCCGGCCAACGCGTGGGCCCCGGCGAGATCCAGCAGGTACAGCGCCCGGGATCGGGCGTAGTCGGGACCGAAGTCCTGCACGGCCTGGCGCAGCAGCGCCACCGCCTGTGTCGCGGCTTTTGGGTGGTAGCTGACCAAGGCCAGCTCGTAGCGGGCCCTACCCTGCATGGCCGTGAGATGGGCATCACCGATGTGTGCTCCCCACGGTGGTCGAGTGGCCGGGTCGACGATGCTGAACTGTTCGACGGCCCTGCCCAGCGCATGATCGCAGCCCGCTGCCTCGCCTCGGGCAGCGTGGGCCCGGGCCTCGACGCTCGCCAGCCAGCAGCTGGTCGCCGCGGAGATGGGATGCGAGCCCGCCGCGGCGGCGTGGCCGAGGTGGATGAGGCCCAGCGCCTCGTCAGGCCGGTTCAGGTGCATCGCCTGAACCGCCATGTCATACAGCAGGAAGACGGTTTGGTCGGTGGCGAGGGGATCCTCGGCGGCGCGGGCGACGTTCAGCCCGATCAGCCACAGTCGCCGGGCGGCGTCGTGCTGCTTGGCATCGAAGCTCATGAAGCCCGCCTGGGTGGCGAGGCGTGAGGTGGCGAGGTACAACCGGGGCCGCACCTCGGGGGTCATCTGGGCGCCCAGCAGCGGCAGTGTGGCGCGCAGCTGCGCGATAGCAGCGTCGCGGGCTATCCCGCTGCCCTGGGCGTAGTCTTGGCGGACGAACGCGGTGGTGGCCTGCTCGATCGTCTCGACATCAGCCGCGCCGAGGTGGCGGGTGCCGGTGGGCTCGGCGGGGGGCAGCAGGGCGATGAGCCGGTCGATGTCCAGCCCGACGACCCCGCTCAAGCCCAGGGTGAGCCCCGCGACGTGGTTCACGAAGTTTCTGCGCTGCACCCAGCTGCCCTTCGTCCGTCCGGCGGTCCTGCCTGTGCCCACGGTAACCCCGTAGCGGAACCCCAGCTTGCCGGCGGGGATTTTCAGCTTGTTGGCGACGTGCAGGACCTCCTGCAGGTTCACCAGGGGGCGTTTGCCCGTCTCGATGGCGGAGATCCGGCGTTGCTCCCAGCCCAAGAACTCCGCCAGAGCCTGCTGACTCCAGCGCTGCGCACCGCGCACGGCGCAGAACACCGGACCGAACTCCAGGTCAGCCAGCGCGGTCTCCCGATCGGGCTGGTCATAGAAGCCTTCGGGTAACACGATCCCGAGCCCGCTGCGCCGACAGGGATCACAGTATTCGCCCGCCGCGCGGCCGCGGCGCAGCTGCGCCCCACAGTTTGGACAACGCGGTCTTCCCCCCAGGGTCATGGGATCACCATAGCGAGTCCCCCCTACCACAAGGGGGCCAGGCTGCGCCAGTCCTTGTGGCGGTACTCCCCGCAGGGATGGGGCTCACCACCCGAATGCCGCTGTGATCGAGCTCCGGCCCCCGGCGCGGGAAGGACCCACCTAGCTGCGCCAGGGGCGTCCAACCACGGGGAGGTCGCATGAGGGACACGAGCAGCGGTGGGATGAGAGCGACGCTGCCCGGCCTGTGTTCGCGGGGCTGGCCCCTGCCGAGACGCGGTACACGGTGAGCGACCCCGGTCAGGTCTTCCTGGAGCTGCTGTGCGCGATGGTGCGGCTGGGCGGGTTCCGGTCAGTGCTGGCCAAGGTCGTGGCCCTGGCCGGGGAGGCACCCGGGCTGAGCGACGAGCAGTTCCGGGCTGCCCTGGTGGCCTTGGCTGATCGGGCCGCACGCCGGCTGGGGGATGAGACCCGGTGAACCCTCTGACGCGGTGGGCGCTCTGCCCGGTGGATGGTCGGATGCATCTGCTGGTGCCGGCGGGTGATCTTCCCTGGGGTGTGCTCAAGACCCGCTGTGGGCATCTGCTGCCCCCAGGGGGTCCCCGCCAGCATGAGCGGCCCAGTGCGCACCGCACGTGCTCGACGTGCGCGGACGTCGCAAAGAGGTCCTGCTCGGTTCCAGTGGACCGGTGGGTGATCCCCCGGGTCACCCCTGGAGACCAGCCCGTTGGTGCCGGGCACCGGGACACGATACGGGTGACGTGGGCACGCTGCCCGGTGGATCAGCGGTTGCACCTGCTGGGGGCCCGGGCGGTGCTCGACCTCGCGGCGATGAGCTGCGCACTGGCGCGCTGCGGCGTTCTGATCATCACCCCAGAACTGGTTCTGCGCGGATCGGGGACACCCTGCCCGACGTGCCTGGTCATGGGGTGCGCGTGATGAGCGGCAAACATCACAAACTCCCTTGGTGGCGTCGCGTGGGCCGACGACCCCAGGTGGAGAAGCCACGAGGGTTGTTGACCGAGATGGTGGATGGTGCCGGGTGAGCGCACTGGGTGACCAGCGAGGCCTTCGAGCAGGGACTGCGCGAGGGCACGGGTCACTTCGTGGTGGTGTGTGGGCGCCGGATCGCCGTCGCGAGCATGGCAGCCCCACCGGAGCGTTCCTGCTGGCCCTGCCAGGAGGCCCGGGCATGCTGAGCGAACGGTCCGAGCCTGAGCAGGTCTGTGGTACCCACGGTCACTGCGCTGTGCAGCGACCGTCCCTGCGGGTCGCTGGCGTGTCCGCTGTGGGCGGGCATCGCCACTGGTGGCGGCCCGGTTCCCGGCTGGCCGCTGGTCGAGCTACCCCGACCCCCATCGCTCCCGGCGGCCAGCCGGTCCCTTCTTCATGCCCGATGAGCAGGCGGGACACGATCCCCGACCCCCGGAGAAATTCGAGGTCAACCATGACCACAGTGGAAGGCGCGACCACAAGCGTGTCTGGTGAGAACAGCGGCACGATTCCAGTCAGCTGTGTGCCGCACCGGGGCGCGCGCGACTTCGCCACCCTCGTGGTGAACAAACGTGGCAAGGAGATCGTGCGCGACGTGCAGGTCAGCGACGGATGAATGATCATCCTTGATGAGGCTGCCACGACGGCGTTGTTCAACGTTCTCGGGATGTGGCTCAGGTGAGTGGCCCCGCGATCCACGCAGGTCGTCCTCGACGCGCTGCGCAGTGCCGACGCAGGGTGGACCGAGGATGAGCAGGAGTAACGCCCGCCACCGTGCCCCTTCTGGTGGTGGCACCTGGAGGGCGAGGACGCGGTGGTGGTCACGGTCGCGCAGCTGCTGGGTCGCAACCAGTGCCTGTTGTTCCACTACCGGCTGGCCCAGTATCGGCGCGAGCACGCCGGGCAGCTTCGGCGGGTGGCTGTCGTGTCCCGGCGGTGGGGCGGTAGACCGGCAGGTGATCGGTCCGCTACCAGAGCGCTACCGCCGGCACCGTTCACATCACCACTGCGTAAGCGTGCCGGCGGGGTCTGCGGGGTCGTGCGCCCCCGGAAACCTGCTCGACCGAGCGCTGGGGGGATTTATCGGAGAAGGAGGCGAACGCGATGCCGACAACACCGGATCCCGTTGCTGATCCCACGCAGGGCACCGGGGAGGGCCTGGCATTGAACAGGGTTCACGCGGTGGGTGGGGTGTCTGCTGGCCCTGGCACGGTGGTGGTGACGGGGGTGTGCGGGTTCATCGGATCGCATCTGGCGCTGACGCTGCTGGGGCGGGGCGCCAGGGTGATCGGGGTGGACAGGCGGTCGCTTGAGGCGGCCGAACGCCCTGGGAGTCCCCTGCGGTGCCTGCGTGACCAACCCGGCTTCCGGCTGCTGACCGCGAGCGTCGAGGACCCCGAGGTCGCCCGGTACCTGAGTGGGGCGTCTGCGGTGGTCCACTTGGCGGCCGCGACCGATGTCGCGGCGTCGTGGGGGGCGGGGTTCGTCGAGCATGCGGCGTCGGTGCTGAGCACCCAGCGGCTGCTGGATCGCTGTTGCCGTGAGGGGGTGGGGCGGGTGGTGGTGGCGTCCTCCTCCCATGTGTACGGCCCGGCGGGCGGTGGGCTGGCGCGGGAGGACCTCGTGGTCGAGCCGACCTCGCCCTATGGGGTGGCCAAACTCGCGGCCGAACGGCTCGCGGTGGCCTACGCGTGCCGTCCCGGCTCCCGGATGAGCGGGGTGGCGTTGCGGTTGTTCACCGCGTTTGGGCCGGGCTGTCATCCGGCGATGGTGGTGCCCCGGTTGTTCACCGCGGCGGCCACCGGAAAGCCGATGCCGTTGTACGGCGACGGTACCGTCCTGCGCACCTGGACTTACGTCTCCGACCTGGTGGAGGCCACGATCCGGGCCGCCGCGCTGCCGATGAAGGCCGGGGACGCGGTGGTCGTCAACGTCGGTGGCCCCGACCAGGCGTCGCTGCTGCAGGTCGCCGACTTAGTGGGGGCGATCGTCGGACGGCCGGTGCCGCTGGAGGCGGCCGGGGACCGCGCGGGGGACGCGGCGGGCCTTCGCGCCGACCTCACCCGCGCCCGCCAACTCCTGGGGTTCACCCCCAGGCTGGGACTGAACGAAGGCCTGCTGCTCCAGTGGCGACACATGACCACCGGCCGCGACCCAGACCCCAGCGCCGGACACGACGGGGCCCCGCTCGGCGTGACCCGCCCGGAGGTGATCGGAGGGTGAGGATCGGATGATCACTGTGAGGGCCGAGTCGGCCAGCCGACTGTGGCGACAGACGGTCGATGCCGTGCTGGCTCACGGTGCGCCGTGTGATCCCCGGGGGCTGGGAACCTGGGAGGTCATCGGTGCGCACCTCACCCTCACCCAGCCGCGGCGGCGGCTGGTCTACGTCCCCCCGACCCGTGTGATCAACGCGGCGTTCGCGGCGGCCGAGACGGTGTGGATCCTGGCCGGGGTGGACGACGAGTGGATCTACACCTACAACCGGCGGCTGCGCGAGTTCGCCGACGGGCTGGTGCTGCGCGGCGCCTACGGTCCCCGGCTACGGTCCTGGGCGGGCCGGGTCGACCAGCTGGACCGGGTCCGCCACCAGCTGATCGCCGATCCCTCCTCGCGCCGCGCGGTGATCCAGCTGTGGGACCCGGCCCGTGACCATGAAGGCCACCGGGACGTGCCGTGCACGCTGGGCTACTGGTTCGCGCTGCGGAACGGGCACCTGGACATGCACACCATGATGCGCAGCCAGGACCTGTGGCTGGGGTTCTGCTACGACCTCTACACCGCCACCGTGCTGCACGAGCTGATGGCCGGATGGGTCGCCGCGGAGTTGGGTGCCTACCACCACCATGTCGGCTCGCTCCACCTCTACGACGAGCACCTGCCCTCCGCCCGCCACCTCATCTCGACCACCACGCTCGATAGCGCCGGACTGGTCAGCCCGGTGATGCCGTCGCTGATGCTGCCCTGGGAGGACCTCGACCCGCTGCTGCGAGCGGTGATCGAGGGACAGCCGTGCAGGCATTCCGGCTGGGCCGAGACCGCCGAGGTGATGCGCAGCTACCGGATCTACAAATCCGGAGCCCGCGCCGAGGGCCGCGAGGTGGCCCGCCGCACCCCCGGACCGCTGGCACAGGCCCTGATCGCCTGGTACAACCATCTGGACCGGGCCGCCGCGCTCAGCGACCCCACCCGCGAGACACCCAGCCCGAGCAGCCGCCCGGGGCGATCGTCATGATCACCGTGACGGGCGAGCCGCCGGTGGTCCTGGGGCTGTGCTCGGGCACCCACGACTCGGCCGCCGCCCTGATCGCAGGCGGGCACCTGGTCGGGCTGGTCGAGGAGGAACGGCTCACCAGCGTCAAGCACACCAGCGCCTACCCCGAACAGGCGATCAGCTGGCTGCTGGAGACGGCCGGGCTGAGCCGGGGGCAGGTCACGCACGTGGCTTACAACTTCGACCCGCGCCGCTACCTGGCCGCCGCCCCGGCCGCGCTGCCCTACCTGGCGCGCCCAGCCAGCGCGCGGCGGGCACTGCCGCGCGCCCGCTCCTTCGCGCGGGTGTACCGCAACGCCCGGGACCGGTTCCGGGCGTTCCACGCCAGCTTCCCTACCGCCACGGTCACCGGGGTCGAGCACCACCTGGCGCACGGTCTATACGCGCTGGCCGCCGGGCTTCACGAGCTGAGTACCGATTCGGGTGAGGCGGCGGTGCTGGTCGTCGACAGCCTCGGCGAGAGCGCGACCACGACCATCTCCCATGCCCGACGGGCCGGAACCAGTGTGGTGCTCCGGCGGATGCTGAGCATCTCTGACCCGGCGTCCCTCGGCTACGTCTACGGCGCCGTCACCCAGCATCTGGGGTGGCGGCGCGGCGATGAGGAGGGCACGGTGATGGCGCTGGCCGCGCTCGGCGACCCCGCTCGGTTCCGGGAGGTGTTCCACCGGGCGATCCCGATCACCGAGAACGGGTTCGGGCTGGATCTGCGGATGTTCCCGCTGCGGGTGCTCTCAAGCCGGTGGCCGCGGGTGACGCCCGCGTTCATCGCCGACACCTGCCCACCCCGGCCTGCTGACGCGCCGGTCGCACAGATCCACGCCGATGTGGCGGCCGCGCTGCAGAAACGCCTCGAGCAGGTGATGGTGCACCTGGCCCGGTGCGCCCGCGCCCTGACCGGTGCCTCCACCCTGCTAGTGGGCGGTGGGGTGGCGATGAACTGCGTGGCGATCGGGCAGATCTGCCAGCAGGCCGGATTCCACCGGATCGCGGTCCCGCCCGCGCCCGGCGACGCCGGAACCTCCGCCGGGGCAGCCCTGGCCGTCCATCGCAAGCTGACCGGCCGCCTGGCCGACGGCGCCGCCGGGGTCTGCTACCTGGGACCTGACTACCCCAACGTATGGCTGACGCCGCGGCCACGGCCGGGGCTGAGTGCGGTGCAGCTCACCGCTCCCGCCCGTCTGATTGCCCAACGGCTCGCCGAGGGGCAGATCATCGGTGTGTTCCAGGGGCGGTGCGAGGCCGGTCCCCGCGCGCTGGGCAACCGGTCCATCCTGGCCTCCCCCCTGCAAGCCGGGGTGGTCGAGCGACTCAACGCCACCGTCAAGTACCGCGAGCCATTCCGACCGTTCGCGCCGGTCGTGCTGGCCGGCGTCGCCGGGGTGTACTTCACCCTCGGCCAGCCTTCACCGTTCATGTCGATCGCCTCGCCCGTCACCGAGCTGGCCCGGCATGTGATCCCCGCTGTGGTGCACGTCAACGGGACCGCCCGCGTCCAGACCGTCACACCCGAGCAGAACCCGCTCCTGGCCGAGGTCCTGAGTGCGTTCGCCGCGATCACTGGCCACCCCGTACTGATCAACACCAGTCTCAACATCAAGGGCAAGCCGATCTGTGGCTCCCCCGAGGCTGCCCTGGACTGCCTAGTCAAGTCCGGTCTGGACGCGCTGCTGCTGGAGAACTGGTGGGTGACCAAGACCCCCACCCCAGCCCCCGCGAGCACCGACCCGGCGCAGGTGAGGTCATGAGGGTCGGCTACAGCTTCTGGGGGTTCCTCGGTGCGGGGATCACCGACACCCCCGACGGTGGGCGCAGCCACCGCCGCACCCTCATCGACGGCATCAACAGCCTCGGCCACCAGATCGTGTTCCTTCAACCCAACCGCGACCTGACACAGGCCGGTGAGGACCTGCGCGGCACCTACACCTGGGAGCTGCGTCTGCCGACCATCGACGTGCTGTTCCTCGAATGGCGCTGGCCGATTCCCGGCCGGAACACCACCAGCTGCGGGTCTCCCGGGCACACCTGCGACCTGCACCGCCAAGCCGAGCTGCTGGAGCACTACACCCGCGACCGGCGCACCCCCACCCTGCTGTGGGACAAGGACCTGCAACTACCCGCCGACCACCCGCTCCGGGGCGCTGCGCACGTCACGGTGTGCGAGGCGGCGCTGCACCCCGGCCCCGGCGCGACCCAGTTGCTGTTCCCCGTCGCCGACACCGCCCTAGAGTGCGCAGACCCCGTCGCGCTGGCCGCGTTGCCCCGGGACTTGCCGCTGGTCTACGTCGGCAACCAATACGACCGCGACGAACCCTTCGACTGCTACTTCGCTCCCGTCGCGGCCACCGTCGGCCACCTGGTCGCCGGGAAATGGACGGACACCCGCCGCTGGCCCCACGTCCAGTTCACCGGCCGCGTCCCCTTCGCCGAGGTCGAACAGCTGCACCGGCGGGCGTTGGCGACGATGCTGCTCGCCCCCGACCGGCTCGCGGTCCGTGGCCAGTTCACCCAGCGGATCTTCGAGGCCGCGCTGGCCGGGTGCGTCCCGATCACCTCCGCCTACCTGCGGGCCGTCGAGCAGGTGGTGCCACCCGAGCTGATCGCCCGCGACGCCGAGCAGGCCCGTGCCGTGCTCCACTCTCTCGCTGGCATTGCGGGTGGCCCCCAGCACGCCGAATTGATCGGCCGCTGCCTGCACCATCTGGACCCTTTCCGGCTATCCCGGCAGCTGAGGGTCCTGGCTCGTCTGCTCGACCAGGCGATCTCCTCCCGTGGGATAATCCGGTGACGGCGACGCTCATGCTCACCTTGACGCTGCGCGCCTCCGGAGCGTCCGCATCCCCCTCACAGTGGCCCCCATTCACGGTGTCCCCGCGCGTCGGGCACCCTCATCACCGACCGGTCGATACCCTCGCCGACCGTGCAGCAGATGCAGCGGGTCGCGATCATCGGTTGCGGGGGCAGCGGCAAGACCACCATCGGCCGCCGCCTCGCGGCCGCGATCGGCATCAGGGCCACCCATTTGGACGCCATCTACTACGACGAGGAATGGAACACCCTGCCGCAGGACAAGTTCGCTGCGGTACAGGAGGAACTCGTCGCCGCCGACAGCTGGGTGATCGAGGGCAACTACGCTTCCACCCTGCCCATCCGGCTCGCCCGAGTCACCCACGTAATCTTCCTGGACCTGCCCGCCGCCACCTGCCTGTGGGGCATCGCGCAGCGCCGCTGGCGCTACCGCGGTGGCCAGCACCACCAGGCCGGTGTGTACGACCGGATCACCTGGGGCTTCATCACCTACATCTGGGGCTACCGCCGCCAGATGGCACCCCGCGTCCGCGCCCTGCTTGCCGAGCACGCCGGCCACGCCCAGGTCCACGTCGTTCGTTCCCGCCACGCTGCCAACCGGCTCACCGAACAACTCCCAGGTGCCGCCGCGCGATGCTGACCGGTGGCCAGCGGTGATCCATGCCCCCTACGCCAACGCCCCCACCCAGATCCTCAGCCACGCAGCAGTTCCCCGAGCGCCCCTTCGTCGACCCCGGAGTGGTCCCCGCCCTGTACGCCGACCAAGCCCGGGTGCGGCGACGCAGCCGCGCCCTCCTGGACGCCAAGATCGAAGGAAGGCGCGTCGGCAAACTCCTCGCCGACCTCCTGCACACCGCCGCACCTGGCCTCGCCACCGAGCCTGCCGTCATCGCCGACATCGGATGCGGAACAGGCCACCCCACCCGGATGCTGGCCCAGCGCTTCCCCCACGCGCGGCTGCTGGCCATCGACGCCTCAGCCCCCATGCTGAGGGCAGCCCGTGCCCACCTGCGCGAGCACCTGGCCACCGGTGGTCACCGCATCACCTACCTCCAGGCCGACTTCCACCACCTCCCGTTGGCCGACGCCGCCTACACCGCCGCGGTGGCGGTGTTCTGCCTCTACCACTCACCCCATCCCGCCCGGGCTATCACCGAGATCGCCCGCTGCCTGACCCCCAGCGGAGCCGCGGTCCTGGCCACCAAGTCCGCTGACAGCTACCACGAGCTCGACAAGCTGCTCGTCACCACTGGCCTCGACCCCGACGCCACCCGCCGTCCCAGCCTGTACGAGACCGCCGACAGCGCCCGCCTGCCCGAGCTGACCGCCACCGCCCTGACTGTGCAAGCCGTCCTGCACGACCGGCACGTCTTCCGGTTCCGCGATGCCCACCACCTGGCCGACTACCTGATCACCGTGCCCAAGCACCAGCTACCCGAGCCGGTGCGCACCACGCCCGGCGCGCTGGCCGTCGAACTCCGCCGCCGCCGCGGCGACGGCCCAACCATCACCACCTCCACCATCACCTGCATCCTCGCCCGCAAGCCGTCACGACCATGACCCAGCCCACCCCCCGACGCTGGGCCAAGCGCTACCCGAATCCCGCCTCGTGCCGCAGCGCGGCAGCCCACCACCAATGGCTGGCTGAACTGGGTGCCCCTGTCCCTCAGCTGTGCGCCATTGGTGAGCAGCTTCTGGAGTTCGATCACGTGACCGGTCGCCACGCCCAGCCCGGTAACCTGCTCCAGATCGCCGAGCTGCTTGGGCGGCTGCACCGCACCGCCTACACCACCGAGCTGCACCACGCCCGGCTGGACCGCCCCCACACCACCAGCACCGGACTGACCATCCCCGACTTCCTCACCCCCCGCCGAAGCGCCATCACCACCCTGCTGACCAGCGGAACCGCCCCCTTCACCCCGTTCACCGCCGATCAAGCCGTGCGGGAACTGGAAGCCACCGCCCACCACCCGGCGTGCCTCTACAAAGACAGCAACCCCCGCAACATCCTCATCACCACCACAGCCGAGTGCATCCTGATCGACTTCGACGTCCTCACCCTCGCCCCCGCCGGATACGACTTGGCCAAACTCATCGTCACCCTCACCATGACCCACGGCCCGCTCCTCGCCACCCAGATCCGTGCGGCGCTGGCCGCTTACAACACCGCGCTCACCGACGACTGCTCAGGCCTAGAACCGGTGCCCTGGTCGGAGCTGATGACCTGGGCCAATGTCCACTACATCCTCACCAGCCCCTACCTCGGGCGCGGCGGCTACCGGCACCACTGGACCGGTGAGCCCGAATAAGGGGGTGTCAAGTGAACGGTGTAACTGGATCTTGTCTGGTGTTAGTTCCGTCCGGCGGACAGGACTCCCACAGCGTCCAGGCGTCCCGAGGGGTCTGATGCCCCTATGGATGTTAAGCCGTTGGGCATTGCGGTTCGGGTGGGGGCCGGGAACCCTGTCGGCGACTGTCGTGTGTCGCCCGGTCTTGC
>Ga0213881_10000821_pt1 | contig 16676 bp, 21 predicted proteins | sample BarmaccoBMER_R08_FD_160104 | JGI IMG/M metagenome (GOLD analysis project Ga0213881, IMG submission 160104) | Barbacenia macrantha exposed rock microbial communities from rupestrian grasslands, the National Park of Serra do Cipo, Brazil - ER_R08 ... | reverse complement strand
GCCCGGTTCCTCCTCCTTGGCTTTGTTCACCCATTTCCCTAACGTTATCTCGTGGACGCCGATGGTCTTCGCCACGTCGCGAATCGTCCGGCCTGAATGGAGCACGAGACTAACGGCCTGATCCCGGTATTCCTGGGTGAGGCCTCGGCGTGTCGCCAAGATTTCTGCCTCCGCTTGGTCTCAGCGGCGGCCTATGACCGACTGTCTACAAGATCGGAAACGGTCTAGCGCCTGGCCGCCGTCGGCTACATCTGGGCCTTCGCCGCACTCACCGCCTCACCCGGCGCCCGAGCCCACTACGACAAACGCAAAACCACCGGCGACCGCCACACCGCCGCCCAGCGCAACCTCTTCAACCGACTCCTCGGCTGCCTGCACCACTGCCTGCACACCCGCCAGCACTACAACGAGGACATCGCCTTCCCCACCACCCACAACACACCCACCACCACGTCGGCTTGACAAGCTAAGCGCGTGGGATGTCTTCATCGCATCAGGAACTACATCGCGTTTCCGAGCCCCACAGGCTAGATAGCCATCTATACGAACGTCTGCAGACGGTCGTGCCGTGCGGCGCAACGCTTGACATAGGTGGGTAGATGGGTCAGGATGAAGCTCTTGATATCCCATGCGTTCGCGCATGTTTCCGTATCATCGGTCCAAACATACGCCAAGCCATTTTGTCCGTCCAAAAGCGTTATTTGCCGCAATTCATACTTGCGGTCTTCGAAATTATCGAGCAGGCGCCATTCGTCATCGCTGAGTCCTGGGAGCAGGCGGCCGTGTGCGATTTCTCCTGGGCTCGCGACCAGGCCCGGGTAAGTACGGTTTTTTAGGGCGGCGACTCGCCAGCCATCAGCGCTGGCGATTTGACTTTGTGGTACTCGTCCTATGAGTGCGTGCAGTACTTCTGGGAAAAGAAGGGTGCCGTAGGTGAAGAGGGGGGGCATCGATCCTGAGGGTAGGAACCGATCGAGCCTGTTAGCCGCCGGAGTCGACGATGGGTCGCGTGAGCTAGTCACGTCATTCAAGGGTAAACCTCCTGCCTCTCGCACTGACGCGTGCAGGACCCGGACGCGCGGGGCCACCGACTCCAACGTCAGTGTAATGATTTCACCATACACTCGTAGAGCGGAGCCTCCGCTACGGGGCGAACCATGCCGATTGTATTCCATCCCCACTTGAGATAAGCGGCCTTCGCGGCGAGGTTGTTGGGCAGTACACGCAATCCGGCTCTTCGCTCCTTGCGGCCCGACAGGAATTCGTCGTGCATCGCGCGCGCGATGCCCCTCCTCCTGTGCGGCAGCCTGACTAGTATTTCTGGGATCACCACGGTACGGCTTCCGTCTTCAGAAGTGTAACCGCCGAGCTGGTCGGCTCGCATGTCCGCGGGCCACTCTACGGCGTCCCACCAGCCCACTTCGGGCCGGAGTGCGTAGCCGTACATGTAGCCAATTTCCCTCCCGTCGATTCTCGCCACTAGGAGTTCGAAGCGTGGTTGTTCCAAAGCCATCTCATACCTCTGGCGAAAAGCGTTCTCGGAGAAGAATGGGTGGTTCTCGAACAGTGGCTCGCTGTAAATCTCCGCGTGAATTTCCGCGGCGATCCCGAACAGGTCTTCAGCTTTTTTGTGTGGATAGCGAGCGAGATCCACTTCCCGCATATTCAATGCCGCCTGGTTGCCATTTGCGCGCCCACGCCGTCAAGGAACTCGTTAGCCGCCTGAGCGCTGGGATACCTTTGGAGATCTTCGCAGAACTTCTGGAGTTGATTGACTATGCGGGCGGACGACAGGTTGAAGATCGCAGGTAATACTATGCGCCCGATCGTGCAGGCTTGTTCGATCTCGCGCCTGAGAAGCAGATCGCGCATGTAGAAGGTAGCAGATGACGAACGATTTCTCGTGAAAAATTCGAGGTTTCCGATTCCCTTTTCGAGCAACTCTCCCGCCTCGATGATCCTGCCCAGATCCATCAGGCACACGCCCGCCAGGGTTGCGAATTCCTCGTCATTCAGGTATCCAATCCAGTTCGGATCCTCATCCCGTGGCCCCTCGTCGAAGTAACTCGTTGACTTCGCGAGCACCGTGTCACACGCGGAGCCCGCCTTAAGGCTCGCCAGGCCCCGCGCCTCGTGCAACACGAAAATGGCGCATACGCGAGGAGTCGCCCAGGAGCCGGCGTGGCGTTGCGCGGCCTCAGCGAACTTCACCGCATCTTGCGGATACCCAAGAGCGTTAGCCTGAATGCTCATATTCGAGAGGGCGTGCGCTGTTATCTCGTCGTGTCCTGATACCTTGCCGAGGACAAAAGCCTCGGTGTAGAGGCGACGAGACAGCTGCTGAAGACCGGAATCGTAGGCGAGCCAGCCCGCCTGGATAAGCATCTCACCGGTCGCGATCTCAAGCCGTTCGCCTACCTCTTCACTGTACTCGGATTGCTTCAGCAAGACTCGCACGGCCCGCACACCATTGATAGCTTGACGTAACAGCGCACCGCCGCCTTGGCTGTGATCAAGAGAGTTGATTCGCTCGGCCAGGCGCTCAGTCCGCTCGACGTGACGAATCCCGATTCGCCTCGGCCGTTCACCGTTCGCCGAGTATTCCACTTCTGATAGCAACCACTTCGCTTCTCGCTCACCCAGCAGGCCACCGAAGCCAAAAGAGAGATCCAGAAAATCTTGCTCAAGTACCGGGTCGCCCGCGTCATCTCTGGTGTGAGGCCCGGTCGCCATCGAGGCCAGGGTCCACCCTAAGGGCGTCCTTGTCCATCTGCGGACAAATCCAAGTTCCGACGCGGGCTTGCCAAACACCCGCTCCAGCAAGACGCGGTACTTGCTTTGCGGCCACACCACATCGCCGTTTTCCCACCTCCTGACCATCCGCACATCACAGATCGTTTGATAATCACCCTGCGCGACCGCCTCTTCCGTAAGGCGATCCGCCAGGTCCTGCTGGCTATATTCCCCTAACTCACGCAATAGCGGGAGCACCAGATTAGGAATCCGTAAACGCGGAGGCGCCACAGGCCTCGTCACAATACCCCCTTACCTACCCTCGCCATCTGAGGATCCCGGGTAACAGTCTGCGTCATAGATGGCCGACGGTAGCCGGATACCCAGCGACCACCCAGGGAACCCCCGCACGACCCAAGTATGTCCTCTGAGATGTCCTGGGCTTGGGAGCTCGTTCGCGGTCCACTGGTGTCATGTCGTCGCCCTCGATTCTGTCCGCGGCCTGCCTACCAGCGTCGGTGTGATACCGATGATCCGCAGCGAACCCTCGGTGTACCAGACCAGCCACGCCCTGCTGTGCCGGTTGCTGCACCAGATCCTGATGGACGCTGTGCAGGCCGGGTGTGGTGCTGCCGGTGGGATCGGATCGGTACCGCTCAGGGCCAGCGCCGCACTCTATGCCCTGCTACTGGCCCACCCGCTGGATCAGCAAGGCCGCTGCCGCGCGTGCCGCGGCCCAGGCGCGGTGTTCGGGCGCCGTCGCCGCTGCTGGGTACACCTGCAGGCGAATTACTGGCTGCGTCAACCCGAGGAGTTCCTGTATTCCCGGGTAGCCGATGAGTGGGGACCGGCGAATCCCCCGCCACCCAGCGCGGGCGCTGCGCCCGGCGGCACAGCGGCAGCCACCCAGCCAGCGCAGACCCCGGTCGCTCCACCGGCTCCCATCCCCCCGGTGGGGCGGCCGGACCTAGATCACGGCGAGGCCGGGGATGATCCTGATGGCCCCCGGTCTCGCCGTGGCCCATCCGATGATCCCGGGCCCAGCGCGGGCCCAGACGTGCTCCCTACCGGAGGCCCCACATGGTCAGGCTGACCGTTACCGAGGCCCTCATAGCGGGACGGAGCGCCCAGGCCGTGATCCCGGTGCCGAGCCTGCCGGGGATTGAGCTGGCGGACGCGCTGACCCGGTTGGCGCACCGGGTAAGCCCTGAGGAGCTGCTAGCTGGCCGGGCGCGCGGCGACTACGAGGCGTACCGCAGCGTGCGCGGGTGCGCGGTGATCGCCCACAGGTCCCCGGCTGGCCACTGGCAGGGCGATGCCCCCGCACAGGCTCCTAGTCGCCAGCCGGTTCCCCAGAATCCCCGGGCGGCAGCGGGTCGCGAGCGCTCAGCACCGGTGCTGCCCCAGTGGGCGCGGTACCCGGCAAATCATCGCCCGCACCCGCTCACCCACCCTGAGGCCGCCAACGCAGGCCTAACGGGCCATAGGCAGGCGCTGCGCGGGCGCCGGATACCCACTGCGGGTCTGACGCTGCGGGGACCCTCAGCCGGGCTTTGCCTGGCGTGCGTGGCCGTGGGGACCGCGCGATGAGCACCGGGACCGGCCTGCCAGAACTACCGCCGGACCGGCCCCTGACCCCCGGCGAAGCGCTCGCGAAGCTATTCATGGACAACGCCGACCGAGGCGCAAACCACGACAACGATGAGCTTGTCGCCGCACTCCGCCAGCGGGCACGCGAGATTCAGGCACTCGCCGACCTCACCAGGTACGCAGGAAGCGCCCAGGAGGATGAGGGGCTGACCGGAATCCCAGATGGTGGTGATGACCCGGAGTTGACAGCCGCGATGCGGCAGGCCCAAGCGTGCGGGTTCCACTTCACCCGCCTTAGCCCAGGCGCCGCATGGTGGGGTCAGCGCCAAAGCGCCCGATGGCGCGATGTCGTATTCCTCGACCCCTCCGGACCATGCAACGCGTGCCGGTCCAGGGCTGAGGGGCCCCTGTTCGCGGAACGGATCAGCGGGACCGCGCTGACAGTGCTGCGCGCGGTATGCGACTGGCCGATCTAGCACAAGACCACGGCCTCCGGCCCTTCTGCGACCAGGGGCGCCGCTGGCGCTGCTGGGGGTTCGCGGCCCACCGCAGCCAGCACATACCGGTGGCGAACAGCGGCGGCAGCGCGAAGAACCATGCCCCAGCGGCGAGGAGGACCAGAGCCGGCCCGACGCAGACGATCGAGGCCGTGATCATCACGACGAGGGGCAGGGACCCGATCGGGCACGCCGGGCACCCGGACCCTCCGGGGCGACGGGCACGCTGAGCCAGAACCCACCGGGCAACCCGTGCTCCAATGCGGAACCGCCGACCGTGGCGGCCGGTCATCGGAGCGGAGACGTAGAGGCCGCCGACGCGGTGGCCGAGGCCGGGGATTACTAGCCCGGACGCGCATGCTCGCCTCCCTCGCTGGACTCCAGCGCGCGGGGTGCAGGGTGGCACGGGAAACACCAACGACCCCGGCAATCTCAGCCACCGTCTTGTCCTTGGTGTCGTAGAGCTGGCGTGCGGTGGCCAGCTTGGCCGACGGTGAGCTCTTGGGCCTTGCGGCCCCGGGCGCGCGGCCTCCAGGCCGTCGAGGGTGCGTTCGCGCGGGCTGGTTACCAGAGAATCGATCTTGACCACACAGCAACCGCGGCTATCAAGCTCGCCAGCCGAGCAGGGCTTACCGTATAGAGATCACCTCAGGCGTCGCTGTGGCACTCGGGGCTATAGGTACGACGGGCGGCCAGGCACCGATCAGGTAGCCTCGGGCAGTTGATTCTCCGCATCGTGGATGAACATTCGACGGCGACAGGCTGAAGAGATCATGATCATGAGCCCCTTGGGAGGCTTCGCGGGAGCGGTGTGGCGTAAGAGCATGCGAAGCGACCGCGACGGCGGCCAATGTGTAGTAGAGGTGACATCGCTGGAGGGCTGGCGTTGTAGGGCTGCGGGATTCTCGCGGTCGCGAGGTCGCTGGGCGAGACTCGACGAACTCGGATGGCGGGGCGCTGATCTTCAGCCCGGACAAGTGGAAGATCTTCCTATCGCGGGTTCAGACCCCGGCGTCTCATTCGCGAGGCGCGTGGGTGTTAGCCCCGCGCGGAGGTTGGTGTGTGATGCTATCACGCGATGATCGCGGCAGCGAAGGGGTCAAGGGGGCCGGCGAGGGCCCGCGAGAACCGTTGATTGGTCGGGAGCTTGAGCTTGACGTGCTTCGCCAGCACATCGCTCGGGTAGCCGACACCCGGAGAGGCCATGTGGTCCTGGTTCTGGGCGAGTCAGGTGTGGGGAAATCACGCCTCGCTGCCGAGGCGGGAACCGAGGCGCGTAAGCGTGGGTTGACATTGATTCCGGTGCGGTGCTTGGGCCGGGGCGCGGAACCCTTGCTTCCTGTTAAGGAAGCGCTCGCGGCCTATCTGGGCCGTACTCCCGATCAGATTAGGCGGACGCTAGCGCGCGCCGCGCCTCGCTTGCTCGATGCGGTGCCGTTCATTGGGACGTTTTTGGGTGCCATTGGCGAAAAGATCACTGAAGGGTCGGGCGGCTTCAAAGGGGTCTATGAAGAGCTGTCGCGCGTCTTGGTCAGGGCCGCCACTGGCAATACGGGATTGTTCCTCTTGGTCGATGACTTGCACGCGGCGGACCCGGACACGTTGTATTTTATGAACTATTTTTTCCGCAAGCTGGAGCGCATACCCGCGCTAGCGGTGGTCACCATCAGGGAGGAGCAGTTTAATGACTATCCTCAGCTTGCCGATCTGATGGCTGAATGGACCGCCATTGGGCATGTGACTTTGACGGTGGTCCCGCTGGAGCGGGCGCACGTTGGTGAGTATGTGCGCAAGATGGCGGCTATAGGTGAGCAGGCCGACGATTCCATCGTAGACCGTCTTTTCCAGCTCAGCGGTGGTAACCCATTTTTTCTGCGGGAAGCGCTGAGTCTCATTACCCAGGCGCCGGAGTCGCGTCTAGCCGCCGAGGTTGTTCCGCCGCGCGCGAACGCGATCCTGCGGCGTCGGCTCGCGCGCGCGGATGACATTACCGTGCACTTCTTAAGGGCCGCGTCTGTGATTTTGGACACGTCCGAGGAACTAGCCCCGGTCGCTTACGTCATGGACGCTGACATTAAAGACGCTATAGCCGCGCTGAATAAGGCGTGTGAGCTTCGGCTGATGCGAGAGGGATCGCGGGGTGAGGTGAGCTTTGTCCACTCGCTCATGCAGCGCGAGGTGTATGCGGAGATGGGCGCCAACCAGCGGCGTTACCTGCATGGGCGCGCGGGTGAATGGTTCGAGCGCAACGGGGGGATGGCCTCGGCCGCGTTCCATTTCGAACAGGCCAATCAGTTCGATCGGATGGTTCGGGCGGGTTACCGGGGGGCATCACAGGCTGAGCGGGCCGGCATGTACCACACCGCGCTCATGTTGTACCAGAAGCTACGGCCCCACGTGAGCATCGAAGAGCTGGGGCCCCGCCTGGCCAGGGTTCTGATCGTATTAGGAGACTGGAACGAGGCCGAACGGTTGATTAAGCTTCTGCCGGTCGAAGACAGCCGTGTCCGCCTGCTTCGTTCTGAGCTTCAGTTCGTGCGGGGAGACTTCGACGCCGCTCAGGCCGAGGCCGAGATGGCGCTCATCGACAGCTCCGCCGAACGGATACACGTGCTCATCCGACTGGCGGATATCGCACTGTATCTCGGCGACTTCAGCGAGGCGCAGCGTTACGGGCACGCCGCGCTCGAGTTAGCCGACACCTCGGATGTGGCCAACCTGCGGGCCCGCTGTTATGGCATCGTCGCCGCGACAGAATACTTTGGCGGTGATATCCAGAGAGCCGAAGCCCGGTTCCATGATGCGCTAGAACTCCTGGAAAGCGCCCCCGAGGCTGATCGTGACCGGGTCGTCCACACCACGATCCTCGCCAATATCGGATGCGTTGCTGAAACGAAACAAGACTGGGCCGCAGCCGAGCATTATCATCGCATGGCCCTTCGGCTGCGGCGCGAGGTTGCCGACGCCCGTGGCGTCTTGCAAAGCCTGCACGCGCTGGGAAGGGCGCGGCTCGGCGCGGGTGACCGCGACGAAGCTGAGAACTATTTCACCGAGGCTGAGCGGCTAGCGATCAGCATTGATGAGCCCCTCGAGCGCGCGAAGATACGGCACACACGCGCTGAGCTTCTGTTACGTGACGGTGACGGGCTCCGTGCGCGAGAACTCGCCACGGCCGCCTGGGAAACGTTCACCAATTCACGCACCCACTATGACATGACCCACGCCAGGGTCACGCTGAGCAGAGCCGCGCTCGTCTGCGGACAGGAACGCCAGGCGAGAGAACATGGGTCAGTGGCGCGATCCTCGGCACTAGCAATGGGTTATGGATTGCTGAACCGCGTGTACCCAGAAGAGGTCTATGACCTTGGTGAGCGCATCGCCGGCGCTCTCACGGCATACGCCTGCGGTGATGCGCTCGGGCTGCCGTGGGAAAACGCCTCCCGGGCGAGTGCGGTTCCACCGGCTAGCCACATCGAGTGGTTGCCCGCCCGCGAGGGGTGGCCGCGCGGCGTGACCTCGGATGACACGGCCCTGACCCTGCTGGTAGCCCGCCATCTGGCTGAGCGAGATGGCGGCTGTGATGCGGGCGCTTTCCTGGCGGAGCTGGCTGACCGAAAACCGGCGATCAGGGGGCTTGGCCCGACGACGACAGCGGCGATCGAGCACTTCCGCCGCAGTGGCGAGGCGGTGGCCTCCACAGGTAGGGCAACGAACGGGGCGGCGATGCGTGCGCTCCCGGTTGGCTGGGCGCTGCCCCACAGCCAGGCCGACCGGCGCCGGGAGGTCGCGATCGAGATGTCCCAGGCGACCCACGCCGATGCCGCGGCCGTGGTGGCGGCGTGCGTGATCGCGGCGTGCGCGTCGTGGGCGCTGGAGGGCGCGAGTCCGGCCTTGCTGCTCAAGATTGCCGCCGACGAGGCACGCGAGGCTGCCTGCGCTCTGGGCACCGACCCGAGGCTCGCGGAGATGCTGACCCAGGTGTCGACGGGAACCTGGCAGGCACCCGCCGATGGCATCAGTCTTGACCCCTACGACACCGTGGCCGCAGTGCTCTCGTGCGTCGCGCCGGCCCCTTCCCTTCGCGGCGGGCTGGTGAGCGCGGTCCAGCTCGGGGGTGACACCGATACCGTGGCAGCGCTGGTCGGGGGCCTGCTGGGCGCCAAGCTGACCGTCGAGGAGGTGCGCGGCGAGCTGCCTTGGCATCAGGCCGTCGTGCTCCCCGAACCACAGAGCGCGATGTCCGAGATAACCGCGGCGCTGGCGATGGTCCGGGCCGTCCGCTCGACGTGAGGCCACAGGGTCAGTACTGACGTCAGTACTGACCCCGATCAACCGCCGACTATTAAGCGGATAGCGTCTCCGGGCCAGACAGTTCGCGTGAAATCAACCGGGCTTCCGCGCCGGTCCTGGTAGATGTCCTCCCGCACGAGCACTGCGGCGTCCGAGGCGAGTGTCAGGGCAGCGGCCTCCTCGGGAGTGGGGTGGCGAGCGGTGAGGTGGCTGCTGGCCAGGCGCACCTGCCTGCCGAGGTAGGTGCTCAGCGCGGCGGGCCAGGCATCGGGGATCGCGTGGGGCTGCGCGATTGGAGTGTTCTCGGCTAACTCTGCCGGGAGATAACTGACCCGGAACTGGACGGGAGTCTCATCCGCAGCGGCCAGCACGCGGCGGCGCACAATCACCGGCCGCGCAGGGTCTGCGACCCCCAGAGCCAGGGCGGCATCGGCGGGCGGGCGCTCTGCCCGGACATCCAGCGCGGCGATCCCGCCGCCGGTGTCCGGGGTGATGCTCCCGCTCGCCGGGATCGTGTGAACAGACCTGATGGTCAGGCGGCCGGGAACAGCGATCGGTGGGGGCGTCTTGCGCGCATACTCCCCGGCCGTAGGCGCTGGGGCAGCACCCCCGGTCGAGATGTGGCCGCGCGTGCCTTCCTTCCGCGCGAAGCCGCCCGCGGCGAGTTCGTCGAGGACCCTGCGAGCGGTCGTGGTGGACACCTCCCATCGCTGCATGATCTCGCGAATGGACGGCAGCAGCGCTCCCGCTGGGTAGACACCCGTGGTGATCTCGCTGGCGAGCTGATCGCGGATGCTCGCGTACATGCGGGTCGCGGTAGGGGGCGGCATGCCAGCCATACGAGGTACCTCCTCAAGACAGTGCGCCCACAGCTTATCGCGCACAACTCTACGGGTAAAGCCTCTGGATGACGCCGACTTCGGATGACCAGCCTGACAGCGGGCCGGTCGGCCTCGCCCTAGCTGCCCATCACCCCAGCACCGCGTCACGTGCGGTCATACCCTTGCCGGTCACGCACGAGTCTCCACTGACTCACATCTATGCGCGCAAAAATCTACACGCACACCTCTTGTCATGTCTCCGGACCGGGCGCATACTTGTCGGCACATAGTTAAGCGCGCAAAACTTTGCGCATGAGGTTCGGTGGCTCCGCAGCCGCCGTCGGAGGGAGTGATGCTCGATGTTCTTGACCCCTGGTCCTGATCGCCGCCGCGTGTCTCACCGTCGTCGTGGTGGTGGTCATCGTGCTGGCGATGATTCTCCTTGTCGTCAGCCGCGAGGACCGGCGGATGAGCCTAACGGACGCCGCCGTCGAGAGCGCGGCGATCTGGCTACGGGCAGGCGGACTGCCTCACCTGCTGGGTGCCCGAGGTCTACGTCCGCCACCACACCAGCGACAGTCCGGCCGGGGACCGCTTTCTCCCGGCCGGGGGAGGAGGTGACGTCCTGTTTGCGTACCCCTTCGATCTCCCTGGGTGAGCGCACGTGTGACTGCGGCGCCGTGGCGCAGCACGGATCGCCGATGTGCCGTAAGTGCGGCTACCGAGCCCGCTGGCGCCGCCGCCGCGCCCGGGATCACCGGTGGTGAGTTCATGACGATCTCAATTTCGCTGGTGGCCATCGTCGGCGTGTTCGTCCTGGTGGCGTGGCCGTATGCGGGGCTCAGGGCCTGGCGGGCGTTCGTGTTCCCGCTAGCCAGGTTCCCGCTCGCGGCAACCAGTACCGCCCCGCTAGCGGTTCACCAGAGTCACCCCGGCATCGCTGAGGCGACACCCCGGTCCGGCGGTCACGTGCCTGCCAGCAAGCCCGCCGGGCCGGGTCTCCCCAACACCCAGCATGAGGAATCGAGGTGATCAACATGATACAGGTCCACACCTGTGTGAGTGTGCATTGTGATCAGTGCGACCAGGCTGTTGGTCGTCTGGGGCAGGCGCGGCATTTCCGCACCGAGCACGCCGCGATCACCGCGGCCACCGCCGCGCGATGGCGGATCGGCCCGGATGGGCTGTGGTGGTGCCCACTCTGCGCCCCCGCGCTGATCTGCCAGGCCGCAGGACACCGCTTCACCCCGTGGTGCTCCCCGCAGATCCCCGGCGGGCGCCCGGCACCGAGTGAGTACCGGTATTGCCGCCGCTGCTGCGTGCTGGAAGACCGCCCGATCACCGCTCAGGGCCGCGAGGGGGGTGGACCCCGATGAACAGCACGAATGGTCAGGTCATGCTGGTGGTGCTCGGGGTAGTGGCCGGGGTGGGAGCGCTGGCCGCATTCCGCGGCGGGGCCCGCAGCGCCTACCGGGTCGCCCGGCACACCCAGCACGTGACGCGGATGGGCGGCAACCTCACCCGCGCACTCGCCAGCGCGGTGGTGATCGCAGGGATGCAGTGGGCCGTGGTGTCCTTCACCACCGACCCGCGCGCCTGGGGTGTGGCGCTCGGGGTGCCCGCGCTGTTCGCGGGCAGCGCCATCGCCCGCATGTTCGCGGTGACCGAACTGCTGCACGACCCGTACAGCAGCAGGGGGCACCGGCGATGAGAGCCCTCAACGCACCACCCCAGGCCCGGCCCACGCCGCCACGCCACAACCCGCCCGATCGAACCCCGCCGCAGCCGCGCCCGGCGTGGGTGCGGGGTGTGACCGCGTGCCCCCGCGGGTTGTCTTCCACGGTCGCCGCCACGCTGATCACCGAACTCGCCACCACGACACCACCACCGGCCACAGCACCACCACCGGCCGCCACATCAGCGGTGACAGCCGGCGCTGCCCGCGGTGAGCCGGACGGGACGACCGCGCGATGACCACCACCCTGACAGGCACCCCCGATCCCGAACCGGACCCCGATGCTGCTGCTGGTGGTGGTGCCGGGCTGGAGCCGGCACCGGAGGTAGTGGAGGGCGAACTGCTCAGCGATGAGCGGGCCGCCGCGCTAGCGCGGCGCCGAGGTTCGCGCCGGTGGGTCCCCGCCCGGGTGGTGGTGCTCGTGGTGCGGGTACGCCGCAGCGGGCACGGTGCGCTGGTGTGGCGGGGGGTGCTGGGCGCCACGGGCGTGCTGCACGTGATCTGCCAGGGATTCGCAAGCTGGGCACGCCGGGCGTGGGACGCGGGCACGCTGGGTGCCTACCGGCGGCAGATCAAAGCCGCGGAAGCGCTGGGGGATCGGGCACTGCTGGCGGAATGGACCCAGCGCCGGGAGCAAGCCGCCCAGGCCCGTCACCAGCGGCTGCTAGAGCTCCCCGCGCTCGCCACGGGCCTGGTGAGTGTCGCCGCAGGCGCCGTAGTTGGGCTGGTGGTGGCGCTGCTGATGCTCGGTCTGCTGGTGTGGCTCTCCGGCGCGGGCAGCGTTGTTGGGCCGGTGCTGGCCGCGCTCACCGTAGCCAGCTGGGCCTTCACCCTCATCGCGCTTGTGTGGTCCCCGGCCGTGGCCTCGATCCCGGTGTGGGTGCTGGTTGCGGCGTGGCGGGAAGGCCGCCGCCGGGGCAGCCCGCCGAGCTGGGCCCTCTCCGCGAAACGCGGTGATGATGGGGGCGTGGTAATCACCCCGATGGGCATCGCCCAGGCGCTGGCGCACTTGGGGATCGGCGCGTTGAACAAGGCCACGAAAGAGGGGTGGACTGTCGCGTTTATTACCCCGCCGACGAGGGTGAGCAACCGCGGTTACTATGCGGTGTTTTCCCTGCCAATGGGTGTCACTCCGAACATGATCGCGGATAAGAGTGACGTCCTGGCCCGCAACCTCCATCGGTCGCCCCTGGAAACCTGGCCATCGGCGGCAGAACAACCCGGCTACGTCGATCTGTGGGTGGCCGACCCGGGGGCCACGGAGAAACCCGCACCGGAATACCCGCTGCTGCATGCGGGGGTGTGTGACGTTTTCAGCGGGGTCCCGCTGGGGGTGTCCCAGCGGGGGGATGTGATCGCCCCGCCACTGGTTCAGAACAATATGGTGTTCGGTGGCCTCATGGGCCAGGGCAAGAGCAACGCGGCCCGCGTCACCATACTCGGCGCGGCACTCGACCCCCTCGCGGAGCTCTGGGTGTTCGTGTTCGCCAGCAACGGTGATTTCGACGCCTACCAGCCCCGCCTGACCCGATACGAAAAATTCGCACAAGGTAATGAAGACGCGGTGTGCGCCGCCGCGCTGGCCTCGCTAGAAGAGCTCTACACCGAAGTCGGGCGCCGAGAAGCACGACTCGCGAAACTCGGAGCGAAAAAAGTCACCCGCACCCTCGCCGAAAAACACCCAGACCTGCGCCCCAAAGTGGCACTGTTCTCCGAATGCCACGAACTCTTCGGCCATGAGCACCTCGGCAAACTCGCCGCCGACATCGCCACCAAAACCCTGCGCCGAGCCCGCAAAACCGCCATCACGCTAGAATTCGACACGCAAAGCTCGCGGGCCGACGCGATCCCCCCCAAGATTGTGGAACTGGTGACGATCAACGCGTGCTTCGCGGTGAAAACCTGGCGCTCCAACGACGGCTTCCTCGGCGACGGCAGCTTCCAAACCGGGATCCGCGCCACCGAACTACGCCCCGGCAAAGACCAAGGCACCTCCGTGCTCACCGGCGCCACCACCGAACGCTTCGAAATCCTCAAATGGTTCTACATCCAAGCCAACGACGACACCGGCTACGACGCCGCCACCGAGGTCATCGCCCGCGCCCTGACCACCGTGCACCCCGCCATCCCCGTCCTCACCGAGCGCCCCGCCACCCCCGCCGTGCCCGAGACCCGGGATCTGCTCACCGACCTCACCCAAGTCCTCGGCACCGATCCACTGCCCACAGCCGACATCCCCCCGCTGCTCACCCGGCTCGCCCCACACTGGGCCCCCTACCGGCGCATGACCGGCAAATCCCTGCGCGAGACGCTCGCCCGGCAGGGAGTGAAGGTACCCACGACCGGAAACCGCCACCCCCTCGACCCCTCCACCGTGCGCGAGGCGCTCACCCGGCGCGCCACCACACCGAGGGACGACACATGACCAGCCATCAAAACCCTGGAACTGGGTTAGCCCCCGGGTTAGGTCAGCCGCAGCGAGTTAGGTTTCTCACTCCCCGGGTTAACCCCCTCCGAGCAGCACAAACCCAGGGACCTAACTCCAGGCTCCACCCCCGCACCCTCAGCGACCAGCAGGAACCCAGGACAGTTAACCCAGTTAACCCCACACGCCACAGCCCCCTTTCAAACCCCCGAACATATAGTCCGGCGATAGCCACCGCACCTAACCCTCCGGGGCTCATCGCAGATCCATCCACAGACACTGTCACCGCACCACTGACCGGCAGGCCACATAAGCCCTGCTCACCCGCTCCGCAATCGCGTCCAGCGGCGTACGATCACAGCCCCGCAACAGGACCGGGCCGCGCTCCGCGCCGCGCCCAGCGGCAATGGGAACAGACCAGGAAGCTACGGGTGGAACTGCCGCCGCAGCCGCCGCAGCTCACCCCGGAAGCCGCCCCGGCGCTGCTGCGGGTCCTGCTCAAGGCCCGCGCCGCACGAGAGCACAAATATAGGCAAACGGTCAGTGTCCGAGAGCCATTGGCCCCTCGACGTCGTCAACCGCCGCGTGGCGAGGGGCAGGGGCAGTCATAGTGGGCATTCGACGGGGAGTGCCTCGGGCCGATGACAAGCGGGTCAATGTGGTGCTCCCCGATGACCCGCCGGTGCTCACCCCCCAGGTCGCTGCGGCGCTGCTACGGCTGTTACGCAACGTGCAGCACAACCGCGGGCTTGGCGCTCAATCCCCGGGCGAGTCAGCAGCGGCACGGATGAATGATCCCGACAACGGCAGGGAAGCGGCCTAATGATTCAGTTCGCGTTCTATGGGCGGGTGTCCACCGAGGATCAACAGGACCCGGAGGCATCCCGCAACTGGCAGTTGGCTCGAGCGCGGGCGTTGATCGAGCGGCACGGCCAAGTGGTGGCCGAGTTCTTCGACATCGGGCAATCCCGGTCGATCCCGTGGAAACGCTGACCGCAGGCTGCCGCGCTCCTGGAGGTGCTGAAGAATCCCGAGCGGGGATTCAGCGCGGTGGTGATCGGGGAGCCGCAGCGTGCATTCTACGGCAACCAGTATGGACTGACCTTTCCGGTGTTCGTCCATTACGGCGTGGGATTGTGGGTGCCGGAAGTAGGGGGAGCCATCGACCCCGAGTCTGAAGCCCACGACCTGGTGATGTCAGTGTTCGGGGGGATGAGCAAGGGAGAGCGCAACCGGATCAAGATCCGGGTCCGCTCCGCGATGGCCGCCCAGGCCCAGGTCGAGGGACGCTTCCTGGGTGGCCGCCCACCCTACGGATACCACTTGGTCGACGCTGGTCTACACCCCAACCCCGCGAAGGCCGCCGACGGGAAACGGCTGCACCAGTTGGAGCCCGACCCGGTCACCGCAGCCGTGGTGCGGCGCATCTTCGAGGAATACCTGGCCGGGCGAGGCATATTTGCCATCGCCGAGGCTCTGACCCGCGATGGTGTGCCCTCGCCCTCAGCGCAGGACCCCCAGCGTAACCGGCACCGGTGCGGGGTGGCCTGGTCCAAGGGCGCGGTGCGCACGATCTTGGGCAATCCCCGATACACCGGCCGCCAAGTATGGAACAAGCAACGCAAGGACGAGGTCCTCATCGACGTCGAGGACGTCGCGCTTGGCCACATCACCAAGATGCGCTGGAACGACAAAGATACCTGGGTCTGGTCCACCGATCCCGCCCATGAACCGCTGATCGATACCGAGACCTTCGAGCGCGCCCAAGAGGTGCTGGCAGGTAGAGGAGCGGGCCGCGACACCCGAGAACGGGTGCGGGTACGCCGTCTATACACCCTGCGGGGGCTGGTCTCCTGCGGGATCTGCCGACGGCGAATGCAGAGCCAATGGAACCACGACGAGCCCTACTACCGATGCCGCTTCCCCAACGAGTACGGCCTGGCCAACAAGATCCAGCATCCCCGCAACGTGTATCTAGCCGAGCGGGAGGTGCTCCCGCCGTTGGATAAATGGCTGGCCACCCTCTTCGCGCCCCACCGACTACCGGAGACCATCACCGCTCTGTGCACTGCCCAGCCAGATCTCGACGTTGACCCCACCATACGCTCCGCCGCCACAGTGATCGAGGAATGTGACGACAAGCTGGCCCGGTATCGTGCCGCGCTCGAAGCCGGCACCGACCCGACGCTCATAGCACGGTGGACGGCTGAAGTGCAAGCTCAACGCGCCCAAGCCCTCGCCCGATCACGCCACGCAACCGGCCGCCGCCGGATGACCACAGACGAGATCCAGACCCTCGTCGAGGCTCTCGGCAACATCCAAACCGTACTCGCCGATGCAGACCCCCAGGACAAGACCGAGGTCTATCGTCAACTAGGAATGCAACTCACCTACGAGCCCGGAAAACGACTGGTGCGAGCAGAGGTGACCCTCAACCCACACTCGTGGGGTTATGGTCAGTGTCCGAGGGGGGACTTGAACCCCCACCCCCTTGTCGGGGACTAGCACCTCAAGCTAGCGCGTCTGCCATTCCGCCACTCGGACATGCCTCTACTGGGACTTTGCGCGCACCGGTTCGGCCGTGC
>Ga0213881_10000820_pt1 | contig 16698 bp, 18 predicted proteins | sample BarmaccoBMER_R08_FD_160104 | JGI IMG/M metagenome (GOLD analysis project Ga0213881, IMG submission 160104) | Barbacenia macrantha exposed rock microbial communities from rupestrian grasslands, the National Park of Serra do Cipo, Brazil - ER_R08 ... | reverse complement strand
TTGAGTCCGTGGTCACCCCGTTCGCGTTGCTGGACTGGCCCCTGGGGCAGGGCTTGCCGACGGCGGGCGCGGCAGAGGGGGCGGCTGTCTTTGCGGTGCGGCAGCGACCGGTAACCGACCAGGGCACCAACGGTGCGGCATTGCGCGGCTTGCGTTACGAGGCTACCGACCGTACTACCGCTGCGGACCGGCATTGGATTCCCACTCTGAGCATCGCGGCCGAGCTCGCGAACCGCATCGCCCAAGTCCCCGACGTGGACTGTGACGTCGAGGTGGCCTTGGGCGGCGGCTACCGCGTCACGGTCGGGCACGGATCCAGAAAGGCGCCGTGACCATGAAAGGAGCCCCCGTGATTGGTATGCCCACTGAATCGTCAACCCTCGGGTGCGCCGGCGAGGCGCCATCTGATAGCCCGCTGACCGCTCGCGTCGTGTTGGTTACCGGGGGCAGCCGGGGAATCGGCCTTGCCTGCGCTGCCGAGCTCGGCAGGCTGGGCGCCACCGTGGTCATCTCGGCCACTACCCCGGAAACCGCGCACAAGGGCCTTGCCGCCCTGCGCGAATCGGGTGTTCATCGACTCGACGGCCACACGGCCGACGTACGCGACCAGGGACAGGTTGATGCGCTTTTCGACGCCATCATCCGCGTGCACGGACACTGCGACGTGCTGGTTAACAATGCTGGCATCGGTGGCATGACTCGTATTCAGGACACGCCCGATGAGGTGTGGGACCGCATTATCGACACCAACCTCACTGGCGCGTTTCGGGTGACCCGGGCCTGGATGCTGCGTTCCGGTGCCCCCGAACGCGGCTGGGGCCGGATCATCAACATTGCCTCGACCGCGGGCAAGCAGGCCGCGCCGCTGGGGCTGGCGTACTCGGCGAGCAAACATGGGCTGGTCGGGATGACGAGGACGCTGGCCGCTGACCTGGCGGGTACCGGCATCACCGTCAACGCCGTGTGCCCTGGTCTGGTCGATACGGACCTGAGCACGGGGGTTATTAACCAATTGGCCGAGGCGAAGTCCATGACACCCGAGGAGGTGCTGCGGATGCGTAACAAGCTCGTCCCCATTGGCCGACACCTGCGTCCGGACGAGGTGGCCCGAATGGTTGGTTTTTTGGCGGCGCCGGAGGCAGATGGGATCACCGGGCAAACATTCAACGTGTGCGGGGGCATGGGAGTTTACTGACCGCGAATAAGCCCCGCCAACGGACAACGAGCTCGGAGGAGCGAAACATGTTCGACCGCAAACCACATCCGCACGTAGAGATGTTACGCGCTATCTATGCGGACTTGAGCCTGCTGACGGAATTTGCGAGCGAGGACATTGTGCTGCACGCCGCTGGACCACGTGACCTCATGCCTGCTGGGGCACGTGGCATCATGACCGGCGATTACATCGGCAAGCGGGCCGTGCTGGCCAGGGAAACGGAGCTGTTTCGGCGATCCGGAGGCTCACTCGTCATGACCCCGGGCGACATCGTCGCCAACGATTGTTTCGGCGCCGTGTTGGGCCGCCTCGCCGCGAATCGCCATGGCCACCGATTCGAGGGCGAGTTCTGTGGGCTCTGGCGATTCCAGGGCGGCCATATCGTGGAACACTGGGAAAACGCTGCGGACTGGCCGGCGGCTGAACGTTTCTTCATGGAAGAACTCGACGATGAAGCCACATCCGAACCCGCCGACACGTGTCGCTCGACCGACTAAGGGGTGCGGCGATGACGGGACGCATCGATATCCACCACCACGCGCTGTCGGCCGACGTTATCGAGCTGATGCGTGAGCGTGGGCTGCCCATGCCGAGCCAGCAGTGGCGCCTGAACGACACCCTCGAGCTGATGGACGCGAACGAGATCGAGACCAGCGTCATATCCAATGTCATCCCCTGCGACGTGCTCGGCGAGGCGACACAGGTGCATCGGCTGGCCCGACAGGTGAACGAGGCAGCCGCGGAGGTGGTGACCACGCGCCCGAACCGGTTCGGCTTCTTCGCGATCCTGCCGCTGCCACATGTGGACCTCGCCCTGGCGGAGGCCGCATACGCCCTTGACGAACTGGGAGCTGACGGGGTGGTGCTGCTGGCCCACGGCGGCGACCACTACCTGGGCGACCCGCTGTTCGACCCGCTCTTTGCGGAGTTGAACCGTCGCCAGGCGGTCGTCCTCGTGCATCCGCTGGACCTGCCGCAGGGCAGCGCGCCAGGTGTGCCCTCCGTGTATGCGGACTACCTGCTGGACACGACACGGGCCGCCATCAATCTGATCACATCGGGCACCCTGGCCCGCTACCCACACGTGTCGATCATCCTGTCCCACGCTGGCGGATTTCTGCCGTACGCGGCCACCCGGATCGAGGTCGCCGCCGGCGCCCTGGCCAATGTGGATCAAGCCACCGTGTGGGACGGTATTCGGCGCTGCTACTACGACGTGGCGCTATCAGTACCCTCGGCGCTGCCAAGCCTGCTCGCCGCCGTCGACTCCAGTCGCATCCTCTACGGAACCGACTGGAGTGGTGTCCCCGCATCGGTGGTCGAGCGCGCCACCCGCGCTCTGGATGAGGCCGCCGGGCTCGACGACCCCACTCGCCGGGCGATCAACCGGGGTAATGCCCTGGGCCTGCTACCGAGCCTGGCCAGCCGCCTGAGCACCACGCCGACCCCCACCCCACTACGGTGACTCTCAGTGAAGCGGCCCCCGGCGTGTACGCATGGGTACAGCCCGACGGTTCATGGTTCATCAACAACGCCGGGGCGATCCACGGCGGGGACGACGTCGTCCTCATCGATACCTGCGCCACCGCGTCGCGCACCCGTCGTTTTCTCGGTGCCGTCGCCGACGCGACCGGCGGGGCACCGATACGCCTCGCTGTCAATACGCACTGGCACGGTGACCACACCTTCGGCAACGCGTTGCTGCCGGCGTCGACCGTGCTGATCGGCCACGAGCACACCAGAAACGACATCCTGGCCGACACTATGCTAGCCACCGAGCTTTCCTCGATCTGGACCCCAACCCCGGACTGGGGGCTTTCCCAGACCCGTGCGCCCACCGTCGTCCTGCGTCACGACCTGACTCTGTTCGCCGGTGATCACCGGATCGACCTGCGCCATCCCGGCCACGAGGCGCATACCCAGGGCGATGTCGTGGCCTGGCTGCCCCGCCACCGGGTGCTGTTCGCAGGTGACCTGCTGTTCCACCACGTCACACCCCTCGTCCTGCAGGGGTCGATTGCTGGCGCACTGCGGTCGATGGACTGGCTGCGTCAGTTCCCCGCGGAGCGCATCATCCCGGGGCACGGCCCAGTCCTCGACGACGCAGAACTGGCCGAGGTCCTCGACGCGCAGACCCGGTACTACCAACTGATCCAACACACTGCGCGGGCCGGACAGGCTGCCGGCCGCACGCCAGTGCAAGCCGCGCACGACTGCGACCTCGGAGAGTTCGCCAGTTGGCCCGACCCGCATCGGATCGTGCTGAACCTGCACCGTGCGTACGCCGACGCCACCGGCGACGCCATTGACCTCATAAGCGCATTCACCGATGCCATTACCTTCAACGGTGGCCCCTTTGACTGCGCCGTCAACCATGACACTTGGGTGCCGGGTCTTCGTGATATCAGTGCACCCGACGAGATAGCTGGGCGCCGCCAACCCAATACCGACTGATGAACCGATGTGGAGGATCGGCATGAGTGACACCCAAGCCGACGCGGATACGATTCGCGATCTGGAGAAACAACGATTTTGCGCTATGCGGGACGGTGATGTCGATGTGCTCGACGCGCTGTACACCGACGAGATGTTCTACACGCACTCCAACGCTACCCGTGACACCAAGGCCTCCTTGCTGGCAAAGATCCGGAACCAGGAACTGCGGTGCACGGATGTGGTCCACGAGCCAGAGGATCACGTCGTCGTCATCGGTGACACGGCGATCGCGGCCGGGCGGGTGATCGGGACGGTGTACGTGAACGGTATCGCCTTCAAACAGTGCAACCGGGCGCTGGCGGTGTGGGCCCGGCAGTGCGGGCGCTGGCGGCTGATCGCCTACCAGTCAACGCCCATCCCGCCGGGTGAGGTGGACTCCGACCAGGGTGATCAGAGCAGGAGAAACACGATATGAGATTGGGTTCTCGACGCATGCGAGCGCGTGATGGGCAATTGGTTCTGGTGAGTCCGGATTTGCGGTGGGCACTGCCGGTCGATGAGATCGCGCCGACGGTGCAGGACGCGCTGGAGCGTTGGGCAGAGATCGAGGATGCGCTACGAGCGGCCGACGAGCGATTACGGTCGGGCGAGGTGGCAGGGGTGGAACTCACCGAGGGCGACCTGCTGGCGCCGCTGCCCCGGGCCTACGCCTGGATCGACTGCGGTGCTTACACAAACCTGATTGAGCTGGCTTGCCAGATGCAGGGCTCTGAGCCGCCCGATCCGGCACGCGCTAGCCACCCACCGTTCTATGACGGGGTTTCCAGCCGGTTCATCGCCAGCGGCGAGCCGCTAGCGACGTTGGGCAGCGACGAGTTGGACCTCGAGGCTGAGCTGGCCCTTGTGCTTGCCGATGTCGAACTCGGCGCCTCGGCCGAGGAAGCAAGTTCCGCCATTATCGGGGTCACCGTCGTGAATGACGTCAGCCTCCGCGACGTGCTCCGCGACGATGTGGCCGCCGGGATGGGAATTTATCACGCCAAACCGCCGTGCAGCATGGCGCCCACCATCGTGACTCTGGACGAACTGGGTGATGCCTGGGATGGCGAACGCGTGCACGCACACATGCACAGCTGGGTAAACAGCCGGTTGATCGGATACCCGGACACCGCAGTAGATATCGTTGCCACGGTACCCGAGTTGATCGCCCAGGCGGCCAGAACCAGGCCGCTGATCGCTGGCACGGTGCTAGGCACCGGTACGGTGTCCAACCGCGATCCCAAGGTCGGCGCCGCATGCATCCTCGAGCAGCGGATCCGGGAGACCCTCGCCGACGGTTTCCCCATGACCCGGTTCCTGCGGCCCGGTGACGAATTGGTCATCGATCTGCGCGTGGGGGAGCGCTCGGTGGCCGGGGCGCTTCACCACACCATTGTGGCGGACCACATGGCCGGCCATGGTGTCGACAAGCCACCGGTCGGCGTGCACAGCGCTCACCGCTCCTGAACCGTCCGCAAGCTGTGCTTAGCCAAGCGGATGACACCCAGAAAAGGAACAACCCATGGCAGACAACGCAGAGATCCTCGCCGGCCTTGCCGAGATCCTCAAAGAGACCACAGCCGGTGCGGCGAAGAACGTGACCGCAGAAAAAAAATTCGTAGACGACTTGGACATCGACTCGCTGACCATGGTGGAGATCGCTGTCATGATAGAGGAAAGACTCGGCGTGAAGGTCACAGAAGACGAACTCGCCAACCTTGAGACCGTCGGGGACGCAGTAAACTATATTTCCGCGAACTCCAAGTAACGGCGCTTGATTTTTAGGAGTGCTGAGATGACAGCCTTGGCTGCCACTTCCACCTGCGAAGTCCCCATGCTCAACCCCCACGACCCTGAAATCCGCGTAGCTGCACTGTTGGACGCGGGCACCGTCGCCCCCCTACATCACGCCGACTCCAGCGGCGTCTATGCCGTTCGAGGCCAGATCGACGGCGCCAAGGTCATCGTTTACTGCACCGACGCCACCAAGATGGGTGGCGCGATGAGCACCAAAGGGTGCCGCCACATCGTCGAAGCGATCGATGTCGCCATCCGCGAACGCTGCCCGGTCATCGGGTTGTGGCATTCTGGCGGCGCACGGCTTTCCGAAGGAGTCGAAGCCCTCGACGCGGTCGGAAGCGTGTTCCACGCGATGATCCGCGCTTCTGGGCGCATCCCGCAGATCTCCGTGGTGCTCGGCCCAGCCGCCGGCGGCGCGGCGTACGGCCCCGCTCTCACCGACGTCGTGATCATGGCGCCCACCGGCCGGGTGTTCGTTACCGGGCCGGACGTCGTCCGTAGCGTTACCGGCGAGCAGATCAACCAGGAAGACCTCGGCGGCGTCGACGCACACAGCAAGAAATCCGGCGTGGTTCACATCCTCGCCGAGTCCGAAGCCGACGCCTACGTGCGGGTCCGCCGGATCACCGGGCTCCTCGCCCGGCCCGGCCTGTTCGACCTGCACGCGGTGCGCGAGGAGAAGAATCTCCGCACATTGCTGCCCGAGCAGCCGCAGCGCGCCTACGACATCAAGCCGGTGATCGCCGGGCTCCTCGATGTCGACTCACACGGCGTCAGCATCTTCGAGGAACTGCAGGCAAAGTGGGCGCCGAACATCGTCGTCGGCCTCGGCCGTCTCGGTGGACGTACCGTCGGGATCGTGGCGAACAACCCGATCCGTAAGGGTGGCTGCCTAGACTCGTTGTCCGCGGAGAAAGCATCCCGCTTCGTGCGAATGTGCGACTCGTTCGGCGTTCCACTGCTGGTGCTGGTCGACGTCCCGGGTTACCTACCGGGTACCAGCCAGGAGTGGGACGGTATCGTCCGGCGCGGCGCGAAGCTGCTGTACGCGTTCGCCGAAGCCGTCGTGCCCCGGGTCACGCTGGTGCTGCGGAAGTCCTTCGGTGGCGCGTACATCGCGATGAACGCCCGCTCGCTGGGCGCGACCGCGGTCTACGCATGGCCGCAAGCCGAAGTCGCCGTGATGGACGCCAAGGCGGCGGTCGGGATCCTGTACCGCAAAAAGCTCGCCGCAGCACCAGAAGACGAGCGCGAAGCTCTGCACGCGTCGCTGGTCGCTGAGCAGGAACGCGTCGCCGGCGGTGTCAGCCGTGCGATATCGATCGGCGTGGTCGACCAGGTCATCGATCCACCGAAAACCCGGCAGATCCTTGCCGAAGCCCTCGCCGCGGCCCCCGCAGGCCGTGGCTCCCACGGCAACATCCCACTCTAAAACACCACCATAACTGTGTGCGTTAGCTGAAGGGAACCAGTCACATGTCGGGTGTTGAGGAACTAAACGAGAACGCTAACGGTCTCACACCATCGACCGTACAGATGCTCGAATTCCACAATGGTTTGAGTATGGCGCACATATTGAGTGTGATCGCCGAAATCGGTGTGGCTGACCAGGTGACCGATGGTCCGCTGGGGGTGGAAGAGCTCGCCAAGCGCACGGGCACCAACGCCGACGCCTTATACCGGGTGCTGCGCGCGGTGGCGAGCAAGGGAGTGTTCGCCGAGGTCTCGCCACGAACCTTCGGGCTCACGCCACTGGCGGCGACGCTTCGGTCCAATGTAGATGGTTCGATGCGGGATGTCTTCAGGCTGCAGGGGCAGCTCTGTATGCTGGACGCATACGCGGCGATCGGGCACTCGGTGCGCACGGGAGAACCTGCCTTCGAGCACGTGCACGGCACCACCCTGTTCTCCTATCTGACCGCACGACCGGAACTGTCGGAGCTATTCAGCAGCGCAATGGGCAATTCCGCGCGTCAAATTCAGCGTCCCGTGATCGACGCCTATGACCTTTCGGATGTGCGACGGCTGATCGATATCGGCGGCGCGCATGGTCACCTCGTAGCCGCCATCCTGAGCCGCTATCCGACGATGAAGGGCGTGGTCTTCGATCTACCTCACGTGGTGCCGGGCGCCGCGGGCGTGCTGGCTAAGGCAGGCGTCGCCGACCGCGCGGAGATGGTCGGCGGCGACTATCTCCGCGCGGTACCCGCACAAGGCGACGCCTACACAATCTCTCATGTGCTTCATCAGGTGAGCGATGCGGAAGCAGTGACCGTGCTGACCAATATTCGTAAGGTCATGGCCCCGGCCGGTCGAGTGCTGGTGGTCGACCCGGTGATCCCGGAGGGCGACCTGCCACATCCAGGCAAATTTATGGATATCACGATGTTGATGCTGACCCAAGGGCGGGACCGCACCAAGGCTGAGCTTGTCGACCTGTTCGAGCAGGCCGATCTGCGACATGTCGAGACTGTTGCTCTGTCCGCCCCGTCGAGCATCGTCGTTGCCATGGCCGCCTGACCGGGGACATGAAGGCTCTCTGGGAGCGGAATTTGGGCGACGCGGGGTACGACACCGTGCGGATTGCTGGACACCGCCAGGCGTAGCTCGGTCGCTCTGGGTGCGCCGAGTTCGACGTCAGAGCTGTGCACGAGGCCCCCGAGAGCTCTCCTGTCGAACTCGGCGTACCCAGAGCGGTACCAGCCGGCGTCCAGAACGCGTCAGCCACCGAAGACTTCTGCAAAGGCTCGAGTACTGCTGGACGACAGCGCCCGGATGGCTGCCTCGGTATCCGTCAGGTCGGGAAAAACGATGTCGGCTTGCGCCGCCAGGAGATCTTCTATATTTAACGGCCGGTCCGTCTCCCACTCAGGGGCGCAGGAACTCAGCGTCGGTGTGGTGGTAGGCGAAGCCCAGCTTCTGGTAGGTGTGCAGGGCAGCGGTGTTGTCGGATTCGACGTAGAGCATCGCCTGCGACGCCCCCTGCTCGCGCAGATGCGCGAGCCCCAGCACGGTCAGCGCGACGCCCAGACCGCTGCCCTGGGCGTCGGGGTCGACCGCGAGCACATAGACCTCGCCGAGGCCGCCGGGATGCATCTTGGTCCAGTGGAAGCCGAGCAGCTCCCCGGCCGGGTCCACCGCCAGCAAGAACCCCTTGGGGTCGAACCACGGCTGTGCCTCGCGCACCGCAAGCTCGCCGGTATCCCATCGGCGCTGTTCGGGATGCCAGCTGAATGCTCGATTGTTCACCTGCACCACGGCGGCCTCGTCCGCACCGGGCACAAAGGCGCGCAGTGCCACCCTTTCGGGGAGGGCTCGCTGCGGGATCGGCCCGGCCAAGGCGCGACGCAGCTGAAACAGTTCGCGCTGACGGGTCAACCCGGCCTGGCGCGCCAGCCGGAGCGCTGCGGGGTGCTCGCCGTGCGCCCACAGCCACAGCGGCCCGGGCACCCGATCGAGTAGCGCGGCGAGCAGCGCGCCGCCTACCCCGCGGCGCCGGTGTGCGGGGTGCACCGCAAACTCGGCGGTGCGACGCTGCAGGCGTTCGTCCAGTTCTGCGTAGCCGAGGAGCCGGCCGGTGGACTCGCGGGCCAGGAGGTGCTGCACCACCGTGGTACCGGGATGGTGCAGCCGCAGCGCAGCCGCCTCGGAGATGGGGGCGACGCCGTCGGTGTCCGCGGCGGCGGCCAGCAGTTCCGCCACCGCGGTGACCTGCTCGTCCAACGGCGCAGCGATCCAACTCAGCGCCAGGGTCACCCTCTGGTCAACTCCGCTGCACGGGCAGTGATTCCGGCGGCGGGGCCCGATCTGGGCCGAGCCGGTCTACAGTGACCCATTCTGGATCAATGCTGTCCGAGGTCTCGGCGTCATGCTCGGCGGCGCGGTCTCCTCCGGCACCAGCTCCGCCGGCACCGGCTTGTCCGGCCCGGTCTTGGTCGGCCCGGTCTTGGTCGGCCCGCTCCCGGGACGCCACGGTGCGGACCGGCCGGACGAACTTGTAGCCGACGTTGCGCACCGTGCCGATGAGCTGCTCGTGTTCCGGGCCGAGCTTGGCCCGCAGCCGCCGCACATGGACGTCCACCGTGCGGGTGCCGCCGAAGAAGTCATAACCCCACACCTCCTGCAGCAACTGCGCCCGGGTGAACACCCGCCCGACGTGTTGCGCAAGATACTTGAGGAGCTCGAACTCCTTGTAGGTGAGATCCAGCGGCCGACCGCGCAGCCGAGCGGTATAGGTGGTCTCGTCGATCACCAGCTCGCCGAGCACGAGGGAGGGCCCACGACCTGCGGCGGAGTCGGTGACGCGCCGAGCCAGCAGCAGCCGAAGCCGGGTATCGACCTCGGCCGGGCCCGCGGTGGGCAGCAGGATCTCATCGAAACCCCAGTCGGCGGACAGGGCCACCAGTCCACCCTCACTGAGCACGATCACCACCGGCACATCCAGCCCGGTGGATCCCAACAGACGGCACAAGCTGCGCGAACCAGCCAGGTCCGCGCGCGCGTCGACCAGGACCGCGTCATAGGGGCCGGCGTCCAGCAGGGCGGCGACCTCCGGGGCGGCCGGCCGCACACCGTGCCCCAACAAGGCCAGCGCGGGTAGCACCGAGGTGGGTGCCGGGTCCGCAGTGAGCAACAGCAGCTCCATGCCCGCTCCCCTCTGGTTGGAGGTTGGCGGTGTCACCACCGGGTCGAGCCTTAGGGTGGGGCTGCGACCTACCACATGTTCTGGGGAGAATACCGTGCCCGCGCATGGTCACCATGAACATGGACAGGATGGTAGAGCAGCGTGCGCAAATTCATCATCGTGGTGCTGGTCGTCGTGACCCTGGCCGTGGCGGCGGACTTCGGTGCCGCAGCGGTTGCCGAACACACGGTAGCCGAGCAGCTACGTCAGCGGCTCGGACTGCCCAGTGACCCTTCCGTGCGCATCACCGGCTTCCCGTTCCTCACCCAAGCGCTGGCTGGCCAGTACTCCGCCATTGACGTGCGGGCAAGCGGGGTGTCCGTGGGCTCGCTGCACGACCTCGACGTGGAGGCGACGCTGCACGACGTCGAGGCACCGCTGCCCGAGGTAACCTCAGGCCAGCTCAGCTCGGTACGGGCGGCGTGGGTGGAGGGCCGGGTCCGGATCAAGGACCGCGACCTCGGGCGGGCGATCGGGATCGACGACTTACGGATTCAGCAGCCCACTGACCAGGAACTCACGGAACTGCCGCCAGGCGCCCAGTTACGTCGAACGTCCGCTGGCGATGCCACCATGGGCACCCGCGCACCGGTCCGGATGGTGGCGACCATCACCCTCGCCGGTCAGCGCACCGAGGTCATCGCGATCGGAGTGATCGAACTGACTGATGGCCTGGTACGGATCACCACCAGCGACGTCCGACTGTCCCCGCAGGGCCTCGGCGCGGTGAACCTGCCGCGGGGAATCCGCCAGAGCCTGCTCAGGGAACTGAGCACCGACGTCAAACCCGGCAGTCTCCCGTTCGCCGCCACCCCTACCCGGGTCTGGGTGCAGGATGGGTCGGTGGTCGTGGAGGGCACCGCCAGCAACGTCACCCTGGGCCAGGCCGGCTCACGTTAGCGTCCGGCGCTGAGCAGCAGGACCCCGACGCTCAGCGCCACCGCCGTGACCGCCAGGCCCAGGCCGGTGAGCACGAACTTGCGCAACGGAACCCGAACACCATGATCATGGCATGACTCCAGGCACAGCAACGTCGCCAAGGACGCCCACGGAGTGACGATCGGGCCTACGTTGGTGCCGATGAGCAGAGCCAACAACTGGTCGCTGTTCGTCGCCGGGACGGCCGTCTCTCCTGCGGTATAAGCGGGCAGGTTGTTGAGCACGTTGGATAATCCGGCGCCAGCCACCGCGGCCCGATACGCACCGATTCCGTTGGGATCGGTGCCGATGAGCGCTGTCATAACCTCAGCCAGGCCATACCGGCTCAGCGTCGGAACCACCAGGAACAGCCCGGTGACGAACACCAAAAGTTGCCAGGGAACCAGGCTCAGCCGCAGCGTCTCGCGGTCGAGGATGGCAAAGGCGACCACGACGATCAGCGCGGCGCCGCCAGCGGAATAGCCGATGTGATCGTGGATGAGCGGGATGGTGACGATGAACAACACGCAGGCCGTCCCCGCGACCCCGAACAGGACGCGCTGCCTGGGTTGAGCAAACGTCAGCGGCGGTGGTGGAACATAGCGATCGGTTCCCCGCTGCCTCCGGCGCCAGTAGAACACCCAGAGAAAGACCATGGTGACCACCAGCGCGGCCAGTTGTGAAAGCCACATCCGGGCAGCGAATGCCGGTGCCGCGAGCGTCACCCGATCAGCAGCGAGCAGGTTGGTGAGGTTCGAGACCGGCAAGAGCAGGCTCGCGGTATTGGCCAGCCAGATCGTGGTCATCGCGAGCGGGAGAGGCACGATCCGCGCTGTGGGCGCCAGGGCGAGCATCACCGGGGTGAGCAACACAGCCGTCGTGTCCAGGTTGAGGACCATCGTCGTCAGGGCGGCGAAGGCCACACAGCACACGAACAGCGCCAGATAGTTGCCCCGCCCCACGATCGCCATCTGGACCGCGATCACGTCAAAGACTTGGGCCTGCCTGGCCAGCTTGGCCAACACGATCACGCTGCCGAGGAACAACAGCAGCGGCGCGATGCGCCGGAGGTTGCTCTCGGCCTGCGCGGCCGGCAACAGCCCCGTGAGGACGCACAAGATCCCAGCGACACACAGCCCGATCCGAACCCAGTCCAGCACACTGGGCTTGCGCAGCAGGGCGCGCAGGCCCCGCTCGCGCGGGGCAGCATCCCCCTGGATGGGCGCAACACGACCGGGTACACCCGACATGATCGTGGATCGCTTTCGTCAGCGCACGGACTCGGCGCGCCCGTCATTCACCCAGTTTATGGAACGACGGTCCCACAGACCGAGCGCCTCCGGTAGCCTCGCCCTCGTGGACTCGCTGCTGACCAAGCGCCGAGCGGTCGATTTCTGCCGTGTGCACAGCAGTCTCTGTCCGCTGCCCTGACCGGGCGGTGACTCCCGCGCCATCGCCGGTGAGCAGCCGGGTCACCGTCTTGACCTCCGGATAGCCCAACTCCCCTATGGCGCAGGGTGGCACCGCTGCGCACAACGCCAACACCGAACGAGGAGCGCTCACATGAGCCGTGAAGACGTCCTGGTCACGCCGGACTGGGCTGAGCAGAACCTGAACACCGAGGGCATCGTCTTCGTCGAGGTCGACGAGGACACCACCGCCTACGACGCGGGACACATCCCCGGGGCAGTGAAAATCAACTGGAAGACCGAGCTGCAGGACCCGGTGATCCGCGACTTCGTGGACCGGGGCGCCTTCGAAAAACTGCTGTCCGACAAGGGCATCAGCAATGAGGACACCGTGGTGCTCTACGGCGGCAACAACAACTGGTTCGCCGCCTACGCCTACTGGTATTTCCGGCTCTACGGGCACCGTGCGGTCCGGCTGCTCGATGGCGGGCGCAAGAAGTGGGAGCTTGATGGTCGTCCCCTGAGCACTGACGCGGTGAGCCGGCCGGCCACCACCTACACCGCCCAAGAGCAGGACACCTCCCTCCGGGCGTTCCGCCAGGAGACGCTTGAGGCGATCGGCACCAAGAACCTGGTCGACGTCCGCTCGCCCGACGAATTCTCCGGCAAGATCCTGGCGCCGGCGCACCTGCCGCAGGAGTCCGCCCAGCGTCCGGGGCACATTCCCACCGCGCTGAACGTGCCGTGGTCCAAAGCGGCCAACGAGGACGGCACCTTCAAATCCGACGACGAGCTGCGGGCGCTGTACCGGGCGGCCGGGCTGGACGAGAGCAAAGCCACCATCGCCTACTGCCGGATTGGGGAACGCTCCAGCCACACCTGGTTCGTGCTGCACGAGTTGCTGGGGCTGTCCGACGTCAAGAACTACGACGGTTCCTGGACTGAGTACGGCTCGCTGGTCGGTGCGCCAATCGAGCTCGGCAGCAAAGGCTGATGAGGGGCAGGCGAGGTGACCCAGGAACTGCCGTCGGGGACGGATCTGAGTAGGCACACCGTGCTGGCCGGCACGGTTCTGGCGGGGAAGGAGGTGGCCGACCCGGAGCTGGCCGGTCCGGGGCGTAGCGCCGGTGCCCCCCTGGCCGGTGCCTACGTGCGGTTGCTCGACCGCACCGGGGAGTTCACCGGCGAGGTGGTGTCGTCGGCGTCCGGACAGTTCCGTTTCTTCGCCGCCCCCGGCACCTGGACCATCCGAGCCCTGCACCGCTGCGGCACCGGTGAGCGCCAAGTGACCGCCGAAGCCCCCGGCCTGTTCTCGGTCGATGTCACCGTGTCGTGAGCCCATTGCGCGGGCTCAGCGGGGTTATCGACCGCCGGATAACCCCGCTGAGCCCGCTCATTGCGATGCTGGCCGCACTTGGGCGGCGGGTAGGGCGATTTCTAGGGCGGTCATGAGGGCGGCGGGGGTCGGGGCGTGTTGGGGGTCGAGCAGCCACTGCGTCTGGAGGCCGTGGTGCACGGCGATAAGGAACGAGGCGACCTGCCGCGCGGTGGCCTCGGACAGGCCGTCGACCGAGGCCCGCACCATGTCGGCCACCGTGGTGCGGGCCCGCTCGTAGCACTCGGCGAGTTGGGCCCGCAGTTCCGGCACCCGCTCAGCCTGGGCCAGCGCCTCAACGAAGGCCACCCGCAGCGGACGGTACTGCTCGAGCGTGTTCACCATCGCCTCCCAGGAGGCCTGGACCCGCTGCAACGGCGTCGCCCCGGGATCAGCGAACACGATCTGCGCGATCTGCGCGATGTACTCGTCGAAACATTGCTGCATAGCCTCGTTGAGCAACGCCTGCTTGGACCCGAAGTGGTAGCCGATCGAGGAGAGGTTGGTGCCTGAGGCGGCCACCAGATCCCGTGCCGTGGTGCGCGCATAGCCCTGTTCCAGCAGGCAGCGCCGAGCGCCGGCCAGCAGCGCCTCCCGGTGTCCCATACCTGACGATGCTACCGGGGCTAGACAGACGTATGTATAGTGACTGGGTATGGGGCGCGCACTGCCTCCCGGCCCACCACTGCCGGCACCGCTGCAGGCCGGCCTGATCTGGCTGGATCCGATCCGTTTCGTGCGCGCTTGCCACCGGCGCTACGGCGATCTGTTCACCATCCGGGTACCGGGGATTGGCACCCTCGTCTACCTGGCCGACCCGGACGACGTCAAAACAGCGGCCCGCGGCGACCCAACGATCTTCCATGCCGGGGAGGCGGCCGTCCCGCTCACCCAGATTCTGGGCACCCGGTCGCTGCTCAGGCTCGATGAGGACGAACACCGACGCAGCCGGGCGATGATGCTGCCGGCGTTTCACGGCGACTCAGTGCGCCGGCAGGTCGCCGAGATGGTCGCCATCACCGCCGAGGAGGTCGCCCAGTGGCCGGTCGGCGAGCCCTTCGCTGTGCACCCCCGGATGCAGCGGCTCACCTTTGAGGTCATTCTGCGCACCGTGATCGGGGTGCGCGAGGAGAGCCGGCTCGCGGCGCTGCGGGCGGCGCTGCCGCTCATGCTGGAGACCGGCTCCCCACTGAAGTTGATCCCGCCGCCGCGGGTGCTGCTCCGGTTCGGCCTCTGGCGCCGCCGGGCGCAGCATAGGGCCGCGGCCCTGGCGCTGCTCACCGACGAGATCACCCGCTGCCGCGCCGACCCGCAGCTGGCGCAGCGGACCGACGCGCTGGCGATGCTGGTACGCAGCGTCGATGACGCGGGAACCCTCATGACCGACGACGAGCTCCTCGACCAGCTCGTCACGCTGCTGCTGGCTGGGCACGAGACCACGGCTACCGCGCTGTCGTGGGCCTTCGAACGGTTGGTTCGTCATCCCGCGCTGCTGCGCCGCACCGCCGAGGCCGCCGCAGACGGCGACGACGCCTGGCTCACTGCGGTGTGTAAGGAGAGCCTGCGAGTGCGGCCGGTGATCTTCGAGTTCGGTCGCACCCTGACCGCGCCGGTGCAGCTGGGCGGCTACCAGCTCCCGGCCGGCGTCATGCTGGCTCCCAGCATCAACCTGGTGCACCACAGCAGCCGGCACTACCCCGACCCGGAGGAATTCCGACCGCAGCGATTCCTCGATCAGCGGCCTGATCCGGCCCTCTGGCTGCCCTTCGGCGGCGGGGTGCGCCGCTGCCTCGGCGCGACCTTCGCCCAGGTCGAGATGCGCACCGTGCTGCGCGAAGTCCTGCGCCGAGTTGAGCTGTCCCCCACCACCGCGCCGGACGAGCCCGTGCGGCCCCGCCTGGTCATCATGGCGCCGCGCCAGGGGGCGATGGTCACCGTACGCCGCCGCATTCCCGCCGCGGACCGCGTCCCGACTGCGTGACATCGCAGCTGGATGACTTACGCCGGTATCAGCCGATTGACACCGCCGTGATAATCATGACGGACAGACGTTAGCGGACACACGTAATCCGAGGTTCAGCCTCAGCGGTGTTGATACAGAAATCTTCAGTCCGCGGGCTGGCTCGTCCAGCCGCCGACGCTAAGCGGTGCTTGATCGCCGAAACTGTGGTGTGGCCGTGCGGGAGTGCACGGCCACACCACAGTTTCGGCGATCATCAAGTGGATCCCTGCCTGCGGTGGGCGCGCTGGATGTCGGCGGCGTACTTGTCCTGGTACCGGGTGACGCAGCGGCCGATGCACTCGCGCAAATCTTCGTACCAGCGCCGGATGTAGTGATGCGTCAGCTCCTGTGTTGGTACTGCCTCAATGACCGCCAGGTACCCTTTGTAGTAGGCCAGTTTTTGGGCGGCACTGGCGTCGTCGCTCGGGACGAAGCGCAGGAAATGGCTCACCACCTCGCACACGCTGGCGGACACCGACCACGGCGGCACAATCCACCGCCCGGGCATATCAGGATTCGGGATACCGGTGGTGAGCTCACTCATGGCGCTCAGCTCTGATGGCTCCTGGCGGTCGTGGTGCACGGTGGGGTCCGTTCTTGGCAAAGACGCAACGGGAGTCGCGGTGGGCATTCGGGATTTGTCGTCCGGCGCCAATGGGCCGTCCTGGTTAGTGAAACTGGCAATGGCGCGCGGGGGTAGGCGATGAGAGTGTGGGGGTGGCACCGGTGGGGGTCCGGGGTCTCACTTCCGTGTCACTTCAGGTCATGGCTTTGCGGGGTGTCGGTGCAGCGGTCATGATGGGCGGCGGTTCAGTACTG
>Ga0213881_10000819_pt1 | contig 16700 bp, 20 predicted proteins | sample BarmaccoBMER_R08_FD_160104 | JGI IMG/M metagenome (GOLD analysis project Ga0213881, IMG submission 160104) | Barbacenia macrantha exposed rock microbial communities from rupestrian grasslands, the National Park of Serra do Cipo, Brazil - ER_R08 ... | reverse complement strand
GCCAACGGGCGCATAGACCAGCCCGTCGAGGCCCAAAGCCAGAAGTTCGCCAATCCGCGTACGCCGGACTCGCCAACAGATCCAGCGCGTGGGCCCCTCGAGCATCGGCCAGCGCATGAGGTGGCCGGTGTGCAGGGCAACCACGGTCCGCGCACCAGACCCTCAGAAAACCTTGGGGGAATCGAACCCAAAAGTGGCCTCTGAACAGGACATTCGCACCGGCACACCCAAGCGGCCGAATAGAGCCCCGCAAAACCCCTGGTCAGGGCACGATAAAACATGTGGTGGAGGTACTTACCGCTTACTCGCACTCCACGCAAGCTGCTGACCTGCGGGCTTTGCCGCACCGTGGCGCTCACCAGCCCTGTGTTGCTGGAGACCGAGTGCGAAGCGTCCGTGGAGCCTGCGTGAGCGCATCGAGCAGCGCGAGATCGCCGAGCTGATCACCACCTACCGCGAAGGTGCCATCGCCGCCTCCCTCGCCACGGCCCACGGCGTGAGTCTCAAGAGTGTCAAGCTCCTCCTACACACCGCCGGTATCCGCCGGAGCTCATCCACTCGGCGAGCGATGAAGGCAACACCAGCCGCAGCAGCCAATCCGTAGCCGCCCGGCGTTCACCGCGCGCAACAGGACGGGCTGGACGAGGCTGAACAGAGATTATTCAGCGTGGACCCGCGGGCCGGTCGGACGGCTACGACTTGCTTCGTTGTCTCGTCGACGGAGTACCAGTCGACACCCTGTCCCAGATGTGCGAAAGTTGCACACGTGGACAAGCGTGCTCTTGGCGATCGCATAGCCCAGGCTCGTGAGGCCGCCGGCATGACACAGGGCGGGCTTGGTGAGGCCGTGGGCCTTGACCGGACCGCAATCACGCGATTGGAGAAGGGTGAGCGCAAGCTGAGTGCCCACGAGCTTGTCGCGGTGGCCGAGGCTCTCGGTCGGCCCATGTCGTACTTCGTCAGCGCCCCTGTACCAGCTGTGGTGAGTCGTCGAAGCGACACCTCGCACGCTCACGAAACGACACGAGCTCTCGACGTGGAACTCCAGGGATTCGCGTCTGACATTCAGATTCTCATGGAGATGCGGCTGCTAACCGGACATGAACGAGCCGGGGACGTCAAGACGCCGCGAGACCACACTGTGGCCGAACAAGTGGCCCAAGAGGTACGTCAAAAGCTCAGCCTAGGCGACGCACCCGTTCGCGATCTCGGTGCGGTATGTGAGCGCCTGGGCCTGCATACGTTCTCTGCGTCATTGGGAGCAGCCGGACCGGACGGCGGTTGCGTCGAAGTGGGCGATGCAACCGCGTGCCTGGGTGCTGCTGTGATCAATGGTGACACACCTGCCGGACGTCGTCGCATGACGTTGACCCATGAACTCGGCCACTGGCTGTTCGGTGATGCTTATGACGTGCAGGCATCTTCTGATAGCGAACGAATGATTAACTCGTTTGCTATCCACTTTCTCGCTCCACGTGCAGGCATCCGAACAGTATGGGACCAGTACGGAGAGTTGCCCGTCCGAGACCAGGCTTTGGCTATTGGCGCGTCATTTAGATTGAGTTGGTCTGCGGTGATCGCGCAACTCAAAAATGTTGGGTTCATCAACGACGGCGAGTATCGAGACCTGAACGAGTACGAGCCTCGCTCAGGCGATTACCTACGACTAGGCATTTCGTGGGATGAGGAACTTAAAAGCCCCTACGTTTCCCCAGGTTTTGCGGCAGCATGTTTGAATGGGTACGTGTCCGGTAGGCTCACCGGACACCGCGTGATCGAACTCTTGCGAGGGACGCTGGCAGCAGGCGATCTGCCGCACCAAGATCCTCCGTCCCGCGACAGTCTGCGAACCGCTTTCGCGGGCCATGGTGGTGGCTGAGCAGCATAGATGGGTGATGGACACCAGCACTTACACCCATCTCTGTCGCGCGGGCCACTCCGACATCATTAGGAGCTTGGCGCCCGCCGGAGTCGTGCTCATACCAACCGACGTGAGCACCGAGATCGAAACTGGTAGGGACCGCTACTCAGACATTCCATCTGTCTCTTCAATCGACTGGGCGGAGGTAGCTGTCCTCACTGAAGAAGAGGTATGGACCCAATTAGAAGTCAAGGCTCAGATGGGCGGGCAGTCTGTCGAGCATCTTGGTGAATGCGCGGTCATCGCATGCGCATACCACCGCAAACTGATCGCAATTCTCGATGACCGCGCCGCGCTGGCCCAGGCCGAAAGGCTACACGTATGCACGTATGACACTATGTGGATCGTGATCGAGGCATTCAAGCATCTCTACGGAAGAGATAAAAACCGAACAGCGCAGGTGGTGGACGATCTACTGACGACCGGAATGTACCTTCCTGTCGACTCTGGGGAGAGTATTATGTCTTGGGCGTACGAAGAAGGACTGCTGCCATAGTTGGGTGCTTGCTGCGCATTTCCTTGCGACAGTCCGGCTTCGGCATGTCGGAGACGACTATGGCTTGGAGTCCGTGTTGGCCGGTCACGTCCTTCTGTAGTTCGACGGTGAACTCCAACACGCTCGGGCCACCACCAACTCCATGGCCTGCGCCTACTGCACCGGAGCCACCGCCCGCGACCTCGCCCTCACTCACGATCTCAGCCTCAGCATCGTCAAGCGCCTCCTACGCGACGCCGATGTCCGCTGGACCCCCACCCACGCGACAAGCTACGAAGGCAACACCGATCGCCACGCATCCCCTAGCCGCTTCTGCCCGGTGCTCGCCGAGCGCTCAGCGGCGGAAGAGGGTGTTCAACCAGGAACGAAACCTGTCGGTCGATGCCGCGTAGGCATATGCCACCGGAGCCGATGCCCCTTGGGGTTGTCGCGCCGCTCCCGATACCGCCCAAATCCTGCTCTACGATTCTGGATAATGCGGCGGCGACCGCTCGCTCTGTCAGCCACAAGCTTATCAAACATCGTGAGCCGACACCGGGTACGGTGCGGAGGTTCTACGGCGCCGCATTCGGGTGCGGCAAACCTGGATGCGACGCGGACCTTTATGTGGTGGACGAGAGCACTGGTCGACGGGTTCTCAACAGCCGTGTCGCGCACATCCACGCGCGTAGGGAAGGTGGTCCTCGCTGGAATCCGGATATGAGCGAGACGGACAACCGCGACGTCAGCTCGCGGTCAACCCCTGCCTTACCCATCCAGGCACAAAACCACTACCCAGCAGCGAACGTCAAGCGTAGTGGCATCTACCAATAGATGACGCCGCCTTGAGAATCTCATTAGACCGGCGCCGCTCACGGTTTTCCCGTTCCAGCTCCACAATCCGAGCCGTATCTGCACTCGTTGTCCCGGGCAATCGTCCCTCGTCGATATCAGTCTCTGTTTCACCCACAACCGGAGTGACTGATCCCCAATACCCAGACGCCGCGCGACTTCGGGAATCACACCGTGCCTGGTGCCCCGTTCACGGCGAATCTGAAACACCAGACGAACAGCACGGGTTACGTAACTCCTCCGGATACTTCTTCGGCGCGGGCATGACTCAATCCTTCTATAGGATCAGAGCATCCATCAAACCCCGGGCGATTCACAATCCCTCGACGCGCATTGAACTTTCAGACGAGGCCGATTTCACTGAGAAACCTACTGGGGCCCTGGTATCTGCGCCGACCATATCTGGTCACCACAAATCCCGAATAGAAAATGTTGAGCTCATCGCGTGCCCGCGTAACTGAAACATAGAATTTTCGCCGATCCTCGGCCAACTTGACTGGATCGTTAAACGATAAGTAGTGTGGGATACTTTCTTCGTCTGCGCTCATAATCAGCACCACGTCAAACTCTAGACTTTTACTAGAGGTCATCGTGGTAACCTCGACACGATCCACTTTTCGGGGGTGTTCCGCAAGCCCGCGAACAGACAGGTGAGAAAGATTACCTACAGCAAGAGCATCATACATCTGCCTGACCTGGACCAAATCGTCAGCGAGTGCTACTTGCTGTAGGCCACGTTGCAGCCCAAGGTCAAGGAGTTTCTTAACCAAATTATGCGCGGGCTGATCACCGAAGTTCTCGTAGTCCATTAGCAGTTCGGTCAAACGCAGATCATCAGCACGTGACCAGCGTGTCCCAAGAAACGTCCGCCACGATACTAGTAATTCTCCAAGCCGGTAGTTACTACGCTGACGTCCAAGTGTGGCCCATGCAGCACAACCTTCAATAAAGGCCGTAACTGGGGTCAACCTGTACTCAGACCCCCTTACAAATGCCGGGATTCCCGCCGCTCTAAGTACATCGGCAATCTGCTCACACTGGGAATTAAGTGGACAAATCACCGCTATCTCATGAAGTGGAGTCCCTCCTGCTATGGCATTACTAACAGCCTGGACAGCCCGCTGGCACTGATCGTCAAATCCATCAGGGCAATGGGTCGCCGACACACTTCCCCCATCGCGATCACCAACGATCGGCGGTTTTCCCTGTCGCATAAGGTTAGCAACACGAATAATCTCCGCACCACAGCGATAATTACGTTCGAGATGTACTGCTGTTACACCCGAACGGGATGCAAGCTCTTCAAGTAACTCTGGACGCGTGCCGGTGAAGCCAAACACAGCCTGGTCGACGTCCCCTACGGCAAAAAGTTCCGAGTTGACCGCATAATCAAAGCAGAGTGAGCGAACTAGACGGTCCAAGCCAGGTGCCAAATCCTGATACTCATCAACATAGAGATGTGGGTATTGGGCCGTGAGTATGCGGCGTATGACTTTGTGATGCTCAACCAGTTCCACCGCAATGGTGACAATATCGAGAAAATCAAAAAGGTCCTTGGCTCGAAGTTTGGCCTCGTATCGCCTGGCAACCTCCCGTATCTTCTCGCCGCTGAGCGCCCATTCTTCGTCAGTAGCGAGCCTCTGACGATTGAAATCAATCGTTGATCGCACATTCCAGGTATCCTCGTGCGGTTCGAAGATTTCCCTAATAGCTTCGTCATACGTTTCTCGACACTGTTGGTTGCTTGCGATCGAGATGTTGGCCAGTTCCGACCGGCCGACAAGCCTGGCGAACGGTGCAATCACACGGCCAAGAGCAAACCCATGTACCGTGCCAATGAATAGATGAGGTTGGTCTTTAACGCCGAGCGCCTCCGCACGGCGACGTAACTCCTGGGCAGCAGCATTAGTGAGAGTAATGCATACAGCGCCATGCGGCCTCGGAATTCTATTCGCGAGATCAAAAGCTAGCCTTGTTGTCAGCAGTTTGGTCTTACCGCTGCCTGGAGGCGCCAGCACAGCACAGTGTCCACGAGTCGTGAACGCCTCCCACTGGCGAGCGTTCGTCCGTAATTCGCGCATTGATTCAGTTAATGCAGTCATTGTTGCTCCAGGTAGCGCAGCGCGTTGATGACATACTCGGGTGGCTGGACTTGCCGCAAAGCAAGACGCTGTGCATACCCGCCTTTGCCGCCAGCATTATTAATCATCCTCATGAAGTGGTCGTGCCCCGGGTCGTTTCCTCCCCACGACTGGACGACTTCGACTGAGGGGTCGGCACACAATTCAGCCAAGGTGCTAAAACATGGAGTAATGTTGTCAGCAGATCCGACCAGCAAATCATACTCGAACGTACGATATCCCACAAAAATCCCATGTTCTGCCGGTTCGCTAGCATTGCCGAGCAGCTCGACCAGCGCCCTGGCCCGGGCTTCTCCGTGGCTTACTCCGTTCTTGCTGATATCGCCGTCGGTGACAACCGCCCACGGAATACCGAGCGCTTCGCAGAACTGTGCATACACACCGAAGTGCGTCCCATGAATTGCACATACTGAAATACCCAACTTATCAAGATCCATGTCGAGCGACTCGGCCAATTTCGGAAGCAAAACCTGCTCGGCAAATCCTTCAACAAGTAGCACTCGACGCGCGAAGACCAGCTCTGCCCTTGTTGCGTCCAGATAGCGGGCAATGTCATCCCATTCTGCCCTATTCAGTGAGGCACTCTGCGCGGCTGCTGCGACCGTTTGATTGCCGACCGTCCTGAGTGCCACCAGACTCTTCGGATCCGCGACACTCGCGATGTGCGGTGACTGAGTCGTGACAACCGCCGTACGGGTCTTCAACTTATCGTCTAAGACGCGGCGAAAGATCAGTCGCTGCAAATGTGGATGGAGGTGTGCTTCAGGCTCCTCGATAGCCATTACCACGTGGGCAATATCCGAATCATCGACTAGGCGGATATCAAGGCCAAGCTCGTGAAGTGCAAGGTACAAAACGTTCAACGTACCAAGGCTCGCACTAGAAAGACTACGGTGCGCATCGCCGTCAACGAAAACACGCATACTTCTTATCAATCGGAGTGGATCGTCAGGCGCAACAGCGAGTTCAGTATGGATTGCTTGATTCGGCCCAACCATTTCGACCAACCGGTCGCCAATGCTACGCCCGAGTTCCTTCACTTCCTCTAGGTCGTTCAGCTGTTTATTGGCTTCACGCATAGCTTCACGGATGTTGCTAAGATCTTCTTCAGCGACCGCAGCCGCAGCCGCCTCCAGCAATGCGCGCAGTGGCGAGCGGCGCCAATTTCTGATATCCAACTCGACGTCGCGAAGCGCATGAAGGAAGACGAGATGCAGGTAGCTACGTAGCTCTGTTGGCAGGGCCTTTTAAGATTATCTCCCCCGTATACGGCACCACGGTACTTAGGCCGTTCACCGTTGTCTTCGCCGGTATCTATCGGTGCGAACCGGTAGGTTAAGCGGGCACGCATTGGCTCCTCTTCAACCAGCGCGTTACCGAGTGCTGTCACCAACTTACGGTCCTGCTCGAAATCGACAATGTCGATCGACGCCTCGATCACATGGCCTTCCGTCATGGGATCCGAGCTATCCGCACCGTCCGATAAGCCATCCCAGAAGTCCTCTTTGGATAGCTGCCGATCCACGAAAGAGAACGTGGGATCAAGAATCAAGCGAAGCGCATGAATCAAGTTACTCTTGCCAGCGCGGTTCTCTCCCACAATCACAGTGCCCGGAAGAAGCCGCAGATCAATGTCAGCTAGATTTCGAAAGTTACGGACTACCAGTCGGTCAATGCGCATTATCGGCTCCATCTATTTACTTACTACATATGTCAGCACGACTTTTCGACAGGCGAGCTCGCAAATGTGGATACCCTGGCATCCAGATGTCTTGATGTTGCCGCGCGTCCCTGCGCTTGCAGCCGTAAGGTGGGGAGTCAAGGGGCATGAGCAACCGTGCTCACACCTACTGACGGATAGTGACTGCCAACTGCTATGTAAAGCAGGGTCGCGATCAGTTCTGCCGGAGTAGGCAGGAGCGCGAGAGCATTCACGCCATCCAAGTCTCCGGCAACTTCAGCGAGGTTGCCACTAGTTACGCTCAGCGACCGATCAGCGGTACTCGTCGATCGGTCGACGACACGATCAGGCTAACGGGCTAGACGCACTGCAACCAGTCGTTTTGCAGGTGGTGCCGTTCGGCGCACCACCCAAAGTAATGGCGTGTCGTAAAGGGACTTGGCCAGCGCCACGCCGAATGGAGGCAGGCGCTGGGTCGAGTCAGGCGACGATCTCGATCCATGCGATGCGAAGCTGAGTGGCGTGGCTCGTGCTCGCGATCTGGCGGAACTGCCCGCTGAGGGCCACGATTTCCATCCGCGCCACCATCGACCCGAACTGGTCCAGTGTTTCCCGGTTGACCTTCGTCTTAGTTCCATAGGCGAGAACGTAGGTTCTGGGCCGCGCGAAGAGCTCGAGAAACTCGAATTCGGTCAGCGTGGTGCGGCCCCTTCGCTGCAAGGTGTCATAGTGTTTCTTCAACCGGATCGGGTCGTCGAGCCGCAGGTCGTTCTCGATGATGTTCGCCGAGTTGACGATCTGAGATCGGACGTCGCGGACTTTCACGTCGAAGTCCCGTTTCACGTGGACGATGTAAGTGCGTTCGGCGTCGGAGATGAGGGTATCGAACAGTTCGACGTTGTCGGTCATGACCCGGTCACCGTTGATGACTAGATCTCTGGTCACGGAGTCCTCGTTGTAGGTACCCTCGCTATCGGCCTTCTGCCAGTCCTGCAGGCCGATTGCAGAGGCTTCGAGGTCGAGGTTCTCGATCAGCCCGACAAAGTCTTTAGTCACCAGATCGATATAGCTCGCATCAACTTCGTACCATCGGCCGGCGAGGAGAAAATAGGTCTGATCGCCGTGCCGGATCTCGCCGTGGAGATGCTCAAGTAGGGTTCCATGGGTTTCAGCTCCGGGACCGTAGTCCAGACACTGTGATCGGACGGTGATCGACGTCAGAAGCGATGCCGGACCTTCCGGTCCCGGGTCGACGTTGTCGAGGATGTCGGCGAGGTCGGGGCGCAATTCGCGCGTGTAGATTTCTTCTTGCCCCCTGCTGACAGTGTATAAGGTTGCGTTGGCGTACAGGGATGCGTCGACGTGGGTGACCGCCATGTTCGCGTAGTCGCGATCGATGACGAGCTTCTCCGCTAGGTCGTGCTTAAGGCGGCCGATCAGGTCCTTGCTCTTACGGGGGTTGAGCACCTTGATCGAGTCAAGGATCGCCCAGTCGTCGTCATCTGGCAACGGGGACTCCGCTGTCGCGGCGAGCCATCGGATCAGCGTGATCAGCTTGTCGAGGGTGTCCACGCGCGGCCCGAACTTGATCGCGCTGCTGACCTCCAGACGCATCTTGTCCCTAGCCCCGAACACCGCCCGCAGGCCCGATTCCGCGAGGATCACGGGACGGACCTGTCCACTAAGAGCCGTCCAGACGTTCTCCAGCGACTCGGTGTAGGTGATGCGTCGTGGATCCCGGAAGTTGACATCGCTGGCCAGCGTCGTACCCGAGATCTGGCTGGAGCGAGCCCGTTTCACCTCCGGTTCCGCGATCCGGCGCGCAACCTCGATCGGGAAGGCCACGTCAATGAAGCGCTCGAACACCACCACCGAGTGCCCACCGGTGTGGGCATACAACTCGCCGTCCACGACAATGAAGCCGACGAAGTGCTGGCTCTGCGTCGACACCTTCATGATCGCGATGCCATACGGCTCGTAGAACGGCACCCAGGGACTGGGCTGGGGCCGGGCCCTGGCGTTGCGATATACGACCAGCCGACAGCCGTCAAAGTCAGCCGCGCCCTCCTGCTCGTAGGTCGTGACGTCCTTGCCAGTGTTGTAGGCGTCCACGATCCGTCGGGGAATGTCCTCAAGCAGCACCTCGTCGCCGAAGTACGCTCGGGCCGCGTCCACGTCGATCCTGAAGATCGGGGGGTACAGCCCCTTCTTGCTCGCCACGCGCAACCCCGGTCAACTCAGTCGAGCTGACGGTGTTCAGCGCTGACGACCTCATTGTCGGCCTCTTTCGCCGCTACCTGGCGCCGCTCCAATAGCGACACCACCCGGCTCCCTGAGCGCTGAGTCGTGGCCGGCGCCTCTACTGATGCCGGTGAGTCGCTGTCAGGGGTGCGCGACCGTACGGTGCGGAACAGCTCAATCGGCACACGGCACTGTGCGACCAGCTGCGTCTCGTCGATACCCTCCTGTTCCAGCAGTTCCACAGCGCGCGGTAACAGTGATGGCTGCTCGATGGCGCTGACCAGTCCAGGTTCGTTCCGCCTCCAGCCGCGGGTGGAGATGGTGGTCATGGCGTTGCGGTAGGACACATCACTGAGCCGCCCGAGCCAGCGAGCGCGGTACAGCAGGGCCTGGATGCTGACACCCCACTGCTCCTTCAGGCGGGCTAGGGTCCGCCAGGCATTGCCGCCCATGCTGGCCGGGAGGAGATCGCGGATCTGCTCTGTGGGCATCAGCAATTCGGCGGCGAAGCGGTGAGCTTGGTCCTCGACGATCCGGCCGCCCGGCTCTGCATCACTGTGCATGACCAAGTGGCCCAACTCGTGTGCCACATCGAAGCGTTGGCGATAGTAGTCACGCTTGATCGGATTGAGGATCACGACCGGGCGCAGCCCACTGTCGAAGGAGTAGGCGTCCACCGGGGCCGCCTGCTCCGGACTGAAGATGACCAGCACGCCGTGGGTTTCCAGCAGCCGGACGAGGTGTCCGGCTGGCCCGGCCTCAATCCCCCACTGCTGCCGGATGAGCTGCGCGGCGCGCTCCGGGCCGTCGCCGTCGCCGTTATCGACTGCCACCGGCAGACTCGGCACATCGGGTTCCGGAAACTCGACGTGCTTCTCCAGGCTGGCCGCGATGTCCACGGCCAGCTGCCCATAAGCGAAGGCCTGGTCACGGGCAAGCTGGCTGGTGGAGCGCAGTGAGCGGAAGTGTGGCGTGGTACTGAGCGCCGCTACGTCATCTGGGCGGACCGCGAAGAACCCCGGCTCGACCGACAGACTCAGCGCAAGCTGCGCCACGGTGGCAGCCGTGGGCCGCGCGGCCCCAGACTCCCAGGCCGCCACCGCGGTCGGGCTCTTATCGACCAAGGTCGCAAGGTCGCTCTTGCGCAGTCCGGCGAGGTGGCGGGCCAGCGTGAGACGGGCTCCGTCGAACAGCACAGCGACGTCAGCCACCCGGTCGGTAGTAGGCGTACGAGGGCTCACTGCTCACCACTAGCACGGCCGCCACGCGGTGCTTCTGCCGAGCGGCGCAGGCGCACTGGCGCGTCAGGCACCGTGTTCAGCCCAGTGGGCAGCGGAGTGTCGTCGATGTGGCGTCCGCCATCCGCAGGCGAGGTGCCCAGAAGATCCTGCCGCCAGTGCCAGGCCAGACCACCGCCGGAGTTCAGCCGAGCGCGGCCAAACACGAGTTCGACCTGCTGGCTGAGCGGGTCGAGGCTGTGTGCGACCACGAAGGTCACCAGGTCCAGCTGCCACTCAGCGGTCAGTGCGGCCTCCAGCCCGGCGATCTCCTCGTCGGCGAATCCCTCAAACAGGGAGGGCTGTGGCGGCGAGGGGTTGCGCTGCTGTGCCACCCGCTGCTTCGTCGGGCTCTTCTGCGGCCAAGGCAGTTGGTCGAGCTTGCCGAACGCGCACGACGCAAGCAGGAAACGGCGCTCCTCGTGAGCCCAGCCGGGGCTGCCATTGACGTTGGAGCGGCGCACCAAGGCGGGGTCCAGCCGTGGCATGGTGCTGATGTCTCGATCGGACAGCTCGGCGTACAGCAGGTCGAGGTGGGCGTCGTCGTTGCCGGAGCTGACGGCGTAGCGCTCGCACGCGAACACGCGATCCAGCCGGTTGCGGAACAGGGTGAACTTGGTGTTGCCGAGCCAGGCCGCGTCGTGACCGTCGTCCTCGGAGTAGGTCTCCAGCGACCGGGTAGTGGCCGAGAGGTACGCCCAGCGTACGCCGGCCAGGATCCCGGCCTCGCTGAGCTCCGCGATAACATCCTGCTGTTCACTCACGACGCCGAAGTTACACCATAGCCAGTAATTTGCGCGCAAAACTCAACCTCAACGGCGTGTCACAGGCTGCGAACCATACCGCCCGCTCCATGGGGAATCGCGACCGCCGCGTTGATCGCGGTGGCGGTGTCGGCGGTGCGCTGACGCTGTGTCACAGTGTTATCGACCGTCAGTGCTTGAGTCGTACGGTGAGCGGCCAATCGGAAGAGGTCACGGAGCACTCCCAAGGTCTACGTGGAAAACGTACCTCGGCTGATGTCTTTCAGATGACGACTAACGTGCCAAGGTTGCGCATATCGCCAAATTTCAAAAAAGTCATGAGTAAGAAGCCTCCTGGGATGCAGGCGGCGATTAGTGAGTGCGTGAACCAGCTTAGAAGAATCCTCGTCATCCGGGGGCTGCAAACCCACAAAATCAGGGGACGCCAGGTGTTTTCGAGGTCTATGCAGGTAAGGCTAATCGCGTCACTTTCGAGTGGTATGGCGGTACGATCGTCCTGCGAAATAATTGCAACCACTCAATCGTAGACCGGAGCCCCTGACGCGCGTTCAGCACGACCGGAGCACATATCACGTTATCAGCCGAGCACGCCGAAAGGCAATGTCAGTCACCGGGGGCTGGGCTTGCCGTCGCCAGGGAAACATTCGGCGATCTTGACCTTCATCCGCTGGCGGTCCTCTGGCGTGGCCGGCATCTTTGCCAGCCGCAAGCCCAACTCTGGAGCATGGCGGTATTCGCCATAAGCCCAGAGCCGGTGATGCAGCACTGCGGTATCGAGCAGGTACGACCACGTGAGCGTGGGCTCGTCACGTAGGAGCGGAGAACGGCGCAGATCCGCCCACAGGGCTACAGCCTGTGGATGCCAGGCTCTCCGTCGGGCAGCACGCCCTGAGGCAGCTCCGGGCCTGCTAGCGCACCTGTGTCCGAATCCGATGCCGCGGCCGATTAGATTCCCGTCGAGATCCACGGCCAATAAGGACACCGGCTCCGCGATACGTGCGCGGTCGATTACCGGACGGGCATAGGACGGATCGGGACGTCAACGACGTCATAGAACCGGGACACGGCGGAGGTGTTCATGTCTTAGGGCCTCCGGAATGCTCTACCTCGACGCCGACCGGAGGTGCTGGCGATATAGGGCCGCGGTCTGACTCGGTGATTCCTTCCAGAGCAGCGGGCGGGACTGCACGGCTGATGGACGGGTGATCGCGGTGAGTCGGTCAGCCAATCACCCGACCGAATCCGCGAGTCGTGAGGGGAAAATGCGATGGCAGGCAGGCATAGGCGCCAGACACGAACTGTGCAGGTCCGGATACCGGCGCAGCGGCAAGTGCGCCCGGTCAGGATCGTTGATGCGCGCACCCGCGTGGAGCACTTGGTGCCCGACGATGTGCTTGCGGCGCCTCGCCTTAGCTATCTCGCGAAATGCGGCGCTGAGGTGCTCGCAGCGAGCATGACCGACCCGGGCTGCGGCCGGTGTCGGGAGTGCGCCCGATGAGCCCTGTAAACGAATTGAACTCCGGCCGGCCGCCGGTTGAGCAGTTCCTGTCACAGGCTCCCGGCGGTCGGCCGGCGCCACCTGATGCCGATCCCGCCACGGAGGTCGCGGCGCTGGCAGCGCTGCTGGCTGAGGTGGTTGAGCTGGCGAGGAACAGTGCCGTGTTCCCCAGCCGCTGGGGGCTGATCGCGGAGTTGGCGCTGGAGCACGACAGTGTTCGTGCGGCACTGCTGGCTGAGCAGACTGGATCGGCGCCGCTGGATGCCGACTCACCTCCGTCGGGCATCGAACACATCATCGCCCAGCTCGACCAACTCCGTGACCTGATCGGGGATGGACATGCCCGGTGCTGATAGCCCACAGCTAGCGGCTGCCAAGCGGTTGCTGGATGCCGCCAAGGACGCCGGGTTCGCCTTCCAGCGCATCGCGCCTGGCCCGGACGGGTCGCTGCGCGGAGTGCGCCAGTCCCACGAGTGGGTGGACGAGATCTATCTCGGCGGGTTCGCCGACTGCTGTACTGCGCTGCGGCGGCGCCGCTACTCGCTGGTAGTGCCCGGCGAGCTGCCGGTGGCCGCGCGGGTCGACGGGGACGCCATCGAGGTGCTGCAGACTGTGGTCGCCGACTGGCAGGCTTGAAAGCGTGACACCGGCCCAACGAGTCAACTTCTCAACGGTTGTTGATCTCCGTTGGTCACGTCATGACACCGGAAAATCCTCGTAAATGGTGCTCGGCTGGGCAAGCGCCGAACTGACACTCAGTCGGTCAGCGGCTCAGCGGAGGACCAGACGCCTTCGAAGCTGGCGACGTAGGTGTTGAACACGTCGTTGTCGCCGTGGCGGCGCAGGTGCAGGACTGGTGCGTACGCGGCGGCGATGCCGTAGATGTGCTGGTTGATGAGGATCTCGTCATCCGCGCGGTAGATCGAGTTGTAGAGCACCGTGGAGTGAAGGCGGATCTGCACGCCGGAGGTGACAAGTGGCCGGTAGAGCACGATGGCGTTTCGGATCTTCGCGGCCATCGCGCCGTGGATGCCTTCGTCGTCGCCGCGTTGGCTGACGTGCGGGCTGTCCGGGTCACCGAGAATGATGCGGACCACGACTCCGGCTTGGGCTTGTTCGCCGAGCAGGCGGATCATCTCCACATCTTCGGCGAGGAACAGGCCGCTGTAGACGAGGATGTCGATCTGTCGCTCCGCGCTGTGGTAGAGCTGGCGCCACACGTCACGCGGGACCGATCCGCGGTGCGGGTAGGTGGCGTAGACCTCCGGGCCGATCGATGGCACCCCCGCAAGGTGAGGCCACAGGTCGTACTCATGCAGGCTCAACAGGTCGGCCAGGCTCCATCGGTGCCGGGGTTGGGGAAGCCGGCCACAGAGCCACCGCTGCACGGTCTTCGGGTCAACGCCCAGCGTCTTGGCGACATCGATATCGCGAAGCCGAGCACCGGCCAGCGCGCGACGGAGCGGCTCCCCGATCGAGCGACCGTCCGACATCCTGACCTCCCGTGCCCCCTTTGCGGTGCACGCTAACACAAGACGTCCCCAGTCGTCCCACCTGGTGGTGATGCTGGTGGCGAGACTGCTGGGATTCTGTCTGCGTGCGGTCGACTCCGTGGGGTACGTACGCGCGAATCGCTGAGCAACTGCGGGAACGGTTGGCCGACGTCGCGCCGGGCTCTGCTTTGCCGTCAGAGACCTCGCTCGCGGCTGAGTTCGGCGTTGTGCGCAACACAGTGCGCCGGGCGTTGGCCGAACTGGAACGCGACGGGGTGATCGTGACGTTGCCCGGTCGCGGGCGGGTCACCAGTGAGCCTGCCGCCGCCACTGCCGCTGGCTATCGGCGGATCGCCGAGGACCTCCGGCAGCAGATCACCTCCGGTGAGCTGGCAACAGGTCAGCGGGTGCCGTCCGAGACCGAACTGATGCGCCGCTACGGGGTGTCCCGGGGTACCGCGCGGCAGGGATTGGCGTTGCTGGAAGCCGCTGGCCTGGTGACGGCGATACACGGAAAGGGACGTTTTGTGGACGCGAAGGGACGCCTTTTTCTGGGCTGAGGCCGCCCACGCTGGTTACTCTCGCTTGGTGACGATCGCCGTGAAGGCCTGTGAGCTGGCCCGATCGCTGCTTGAGATTGAGCTGCCGACGCGGTGGGCGCACTCGCGGGGAGTCGCCGGTCAGGCCGCCGCGCTGCGCCGGCTTGTACCTGAGCACTCCGGTTTGCTTGAGGCCGCCGCGTGGCTGCACGACATCGGCTATGCCAGCGCACTGGCGGTGGCGGGGTTTCATCCGCTGGATGGGGCCCGGCACCTGCGTGAGACACGGTTCGGTGATCGGGCACTGTGGGCCTTGGTCGCGCACCACACCTGCGCGCAGATCGAAGCCGAAGCCCGCGGGCTGGGCGAGGTCCTGGCCGCCGAGTTCCCGCTCGGCGAGGTTGACCCGTTTCTGGTCGCGGCGCTGACGTACTGCGACATGACCACCGGCCCCGACGGGACACCGCTCAAGGTCGGTGAGCGCATCACTGAGATCCTGGGCCGGTACGGCCCGGATGACGTCGTGCACCGCGCTATCACTCAAGCCGCCCCGATCCTGCGTCGGCAGACGGCTGAGATCGCCGCAGCCCTCGAAGCGGTCTGAGCCACTGCGTCCGGCGCGACAACCCCACCGCCGCAGGGCCGGCATCGGCGGCCGGCGTGAGGAAGCCTTGCTCATCACGGGTCCATTGCCGGCCGCTGCTGTCCAAGAACTCGATCTCGACCGGCTCGGGTGAGTAGTAGGTCTTGAGCCATTCTCTCGGTGCCGGACGCCGCACGGTCTGTCCCGGCGGGACGAGGCCGATGAATTCGGCTTCATGGGTGCCCTCATCCGGCGTAGGCAGGGACACCTCGTAGATGGGCATCTCGCTGGCGTTGTGCACCTGAAACAGCAGCTCCCGGGCACCGTACGCGGTGGCGTGCGCTTCTACCCAGGCGCTGACCTTGATTGCCTGCTGGCGACGTTCGTCCTCCGCCCGCAGCTCTTCGCGCTGGTGTTCCTGACGCAACAGCCCAAACCCGGTCGCGAACGCGCCCACGGTGCCCACCGCCGACAGGACTTCCGCCATGACCGGGATCCATTCGTTCATGTCAGGATCAGCCGAGGTAGGGCAGATGCCTGCCCTCCAGGAAGTGCTGGACTCGCAACCTCATCGACCGGTCCATCCGCAGCTCGCCGACCGCCGACCGGCCGACCCACACGACTTCCCGGGTCTCGCCGCTGGGGGTCGGCTGCCCGCCGGTCGGGCGGGCGGCGAACACGACGGAGAACTCCTGGCGCACCTCACCATCGCTGGTGTAGAGGATGACGTGCTTGGGGTCGGTGTAGATGCCGACCAGTCCCGTGATGCGACAGTCAATACCGGTCTCTTCCTTCGTCTCCCGGACGGCGGTGTCGATCAGCGATTCACCCAGGTCCATCGCCCCACCCGGCAATGCCCAGTTGTCGTTATCGGTCCGGTGGATCATCAACAGATCGCCGTCGTCGTTGACCACGACAACGTTCGCCGACGGGACAAGACTGGTTGCGCTCGGCGCGTCCGGATCGTCGTAGTAGTCAATTCGCGCCACGCCCCGGTGATCCTTCCCGTCGTCCCCGCTGTGTTGCCCGGTTAGGTGAGCGGAACGGCCTCGGACCAGACCCGATCGAAGCTGTCCAGGTAGGTGCTGACCATAGTGCCGCCGGCCACCTGCCGCAGATGCATGACGGGCGCCTGCGATGCCGGAAAGCCGTACACATGCGAGTTGACAAGCAGTTCGCCGTCCGCCCGATAGATCGAGTTGTAGAGCACGGTGGAGTGCAGCCGGATCTCCACG
>Ga0213881_10000818_pt1 | contig 16711 bp, 11 predicted proteins | sample BarmaccoBMER_R08_FD_160104 | JGI IMG/M metagenome (GOLD analysis project Ga0213881, IMG submission 160104) | Barbacenia macrantha exposed rock microbial communities from rupestrian grasslands, the National Park of Serra do Cipo, Brazil - ER_R08 ... | reverse complement strand
TCCGAGCTGCGTCACGGTGTAGGTCTCGGTGGGCGCCTCGCCGGATTGGCCGTGGCCGCGCTGGTCGTAGAACACCATCCGCACCTGCTGGCCCCATTCGCTTTCCAGCCGAGCACGCTGAAAATGGAAGGCACCCATGCACATACAGAATCCGTGCGCGAAAACGACGGTCAGCGCTGCATCCTCGGGCCCGACCACGCGCACCGCCAGCGGCACCCCGTCCGAAGTCGTCACCACCGCAGCACGGTCGGCGTCGAGCAGGTCGAAGTTCTCCCCGGCCCAGGGATCGTCGGCATCTTTGCGCTTGCCGAGCGACCGGGCGGCGGTCACGCCGGCGACCGTGCCGACCGCGGTCAGTCCCGCGACACCGGCCATCCAGCCGGCCTGGCGGGCGCGGCGGCCCCGCAAGCGCTCTCCAGTGGTCGTGCGGACCAGCCGCTCAGCACTTTTCGCCGCCCGGCGCGCCAGCCTCTCGTCGAGACTGCTGCCTCTGCGCCGCGGTGTATGGTCAGCCAATTCGGCCGGCCTCACGATAGACACGCGTCACCCGGCCACGCGGGCGGGTCACGACCTCGTAGTGGATGGTGCCGAGGAGGTCCGCCCAGTCCTGAGCGGTCGGTTCCCCTTCGGTGCCGGGACCAAACAGCACGGCGGTGTCGCCCTCGCGGACGTTGGTCTCGTTCGGTCCGAGGTCGACGACGAACTGGTCCATGCAGATCCGTCCGACACCGCGCCGCAGCCGGCCGTTGATAAGGACGTCGATGCGCCCGCTCAAGGCCCGGTAGACGCCGTCGGCGTAGCCGATCGGCATCAGCGCCAGTGTGGTGTCACGCTCGGCGACCCAGGTGTGGCCGTACGACACGCCCTCACCGGCGCACACCGACTTCACCAGCGCAACAGAGCATCTGAGCGTCATTGCGGGCACCAGGCCCATCTGACCACGTTCTGGGATCGGGCTCAACCCGTACACCGCGATCCCGGGCCGGACCATGTCGTAGGCGAGGTCTTTGCGCGACATCGCGGCCGGCGAATTCGACAGATGCGCGATCTCGTAGCGCACCCCGGCAGCCCGGGCCTGCGCCAGCATGTCCGAAAAGCGCTGCGACTGAAGGTCGTTGGTGGGATGCTCGGGATCGTCAGCATGCACCAGGTGGGTCATCAGACCCCGCACGCGGACGGCCCCGTCGGCCTGTGCGCGCAGTAGCGCGTCGAGCATCACCGGGTACTCCGCGGCGCTGACCCCGTTGCGGTTCAGGCCGGTGTCGACCTTGACCGTGACAGACGCGGTGATGCCGGTGCGCCGGACCGCGTCGAGCAGCTCACCGAGTTGACGCACCGACGACACTGCGATCTGGATGTCGGACCGCAGCGCGGGCGCGAAGTCACTGCCCGGCGCGTGCAGCCACGACAGCACCGGCGCGGTTATCCCGTCGCGGCGCAGCTCGAGCGCCTCGTCGGTCGTTGCCACGCCGAGTTCGGCGGCACCTGCCGCCAGTGCGGCGCGGGCAACGCGGTTCGCCCCGTGCCCGTAGCCGTCGGCCTTCACCACGGCCATCACGGCCGCGTCGCCGGCGTGCTCGCGCAGCACCCGGACGTTGTTGACGATCGCGTCGAGGTCGACCACGGCTTCGGCCGAGGTGTTGGGCCCGGTGTCGGGCGGGGTGGCCAGCGGAATCGTGTGCATGTCAGATCACCGCTGACGATTGTCCCAGAAGCCCGCGGCGCGGTGTGCCGGCCGTGGCGCGTTCAGTGGGCGAAATGCCGCTGGTTGTTGAAAAGGCCCTGGGGTTTGAGCTCGTCGAGATGCGCCAGGACCGCCTTGACATCGTCGCGCAGCGACCGCGCCAAATCGGTGGAGAACCCCTCGCGCACCACGATGCGCAGGACCGAGACGTCGGCGGCGTCGTGGGGCATCGTGTAGGCCGGCACCTGCCAGCCATAGGACCGCAGGGCGGCGGACACGTCGAACTCGGTGTAACCGAAATCACCGGCCAGCCGACACGCCACCACCGGTATCGCCGAACCGTCCGAGATCACCTCGAAGTGCTCGCCAGTGGCCAGTTCGTCGGCCAGCCAGCGGGCGGTCTCGGCGAGGGACTGCATCACCTGGGTGTAGCCCGCGCGGCCGAGCCGCAAGAAGTTGTAGTACTGCCCGATGACCTGGCTGCCGGGCCGGGAGAAGTTCAACGTGAACGTCGGCATGTCGCCGCCGAGGTAGTTGACCCGGAAAACCAACTCCTCGGGCAGGCTTTCGCGGTTGCGCCAGACCACGAAGCCGATGCCCGGATAGGTCAGCCCGTACTTGTGGCCGCTGACGTTGATCGAGGCGACCCGCGGCAGGCGGAAGTCCCATTCCAGGTCGGGATGGATGAACGGCACCACGAATCCGCCGCTTGCCGCGTCGATGTGCATCGGTACGTCGACACCACGGTCGGCGGCAAGCTTGTCCAGCGCCGCGGCGATCTGGCGGATCGGCTCCAACTCGCCGGTGTAGGTGGTGCCCAGGATCGCGACCACGCCGATCGTATCATCGTCGACCGCGTCGACGACCTGCTCCGGGGTGATCACGTAGCGGCCCTTCGCCATCGGCAGGTATCGCGGTTCGACCTCGAAGTACCGGCAGAACTTCTCCCAGACCACCTGCACGTTGGACCCCAGCACCAGATTCGGCGTGCGGGTCCGCCCGGCTCCGTCTTTTCCGGCACCGACCCGCTGCTTCCACCGCCACTTCAACGCCAACCCGCCCAGCATCACCGCCTCGCTGGAACCGATCGTGGACACCCCGATGGCGCTAAGCGGGTCGTCATCGCGCAAATCCTCGGCGTGGAACAGGTCGGCGACCATCGACACGCACCGTGATTCGATCGCCGCGGTGGCCGGGTATTCGTCCTTGTCGATCATGTTCTTGTCGAACGTCTCGGCCATCAGCTTCTCGGCCTGCGGCTCCATCCAGGTGGTGACGAACGTGGCCAGGTTCAGCCGTGAACTGCCGTCGAGCATCAGCTCGTCGTGGATGAACAGGTAGGCCGCGTCCGGATCCATCGTCTCGTCGGGCAAGCGCAGCGACGGCACCGGAGCGGTGAACAACCGAGCCGTGTAGGCCGGTGCGATCGATGGCGTCGAGTGGGATATGCGGGGCATTGAGGTCCTTTCCGTTACAGGGTGGCGATGGCGGAGCGAATGTGGGCGAGGATGCGAGACGCCGATGTCGGCGCGGCGCGCGGACCGGGATCGGCGGCGGAGAGGTTGGCCGCGCGGGCATGCACGAAGGCCGCGGCGGCGGCTGCTTTGCCCGCGGGCAGGCCGGCGGCCAGCAGCGCGCCGATCATCCCGGACAGCACGTCGCCGGAGCCGGCGGTCGCGGCCCAGGACTGCCCGGCGGGGCTGAGGTAGACGGGTCCGCCCGGCTCGGCGATCACGGTGACATTGCCCTTGAGCAGCACCACGACACCGAACCGATCGGCAAGCTCACGGGTCGCGGCGATCCGGTCGTCACCCGGCGGCGCGCCGGAAAGCCGCGCGAACTCGCCCGCGTGCGGGGTCAGCACCGTGGGCGCGGTGCGGGAAGTGACGAGGTTGGGGTGCGAGGCGAGGATCGTCAGCGCGTCGGCGTCAACGATCACCGGCAGGTCGGTATCCAGCGCGAACCACAACGCCGACGCGCCGGCCTGGTCGGTGCCGAGCCCGGGTCCGACCGCCCAGGCCTGCACGCGCCCGGCGGTCTCGGCGCTTTGCGACGCGATCACCTCCGGCCAGTGCGAAAGCACCTGTGCAGCCGCGGTGCCCGCGTAGCGGACCATGCCGGAGGTCGCCGCTACCGCGGCGCCCGTGCACAGCACCGCCGCACCGGGGTAGGTGGCCGATCCCGCCAGAATGCCGGTGACGCCCTGGGTGTACTTGTCGTCGTGCGGCCCCGGCACCGGCCAGCGGGCCCTGACCTCGGCGGCCTGGAAGCCCAGGATGTCGGTCTCCGGCAGGTCCAGGCCGATGTCGACGAGTTCGACACGCCCGCAATCACCCAGGGCGTGAACCGGTTTCAGGCCGCCGAAGGTCACCGTCAACGCGGCGCACACGTGCGGCCCGGCGGTGGCGCCGGTCTGCACATCGACGCCGCTGGGGATGTCGACCGCGACTACCGGGATGCCGAGTTGGTCGACGGCAGCGAACAGTTCGGCAGCTTGGGGCCGCAACGGGCCGGAACCGGAGATGCCGACCACGCCGTCGATGACCAGATCAATTCCGTCCGGAACGCTGTCGACGACGCGGCCGCCGGCACTCAGGAACGCCGCCAGCGCCCTGCGATGGGTGCGTTGCGGGTCGAGCAGTACCGCGAAGACACCGGCGCCGCGGCGTTTGAGGAACGTCGCGGCCCACAGCGCATCCCCGCCGTTGTCGCCGGAGCCGACGACCGCGCACACCCGCCGCCCGGTCAACCCGCCGGTCCGGGTGTCGAGCTCGCGGGCGATCACCGTGTGCAGCCCGTAGGCGGCGCGGCGCATCAGCGCACCGTCGGGCAGGCTGGCGAGCAGCGGCGCTTCAGCCGCGCGGATCTGATCGGCGGAGTAGTAGTACCGCATCCCTGTCAGGATTCCATGCGGGCCGGTGAAGGCCGCAAGCGTGGTGAGTTTCGCGGCTACTCGACGGTGACGGACTTGGCCAGGTTGCGCGGCTTGTCGACGTCGTATCCGCGGGCGCGGGCCACCGACGCGGCGAACACCTGCAGCGGGATGGTGGACAGCAACGGCTGGAAAAGCGTTGTCGCCGCAGGCACTTCGAAGATGTGGTCGGCGTATGGCCGCACGGTGTCGTCGCCTTCCTCGGCGATGACGATGGTGACGGCGCCACGGGCCTGGATTTCGCGGATATTGGACAGCAGCTTGGCGTGCAGCGTCGACGCCCCCTTCGGGGAGGGCATCACGACGATGACCGGCATGCCGTCGTCGATCAACGCGATAGGACCGTGCTTGAGCTCGCCGGCGGCGAAGCCCTCCGCGTGCATGTAGGCCAGTTCCTTGAGCTTGAGCGCGCCTTCGAGTGCCACCGGATAGCCCACGTGACGGCCCAGAAAAAGGATCGTCGACGCCGAGGCGAACCGGCGGCCCAACTCGGCGACCGGCCTGAGGTCGGCGAGCACCCGGGCCACCAGGTCCGGCATCGCCTCAAGCTCCCGGTACTCGCGGGCGACCTCGTCGGAGTATTTGGTGCCGCGGGCCTGCGCCAGCGCCAGGCCGACAACGTAGTTCGCGGCGATCTGGGCCAAAAACGTCTTCGTCGCCGCGACGCCGATCTCCGGGCCGGCCCGGGTGTAGAGAACCGCGTCGCACTCACGGGGGATTTGCGAGCCGTTGGTATTGCAGATCGCCAACACCTTGGCCTTCTGCTTCTTGGCGTGCCGCACCGCTTCCAGGGTGTCGGCGGTCTCACCGGACTGCGAAATCGCCACCACCAGGGTGCTGCGATCCAACACCGGGTCGCGGTAGCGGAACTCGCTGGCCAGCTCCACCTCCACGGGTAACCGCGTCCAGTGCTCGATGGCGTACTTGGCCAGCAACCCGGAGTGATACGCGGTGCCGCACGCCACGACGAAAACCTTGTCGATCTCGCGCAGCTCACCGTCGGAAAGTCGCTGCTCATCGAGCACGATGCGGCCATCGACGAAGTGGCCGAGAAGCGTGTCGGACACCGCCGCGGGCTGCTCGGCGATCTCCTTGAGCATGAAGTACTCGTAGCCGCCCTTCTCGGCGGCCGAGAGGTCCCAGTCGATGTGAAACCGGCGGTATTCGACGACGGGCTCGCCGGTGAAGTCGGTGATGCGGTAGCCGTCGGCGGTGATCACCACCGCCTGGTCCTGGCCCAGCTCGACGGCCTCACGGGTGTATTCGATGAACGCGGCCACATCCGAACTCACGAACACCTCGCCGTCGCCGACACCGAGCACCAGCGGGGTCGAGCGGCGCGCCGCGACGATGGTGCCCGGCTCGTCGGCGTTGGCGAACACCAACGTGAAATGGCCTTCCAACCGGCGCAGCACGGCCAGCACCGAGGCGGCGAAGTCACCCGCCGTGTCGCCGTGCCGATACTGCCGGGCGACCAGATGGACGGCGACCTCGGTGTCGGTGTCGCTGGCGAACTCAACACCGGCTGCCTCCAGCTCGCGGCGCAGGGTGGCGAAGTTCTCGATGATCCCGTTGTGGACGACGGCGATCTTGCCGGCCGAGTCGCGATGCGGATGGGCGTTGCGGTCGGTTGGCCGGCCGTGGGTGGCCCAGCGGGTGTGGCCGAGGCCGGTGTGGCCGTGCAGCGTCTCGGGACCGCTGCACCGCAGCGCTTCGCCCAGGTTGGCCAGCCGCCCGGCACGGCGCTGGACGGTCAGGCCACCGTTGCCATCGAGCAGCGCAATGCCCGCCGAGTCGTAGCCGCGGTACTCCATCCGGCGCAGCGCGTCGACCACGACATCGCAGGCAGACCGGTGCCCGACGTAGCCGACGATTCCACACATAGCTGACCAGGGTAGTGCAGCCGCGCGCCGGCGGCGGTCAGCTACGGTCGACTCATGGCTCGAACACGCAAGCTGTTCAGCGCTCTGACCCGTCGTGGTCCACACCCCGTTCTGCGTGGGGACCTGGCATTCGCCGGCCTACCGGGGGTGGTGTACACCCCCGCGTCGGGCCTCAACCTGGCAGGCGTCGCCTTCGGTCACGACTGGCTCACCGGCGTCGACCGCTATCTCGGCACGCTCGAACACCTGGCGTCGTGGGGAATCGTCGCGGCGGCGCCCGACACCGAACGGGGGATGGCGCCCTCGGCTCCGCGGCTGGCGTTCGACCTGGGCAGCACGCTGGACATCATCGCCGGCGTGCGGTTGGGGCCGGGCAAGATCAGCGTGCACCCGGGCAAACTCGGCGTGGTGGGCCACGGCTTCGGCGGATCGGCCGCAGCAATCACGGCCACCGAGCGCTCCGCGGGGGCGGTTGCGGCGGTGTTCCCCACCTTCACCAGGCCGGCAGCCGAGGAGATCGCCGCGCGGCTGGCGGTTCCGGGCTTGGTGCTCAGCGCACCCGGCGATCCGGCAAATCTGCGGTCGAACGCGCTGGAGCTGTCGCGCGCGTGGGACGGCGCGATGCTGCGCGTGGTCGGCAAGGCCAAGCCGAGCGGCTTCGCCGAGGGACGTCGCCTGACCCGGCTCCTGGGGCTACCCGGGCCGAACCGCAAGACGCAGAAGACGGTGCGGGCGCTGCTGACCGGTTTCCTGCTCTACCGGCTCACCGGCGAGAAAAGCTACCGCGAGTTCGCCGATCCGGAGGCCGCGCTGCCCGGAACCGAGAAGCTCGACGAGCCGTTGGAGCAGGCGAAGCCGGAGGACAAGATCGTCGCGCTGCTCAAGTGAGCGTCAGAGTGTGACGCGTCTGAACCAAATGTGCTGACGAACCGCCGCGGTATTGCGCTACCGGTGTTCGCTGACGCAGTTCGCCACACGAAGGGCGACCTGCTTGGCGGTGTCCTCGTCGGGTGCTTCGACCATCACCCGCACGAGTTGCTCGGTACCCGAGGGACGCAAAAGAATCCGGCCGGTGTCGCCGAGCTCCGCCGCGGCGTCGGCGACGGCGGCCCGCACCGAGGGGGCGGACGCGACGGTCGCCTTGTCTTCGACTTCGACGTTGATCAGCACCTGAGGCACCGTGTTCATGGCTGATGCCAGCTGGGCCAGCGGCGTGCGGGTTTGCGCGATCCGCGACATCAGCCGCAGGCCGGTGACGATCCCGTCGCCGGAGGTGCCCAGCGAGGGCATCACGATGTGCCCGGATTGCTCGCCGCCCAGCGCGTAGTTGCCGCCGCGCAGCTCCTCGAGCACGTAGCGATCGCCGACCGCGGTGGTGCGGACGTCGATGCCCGCGGAGCGCATCGCCAGATGCAGGCCCAGGTTGCTCATCACCGTGGCCACCAGCGTGTTGGCCGGCAGCTCGTCGGCCTCCTTCATCGCCAGCGCAAGGATCACCATGATCGCGTCACCGTCGACGACCCGGCCGGTGGCGTCGACCGCCAGGCAGCGATCGGCATCACCGTCGTGGGCCAGGCCCAAGTCGGCGGAGTGGGCGACCACCGCGGCCCGCAGCGCCGCGATGTGCGTGGAGCCGCACCCGTCGTTGATGTTCAGCCCGTTCGGCGCGGCGTTGATCGCGATGACCCGCGCACCGGCGGCCCGATACGCCTGCGGTGCCGCGGTGGACGCGGCGCCGTTGGCGCAGTCGACGACCACCGTCAGGCCGTCGAGCCGGGTGGTCAGTGCCTTACCGACGTGGCGCAGGTAGCGCTCCATCGCGTCCTGGGCGTCGACAACCCGGCCGATCGCCGCACCGACAGGCCGACGTCCGGGGCCCGCGGAGACGAGCTCCTCGACACGCTGCTCGGTCGCATCGTCGAGCTTGTGGCCGCCGGGGCCGAACACCTTGATCCCATTGTCGGGCATCGGGTTGTGCGAGGCGGAGATCATCACCCCGAAATCGGCATCGTAGGCGCTGGTCAGATAGGCAACGGCCGGCGTCGGCAGCACGCCGACCCGCAGCGCGTCCACACCTTCACTGGTCACTCCGGCGATCACCGCCGCCTCGAGCATCTCACCGCTGGCGCGCGGATCGCGACCGACAACCGCGACGCGGCGGCGTGACCGGCCGGCGGCGCCGAGGCGGCGCGCCGCTGCCGCGCCGACGGCAACTGCCAACTCTGCGGTCAGGTCGCGGTTGGCGACCCCGCGAACGCCATCGGTGCCGAACAGTCGACCCATGGGCACAAACTTCTCACACCCAGCGCCGGAAGGCACAACCGACGAGATAATCGGCCGTAACGCACCCGAACCGAGACCGCAACGAGACCGGCGTGGTGTAGGGCGGTCAGCGCTTCGAGTACTGCGGCGCCTTGCGCGCCTTCTTCAGGCCGTACTTCTTGCGCTCGGTGGCCCGCGGATCGCGAGTCAGGAAGCCGGCCTTCTTCAGCGCCGGGCGGTCTTCCGGCTGCACCAGGATCAGGGCCCGGGCGATCGCCAGCCGCAGTGCTCCCGCCTGCCCGGACGGGCCGCCACCATCGAGGTGGGCATGGATGTCGAAGCTTTCCAGCCGGTCCACCGTGACGAGCGGGGCCTTGATCAGCTGCTGGTGCACCTTGTTCGGGAAGTAGTCCTCCAGCGTGCGGCCGTCGAGGTCGAACTTGCCGGTGCCCGGGACAAGGCGCACCCGCACGACGGCTTCCTTACGGCGACCGACGGTCTGTATCGGGCGGTCCACGACGACGGGCCCACGGGCTTCGGTCACGTGCGCGGTATCGGTCATTGGCTCACCTGCTTGATCTGGTACGGAACCGGCTGCTGGGCCCGGTGCGGATGGTCCGGCCCGGCGTAAACGCGCAGCTTGCGCTTGATCTGTCGGCCCAGCCGGTTCTTCGGCAGCATGCCCACGATCGCCTTCTCAACGACACGGTCGGGGTGCTTTTGCATCAGATCGCCGATCGAACGGGCCCGCAGGCCACCGGGGAAACCCGAGTGACGGTAGGCGAACTTGCTTCGCAGCTTGTCGCCGCTGATCGCGACCTTGTCGGCGTTGACCACGATGACGAAGTCGCCACCGTCGACGTTTGGCGTGAACGTCGGCTTGTGCTTGCCGCGCAGCAGCGTTGCCGCGGCGACGGCGAGACGGCCGAGCACGACGTCCGTGGCGTCGATGACATACCACGACCTGGTGGTGTCACCCGCCTTCGGCGTGTACGTGGGCACAGGACCTACCTTCTCTTCTCTCGGGCTGGATCCCGGTGCGACCCGGGTGCCGGTCAGGCGTCGACGGTGAGGGTGGTTCCCGGCGACCGACGTTGACCCGAGCCCTGGCGTACCGCACGCCGACCGAACAGCTTACCGGCGCGCGTATGCGCAGGTCAAAACGGCTCCTCTGCGGCGCGCGATGCAGTCAAGCGGTCGGTGAACTCGGCTTTGCAGGCGCCATTTCCCGATCGACGATCGTGATCAAGAGCTTGGCGTCGTCACCCAGAATCGGGAGCGACAGCGCCGTCGGCGGCAGCCCCAACTCAAACTGCCACCGACCGTCGGCGGTGCGCGCGATCTGGCACGGGGCCGCGGCGATCGGATCCTTCTGGTCGATCGCCCCGTCCACCTGGCTGTTCCATGCCGCCCAGGCTTGCAGGGCGTCGCGGGTCTGGTTGGGCCCGACGTCGAAGATCGCCGTGTCGGCCCAGTCGGGCACCTGTTCGAGGTGCTCGCTGAAGTCGAAGCTGTTGTCGTATTGTGCCAGCTTCCATACCCGCAGGGTGAGGCTGTATCGGGCGCGGCCGTGGTGATCGGCGGGGTCCTGCTGGTCTTGAGTCTGCGTCGGCACCGACGCGGTGGCCTGGCCGAAAAGGAACGTGGTCAGCAGGGGGACCGGGTGATCCGGGCTGTCTTTGCGCTGCTGCAGCTCGGCGTTGAGCTGGATCGGGGTGTACTGCTCGGCCCGTTGCTCACTGAGCACAACCGGCAGTCCGCGCACCGAAAGCCGCATGTCGGCCTGCCAAAACACCGGCGGTTTGGCTGCCTGGACATCGGCATAGGACGGAAGGGCCGCCAGGTCGACACGCACCTGCCATCGGCCGAACAGAAATCGGCGCAGGTTTTGGTAGCCCTCTTCGGAGTTGACTTCGCCATAACTGCCCGAGTGCGATTTGAAGACGAACGCCCGGTGGGCATTGCGGACATAGGCGTGCTCGATGCGCACCAGCCCATCGCTCTTCGGGCCCACCACGACCTTGGAAACCCCATAGTCTTTGGAGTCGGTGCCGATCAGGCAGAAGACGTTGTTCGTGTCGAAGACATCCGGCGGCATCTTCTGCGGATCCCAGCCCTTGGGCGCCAGGTCGCCGAACTTTTGGCCCGGCGTCAGATATCCGTACATCTTCTCCGGGGCGAAGATGTCGGAGCCGGCCGGCCCGATGACATCCTCGAACCAGTTCAGCAGGCCCGTCTGAAAGACGATGCCGCCATGCGGCGTCCCATAGGTAAACAGCTTGGCGACGAGGTTTTTGGCCGGGTCCTTTTTCTCGACCGCCACCTTCTGCATCATGCAACGCGCGATCAGCCCGCCCATCGAATGCGCCACCAACACGACGCGTTTGTCGTCGGAGTCGACCTTGCACTGGATCAACTTGATCAAGTCATACAGCCCGACCGCCGCCGATTCGATGTTGAATCCGTCGGCGGTGAAGTGCCTTCCGATGTCTGTGAAAATCCGCTCGAGGAACGGGCGACGGGGCGGCCCGGCAAATGTCGTAGCGGCCTGATCATAGAAGCGGTACACCCAGATGGAATCGGCGGCGACCGTGCCATCCGCACTGCTCTGCAGGTAGGCGTGTTGATCGCCGTGTACGAGCAACTGATACCGGTGGTCGATCATCAGCCGCAGCATCGGGCCCTCGAATTGATAGAAGGCCGGCTCACCGGTGCCACCCACCCGCACGTGGGTGGCACCGCGGTTGAAGCCATAAAACGGATCGTCGACCTGTGCGTCGATCCCGGTGGTGGGGCCCGCGTACCCGCGGATATAAACAATCGGCAAACGGTTCACGATGCCTCACTCATATATCGGCCTGCCGGTGGCGCGTTGACGAACCGGGTGACGTTGGGCCGTCCGACCTCAATGGTCTCCTTCGGCAGGCGCCGAATACGCGTAATTCACTACTCGAATCGCGGTATGTCCGGCGCTGCGGCAACAGGTAGTCCCTGGCGGCTCCCGAAAATATTGCGTAGGTCACTACTCAATACCTCGTGCACCCGGCCGCGAAGGCTCAATCAGGTCGAACGCTTGCCTGCCTCGAGCCGAGGGGTTGTGAAGATGGTCGAGATACGCGACGGCGCCAACGCCACCACAGCTGAGGCCACGCGCCCTGCCCGCGTTCACCAACGGCCCGCCTGCCGGGGGTGTGGCGCCGAATTCGCGGGACAAAGCGCGCGGTTCTGCTACAAGTGCGGCGCATCGATCACCATGACCGGCGAGCGCGCCGAGTACAAGCAGGTGACGGTCCTGTTCGCCGATGTCGTCGGGTCGATGGATCTCGCGTCGGTGTTGGACGCTGAACGGTTACGAGAGATCATGACCGAAGTTTTCAACCGCTCGGCGGTCGTCGTGCAGCGCTACGGGGGCACCGTCGACAAGTTCACCGGTGACGGGATCATGGCACTGTTCGGCGCACCGATCGCGCTGGAGGATCATGCGCTGCGCGGTTGTCTGGCCGCGCTGGGCATCCAGGAGGAGGTGCGCCGTCTGGCCGCCGACGTGCAGCGCCGCGACCACGTCACGCTGCGGATTCGGGTCGGGTTGAACTCCGGACGCGTGATCGCCGGCGACATCGGGGCCCGGGCCATCAGCTACACCGCCATCGGTGAGCAGGTCGGGATGGCCCAACGGATGGAGTCCGTCGCACTGCCCGGCGGCGTGACGCTCAGCGAATCCACCGCCCGACTGGTCGGGCACGCCGCAGTGCTCGGCGAGGCGGAATCGGTCGACATCAAGGGCGCCGACGCTCCGGTTCCGATACGCCGCCTGTTGGGCATGAAGCCCGACCGCGCGGCGGCAAGCAGCCGCCACGAGTGGAGCCTGGTCGGCCGTCGGCGCGAACTCAATGTGCTCGCTGAAATGCTCCACCAGTCCATCGGCGGTGCCGGTCATCTGGTCGGAGTGGTCGGGCCTGCGGGGATCGGCAAGAGTCGTATTGTGCGGGAGTCCGCCACGCTGGCCAAACGTCTTGGCGTCAAGGTATTTTCGACATGCTGCGAATCGCACGCCAGTGGGGTGCCGTTCCATGTCGTGGCCCAGATGCTGCGGGCGGTGTTCGGGCTGGCGGACTTGGACGCGGAAGCCGCGCGGGCGCGGGTCCGGGCGCGAATTCCCGGCGCGGACCCCGAGGACCTGCTGTTGTTGGATGACCTCATCGGCATCGGTGACCCGCATGCCGAACTGGCCGACATCGATCCCGACGCGCGTCGACGGCGACTAGCGCGCTTGGTCAACGCCGCTTCGCTCGCGCGAGAGACGCCGGCCATGTTCGTGGTCGAGGACGCGCACTGGATCGACGAAGCCAGCGAAACGATGTTCACCGAGTTCCTCTCGGTGATCGCCAGAACCCGTTCGCTCATGCTGATCACCTACCGGCCCGAATACCGGGGAGCCCTGAGCAGGATCGCGGATTCGGTGACACTGGCCCTGGGCCCACTGAGTCCTTCGCAGGGCATGGTGCTGACCGCCGAGATGCTGGGTCGGCACCCGTCGGTCACCCGCCTGGTGGCGCAGGTGGCCGACAAGGCCGCAGGCAATCCGTTCTTCACCGAGGAGATCGTCCGCGACCTTGCCGAGCGCGGCGTTCTCGCGGGTGCCCCGGGCGCCTATGTCTGCCAGGGCGACGTCAGCGCGGTCAGCGTGCCGGCCACCGTTTCGGCCACCATCGCGGCCCGCATCGATCGGCTCGGTGGTGCCGCCAAGGAGACGCTGAACGCCGCGGCGGTAATCGGTTCACCGTTCGACGCGCGGACACTCACCACTCTGCTAGACGGTCCCCAAGATGGCCTCGAACTGGTCGAGTTGGTCGAGGCAGAGCTCATCGATCAGGTCACGCCCTCACCGCGGCCGCAATACGCATTCCGGCACCCGTTGATCCGGACAGTGGCGTACGAATCGCAACTGAAATCCGAGCGCGCCGACCTGCACCGGCGCCTCGCCGCCGCCATCGAACATCAAGACCGCGGAGCGCTCGATGAGAACGCCGCGCTCATCGGGACTCACCTGGAGGCGGCGGGTGATCTGCAACGGGCGTTCGCCTGGCACATGAAGGCGGGGATGCGGTCGACGTACCGCGACATCGGGGCGGCACGGGTCAGCTGGCAGCGCGCCCGACAGGTGGCCGATCGGTTGCCCGCCGATGCCCCGGAACGGGTCTCGATGCGCATCGCGCCCCGCACCCTGCTGTGCGGAACGTCTTGGCAGGTCGGCGGCAGCGTGGCGGACACCGGCTTCGACGAACTGCGTGAGCTGGCTACGGTCGCCCAAGACGGGCGGTCCTTGGCCGTCGGCATGGCCGGGCTCCTGACGTCGCTGAACTTTCATGCGCGATACCGCGAATCGTCACAGCTGGCCTCGGAGTGCGCGAGCCTGATCGAGTCGCTCGGTGACCCAGCGATCGCGGTCCGACTGCTCTACGGTCCGATGTATGCCAAGCTGCAGGCCGGTGCAGTGCTCGAAGCGCTGCGGTTGGCGCAGCGAGTCATCGACCTGGCCGACGCTGATCCGCGCAACGGCGGCCCCATCGTCGGCTCACCGCTGGCGCTGGCAATCGCCGGCCGGGCCGCGGCCAAATGCTTTCTGGGCATCACGGGATGGAAGAAAGACTTCGACGACGCCATTGCAAGGGCGCGTGCATTGGACGCGACCACCTGCGTTATCGCGATCTGGTTCAAGTACGGCACGATCACGCACGGCGCGGTGGCGCCCGACGCGGCCGCGCTGCGAGACACGGCCGAGGCGTTGCGGATGGCGGAGCGATCAGCCGACGACTTCACGTTGGCGCTTGCCCGGCTCACACGGGGGCTGGTTCTGATCCATCGGCAGGGTCCGGAACACGGGCTCGGGTTCGAGCTCCTCGCCGGGGCCAGACAGACGGCCGTACAGGAGCGGTTCACGTGGACCGCGCTGCCCATCATCGACTCCGAGCTGGCCAAGGAGAAGGCTCGCGTCGGCGATCTGGATGCGGCGATCAAGATGGCACGCGCGGTCATCGAGAGCCAGTTCGACACCGGGGAGATGATCTGGCGCGGTCCCAGCGCGACCGTGCTAGTGGAATCGCTGCTGCGCCGCGGCCACGATGGCGATCGCAGGGAAGCGCAGGCAGTCATCGACAGACTGGCCACCGTGCCGACCGACCCTGGTTTCGTGCTGCACGACATCCCGTTGCTGCGCCTGCGGGCGATGCTGGCGCAGGACTGCGGCGACGCGGAGGGCTTCCGAGACTACTTCCGGCGCTACCGCGCGAAGCTGGCGTCCAGTGGCTTCGAACATTAGCCGGCGATATCAGCGACTTTTGGAATTCATGTGGCGCAGCAGCCGCGATTGGTTTGCACTTGCATCACAGTGCTTTTTTTGCGACCTCAACGAGATCCGAAGGACCCGGCTGGAGATGACCTACGTCAAGTACAACCCGAACCTGGAGAGGCCCAGACCCGACGAGGACAAATTCGTCGACAAGATTGTCGAGGCGCTGCACCGCAACAACGAGTGGGCCTTCAAGAAATACAAGCACGGGATCCGCGACGCGCACGCCAAGAGCCACGCCTGCCTGCGCGGCGAATTGGAGATCTATCGCGATCTTCCGGCTGAGCTGCGCCAAGGCCTGTTCGCGACGCCCAAGAAGTACCCCGTCATCGCGAGGCTCTCCAGCACCCACCCCGCGATCCGCAGTGACCAGATCCGCGGTGTCCGGGCCATTGCGATCAAGGTGATCGGTGTGCAGGGAAGGCGAGCAGTGGAGAACGACGACGCCAATACGCAAGACTTCGTGCTGGTCAACCACCCGGACTTCCCCTACGCCGACGCCCGCGACTACTACAAGAAGGGCATGCCGGCGGCGTGGGTGCTCGCGCGGCTGCCCGACGGGCTGCTCTGGGTGGTCACCGAAGTCATGGCCGCAGCGCGATGGCTCCTGTCGATATTCGATGTGCCATTCCCGCCCGCGCTGGCGTTGTTCACCGGACCCAACAACAACATTTTGGGCGAGACTTACCATTCCGCGGCGCCGTTGCGTTACGGAGAATATGTCGCCAAAATCAACCTCGTACCGTTTTCCAAGTCGGTACGACAATTGCGGGGCCGACGAATACCCCGAAACGCCGGACCCGAGGCACTTAGACTGATCGTCGCCGACTTCTTCGGCAAAAACAGCGCAGAGTACGAAGTGCAGGTTCAACTGTGCACCGACACGGCGGCGATGCCGATCGAAGACGCCACCGTCCACTGGCCGGAATCGGAGTCACCGCCGCGCGGCGTAGCGAGAATCACCTTTGGGGTGCAGAAGGCGGACAGCTTCAATCGGCGCGTTTACGCCGACGATGTGCTGTCATTCAACTCGTGGCGCGCGTTGGCTGCCCACCGCCCACTCGGATCGATCAACCGTCTCAAGCGAAAGGTTTACGACGCGTCCAGCGACTTCCGGCATAAAGTGAACAACGCGCCGCAAATCGAGCCGCGGCGTATCTGGGAACTACCGCGGGAATGAGTTTGTGTCGGCCGGCGGTAAAGGCGCATCACGCGCCGATCGGACAGACTCTTTGCCCAGCGTCCGGGGGCGGGGCCAATTAAGCTGTGAGTTCATGGCCAGTCGTTGGCAGCTCATGGACCGCCCCGCGGAATACGGCGCGATCCGACCGGCCTTGACCAGTAGCGAGAGCTGCGGTGTATTCCTGATCGGCCCAGCCGGAGTCGGCAAAACCACCCTCGCCCGTACGGTGACCAAGTCATTGCATTCGAAAGTACACTGGGTGGCCTGCACAGAGTCGTCGCGCAGCATCCCGCTGGGCGTGTTCGCTCATCTGGTCAACCCATCGACGTCGCGCGACCCGATCGCGCTGATGGCTTCGGCGCGGGATTCGCTTATCGGGCAGGAGAACACCGTCATCGCCGTCGACGACGCGTACCTG
>Ga0213881_10000817_pt1 | contig 16755 bp, 16 predicted proteins | sample BarmaccoBMER_R08_FD_160104 | JGI IMG/M metagenome (GOLD analysis project Ga0213881, IMG submission 160104) | Barbacenia macrantha exposed rock microbial communities from rupestrian grasslands, the National Park of Serra do Cipo, Brazil - ER_R08 ... | reverse complement strand
AAGCGCCGCCATCACCGCCTGCTGGCGAACCACCCGGTCGAGGTCACCGCGCGGCAAGTCGTGGCGCTGGCGCACGAAGCTCAACGCCTGTGGCCCGTTCAGCTTCTGCCAGCCGGCCGGGAAGTCCGCCCCGGAAAGAGGTTCGGAGACTGTATCTTTCAGGCATACGTTGACGCCGCCGACCGCATCGGTGATCAACGCGAAGCCCAGCAGCCCGATTTCGGCGTAATGGTCGACGGTGACACCGGTCAGGTCGGCGACGGTCTTGATCAGCGCCTCCCGGCCGGCCTGCGTGGACCGGGATTCGGCTGCGGCGTCACTGACATTGGATTCGACGAGCTTGACCCGCTCCGCCTCCTTGGTCTGGCCGTAAACCCCGTTGATTTTGGTTTTGCCCAGCCCCGGCGCTTGGACATAAGAGTCGCGCGGGATCGAGATTGCGGTGGCTGACTTCCCGTTGTTGGGAATGCGCACCAGGATGATCGTGTCAGTGTTGGTGGACACGTCGTCGCCGGCGTGCAGCATCGACAATTGTTCCTGCGGCAGCGGGTTTCCGTGTGCGTCGGTGCGGCTGTCCAGGCCGACCAGCAAAATGTCGATCGCGCCGTCGTCGCCGCCCTTGCCCAGCAGCGGGGTACTGAACTCGAAGATGCCGGCTTCGAACGAACGCAGCTTGCCCCATGCCACCCCGGTGACCGCCATCATGGCGATCGCGACCACGGTGACCGCGGCGCGCACCGCGCGCCGCACGTTCGCGCCCCCAACGGCAGCAGGCAACAAAGATCCCCTGTCCCTTCGCTGACGTGGATCAGGCTACTGGCGCGAGCGCCGGTCTCCTGGTAGCCCGCGCCGGGCGTGCCAGACTCATCGCCATGTCCTCCCAGCGGATCGTGATCACCGGCGCCGGCGGCCAGGTCGGCCGGTTTCTGGCCGCGGAGGCCACCCGGCAGGGCCGCGATGTGCTGCCCCTGACCTCGAAGCAGTGCGACATCACCGACCCCGGCGCGGCCGCGCGGCTCATCGGGCCCGGCGACGTGGTGGTCAATTGCGCCGCCTACACCGCCGTGGACGCCGCCGAGTCCGACGAAGCGCGCGCCTACGCCGTCAACGCCGTCGGCGCCGGCAACCTCGCGCGGGCCTGCGCCGGGGCGAACGCCCGGATGATCCACATCTCCACCGACTACGTCTTCAGCGGCCGCTTCGACGGCCCGCCGCGGCCGTACGACCTGCACGACCGGGCCGAGCCGCTGAGCGTCTACGGGCGCACCAAGTTGGCCGGCGAGCGCGCGGTGCACGATGAGATGCCCGACGCCCACATAGTGCGCACCTCCTGGGTCTACACCGGCCGCGGCGACGACTTCGTTGGCGCCATCCGTCGCCGCGCCGAAGACGACGGCCTCCTCGAGGTGGTGGCCGACCAGGTCGGATCGCCCAGCTATGTCGCCGACCTGGCGCGAGCCCTGCTGCAGCTGGCCGACGGCGACATCACCGCACCGCTGCTGCACGCGGCGAACGGGGGCGCGGCCAGCCGTTTCGAACAGGCCCGAGCGGTGTTCGAGGAGATCGGCGCCGACCCGCAGCGGATCCGGCCGGTCGCCACCGCCGATCGCCCCCGACCCGCACGGCGGCCGCCCTACTCGGCGCTGTCGGGACAGCTGTCGGCCGAGGCGGGCCTGACCCCGCTGCGCCACTGGCGCGATGCGCTGGCCGCCGCGCTGCGCTGATGCAGACCCGGTGGCTGCTCCTGCACGGCACGCCGCTCAGCCCCGAGGTCTTCGACGGGGTGCGTCCGCACCTCCCGACGCCCACCGCCGTCCCCGACCTCGACACCCTGATCCCCGCGGCCGGATCGGCGCACAGCCTGCAGCGGCAGATCGCCACCAAGGTCCTTGCCGCCCTCCCCGACGAAGGAGACCTCGTGGTCGTCGGCCACTCCTTCGGCGGCCAGGTCGCCATCGAGCTGGCCCTCCAGGCCCCGCGACGCGTCACCCGATTGATCATCGTCTGCAGCCGCCACACCCCCTTCCCGGCCTTCGCGCGGGGCGCGCGCGCCGTCCGCGCTGGCGCGCCGTTCGACATCGACGCCGACCTCGCCCGCTGGTTCACTCCCCAACAGCTGGCGGCCGACCCGCCGGTGATCGCCTACCTCCGGCGACGGCTCGCCACCGCGCCGCGGGGTCCGTGGGCCGCATCGCTGGATGCGATCGCCCACTACGACCGCTCCACCGAAGTCGGGCACATCGCCGCGCCGACGCGGCTGTTCGCGGCCGGCCACGACGAGGTCGCGACCCCGCAGGTGATGACGCAACTGGCCGAAACGATCCCCGACGCGCGGCTCCAGATTGTCCCGGGCTGGGCGCACATGTCGCCGTTCGCCGACCCGGCCGCCTTCGGGACCCTGCTCGGCGACGCTGCCCGGTAGCTACCCTCTACGCCGTGAGCGACGAACTGGTTGTCGTGACGGTGACGTATTCACCCGGTCCGCACCTCGCCCGGTTCCTGGCCACCCTCTGCCACGCCACCGACCGCCCGGTCAGCGTCATCATGGCCGACAACGGGTCGACCGACGGCGCCCCGGAGGCGGCCCAAAACGACTTTCCGAGCACCCGGTTGCTGCGTACCGGCGCCAACCTCGGCTACGGCTCGGCGGTCAACCGGGCCGTCGCCGAACTGTGCGCGCAAACCGACTGCTCGGACTTTTTTGTGGTCGCGAATCCGGACGTCCAGTGGGGCCCGGGCAGCATCGACCTGCTGTTGGAGGCCGCGGGCCGGTGGCCCCGGGCCGGCGCGCTCGGCCCGCTGATCCGCGACCCCGACGGCTCGGTGTACCCGTCGGCCCGCCACGTGCCGAGCGTGATCCGCGGCGGCATGCACGCCGTGGTCGGGCCGTTCTGGAGGAAAAATCCGTGGACCGCGGCGTACCGCCAGGACCGGCTCGAGCCCACCGAGCGGCCGGTCGGTTGGTTGTCGGGCTCCTGCCTGCTGCTGCGCCGGGCCGCCTTCGACGACGTGGGTGGTTTCGACGAGCGCTACTTCATGTACATGGAAGACGTCGACCTTGGCGACCGGCTCGGTAAGGCCGGCTGGCAGAACGTCTACGTGCCCTCGGCCGAGGTCCTGCACGACAAGGGCCATGCCACCGGCCGCGATCCTGCCCGAAACCTCGCCGCCCATCACGCCAGCACCTACATTTACCTTGCCGACCGGTACGGCCGGTGGTGGCAGGCGCCGCTGCTCTGGGCGATGCGAAGCGCCCTCGCCGCCCGCGCCCGGCTGGTGGTTCGAACCGAGCGACGCAAGCTGGCGAAAGGACGGCGCTGACGTGACAGATCCCTCGAAGGTCGACGCCGTCGTCCTGGTCGGCGGGGCAGGCACCCGGCTTCGGCCGCTGACCCTGTCGGCGCCCAAGCCGATGTTGCCCACCGCCGGGCTGCCGTTTTTGACGCACCTGCTGTCGCGCATCGCGGCGGCCGGCATCGAGCACGTCATCATGGGCACCTCCTACAAGGCGGGGGTGTTCGAGTCGGAATTTGGTGACGGGTCCAAGCTCGGCCTGCAGATTGAATACGTCACCGAAGCCGAGCCGATGGGCACCGGTGGCGCGATCGCGAACGTCGCGGACAAGCTGCGCCACGACACCGCGATGGTGTTCAACGGCGATGTGTTGTCGGGCGCCGATCTGGGTGCCCTGCGCCAGACCCACGACGGCAAGTCCGCCGACCTGACGCTGCACCTCGTGCGGGTCGGCGATCCCCGGGCCTACGGCTGCGTGCCGACCGACGACGACGGCGTGGTGACGGCCTTCCTGGAGAAGACCCAGGATCCGCCGACCGACCAGATCAACGCCGGCTGCTACGTGTTCCGGCGCGCGCTGATCGACCGGATTCCGCGGGGCCGGCCGGTGTCGGTGGAGCGCGAGGTGTTTCCGGCTCTGCTGTCCGAGGGCGTGCGGGTCTGCGGCTACGTTGATGCGACGTACTGGCGCGACATGGGCACCCCCGAGGACTTTGTGCGCGGCTCGGCGGATCTGGTACGCGGCATCGCGCCGTCGCCGGCACTCGGCGACCAACGGGGGGAGAAACTGGTGCACGACGGCGCCGCGGTGGCGCCGGGCGCGCTGTTGATCGGCGGGACGGTGGTCGGCCGCGGCGCCGAGATCGGGCCCGGCGCCCGGCTGGACGGCGCGCTCGTTTTCGACGGCGTGAAGGTCGAGGCCGGATCGGTGATCGAGCGGTCGATCATCGGGTTCGGCGCCCGGATCGGCCCGCGCGCGCTGATTCGCGACGGCGTCATCGGCGACGGGGCCAACATCGGCGCCCGCTGCGAGTTGCTGCGCGGCGCGCGGGTGTGGCCCGGGGTGACGATCCCCGACGGCGGAATCCGCTACTCGACCGACGTCTGAGCCGCGATACGTCCCTGGGCGAACGAAACCAGCTGCGCCAGCGCCTGATCCGAGTTCTTCGGCAACGCGTCCAGCGGCCACCACCGCAGGTCCAGCGACTCGTCACTGACCTCGATCGCGGCGTCTGGTGGTGCGTACGCGACGAACTGCAGATCGAGGTGGCGGGTGGGTACCCCCAGCGAGCAGGTGATCGGGTGGACGTGCAGCGCGAGGAGTTCGGGGTCGATGTGCAGGTCGCCGATACCCGATTCCTCGATGGCCTCCCGCTGCGCCGCGGCCACGATGTGACCGTCGCCGTTCTCGCAGTGCCCGCCCAGTTGAACCCACCGGCCCAGCCGCGGATGCAGCGTCAGCAGCGCCCGCGTCATACTGCTGTCGATCACCAGCGCGGAGGCCGTGATGTGGCCGGGCAGGCACTCCCGCCGGCATGCGTCGTCCCGGCCGAGCACGAACCCCAGGATCGCCTCGCGCAGCGCCACCTGCGCGAAATCCGATGTCTGCCAACCCGTCAGCACCGAGATGACCGAATCCCGGACGCTCATTTGACGACCAGCAGACCGTCGCAGGGCGCGGGTTCCCGCGGCCGCACGGGCTCGTCGGGATAGCCGATCGCCACGGCACCCAACGGTTCCCAGTCCGCGGGCAGCTCCAGTTCGGTGCGGACCTGCTCGGCGGCGAAGATGGTCGAACCGACCCAGCAGCTGCCCAGGCCGCGCACCGCGAGGCCGACCAGCAGCCCCTGCACGGCGGCGCCCACCGCAACCGTGAACATCGTGTGCTCGGCGGCGCTGCGGACCGCGTCCGGGTAGCTGTGCGCGCCGTCGGGAACCAGCAGCGGGATCACCAGCTCCGGTGCGTCGTAGAGGAGTTGGCCGCGCGCGACGCGCACGTCGACCGCTGCGGCAGATTTGCCGTCCCCCGACAGGTCCGCGCGCCAGCGGTCTTTCATCCGGTCCAGCAGCGCGATACGCCGCTCGGCGCAGCGCAGCCACAGAAACCGCACCGGACGGGTGTGATGCGGGGCCGGCGCGGTCAGCGCGTCGGCGACGGCTTGCTTGACCAGTTCCGGCGGTACCGGCGTCGGGGCGAAGCGCCGCACGGACCGCCGCATCAGCAGCGCCTGCCGCCGGCCCAGCGCGACCGCCTCCTCGGTGCCGAGCCAGAACAGGTCTTCCGGGCCGGGCCGCACCAACCCGCGCGCGGTTGACCCGTCGTCGCCCACGGCCAGCCCACGCACCACCGCCGCCGGTATCCCGGTCAGCTTTCCCTTGACGAGGTCGGCGGCGGCGGCGATTTCGTCGGCAACGGCGACCTCGGTGACCACCAGCTCGTTGCCGTGCCGATCGTGTACACCCGCATAGGAGTGCAGCACCTCGACCCCGGCCGCGCCGATCGCGGTGTCGGTCTGCCCGTTGCGCCACGCACGGCCCATCGTGTCGGTGATCACCACGGCGACGTTCACGCCGAGACGTTCCCGCAGCCGGGCGCGCAGCGCCGCCGCGCTGGCGTCGGGGTCCACCGGCAACAGCGCGAGTTCCGTTGAGCCCACGTTTGATCCGTCCACCCCCGCCGCGGCCTGCACCAGCCCGAGGGCGTTCTCGGTGATCAGCGTCTTGCCCCTGCGTGCCAGTACCCGCACGGCCTCAGCATCGATCAGCTTGCGGCGCAGTTCATCTCGCGTGTCCGGGTCCGCGGGCGCGGGGACCACGCGGCCTTCGCACTTGGACACCACCTTGCTGGTCACCACGACGACGTCGCCGTCCCGCAGCCAGCCTGCGGCGCCGGCGAGCGCGGCCGCCAAGTCGTCGCCGGGCCGGAATTCCGGCAATCCCGCCACCGGCAGCACTTCCACTGCGGCGCCGGAGCCGTGGTCGCCGGTCACGATCGCGGACCCATCGCCAGCCCGGCGAGTTCAACCCCGCTGCGCACCATCGCGGCGGTGGCTTCGGGGTCGCTCATCAGCAGCGGGACCGAGCGCACCGTCACCCCCGGGATCTCGGCATCGTCACCCTCGTGGACCAGCCACCCGTCGAGCAGCCCGACACCGCAGCGGGCGCCGTAGTAGTTCCCAACCGCTTCCGGTGTCGACGCGACGCCGATGACTCGAAGGCATTCGTCAGCCATCCCGCGCAACGGCTTTCCGGCCACGATGGGGGAGTAGCCGATCACCGGGGCAGGCGTCGACCGCAGCGCGCCCCGGATCCCGGGGATGGCCAGGATGGCGCCGATGCTGACCACCGGGTTCGACGGCGCGAAGAACACCACGTCCGCGTCGGCGATCGCGTCGGTCACCCCCGGGCCGGCACTGGCCTTGTCGGCGCCGATGAACGCGAAGCTGTGGGTCTTCACCTGGGCCCGGTACCGCACCCACCACTCCTGGAAGTGAATCGCACGATGCGCCCCGTCGTCCGGATCGGTGATGACGACGTGCGTTTCGCTGCGGTCGTCGCTGGCCGGCAGCAGGCGCGCGCCGGGCGACCACCGCACGCACAGCGCCTCGGTGACTTGCGACAGCGGATAACCGGCCCGCAGCATCTGGCTGCGCAGCAGGTGCGTGGCCAGGTCCCGGTCGCCGAGCCCGAACCAGTCGGGCTGCGCCCGGTACTTCACCAATTCCGCCATGGCGTGCCAGGTTTCGTCCCGCTGCCCCCAGCCCCGCTCCGGGTCGATGCCACCCCCCAAGGTGTACATGCAGGTGTCGAGGTCTGGGCAGATCCTGACCCCGTGCATCCACGCGTCGTCGCCGATGTTGACGATTGCGGTCAGCTCGTGACCGCCGCCGGGGCCGAACATTCCCAGGCCGAGCATTTTCTGCACGCCCAGCAGGAACCGCGCGCCGCCGACGCCGCCGACCAGAACGGTGACCTTCACAACGACCGACACTAAGCCCTCGGACCTCCCGGCGTTGGGGCCGGTCCGACACGCCGCGCGGCCGACGCGCCGAAATTCTTGTCACGAAATGGTATGAATTCTCGGTTCAACGCTTGACCCGGGCAGCTCACACGTGTGTAATCACATTAGTGTCATTCCCGGTTGGCCAACCGTTTCCGGTGTCGCAGACCGAGATTCGATCACTTGTTCGAATTGACTCTGAATAGTGGACGTCATTCCACAACAATTCTGCGATGACCAGGTTAGGAGGCGGAAATGTCCTATTGGAACGCGATGGGCAGCACACCGCACACCAACACCGGCGCGGCGGCGGGGACAACAAAACGTCCCCATTTGACTTTGGTGCCGGACAGTTTCGCGAGTTTCGCACTCGCGCCGGCAACCTCTGACGATCAGTGGCAGGAGCGCGCCTTGTGCGCTCAGACGGATCCGGAGGCGTTCTTCCCCGAGAAGGGCGGCTCCACCCGCGAGGCCAAGCGCATCTGCCTGGGCTGCGAGGTACGCGACGCGTGCCTGGAGTACGCCTTGGCGCACGACGAGCGCTTCGGCATCTGGGGCGGCCTCTCCGAGCGGGAGCGCCGCCGCCTCAAGCGCGGCATCGGCTAGGCGCGCCGCTCAGTCGTCGTCGATCGAAGGGTCGATGACGGAGGGGTCGACGCCCAGATATGTGGCCACCTGCGCCACCAGCAATTCGTGCAACAACTCGGCCAGTTCTTCGGTGTCCTTGGCGCGACGCTCGATCGGCCTGCGGAACAGCACGATTCGCGCGCGGGTTGCGTTGCCCCGCACATCGACGCCGGCCGGTATCAGCCGGGCCAGCGCGATCGGCCCGTCGGCCAGGACCTCCGGTGGCCACTGCACGCTGTCGGGGTCCTTGGGCGCGATGCGCGGGATCTCGTCGACCGCCACGTCAAGCCCGGCGACCCGGTCCTGCCATCGTTGCTCGATGGGCTCATAGGCCTCCAGCACCGCCATGTCGAATCGCTCGGCGCGGGTACGCCAACCGGGCACGGTCGGCGGCAGCAGCGGCCCCCGCATTTCGCGCCGGCGCGGGCCGCGTGAACCGTCCATCCGGGGATCGTAACGGTTGTGGATCTTCTGGGTTCGGGGCTGCGCGTGTCCGGCGCCGCGACACGTTTGCGCACGATAGCCTCGGCGACGTGAACGTTCCCCGTCGCTGCTGTCGGCCCGGGTGCCCTCATTATGCGGTCGCGACGCTGACGTTCGTCTACTCGGACTCCACGGCGGTCGTTGGACCGCTGGCCACCGCGCGCGAACCGCACTCCTGGGACCTGTGCGTGTCCCATGCCGGCCGGATTACCGCGCCGCGCGGCTGGGAACTGGTCCGCCACGCCGGACCGCTGCCTAACAGCCCCGACGAGGATGATCTGGTCGCGCTGGCCGACGCGGTTCGGGAGGGCCGTGACGGCGTCGTGCTCGGCAGCGCCGCGCTGGATGACCTGTCCGACCCGATCACCGGCGCGCCGGGCGGCGTGTTGGCCCCGCCGGCGCATCACCCGGCGCCGAGCGGACGGCGCCGCGGCCATCTGCGCGTACTACCTGATCCGCCGCGATAGCCGCCCTCCGCTCAACGGTTAGGCTTGCTCCATGGCCCGGCCTGCCGCCGATGTTCACCGCGTCGTCAAGGCATATGACGTCCGCGGACTGGTTCCAGAGCAGATCGACGAGCCGTTCGTCACCGAGGTCGGCGCGGTGTTCGCCCGGTGGCTGCGCGGCCAGGCGCACACCACCCGGCAGGTCGTCGTCGGACACGACATGCGCGACAGCTCCCCGGCGCTGGCGGCGGCGTTCGCGACCGGTGTGACCGCTCAGGGTCTCGACGTGGTGCGCATCGGGCTGGCCTCCACCGACCAGCTGTACTTCGCGTCCGGATTGCTGGACTGCCCCGGCGCGATGTTCACCGCCAGCCACAACCCGGCCGCCTACAACGGCATCAAGCTGTGCCGCGCCGGCGCCAGGCCGGTCGGCCGCAACACTGGGCTCGACGAGATCAGCCAGGCGTTGATCACCGGGGCGCCGCCCTACGATGGCCCCACCGGGACCATCGCCGACCGCGACGTGCTCGACGACTACGGCGAGTTCTTGCGGTCGTTGGTCGACCTGTCCGGCACGCGGGCACTGACCGTGGCCGTCGACGCGGGTAACGGCATGGCCGGGCACACTACCCCGGCCGTGCTCGGCCCGGTCGGGTCGATCACCCTCCGACCGCTGTATTTCGAGCTGGACGGGTCGTTTCCGCACCATGAGGCCAACCCGCTGGATCCGGCCAATCTCGTGGACCTGCAGGAGTTCGTGCGCCGCACCGGGGCCGACATCGGCCTGGCCTTCGACGGCGACGCCGACCGCTGTTTCGTCGTGGACCAGAACGGCGATCCGGTGTCGCCGTCGGCGGTGACCGCGCTGGTGGCGGCGCGCGAGCTGCAGCGGGAGATCGGGGCCACGGTCATCCACAACCTGATCACCTCCCGCGCGGTGCCCGAGTTGGTGGCCGAGCGCGGGGGCACCCCGGTGCGGTCTCGCGTCGGGCATTCCTACATCAAGGAGTTGATGGCCGAGACCGGGGCCATCTTCGGCGGCGAGCACTCGGCGCACTATTACTTCCGCGACTTCTGGGGCGCCGACTCGGGCATGCTGGCCGCCCTGCACGTGCTTTCCGCGCTGGGCGAGCAGGACCGGCCGCTGTCGGAGTTGATTGCCGACTACCAGCGTTACGAGCTCTCCGGGGAGATCAACTTCACCGTCGACGACGCCGACGCCTGCATCGAGGCGGTGCTGAAGTCGTTCGGCACTCGGATCGTGTCCATCGACCATCTCGACGGCGTCACGGTCGACATCGGTGGCGGCACGTGGTTCAACCTGCGCACCTCCAACACCGAGCCGTTGCTGCGGCTCAACGTCGAGGCCCGCACCAGCCAAGACGTCGACCATGTGGTCAAGCAGGTTGCTGCGCAAATCAATTCGCGCACAGAGGCGATGACGTGAGCGCCACTCGATCGGTGCTCGACCTCGACGACGTCGAGCGCCTGACCGCCGCCGACCGCGAAGGTCTGTTGCGTGCGGTGTCGATGGCCGGCGCGCACGTCCGCGCGACCGCCGCCGCCGTCGAGGAGGGGGCGCTGGAGTCGGTCGCCGGGTCGCGCCCGCGCACCGTGATCTGGGTGGCCGGCCGCGGTACCGCCGCGACGGCGGGCAGCCTGCTGGCGGCGCTGCTCGGCACCGCGGCCGCCCAACCGTTCGTGGTGGCGTCTGGTGCGCCGCCCTGGATCGGCCCGCTGGACGTGCTGGTGCTCGCCGGTGACGATGCCGGCGATCCCGCGCTGACGGGTGCGGCCGCGACCGCGGTGCGCCGCGGCGCCCGCGTGGTCGTCGTGGCGCCGTACGAGGGCCCGCTGCGCGACGCCACCGCCGGCCGCGCCGCGGTACTGTCACCGCGACTGCCCACCCATGACGCGTACGGGCTCAGCCGCTACCTGGCCGCCGGACTGGCCAGCGTCGCGGCCGTCGACGACGCGCTGCACGTCGATGTGGCCGCTCTGGCCGATGAGCTCGACGCGGAGGCACTGCGCAGCAGCGCTTCTCGAGAACTGTTCACGAATCCCGCCAAGGCACTGGCCGAGCGCATGATCGGGCGGCGGGTGGTGTTGACCGCCGACTCCGCGGCACCGCTGGCGCTGGCTCACCACGGCAGCGCGATCCTCCTGCGCATCGCATCCGAGCCCGCGGCGGCAGCCTGCCTGGCCGATGCGCTTGTCGGGCTGCGGTCGGCCCCGGTCGCCGATCCGGTTGATTCGCTGTTTCATGACGAACAGATCGATGGGCCGTCGCCGGAAAGATTCCGGGTGCTCGTCCTCACCCTGAATCCGGAGCGGCCAGTGGTCGCGGCGCGGGTGGCGGGCCACCCCGACGTCGACATCATCGGCGCCGAAGACGTTCCCGACGCGACGTCGGTCGGTGTGGGTTCAGCAGAGCAACAACTGGGGGTGTTGGCGGTGCGGCTGGAGATGGCGGCGGTGTATCTGCGATTGGTCCGGGGCTAACCGGTGTATCTGCTGCGTGGCGCGGTGCGGACCTATGCCTGGGGGTCACGGACGTCGATCGCCGACTTCACCGGAAGACCAACCCCCACACCGCATCCCGAAGCCGAGCTGTGGTTCGGCGCCCATCCGGGTGATCCGGCCTGGCTGCAGACCGAGGCGGGTGAGCAATCGTTGCTCGACACGCTGGTGGCCGACCCGGAAGGTCAGCTGGGGGCCGCCGTGCACGATCGGTTCGGCGACACGTTGCCGTTCCTGGTGAAGGTGCTGGCGGCCGACGAACCGCTGTCGCTGCAGGCGCATCCGAGCGCCCAGCAGGCGGCCGAAGGCTTCGACCGCGAGGAGCGGGCCGGCATCCCGATCACGTCGCCCACCCGCAATTACCGTGACCGCAGCCACAAGCCGGAACTGCTCGTGGCGCTGGACCAGTTCGAAGCCCTCGCCGGCTTCCGGGAGGTTCCCCGCACCGCCCAGCTGATGAAGGCGTTGGCGGTTTCCGACCTCGACCCGTTCGTCGACCTGTTGAGCGGCCAGTCCGAGGCCGACGGCCTGCGAGCGCTGTTCACCACCTGGATCACTGCGCCGCAGCCCGACCTCGACATGCTGGTGCCCGCGGTGCTCGACGGCGCGATTGACTATCTGCGCTCGGGGGCAACAGAATTCGTGCCAGAGGTGAAGGACGTGCTCGAGCTGGGCGAGCGCTACCCGGGTGACGCGGGGGTGCTGGCCGCGCTGCTGCTGAACCGGATCAGTCTGGGCCCGGGTGAGGCCATCTTCCTTCCCGCCGGAAACCTGCACACCTATCTGCGCGGCATCGGGGTCGAGGTGATGGCCAACTCCGACAACGTGTTGCGTGGCGGCCTGACCCCTAAACACGTCGACGTGCCGGAGTTGTTGCGAGTGCTGGATTTTCGGCCCGCGGCCGAGGCGTCGCTGCGCGCCCGGACGTGGCGGGCGGGTCCCGAGCTGATCTACAGCACCCCGACCACCGAGTTCGCGGTGTCCTGCCTGCGCATCGCGGGCGAGAGCCTCGGCCACGAGATCGACGCCGCGAACCGCCACGAAGGACCGCAGCTTCTACTGTGTACATCAAAAGCGGTGCTGGTGCACGCCAAGTCGTCGTCGCTGACCCTGCGGCGCGGCCAGGCGGCCTGGGTGTCCGCCGAGGACGGACCGATCCGGCTGTTCGCCCAGCAGCCGTCCGAGTTGTTCCGGGTGACCGTGGGGCTGTAGTCGATGTCCGCAGGCGGTAGCACCAGGGCTGTACTCGCGGCGCTGGCCGCCAATGCCGGTATCGCGCTGGCGAAGTTCGTCGGCTACCTGATCACCGGAAGCTCGTCGATGCTGGCCGAATCGGTGCACTCGGTGGCCGACACGTCCAACCAGGGGCTGCTGCTGTTCGGTCAGCGCGAGTCGCGCAAGCAGGCTGATCCGTTGCACCCTTTCGGGTATGGCCGCAGCCGGTTCTTCTACTCCTTCGTGGTCGCCCTGGTCTTGTTCAGTCTCGGTGCGGTTTTCGCGCTCTACGAGGGCTATCGAAAGATCACCCATCCCAACCATCTCACCTCACCGGTGGTGGCGCTGGCGATTCTTGCCGTCGCGATCGCGTTGGAGGCGTATAGCTTTCACACCGCGATACGCCAGTCGCGGCCGCTGAAGAGCGTGGGCACCTGGTGGCAGTTCATCCGCAACTCCCGCAATCCGGAGCTGCCGGTGGTGCTGCTGGAGGACACCGCCGCGTTGATTGGCCTGATTTTTGCCTTGGCCGGTGTCGGGCTGACCGTGCTGACCGACAACCCGGTGTGGGACGGCATCGGAACGGTGTGCATCGGTGTGCTGCTCGGCGCGGTCGCGGTGATCCTGATGGTCGAGATGCACAGCTTGCTGATCGGCGAGGGCGCCACGGCCGAGCAGCTGCGCGACATTTGTGCGGCGCTGGAAAGCACACCGCACGTCGACCGGGTGATCCACCTGCGGACCCAGTACCTGGGGCCCGAGGAGATGTTGCTCGGCGCGAAGATCGCGCTGGCCGCCGACACCGACTTGGCCACTGTCGCAAGGGTGATCGACGACGCGGAGGCCCGGATCCGCTCGGCGGTCCCCGACGCGCGGGTGATTTATCTGGAGCCCGACCTCGATCGGGCGCTCGCCAAGTAGCCGGCGCGTTCCTCGCGCGCCTCGGCCCGTACCCGGCGGCGCTCGGCCACCCAGCACCGCATGTTGTGGCGCACGGTGCGGCCGACGATCCGTGCCGAGGGAACCATGTACAGGCTGTCGAGCAGGCTGAACCGGCGCAGGAACCATTCGGCGAGCACCGGCTCGGTCTCCGCGGCCCCGAGGAACTGGTCGAACAGTTTACCCACCCACGGATACCAGCGCGGCATCGGCCCGCTGGCCCGGTGCAACACCAGGTCGCCGATCGCGTTCATCGTCCAGACCGGGAACGTCGTCTTGGCGGTAGCCCGGTTCACCTCGACCCCCACGTCGGCGTCCGGCGCCGCCAGCGCCCGCCGCAGATGGCTGCCCTGCAGCGACGTCATCGTCATGCCCTGGCCGTAGGTCGGGTTGAAACTGGCGACCGCGTCGCCGAACGGCACGATGCCGGCCGGGAACCGGCTGAGCTTGTCGTACCGGCGCCACCTGCTTATCGGATATTGGTGAAACGCAACCTCGCCGATCGGCTCCCCGCGGCGGATCGCGGCGGCGTGGTGAGCCGACAAAACCTTGTCGGCCACCGCGCACATTCCGGCAAAGTCTTGCGGCGGTTCGACCCTGGCTACGCCGAACGTCGTCAGCCCCCAGGTGCCGTCCTCGTAGTAGAGCATCCCGAGGCCGAGCGGCTGGTCGCGCGATGCGCCGGCGACCACCACCTTCTCCTCGAGCAGACCGTCTGGAATGCGCAACTGGTGCGTTGCATACCCGATGCCGACGTCGACGGTGTCCTCACTTGGCCGGCCGTATCCCCACTCCGACAACCACACCGGCAGCCTGCTGCCGCGCCCGGAGGCGTCGACGACGAGGTCCGCCGGCACGAACTCGCCGTCGTCGAGCACCACCCCGGTCACCCGCTGCAGGTAACCGTCGTAGCGGGGCGCGTTGACGGCGCGCTGCTCGATGTGCACGTTCGGCAGCGCCGAGGCGCGCCGGCGGATCTGCCATTCCAGGTGTGGCCGGCTGGGCACATAGGTGGTGAACGTTTCCTGCAATTCGTGGGGCATGCCCAGCACGTGGCCCGCGGCGCCGAAGTGGATCGACCGCGGCTGGTCCCTGAGGATCGGCACACCCGCGGCCACCATCTCGTCGAGCAGACCCGGGAACAGCACGCCGAATTCGTGCGCGCCGCGGGCCATCAGGATGTGCACGTGGCGGCCTTGCGGGACCGCCGCCCGATTGACCGGGGCGCCGGGCAGCGTGTCGCGGTCGAACAGTGTCACCCGGTCGTAGAAGTCGGACAACACACGCGCCGCGCACAGGCCGCCGATGCTGGCACCGATGACGACGGCGCGTTCTCGAAGCCTCCCCATGGGCCAGCACAGTACTCGGTACATTGCCCAGCATGGCGAATCGATGGCGCACCAAGTCAGTCGAGCAATCGATCGAGGACACCGATGAGCCGGACAGCCGGCTCCGCAAGGACCTGACCTGGTGGGACATGACCGTTTTCGGGGTTTCGGTCGTCGTGGGCGCGGGCATCTTCACGATCACCGCGTCGACGGCGGGCAACATCACCGGGCCCGCGATCTCGATCTCGTTCATCATCGCGGCGGTCACCTGCGGGCTGGCGGCGCTGTGCTACGCCGAGTTCGCGTCGACGGTGCCGGTCGCCGGCAGTGCCTACACCTTCTCCTATGCGACGTTCGGCGAGTTCGTCGCTTGGGTGATCGGCTGGGACCTGATCCTGGAGTTTGCCGTCGGTGCCGCCGTGGTGTCCAAGGGCTGGTCGAGCTATCTGGGCACGGTGTTCGGGTTCTCCGGCGGCACAGCCAAGCTGGGTGCGCTGACCGTGGATTGGGGCGCCCTGCTGATCATCGCGATCCTCACGACACTGCTGGCGCTGGGCACCAAGCTGTCGGCGAACGTCAGCGCGGCGATCACCGCGGTCAAGGTGTCGGTGGTCGTGCTCGTGGTCGTCGTCGGCGCGTTCTACTTCAAAGTCGCCAACTTCTCGCCGTTCGTGCCGTCCGGTCGGCCCAGCCCGTCGCACGCCGAGCAGTCGGTGTTCTCGCTGCTGACCGGTGCGGCGGGCAGCGCCTACGGGTGGTACGGGGTGCTGGCGGGCGCGTCGATCGTGTTCTTCGCGTTCATCGGGTTCGACGTGGTGGCCACCACCGCCGAAGAGACCAAGAATCCGCAGCGCGACCTGCCGCGCGGGATCCTCGCCACGTTGGCGATCGTGACCGTGCTGTACGTCGCTGTCGCCGTGGTGCTTTCGGGCATGGTGCGCTACACCGAGCTGAAGGACACCGCCGCAGGCGGGCACGCCAACCTGGCCACCGCGTTCAAGGCCAACGGGGTGACGTGGGCGGTTGAGGTGATCGCCATCGGTGCGCTCGCCGGGCTCACCACGGTGGTCATCGTGCTGATGCTCGGCCAGACCCGGGTGCTGTTCGCGATGGCGCGCGACGGACTGCTGCCACGCACGCTGGCCAGGACCGGATCGCGCGGCACGCCGGTGCGGATCACGGTGCTGGTCGGCGTGCTGATCGCGCTGGCGGCGTCGGTGTTCCCGATCGGCAAGCTCGAGGAGATGGTCAACGTCGGCACGTTGTTCGCATTCGTGCTGGTGTCGGGCGGTGTGATAGTGCTGCGGCGCAGCCGGCCGGACCTGCCCCGTGGCTTCCGCGCGCCGTGGGTGCCGGTACTGCCGATCGCGTCGATCATGGCCTGCGTGTGGCTGATGCTCAACCTGACCTTGCTGACCTGGATCCGGTTCTTCGGGTGGATGGTGGTCGGCATCCTCGTCTACTTCTCCTACGGCAGGCGCCACTCCGTGCTCGCCGCCAGGGCGGTTGCGCAGGCCTAAATGGAGGTCAACCCGTGAACCATGCCGAGGCGTCGCGGGCACAGCTGCGCGACTCGATCCTCGACGGGATGCGTGACCTGCTGCTCACCCGTGATTGGTCGGCGGTCACGCTGGCCGACGTCGCCCGCGCCGCCGGGATCAGCCGCCAGACCATCTACAACGAGTTCGGGTCGCGGCACGGCCTCGCGCAGGCCTACGCGCTGCGCGCGGCCGACCGTCTGGTCGGCGCCGTCGACGACGCGATCGAAGCCAACGTCGGCGACGTCTACGCGGCCTTCGTCGCGGGTTTCCGGTCCTTCTTCGCCCAGTCCGCCTCCGACCCACTGGTCATCTCGCTGCTGAGCGGGGAAGCCAAGCTGGATCTGCTGCAGATCATCACCACC
>Ga0213881_10000816_pt1 | contig 16805 bp, 14 predicted proteins | sample BarmaccoBMER_R08_FD_160104 | JGI IMG/M metagenome (GOLD analysis project Ga0213881, IMG submission 160104) | Barbacenia macrantha exposed rock microbial communities from rupestrian grasslands, the National Park of Serra do Cipo, Brazil - ER_R08 ... | reverse complement strand
CTGATGAACGAGCCGGCGCGAGTCGCCAGGACGATCATCGCGCTGTTGAACCGCTAAGCGCCGCCGGCGCGGAAAACCCGCGGCCAGACCGCGGTTTTCGCAGCGGCCGACGGGCTCATCCCCTCCCTGAATAGGCGCGGGCCCCGACTCCCTACCGAACGCCCACGGCGGAGCCGGCGCGGGACTCGAGCCGCGCCAGGCTGACGAGCCGCTGCCGGCACCCGAGCGCCTCGGCCACGCGCCAAGCCGCTCGGCGGCGGAAGCACTTCATGGCTCCGCCCCGACGGCCGGTCTCGGCGATGAGCGAGGTCATCCGCACCCCGTCGAGGCCACACGGGACGATCCACTCAAACGGCTGGATGTCGTTCTCGACGTTGACCGCGAACCCGTGCGTGGTCACCCCCCGGGCGATGTGGATTCCGATCGAGGCGATCTTGCGCTCGCCCACCCACACCCCCGTGTAGTCGCGGCCATCCTCGGGACGCGCTCGCGCGGGCACCCCCTCGTCGGCCAGCGCGACGACCAGCGCCCGTTCGAGCGTACGCACATATCCCAGCACGTCGTTCACGCGGACGATCGGATAGCCCACCAGTTGGCCCGGGCCGTGATAGGTGACCTTGCCGCCCCGATCGGTCTCGAAGATGTCGATCCCTCGCCCGCGGTACCAGTCCTCGCCCATCGGAAGCTCCCCCGGCCCAGATCGCCGCCCGCGGGTGTAAACGGGCGGGTGCTCGAGCATCAGGAGCAAGTCGGGAAGCTCGTCCTGCTGGCGGGCGGCGCGCAAGCGCTCCTGCAGCGCCAGGGCCTCGCCGTATTCGACGGTTCCCAGCTGACAAACCCAGAGCTCGCGCATTTCGACCGATCGTGGAGCTACGAGATCGTGACACCTTCCAGGTGGCGTTTGACGGTCGCCAGGAACTGGGCTGCGAGCGCCCCGTCGAGCGCACGGTGGTCCCAGCTCAGTCCGAGAATCGTCATCGGACGAATCGCGATCGAGTCGTTGCCGGCGCCGTCGGTGATCACCACGGCCCGTTTGACCACCGCCTCGAAATCAAGGATTCCGACCTGCGGCAGGTTGATGATCGGCGTGGCCATGATCGAGCCGTACTGCCCAGGATTGGTGATCGTGAACGTGCCGCCCCGGACGTCGTCCGGCGTGAGCTCCCGCGCACGCGCGCGGCGCGCGAGGTCCTTGATCCGTGCGGCCAGTCCCTCTACCGACAGCTCGTGCGCGCGAGGGATCACCGGGACGATCAGGCCGTCCTCGCCGAGCGACACCGCGATCCCCAGGTTCACGTCGGTGTGCTGGGTATAACGTTCGCCCTCGAGCCACGCATTCAGTGCGGGATGCTCGCGCAGCGCGTCGATGACGGCGCGCGCCATGAACGCGAGCGCGGTCACGCGCAGGCGTGTGCGGGCCGCCTCGACCCGCGACATGTCGACCTCGATCCAGGTCGTGCAGTGAGCGGCGGTGTCCAGCGAACGCTTCATGTGTTCGCCGATCTGGCGGCGCATCCTCGAGAGCTGTCCGCCCTCGGCGGCGGGAACCGGTGCCTCCGGTGGCGGCGCCACCCGGACTGGCGGTGTCCCGGGAACCGTCGGAGTCGGGGAGTCAGGTGCCGTCGCAGGTAAGGGCGGCGCCGCGGGCGCGACTGACTCCGGCCGATAGGGGCTCTCGATGTGGAGTGGAGCTTCCTCTGCGGCTCCCTCCTCCAAGTACGCGAGCACGTCCTGCTTCCGGACGCGCCCGCCGCGCCCCGTTCCTTCTATCTGGGAGAGGTCGATGCCGTGTTCGCCTGCAATGCGCTGGACCACCGGCGAGTATCGGCGACGGTCGGCGCCGGCGCCGGCGCCGGCGGATGCTGGCGACGCAGCCGACCCGTTCCGGCCATCGCGCCGAGAACCGGATTCAGGTGCATCATCATAAGGCGGCTGGGTGTTCTTTGCCGCTGCTTCAGCGCGGGGCGCCTCCGGACCGGCGCCGGCCGCCGCACCAGATCCAGACCCGATCCGCGCGAGGACGGTTCCCACTGACACCGTGGTGTCGAGCGGAACCAGGATCTCCGCGACGACGCCACCGATGGGCGCGGGCACCTCGGTGTCGATCTTGTCCGTGGAGATCTCGCAGATCGTCTGGTCGACCTCGATTCGATCGCCGACCTCCACCCGCCAGCCCACGACGGTGCCCTCGGCCACCGACACGCCCATCTGCGGCATCGTCACATCGACCAGGCCGGCGCCCGCGGATGTTTCAGCACGCGAGGAGCTCACGGCAGACCTCCCTTACGCGCCCCGCCAACGATCTCAGTACGCGAGGAGCTCACGGCAGACCTCCCTTACGCGCCCCGCCAACGATCTCAGTACGCGAGGAGCTCACGGCAGGCCTCCCTTACTCGCTCCACCGAGGGCAGCACCGCCTGCTCGAGCGGCGGTGAGAATGGAATCGGCACATCGGGCGTCGAGACCCGGACGACTGGGCCGTCCAGATCCTCGAAGGCGTGCTCGGCGATGTGCGCGGCGACCTGGGCCCCAGCGGCGCACGTCGTATTCGCCTCGTCGACGATCACCACCTTCGAGCACCGGGCGACGGAATCGAGGATCGCGCCCGTGTCCAGCGGCACGAGCGAACGCAGATCCAAGACCTCGACGGAGGCGCCGTCGAGGTCCTCGGTCGCCTCGAGCGCGGTATGGACCATGGCCCCGTACGCGATCACCACCAGATCATTCCCGGGCCGCGCCACGCGCGCGGTCATCGGCGTCTCCTCGATCCCCTCGGGCACCTCGCCCTTCACCCGCCGGTAAAGGTGCTTGTGCTCCATGTAACAGACGGGGTTGGGGTCGCGGATGGCGGCGTGCAACAGGCCCTTGGCGTCCGCAGCCGTGGACGGAGCGACGACCTTTATGCCGGGCGCGTGCATGAACCACGCCTCCGGATTCTGGGAATGGAAAGGACCGCCCGAAAACCCACCGCCCGAGGGGAGCCGCACGACAAGAGGGACCGCCAGCCCCTGCCGATAGTGCATCTTGGCGGCTACGTTGACGAGCTGATCGAAGCCGCAGGAGATGAAATCGGCGAATTGCATCTCGCACACCGGTCGCATACCCACCACCGCCGCGCCGATGGCCGTGCCGATGATCCCGGATTCGGCGAGCGGCGTATCCATCACCCGATCGGGGCCAAACTCGTCGATGAACCCGTCGGTTACCTTGAACGCCCCACCGAACACCCCGATGTCCTCGCCCATCACGAGTACGCGATCGTCGGCGCGGAGCTCGTCGCGGAGAGCGGCGGAGATCGCTTGGAGGTAGGTCATGGTCGGCATCAGGAGACCACCTCGCTCGGCACCGCGCCGGCCTCAGCGGCCGCCTCGCCCCCGGGCTCGGGTGCCGCGAACCCGCTCCAGCGAGCCAATCCATTTCCGAGCGGCTCGGCCTCACCCTCGTGGAAGACGCCCTCGGTGGCGGTACTCGGATCCGGCATCGGCGACGCCAGCGCCTCCTCGGCCGCGGCGTCGATCTCGGCGCGAACCGAGGCCCGCAGCTCCTCGATATCGACTCCCACGGAACGGAGCCGCATCTCTTGGCGCTCGATCGGGTCGCGCTTGCGCCACTCCTCGACCTGCTCCTTGGGCACGTATTTCATGTCGTCGTGGGCGGCGTGGCCGTGCATCCGCATCGTTTCCGCCTGGATCAGCGTCGGTCCCTCGCCGTCGAGGGCCCGGGCGCGGGCCGCTCGAGTGGCCTCGAACATCGCCTCGGCGTCGTTGCCGTCGACCGTCACACCGATGAACCCATACGCGGCCGCGCGCTCGACGGGATTGACGGCGAACTGCTTATCCAAAGGGGTCGAGTACGCGTACTGGTTGTTCTCGAGCACGAACACGACCGGCAGCTTCTGCACCCCCGCCCAGTTCATCGCCTCGTGGAAGTCGCCGCGCGAGGTTGAGCCGTCGCCGAACCACGTGAGTGCGCAGCGCCGCTCGCCGCGGATCTTGAACGCCATCGCCATGCCGGTGGCGACAAGCATCATGTCGGGGAGCATCGACACCATCCCGACGCACCCGAGTCGGTAATCGCCGAAGTGAACGTTGCCGTCGCGTCCTCCGGTCACGCCCGCGGCGCGACCCAGGTACTGGGCGAACATGCGCGCCGGAGTGACGCCGCGAATGATGTGCGCGGCCAGGTCACGGTGCAGAATGCAGAGACGGTCCTCCGGAGCCATCGCGAGGGCGGCGCCGGCTGACACCGCCTCCTGACCGTAGCCGTCGTAGAACGACCCTGGGACCTTGCCCTGACGGTACAAGGTCATCGCTCGCTCCTCGATCCCACGCATGAGGAGCATCGCTCGCAACAGCCAAACTCGATCCTCGAGTGTCAGATGGTCGGCAACGGCGGTGGTTCCACCGGCGGCCGGCTCAGCCATGTGGGTAGCCATCTATGGGTTTGCCTTTCTCCTGTCGGCCGGATCGGGATCTCCGTCCGGACCGCTTCATGGGCGTCCCGGGATCTCCGGTGGCCCCTCGATCGGGCAGGATCGAGCTTACTCCAACGCCCGGGCAAGCAGCCGGTGTGGTGCGCGGCTTGCGCCCCGTCAGTGGCCCGACGAACCGCCGGAGACGCGCGAGTCGGGAATGCCCAGCGGGGTTACCCTTCAAGCATGGACGGTGCCTGGCTGCGCCGCATGCGCTGGCGACGGCGTGGCGCCTGGCTGTGGCCCGCGTTCGTCGCCCTGATAATCGTCGATGCGCTCATCGGCCACCTGCTGCCGCTGGCGGGCCAGGCCGAGACCCTGGTCGCCGCCGGGCTCGCTGCGCTCGTCCTCAACCTGCTCGCCGTGCTGCTCCTGTCACGGCCACTCGGCGCGGTCCTGCGCCGGATCCGGGGAGACCTGCCCGCGATCGTCGCCCGCGACTACGCGGGGACCGCGGCGATCCTGGCGGTCTCGGCCGGGCTGCTGGTCGCCGGCCTCGTTCACCGCGGCACGATCCTCCAACAGCAGCGCACGATGCGCGACGCGATCGTCCGGGCACAGGCTTGGATCGGCGACCGGGCGCCGGCCGAGTTCCGCCGCAACCTCGCGCTCGTGAGCACGTTCACGATCCAGACGGGCAGCATCTACCGAACGTGTGTGCCGAGCGACGATCGCCGACGGAGCTTCTGCGTGATCGTCAAGACGTCCCTTCCGCTCGCGCAGAGCGTCAGCTTCGCCGGCTATGAGCCCAATTCTGTGTTCGCGGAGGGTGCCAGCTAGCCTGGCCCAATGAGCACCAAGCGCGTCGCGCTCCTGGCGGCGATCCTGGGGTCGGGGATCGTGTTCCTCGACGGGACGATTGTCAACGTGGCGCTTCCCGCGATCCGGGCTGCGCTGCACGGTGGTCTGGCCGAGCAGCAGTGGGTCGTGGAGGCGTATCTGCTCACCCTCTCGTCGTTGCTCCTGGTCGGCGGCTCGCTGGGCGACCGGCTCGGGCGCCGGCGCGTGTTCATCGCTGGGCTGATCGGCTTCGGGGCGTGCTCGCTCGTGTGCGCGGTCGCACCGAGCAGCGGAGTGTTGATCGCCGGACGCGCCGCCCAGGGAGTCGGCGGCGCGCTGCTCGTACCGAGCACGTTGGCGCTGCTCATGGATACGTTCGATGAGAACGAGCGAGCGGGAGCGATCGGCTCCTGGACGGCCTGGACGGGCGTCGCCACGGTCATCGGTCCGCTCGGCGGTGGGGCGCTGATTCAGGCCGCCTCATGGAGGTGGATCTTCGCGATCAACCTGGTTCCGGTCGCGATCACGCTCATGCTGCTGACCCGCCTCCCCGCCGACCATCCAACCCCGGGCCACGTGGACATCGTGGGCGCCGTCCTGTGCGCGCTCGGACTCGCCGGTCCGGTGTTCGCGCTGATCGAGCAGCCCACCTACGGCTGGAGCGACCCCCGCGTGGCAATCCCCCTGATCGCGGGCATCGCCGTGTTCATCGGGTTCATAGCGTGGGAGGCCCGAGCGAGAGAGCCGATGATGCCGCTCCATCTGTTCAAGGTCCGCAACTTCGCGGTCGGCAACCTGACCACGCTGAGCATGTACGGCGGGCTCAACGTGGCGACGTTCTTCCTCGTCCTGTTCCTCCAGCAGGTCGGAGGCTACACGCCGCTCCAGGCGGGCCTGTCGCTACTCCCGCTCACGATCATCACCTTCCTGCTAGCGCGCCGCTTCGGCGTCCTGGCGGACCGTATGGGACCGCACCTGTTCATGGCCGGCGGCCCGATCGTGGCGGGTCTCGGCCTGCTCCTGTTGGTCCGGACCGGTGCACACCCGAACTACCTGACCACCATCCTGCCGGGCGTCGTGGTGTTCGGGCTGGGGCTGTCCGCGACGGTCGCGCCCCTGACCGCGACCGTGCTGGGATCGGTCGAGCCCGGCCACTCGGGGCTCGCCAGCGGGGTCAACAACGCGGTGGCCCGAATGGCCGGCCTGCTCGCGATCGCGGTGCTCGGCGCGATTGTCTCGGCCAGCTTCGCCAGCAGCCTGGATAAAGACCTCGCGCACCACCCGCTCACCCGCCAGACCCGCGCGGCCGTGGCTACAGACCGCTCGCGTCCGCTCGTCACCGACCCGGGCGGGGTCACCGAGAGCGAGAGGCCGGTCGTCCACGAGGCGCTGGTCAACTCCTCGGTACACGCGTTCCGCGTCGCAATGGGGATCGGGGCGGGGCTCACGATCCTGGGCGGCGTCATCGCGCTGATCGGGATCGCTAACCCCCGGAGGGAGGTCCCGTGCGCGGACTGCCCCGGCGGCGCGCTCGCCGGCGCGAGCCGCTCGCTTACCCCCCGCGAGCGCGTCGCGACCCCTGAGTCCGCCCCGGCGCATTGACCGAAACGCGCCGCCGAGGCACGACACGCAACAGCACAGCCGTTCCGGGCGCGACGCTCACCAGCACCGGGCCGCCGGCCACGAACGTTCGGTCCGCCCACACGTCGAGCACGGAATAGGGCCGGGTGGCCGGAACCCCGAGCATCCCCCGGGTGAGCCGGACGGTTGCCGGCTGAAGACCCTGGTTCAACACCGCCACCGCGCCGGCGCGTCCCGACAACCGCTTGGTCCACACCTCGGTACCTCCCGAGCGAGACACCAGTCGCGCCTGGACTCCCAGAGGATCCTGGTCGATCGCGATCGCCGCCCGGTTGATCAACATCGCCCGTGTCCATTCGGGCATCGTCATCACGTCCGCGCTCACCACGAGCGGGGCAGCGAGGACCACCCACAGCGTGAACTCCGATTGCGCCTCGGCCGGGGTCATTCCGGCGTTGGGGACGAGGTAATCGGGGTCGTTCCAGTGACCCGGCCCCGCGGCCCCCGGATGCGTCGCGTCCAGCTCGAAGTTCGAAATCACCTGGGGGTACTGGACGTCGCCTGGTATCCCGAGATCCGGTCCGGTTCGCCAGCTGTTCGCGATCGCCGGGCCGTACGTGTATGACGAGTATGCCGACTCGGAATAGCTCGGGAGCCCGGCCCCGTACTCGTTCGGCAGCCCCGCGTTACAGATGTTGAACAGCATCGGCCGGCGCGGCTCGTCGTTCAAGATCGCCTCCCCGAACGCTCGATACGTGGCCGCCGGATCGAGGTGCAGCGAGTCGCCGCCGCAGAAGTCCACCTTGACGGCGTCAAATCCCCACGAGGCGAACGTGTCGACGTCCTGCTGGTAGCGGCCGTAGCTGCCGGCCGGGTGCACGACCTTGCCGCAGGCGATGTTCCCGGCGTCGGTGTAGATGCCGGCCAGCAGGCCCATGGAATGGATATAGGCGACCACCCACTGCATGCCGTGCGGCCATTGCGCCGGATCGACGACGATGTTGCCCTGGGCGTCGCGCGTGCCGGTCCACCAGCCCCCGTCGATCCACAGGTAGCGGTACCCCGCCGCCCGCAGGCCGCTGCTGACCATGGCATTCGCGAGCTCGACGATCGTCTGCTCATTGATCGCGGTGCCGAACGCGTACCACGTGTCGACACCCATGTACGGGGTGCTCGCCAGGCCCTCGAACCCGCTGGCCGAAGCCGACGGCGCGAAAGCCAGCGCCAGCGCGCACACGGCAACGGACAGACACGGACGGAGACGTGCGCGTAGCACCGGCCCGGGAAGGATATGCCTTACCCACTACGCCGCCAGGCCCGCTGCGGTCAGGCCTCGCGGCCTGCGCACCGCCAGCAGCGCGCAGCCCGTGCCCGCCCACAGCACGCCGGCCAGCGCCACACTCCGAGCCGAAACCGGCACGACTCCGTCGCCCTCCGCCACGCCTTCTGCATCGGCGTAGGCTTCCGCGCCGGTGGCGGACGCATTCATAGCCCTGGTGACCGGTGCCTCGAGCGGGATCGGCGAAGCGACGGCAAGGCGGCTGGCGCGCGAGCCCGGCGCGCGGCTCGTGCTCGTCGCCCGCCGCGAGCAACGCCTCAAAGCGCTCGCTGACGAGCTGGGGAGCGCCACTGTAGTCGCGCTCGACCTCACCCAACCGGACTCGCCCCAGCGCCTCCTCAACCACGTCCAAAGCGAGCACGGCCAGCTGCACATGCTCGTCAACAACGCCGGCGCATCGTGGCGCTCGACGTTCGAGGAGGGCGGCTGGGCCAACGTCGCGCAGCACATGAGGCTGAACTTCGAGGCCCCGGTGCGGCTGACCGAAGCGCTGCTGCCGTTGCTGCGCGAGACCGCACGACAACAAGCAGACAAAACCCGACCGATATCGATCGTGAACGTCGCGAGCACCTCCGCGCGAGTCTCGCGCCCCAACGCCGGCGGCTACTCGGCGAGCAAATATGCCTTTGCCGGCTGGAGCGACGCCCTCTATGCCGAGGAGCGCCCCCACGGGGTCCACGTGGGGCTCGTGCTGCCGGGATTCGTCTCGACCGATGGCTTCCCGGCGACCGAGATCCGGGCACGCGCGGCGACCCGGTGGATGCTGTCCACCCCGGAGAAGGTGGCCGAGGCGATCGTCGACGCGGGTCCCGGCGGCAAGGCCGAGCGCTACGTCCCGCGGCCCTACTGGCTGGCCGCGGCGGCGCGGCTCCTCGCACCCGCCGTGGTCCGCCGGGCCACCGGCGGTGGCCTGTTCACGACCTCGACACCTGGCCGCACCTAACCTACACCGCTGTAAACAAATCCCACCTGAGGAGCAGCCAATATGAACTCGAGCGTCCGTCGCGTCGCGGTGCTCGGCGGCGTCCGGATCCCCTTCGCCCGCCAGAACGGCCCCTACGCGAATGCCTCCAACCAGGACATGCTGACCGCGACGCTCGACGCCCTGGTCGAGAAGTTCTCACTCGAACGCGAAACCCTCGGCGAGGTGGTCGCCGGCGCCGTCCTCAAGCACAGCCGCGACTTCAACCTCACCCGAGAGGCCGTGCTCGGCACCCGGCTCGACCCGGCCACTCCCGCCTACGACGTCCAGCAGGCGTGCGGCACCGGTCTGGAGGCGGCGATCCTGATCGCCAACAAGATCGCGCTGCACCAGATCGACGCCGGCATCGCGGCCGGAGTCGACACCACCTCGGATGCTCCCATCGCCATCAACGAGGACCTGCGGCGGCTGCTCCTCGATCTGAACCGCTCCAGGAGCAACGCCGAGCGGCTGAGGGTCATCACGAAGGTCCGCCCCCAGCAGATCGTGCCCGAGCTCCCGCGCAACGCCGAGCCGCGCACCGGCCTCTCCATGGGCGAGCACGCCGCGATCATGGCGCGCGACTGGGGGCTCACGCGCGAGGAACAGGACGAGCTCGCCCTGAGCAGCCACCGCAAGCTCGCGGCCGCCTACGACGCCGGCTTCCTCGACGACCTCGTGATCCCGTTCCTGGGGCTCGAGCGCGACCAGAACCTCCGCCCGGACACGACCATGGAGAAGCTCGCGCAGCTCAAGCCCGTGTTCGGCGGCGAGGACGGAACGATGACCGCCGGCAACTCGACGCCGCTCAGCGACGGCGCGTCGGCCGTCCTGCTCGCCAGCGAGGACTGGGCGACCAAGCGCGGCCCTCCCGTACAGGCCTACCTGACCGACGCCCAGACCGCCGCCGTCGATCACGTCCACAGGCGCGAGGGGCTGCTGATGGCCCCCACGTATGCCGTCCCGAAACTGCTCGAGCGCAACCAGCTCTCCCTGCAGGACTTCGACTTCTACGAGATCCACGAGGCATTCGCCTCGCAGGTGCTGTGCACGCTCAAGGCGTGGGAGGACCCCGTCTACTGCCGCGAGCGACTCGAGCTCGAGGAGCCGCTCGGTCCGATCGACCGGGACAAGCTGAACGTCCACGGCGGCTCGCTCGCCGCCGGCCACCCATTCGGCGCGACCGGCGGGCGGATAATCGCGGGGCTCGCCAAGGCGCTAGCGGACGACACGCACGGCTCGCGCCGGGGACTGATCTCGATCTGCGCCGCGGGCGGTCTTGGCGTGACTGCCATCCTGGAAAAACCATGAGCGACCGCTATCGGCAACTCGCCAACACCCCGATCGGGCGGATGGTCACCAAGCAGGTCGGATTGCCGGCGCCGGTGGAGCTCGAGCGCTACCAGCCCGGCCAGCCCGTGATCTCGGGACCCGTGCTGCTCGGGGCCGCCCCGCACTCGCGCCTGGCCGCGCCGGCCACGGCCGTGCTCGCGGCCATCGGCGCCGAGGCGCACACGGCCCTCGACGATGAGGCGCGAGGAGCGGCCGCCGAGGCGCGGCTCGACGCGGCCGTTTTCAACCCCCAGGCCGCCCCCGAGGATGAGCGCTTCAAGGCGCTCGTGTTCGACGCGAGCGGCATCGGCTCGAGCGAGGCGCTGCGCGAGGCGTGGGCGTTCCTGCACCCGACGATCCGGCGGGTGCGCCGCTCCGGACGCGTGATCGTGCTCGCTACCACTCCCGAGGAGTGCGGGGAGTTCCCCGCCGCGATCGCGCAGCGGGCGCTCGAGGGCCTGGTGCGCTCGGTCGCCAAGGAGGTCGGCCGCGGCGCCACCGCGCAGCTCATCTACGTGGCGCCGGGCGCCGAGGACGCGATCGACTCGACGCTTCGATTCTTCCTCTCCCCGAAGTCCGCGTACGTGTCCGGTCAAGTGGTGCGCGTCGGGTCCCCGAAGGCGCTGCCGGAGAAGATCGACTGGGAGCGACCGCTCGCCGGCAAGGTCGCCCTCGTGACCGGAGCGGCGCGCGGGATCGGCGAGTCGATCTCCGAGGTGCTCGCGCGCGACGGCGCCCACGTGGTCGGCGTCGACCTGCCCGCTCGGTCGGCGGAGCTGGAGGCCCTAACCAGTCGTCTCGGTGGCTCTTCTCTCGAGCTCGACGTCACCGACCACGCCGCCCCGGAGGAGCTCGCCGCTCATCTGCTGGCCGCGCACAACGGCGTCGATGTCGTCGTGCACAACGCGGGCGTGACCCGGGACAAGACGCTCGGCCGGATGAGCGAGGAGCAGTGGAGCGCGGTGATCGACACCAACCTGACCGCCCCGCAGCACATCGACCGCGAGCTGTTCGCCCGCAAGGCGGTGCGCGAGAACGGCAGCGTGGTCTGCGTCTCGTCGATCGGCGGGATCGCCGGCAACGCCGGGCAGACCAATTACGCCACCTCCAAGGCGGGCGTGATCGGGATCATCGAGGCGTTCTCCTCGACGTTGGCCAAGCTCGGCGTGACGCTCAACGCGGTCGCGCCCGGGTTCGTCGAGACGGGGATGACCGCGGCCATGCCGGTGGCCCGGCGAGAGGCCGCCCGCCGCATGAACAGCCTGGCGCAGGGCGGCCTGCCGATCGACGTGGCCGAGACCATCGCCTGGCTTGCCAATCCCGCCTCCGCGGGCGTCACCCGGAACGTGGTGCGCGTGTGCGGACAGAGCCTCATCGGGGCGTGAACAATGTCGGTGAGAGAGCTGAGCGCCTCGCCGAACATGGCCGCGATGTTCGCGCGCGCGGGCGCGGCGCTTATTCCCGGCGCCTCGCGGCTGCCGTTCGTGAGCGGAGGGGCGCACGAGATCCCCGACCTGACGCTGGCGCTCGACGACGTGGCGATCGACCCCGACCGCCTCGCGCGATACGACCGGGTGTGCGGCTTCTCCCTGAGCGACTCGGTCCCGGCCACGTACCCGCACATCCTCGCCTTCCCCCTCCACCTCGCGCTGATGACCGACGGGAGCTTCCCGTTGCCCCCGATCGGGCTCGTGCACATCGCCAACCGCATCACCCACCACCGCCGGCTCCGGATCGGCGAACGACTCGCCCTACGCGTGTGGGCAACCGGGATCGAGCCGCACCCGCGCGGCCGGCAGTTCTCGATCCGCACCGAGGCGCGCGTGGCCGACGAGCTCGTCTGGGAGGAGGCCTCGACGAACCTGCGGCGCGGCCAGGGAGGTGGCGGCGGTGATGCTGGCCCGCGTGGCCAGCATCACCGGGAGACGGGCTCCCTGGAACCGGTCGCCACCTGGGCGCTTCCCGGCGACCTCGGCCGCCGCTACGGGTCGGTGTCGGGCGACCTGAACCCGATCCACCTCCACCCGCTCGGCGCCCGCCCGTTCGGGTTCCGCTCGGCGATCGCCCACGGCATGTGGACGAAGGCGCGGTGCCTCGCGGCGCTCGCGCCGGGGCTACCCGAGCGCTTCACACTCGAGGTCGAGTTCCGCAAGCCGATCCTGCTGCCCTCGACGGTCGAGTTCCTCGAGGCCCCGCGCGATGGCGGTATTCGCTTCGCGGTTCGCGAGGCGGCGCGCGGGACGCCGCACCTCGACGGCGACTGGGCTTAGCCGCGGGAGCGGCGCTCGTCGGCGAACTCGTCGAACAGCCCGCGCAGGCGATCGAGCACAGCCGCCGCGGCGAGCAGTTCCTGGTCGTTGAACTCTGCCATCGCGGCGCGATAGCGCGGCTCGATCCGGGCCCGGCGCTCCTCGACGAGGTCACGCCCGCGCGGGGTGAGCGAGGTGAGCACGACGCGCCGATCGCGGTCGGAGCGCACCCGCGCGACGAGGCCGTGGGCGGCCAAACCATCGAGCATCTCGGTCGCGCTCGCCGGGCTCAGATCGGCCGCTTCAGCGAGTTCCCCGGTCGACACGGCATCGTGACCCCGCAGGGAGAACAGCAGGCTGTACTGCGCGTCTGAGAGCTCGCCCGGGTGGTGCGTCTCCCGGCCCCGAAGCCGCCGGAGCGCAGCCATCGCGCCCTTGAAGGCCTGGCCTACCTGTTCGATGGGATCGAGCTCGGCGCTGGCGCTCCGGGAAGCTCCGGCGCGCGAGCCCGCGGGCCGCGCGCCGGCGGATTGGTCGCTCAAGGATGCGGTGCCGCTCATGCCGCGATCGCCTCGGCCACGGTATCCGCGGAGACCCCGGCCGCCTTGGCCGCTCGCGCCGCGCGCTCGGCGCGCAGCAGGATGATGCACGGAACGATCGCCAGCGCGGTGAGTCCGGTTGCGGTCCAGAACGCGATGCCGTAGGCGTGGGCGGCGCCGGCAAGCGTGTGGACACCGGTCAGCGCCCGCTGCAGCACCACCGCGAGCACGGCCGTTCCGATCGACCCGCCGACTCGCTGCAGGACGTTGAGCTGCGGGGTCGCGTCCGCCAGCTCGTGGCGCTCGAGCGATGCGAACGCCGCGGTCATCGCCGGCATGAAGGCGAAGCCAATCCCGGTGCCGCGCAGGAACATCGCGACCGACAGGTACGCGATCGAGGTGTGGTCGCCGATCAGCCCGAACGGGACGGTGGTCAGCGTGGTGACGATCACGCCGAACAGGGCGAGCGGACCTCCGCCCATGCGGTCGGCCAGCTTCCCCGCGAGCGGCATCACGAGCGCCATCCCGAGGCCCTGGGGCGCAAGGAGCAGCCCGCTGTCGAGGACGCTTTCGTGGCGGACTCCCTGCCAGTAGAGCGGCAGCAGGATCATCCCGCCGAATAGCGCCGCGCCCAGGCAGAACATGGCAAACGAGGCGGAGGAGAACGTGGGCCTGCGGTACAGGCGCAGGTCGAGCAGCGGCCTCGGGATCCGCAGCGCGTGCATCACGAACACGCCGATGAGGGCCAGCCCGGCGACGATCGGCAGGATCACCTTGACCAGGCCGAAGTGTCCGGTGATGCCGATCTCGGCCAGGCCGTAGGTGAGCAGGGGCAGGCCCGTGGCCATCAGGGCCAGGCCGAGGAAGTCGAGCTTCTCGGCCGCGGCTGGTTTGACGCGGGGCAGGATCCGGATGGCCAGCGCGACCGCGATCACCCCGATCGGGACGTTGACGTAGAAGATCCACCGCCAGCTCGCGTTGTCGACGATCAGCCCGCCGATCGTCGGCCCCAGGATCGGCGCCAGCATCGCCGGCACCGCGACCATGCTCATGACGCGCCCCATGCGCTTCGGCCCGGCCGCCTCGGCCATCATCAGCTGGCCGATCGGCAGGATCATGCCGCCGCCGACGCCCTGGAGAACGCGGAACAAGATCAGCTCGGTCGTCGAGGTCGCGAGGCCGCACAGGGCCGAGCCCGCCGTGAACAGGACCAGGGAAACCAGGTAGACGCGCTTGGCGCCGAACCGCTTGGCGGCCCAGCCGGTGACCGGGATCACGGCGGCGAGCGAGAGCATGTACCCGGTCACGACCCACTGGATCTCGGCGATCGTGCTGTGAAGGTCGCGCCCCAGGGTGCGGAGGGCGACGTTGACGATCGTCGTGTCGAGGATCGACATGATCGCGCCGACGATCACGACCGCGCTGATCCGCCAGACGTAGGCGTCGATCCGATCTGATTGGGCAGGGGCAGAAGTGGACATCGGGCGCGGTACTAAACGTTAGGGTCCGAAGCTTTTTCTGTCAAGGGACCTCCGTCTATCGTGCCGTCCGTGAGCACATTTGCCGACCTCGGCCTCGAAGCGAACATTCTCGCCGCCATCCACGACGTCGGCTACGAGGCCCCCAGCCCGATTCAGGAGCAGGCGATCCCGCCGCTCCTCGAGGGCCTCGACGTGATCGGTCAGGCCCAGACCGGATCGGGCAAGACGGCCGCGTTTGGACTGCCCATGCTCCAGTACGTCGATCCCTCGGACCCCGAGGTCCAAGGCCTGGTCCTCACCCCAACCCGCGAGCTGTGCATCCAGGTCACCCAGGCGCTGCGAACGTACGGCAGCCGCAAGGGGGTGGACGTTGTCGCGGTGTTCGGCGGTGCGCCGATCCGCTCCCAGCAGGCCCAGCTGCGCGCGGGCGGCCACGTGGTCGTGGGGACGGTGGGGCGGGTCAAGGACCTGATCTCGCGCCACGCGCTGATCCTCAACGCGTGCCGGTTCGTGGTGCTCGACGAGGCCGATGAGATGCTCGACCTGGGGTTCCTCGAGGACGTGGAGAGGATCCTGTCGCTGACGCCCTCGAGCCGTCAGACCGCGCTCTTCAGCGCGACGATCCCGCCCGCGATTCGCCGGCTGGCCGATCAGTACCTGCTCGACCCCGTGACCGTCAAGGTTAGGGCCGCCACGCTCACGGTCGACACGGTCGAGCAGTTCGCCCTCGAGGTCCGCCCCCGCGAGAAGGCCGATCGCCTCGTCGAGGTGCTCGAGGCGGAGCGACCAGAGCAGGCGATCGTGTTCGTGCGCACCAAGGTGCGCTGCGAGCAGCTTTTCCGGACGCTGCGCGACCGGGGCATGAACGTCAAGGCGCTGCACGGGGATATGACCCAGGGGGCACGCGACGGGGTCATGATCTCCTTCAAGGAGGGCCGCCTGCCGCTGCTGGTCGCGACCGACGTGGCGGCGCGAGGGCTCGACATCTCGGGCGTCTCGCACGTGATCAATTTCGACGTGCCGACCTCGCCCGATGTCTACGTCCACAGGATCGGCCGAACGGCGCGCGTCGGCCGCAGCGGACGCGCGATCACGTTCTTCACCCGGGATCAGCGGCGCGATATCCAAGCCATCGAAAAGCATGCCGGCGCCAAGCTGGCGCCATGGGTCAAGGATGCTCATGTCGCTCCCACGAGCGTGCGCGCGAAGCCGCGCCGGCATTCCAAGCCCCACCTGTCCAAGAGCAGCGAGGCCCCACCGCACAAACTGATCGTCGCGGGCGGCCGCGCCACCGGGCTCGAGCCTTCCGACGTTGTCCACGCGATCACCGCGGCCACGGGGCTCGACGGAGAGGCCGTGCGCAACGTCAGGGTGCTCGAGCGCTTCACGTTCGTCGAAGTCCCCCGGGACGAGGCCGACCGGATCGTCGAGCTGGTGAGAGGCGCCGATCTGGACGGCCGCAAGCTCAGGCTGGAAGCGGCCAAAGTTTGATTTGCGCGCCTGGCCGCGGCGGGGCTAGGATGAGCGCGAATTGTCGTGGGGGAAGGCCGGTTCGCTCACGGCCGCGCTCAAACGCTGGAGGTTGGTATGCATCACACATGGCCGTGGCGGCGCCGTCCGTCGGCTGCGTTGGTCGTGGCGTTCGTCGCCCTGTTCGTGGCTCTCGGTGGAGTCGGTTGGGCCGCCACGCAGCTGCCGGCCAACTCGGTCGGGACGAGGCAGTTGCGCAACAACGCCGTCACCTACCAGAAGATTGCGCTGCACACGATCGGGGCCCAGCGCATCGACCAGAACGTCGTCCAGGTGAGGGTCGGCGGGACCTGCTCGGGGACCAAGGGCGCCATCGGATCCATCGCGAGGTCCGGTGGCGTGAGCTGCAACTCGACCGTCCCGAACGAGTTCGGCGCGAGCGGGCCGGCGGTCCCAATCAAGACGAGCTCCGCCACCGTGATTACGAAATCCCTCCCCGGCGGCTCGAACTACCTCGTGCTCGCCAATCCCTCGATCGCGGTCACCGGGGCCGCGAGCCAGGTGACGGTCGGGTGCACGCTGTCCGTCGGCTCGACGAATGA
>Ga0213881_10000815_pt1 | contig 16806 bp, 17 predicted proteins | sample BarmaccoBMER_R08_FD_160104 | JGI IMG/M metagenome (GOLD analysis project Ga0213881, IMG submission 160104) | Barbacenia macrantha exposed rock microbial communities from rupestrian grasslands, the National Park of Serra do Cipo, Brazil - ER_R08 ... | reverse complement strand
ACCCGCTACGACAAACGCGACTACATCTTCCGCGGAACCATCGACGTCGCCTCGATCAGAATCTGGCTCCGCGACCCCGTTCCATGATCCGTGGGACAGGCTCTAGCCTACGATGACGAGGTTGCGAAGTCTGCGACCCGGCTGTCGGGGGAGGAGATCGTCGACGAGGACATGAGACGCCGCGCACTCCTAGCCGCTGTCAGCCTCGCTCTGCTAGCTAGGTGCGCCGGTCCTTGGCGAGGTGCTGGAGCTACTCGCACATCCGACGACCCCACTGCCATCTCGGCTCGGCGCCCCGACGTAGCCGCACTTAAGGAACTGACTGCGCGGCTGCGCACGCAGGCTGCACAGCGGCCGTCGAGCCCGCCAGCATCGGCGGCACCTTGGCAGGGCGGGGCCACGGCTTCAATGAGTCGTAACAACTGTCGCCCGTCTGCCGCGGCTGGCGGCAACTAGTCCAGATTCCTTAAGAAGAGCGATGGCGCGGTTGACGGTGCCGACGGAAACGTTGTGTTGCGCGGCCAAGTCGGTGGAGGTGGGCAGCGGTGAGCCAGGGGCCAATTCGCCGCTTTCGATCGCGGCGCGGAGTTCGGCGGCGAGCGTTTCGTAGGAATTACGTGGTGTCCGGCGCGTGGGGTCTGGTTGGGGCATGAGGCCGGCGATGGCCTCGGCGGCTCGACGATCGGCTTCATCGACCCATGCGCTATAGAACCGGAGTGTGGTTGCTCCGCCGGAGCCGTGGCCGAGGCGGCCGGCGACGGTGCGTAGGTCAACGCCGGCTGTGAGCAGCTCGGTGGCGGAGTAGTGGCGTAGGGAGTGGATGCGGGTGCTGCGCAGACCGAGACGGGTTGCGAGGCGTCGGTACTTTTGGGTGACGGTGCTGGGGAGCAGGGCAGTGGAGCCGTCGGGGCTGTTAGGGAACACGAAGGCGTCTCGGGGTAGTTCGATCTCGAGTGCTGCACATTCGGACTCCGATTGTGTGCGGTAGGCGGTGAGCAGGTCAACGGTGTGCGCGTCGAGCGCGATACGGCGTTTCTGCCGGGTCTTGGTCGACTTCTCGCGGTTGCCATCGGCGGTCTGCGCGTAACTGCGTTCCACGGTCATGATGCCGCGGGTGAGGTCGAGGTCGGTCCAGCGCAGTGCGCACATTTCGCCACGGCGGCAGCCGGACACCATCGTCAGCCAGAGGAACATGGCCCAGGCCGGGTCGTGCCAGGTGTCGTTGAGCAGCGCGGCAACCTCGGCAGCGGACGGTGGATCAGGATCGGGCCGCTCGAACGAGGGCGGCGTGGCGAGCGCGGCTTCATTGTTGCTGAGGTAGCGCCAGCGCACGGCACGGTCGAGTGCGGCACGAAGAATGAAATGGACCTGTCGCACGGTGGATGCGGACAGTGGCCGGCAGTCGTGGTCCTTTGCCCGCCCGCTGCAGAGCTTGTTGCAGCGGCGCAGCCGGGCGTAGAAGCGTTCCAGCAGCTCAGCGTCGAGCTTGGCCGCGAGCATCAAGCCGAACGTCGGATCAATGTATAGGCGGATCAGGCCCTTGTAGCGCTGGCGGGTGGTGTCCTCCAGCTCGGTCACCTCGAGCCACTTCTCGACCACCTGGCCGATGGTGATTGCACTGCGTGGGTGCCGCTGCTCGTCGACCTGAGACTGGAGCTTCGTCAACTCGATCTCGGCTTGTGCGCGCGTCTTCGCGGACTTGCGCAGGTAACGCTCCTTGCGTGTTAGCGGATCAACGCCGGCATACACGATAGCCCGGAACGTGCCGTTGGTTCGGGTCTCGATGTGCCCACGGGGACGGTGCTTGCGGCCTGCCATGAGGTCACGCTAGCGCACGCTCATTCCCTAAACCCTTCCCCAGAGGATCCTGACCGAGTATCCTCAGTACGTCTGTACTGCTTAAATGGGGTGCCCCCGGCAGGATTCGAACCTGCGACACACGGTTTAGGAAACCGATGCTCTATCCCCTGAGCTACGAGGGCTGACCTGCGGTCTTTCCGGGTCCGGAGCCTATCGTGCTGGCTCTGGTCCGCGTCTGGTCCGCGGGTTTGGCTGGGCCGCAGTGTCCACGGTTGTCGCCGGGGGCAGTGTCTCATGGTCGTGGTGGGCCGCGAGAGCGGCGGTGATGCGGTCATTGATCTCTCCTTCCTGTCCGTCGATGCAGTTGGCGTAGATCTTGAGCAGCACGGCCACGTCGTGGCCGAGCCGGCGGGCGACCTCGGTGGCGGGCACGCCGTTGTTGAGCCAGAGTGAGGCCGCGGCGTGCCGCAGGTCATATGGCCGGCGCGCCAATGGTGAGTGGACCTGCTCCTCAGTGAGCGCTGAGAGGCGTGCTCGGGCCCAGGCCCGCCGGGCGCTGGCCTCGTTGAACGGCCCGCCGCGCTCGTTGCTGAATACCTGTCCTGCTTCTCCGGTTCCGAAGGTCTCCAGGTGGGTGCGGAGTAGATGGACCAGCTCAGCCGGGATCGGCACAATTCGAATCGCGTTGGATGCTCGGCGCTTGAGCGCGCGATGGTCGCGAGCCTCGCCGTTGTCGGTCCATTCTTGCCCTGCCCAAGGTTCTGACCGGGCGAGTTGGAGTCGTCCCCATCCGGATGCTGGCAGTTCGCAGTCGCCTGCTCTGAGGGCGACGACTTCGGCTGGTCGCATGCCGGCGTAGTACAGGCACCCGAAGAAGGCCATCAGGTATTCGCCGCGGCGAGGCTGGCCCCGTATGGCGTCGAGCAGGGAGCGGACCTGCTCGGGACTGGCTACCACCCGGCGGTCCACTGCGTCTGCCACGTCTGGTGCCGTCCATTGCACCTGGTCAACCGGGTTACTGGGTAACAGTCGCCGCTCGACGGCGAGCCCGAGCGTGTTGTAGAAGACCGCGCGTTTGCGGTAGACGCTGGTCGCGGCGGCGGGTTTGCCGTCTAGGCGCACCGTCAGTGCGTCGAGCACGCTGCGGATCACCGCCAGATCCCGCAGCGACGACACCGACCGAGACGCATCGGCCACCCAGGCGAGCGCCTCAGCGACCTCGACCGGGGGAGTGCCGGTGGTTCGGCGGCCGGTGTTGAAGGCCCAGCCGAACAACGCGCGGCGGATCAGCGCATCGTCGGGCCGGCCGCGTCGGGGGAGGAGCAGCGCCATGGTCACCGTCGTCAACGCTTCCGCGATGGACTTCCGCGACTTCGCCGCTGCCCTCGGCCACTTGATATCCACATAGGACACGGCATGGTCGAACCACGGCACATCCCGCGCCCGGGATTCCGGCAGCCCCGTGGCCTCGTCGAACGCTTCGCCGGCACGGGCGGCTGACATGAGTTCAGCGCGGAACGACTCGGCCAGCGCGCGGGTCACAAAGGTCTCCGCGTGCGAGCGGCCGGCGACCAACCGCCTGACTTGATAGGGCTTCTGTCGATCACGTTTCCGGATGCCCCACATCCGGAATTCGTAGCTACTCACCTCACACACTCCTCCAGATCACACAACCAGGAATCCAGGTCACGACGCCGAATACGAACGTCACCATTGGGCAATTTCAATGCTTTCGGTCCGCGTCCGAGCTGGCGCCAGTAGTAAAAGGTCGATCGAGGCACGCGCAGCTCGGCAACGACCTCGGGAATGGTCAAGTACTCCTCCATCACCGTCGCTCCCGTCGGTTTCTAGATTTGGACTTACGCCGCCTCTCGTGCTGCTTGTCGTTGTTCGCGTGCTCGGGCGGCCGCCGAGAGCGCGAGGGCGGCGTCGCCGTTGGTGAGGTAGCCGACTCCGGCGAACTCCCAGCGGGTGATGACGAGCGTGGTGTCCGGTTCAGCGGGCAGCAGCTCGCGCGCGTGCTCGGCTGCTTGGCGTTGGCGGTAGGCCCGGCGCTCGCCACGGATGGCGCCCAGGGTGGTGGAGTAGCGGCGGGATTTCGAAGCGAAGTGCCCCCGGAAGCCGAGCATGTGCACCCATCGGCGCAGGCCCTCGTAGCTGGGATGGTCGCCGAGTTGCCACGCAGTATGGACCAGCCGGTGTACGTGATCAGGGACATCGAGCAACGCCAGCGTTTCGGGAGTAATGCGCTGTTCGCCGAGGCCGAAGTCGTCGGCGCTTTTGGTGGCGTATTTGGCGATGTACCGGGCGGCGTGCTCGGGGGTCAGCTCACCGGCCGGGCCGCCGTTGACGGTCTGGGTATCGAGCTGGGTCCCGAACCGCAGCACCAGGCCAGGCCCGCCGGGCATCTCCACGGTGAGCCGCACCTGCGCGGCGGCCTGGTGGATCGCCTCAGCCAGCCCAGCGGCATCGATGCCCAGCTGCGGCGGCTGGAACTCGCCGGGGCCGTCGAGCCGGATCAGCGCGTGGAAGTGCACGACGCCACGCCGCTGGAACTCGGCGACCTTCACGAACGACACCCGGCAGCGCCGGGCGAACTCAGCAGCGCTCAGCTCCGCCGCCCGGGCCAGGGCGCGGCGCAGGGCGATGGTGAACCGGCGCCACAGTTCGGGGGCGTGCCAGTTGAACGTGACGTGGGCGGGGTAGTCGTAGCAGTCCGGGCAGATTGGTTGTCCGAGCCGGGGATCGTCCTCGGCGTGGATCGCGGTGCACCAGGTAGGCTGCCCATGCGCGCACAGCCGTGGCGTGCTGCCGCGCACGGGGCGGCAGCACGCCGGACCCCCGGATCGGTCGGCGCGGGTGGTGTGCACCGGCCCGAACCCGGGGGCGGTCAGGGTGGCGAAGAGCAGCGGGTGAGAGCGGATCGACTCGGGGACGCCTTTACGGCCGCCGGCGGCTCCGGCGTAGAGCAGTTGCCACATGTCCCCGGCGTACTCATGCGAACACGAGGGGCAGACTGCGGCGCGGCGGTTGCCGCAGCGGATCAAAAGGACCCGATCCGGCTCGTCATCCGTCGAGTAACTCACTCGCTCACCGGCCGGGGTGCGGTGTTCGACCCGGCCCCGCAGGCGCACTGGGCGGGCGCAGTGCCCGCAGTGGATGACTTGTTCGGCCCACCGATCGAAGTCCGCCCGCCCGGCCCGGGTGAGGATCTCCTCCACCGTGCGGGGCGGCAACGCCGTCGCCGGGCTCACCGTGGCTGCTCGGGTGCGTGGGCGCCGGGCTGACTGGCTGCCCAGGTGCGCAGCTGGTCCAGGGAGACCGTCCGGCGCTGGCCGGGTTCGAGATCGGCGAACCAGCCGTGGTGGTCGTCCGCGCCACCGAACACGTCCAGCTCGGCGGTGGCGCCGGGACCGGTCAGGCTGCTGGCGAGGGACAGGTGCACCCAGCGGCCCTCGGGGGGACGCCACGCCCCGGCGGTGACCACGCTCAGCGTGCTGGCCCAGGACAGCAGACCAGCCGCGATCTCCGCCCGTGTGGTGCCCCGGAGCTGCACGGTGAGCTTGGAGTCCGCCGGTCGCCTGGTCCGCAGTTCCAGTGACGCCGAGGGCGGAAGCGGATGCTCAGCCAGGTGCGCGGCGAGCAGGTGCGCCGCGTGCAGGAAACTCGCGCCGCTGGTCGTGGACGTGGTGATGGTCATGCCAGACCTCCGGAGGTCGATGCACTGGATGCGGTCGCGGCGAGCGCGAGCGTGCGGTTATCGCAGGGAAAAGGGGCGGTGACGAAGGATTCGAGTGCTTTGATCGTGTGGTCGGGCACCCACCCGGCGCGGACGCGCAGGGGCTCGCGGATGCCTTCGCCGAAGACGTAGCCGACCCCGGCTTCGGCGTTGGTGATCCGGTTGGTCCACGCTCCGCGCTCGTAGGCCGTCTCGCCGAGCACCATCCCGACATGGGATCGGGCCGAGACCCGCAGGCAGATCCGCCGGGGGAACAGGTCCCGGACTGGCACGGTGTCCTTGGTGGGTTCCTGAACATAGCCCCGGACCGTCACGCCCAGCGCCCGGCCCTGGGTGGTCAGCAGGGCGACCCGTTCGGTGATGGCCTCCCGGGTGCGCCGGTCGGTGTATCTGGTCAGTGCCCCGATCTCGTCAAACTCCAAAAGCTCCAAGGGATGCTCTCGGCTGATCGGCACCGTGCGGACGCGACCGGCGAAGTCCGCTTTGCGGGCCGTCATGGTGTCCACGAGGTCATCGAGCAGCCCCAGGGCCTCAGCGCCGGTGACGGCGTAGCGGTGGAAAACACCGCGCCCGTAGGCCAGTTCCATGCCCTTGGGATCGATGCCCGATACCCGCACCAGACCGTCGCGGATGGCCGGGGCGATGGACACCAGCGGGCACCAGGTCACTGAGTTCTTGCCCGCCCCGGACTCCCCTGCGGTGAGGGTGTGACTCGCCGGACCGGTCAGGGGAATGTGCCAGTCACGGCCGTATTCGCTACGCCCGGCCCACGCCCGCCGCAGATCAACAGCCGTACCCGGGACACTGGCCAGCGCGGCGAGATCGGCGCAAGCCACCGGGCCGACGAGCAGGTTGCGGCGCTGAAAATCGATCGACACCATATTCGGGGCTAGTTCCCGGACCTGGCAGCGCGCCACCCCGCGGGCCGAGGCCAGCGCCCGCGCCGCGCCGTCGAAGTCTTCGGGTTTTTGACCGGGGAGCAGCCGCACCCGGACCATGTCCCACGAGGCGCCGGAGCGCACCCCGAGCACTCTGGGCAGCTGGGTTGGCGCCGGACGCCGCCGCTGCCCAAAAGGCCGCCCGAGGGGGCTCAACGCCAGCACGACCGGCGCGGCGTCATGCTTGACGCCCAGGCCGCAGGCATGCAACCACTCAGGAAGCTTCGCCGAGTACACCGTCCAGCGCAGCCACCACGACCGCAGATGCCGACCCGCCCACGCATCAACCGACCGGAGGTCGGCCAGCCGCCACCCGATCAGCACCACCGCGACAACACCCACGGTCAGAGCCAGCGACGGCCAGCCCCACCAATGCCACCAGGCCAGCGCGCCGACCACGGTCAGGCTGGTCCGCCAGTAAGTGAGCGTCTGGCGCAACGCCCACACCACAGCCTTGATCACCAGCCACAACGTCAGGAACACCACCGCCGCTGCGGCCAACGCTTCCGCGAGCTTGACCAGCGCCTTGCCGACCTTGGCCAACACCCATACGACAACACCGAGCGCGCTACCGCCCGCAATCAATACGGCGACCGTCTGCGCGTCCATCAGCGGCCACCGTTCTGGTCGTTGGCGTTCTGGGTGCGTATCCTCATTCCTGTTCACTCCTCACTGAAGGTGGACCGCGCGGAAGCGGGAAAAGGGTTGGTAGCCGAGATTTCCGCTTCCGCGCGTATGTTTTGGGGGCAATAGCCAAGTGCGCTCTTTGGCGCACCCATGCAGGGTTGCCCGGCCGGTCTTGGTTTTCGGGCCCGACCGGCCGGGCGCCGCGCATCTACGAGGCGATGGCCTCAGCCCAGGCGGTCCAAGCGGCGGACGCCTCGTCACAAGCGACCTCGTAGGCGCCGTAGGCCTCTTGCCAGGCCACGAACGCGGCCCGCTCCGCCTCGGCCGCCTCCTGCACCACCTGCTCGAAACGGTGGTAGGCGGCCTCACGCTGCGACGCCTCACTGATCACCGACGTGTTCATGAGGCACCCGCCGCTGCGGTAGTGCTAGCCCTCGAACCGGCAGGGCTGGTGGGAACTGGCACGATCCCGTCTGCCCGGAACGCCACCCCGCCGCGCCCGTCGATGTTCCACGGCGTCGCGACGAGCTTCACCACCATGACCAGCTGTCGCTTGGCGACCCGGGGTTCCCCGGCGGTGGTGACCTTGATGACCTCCGCGCCCGTCTCATCCATCGCCACCAGTTCGGTCACGTGCAACGGCGCGCCGGTCTCCCGATCGGACTTCTGCCGGCCATCGTTGTCGTTCTTAGGCTGCGGAGCCCGCGACACCACGAACTCCACGCCCTCGGTCTTGATTTCCAACTGCATTGTTTGCTGTTCCTCCAGATAGGTCGTTGCGGACCGTTCGACCCGCACAACAATCAAACGGCGAAACACCCGATCTGAGGGGGTCCGCGAGCTAGTCCCGAGCTAGTCCGTTGCTAGTCCCGAAATCCGGGTTTAGCGTGTAAGCTCTCCCCGCGTCGACGGGAGGAGAAAGCCAGTGACAGCTGCGGTCACGGGGCAATGCGTTCACTGTGGTGCCACATTGAGCCGGTACAACCCGGACTCGGTGTGCGCCAGCTGCACCCGCTGCGACGGGGCTGGTTCGGCTGCGGGGGAGTGGCTTAGCCGACCTACCGGCGTGCCGGCCGACGACACCGGGGCGGTCCTGCGGGCCTGGCGCGCGTCAACGAGCCGCAGCCAGGTGGAGACGGCGGGGCTGCTGGGGATGACGCAGCAGAATCTCAGCCAGATCGAGAACGGCCGCCAGCCGATGTCGTACGAGCAGCGCCAACGGGCCGTGACCGTGCTTGGCATATCCGCCGAGGACCTTGGGTTGTCACCAAGTCGGCCCCGCGCTGAGACAGACGCAGCCGTCGCCGTCGACCAGGCACGGTGGCGGCAGGATCGGCGCTGGCTCAACCAGCACCGGTCCGAACTCGCGCGGCTCGCCGCCGACCTGTACCCCACAGAGCACCGGGTGCCGGACACGCCGCTGATCGCCGGTGCAGGCTGGATCCCAGACGAACCGGCCGAGCTGCGGTCATTGCAGTTGACGCTCGACGAGCAGCCGCACGCGGTCGCCGTCGATGGCAGCGAGGACGAGACGCTGCCGACTCGCCCGCTGTGCGCGCCGGGCCAACGCTTCGACCGGTACACCTCAGCCATCCGCTACCTTGACCCGCCCCGGCTGTTCGAATCCCGGCCGAGCTATCGCCTGCTCGCCGAGCACCTCAGCACCAGCAGCCTCCACTTCGGACTTGCGGCGTACTTCGACAAGATCGACGTATCCGAGTCGCTCGGTCACGAACTCGCCGTCGCATGCTTGCGCCAGCCCGGCGGCATTCCGCCGTCCGCCGAGCCCCTGCGAGGGGAGCTGCCGTTCCGGACCCTGATTGGCGACCCGTTCGATCCGGCGCGCCGGGCCATCATCCCGGCAGTGACCACCTTGACGATCCGGCTTCGCCGTTACCCGGCGGAACCGAGTTTCCTGCTGCACTGGCGTGATCCCGCGAAGGTCGCCACCGCCGCCGGGGTGTACGACGTGATCCCCGCCGGGGAGTTCCAACCGGCCAGTGTGGCGTTGTGGGATCGGCGCAACGACTTCGACCTGTGGCGCAACATCGTGCGGGAATACTCCGAGGAACTGCTCGGCACGCCCGAACACGACGGCACCCGGACCAAGCCGATCGATTACGATGCCTGGCCGCTGTACCGCGACCTGGAGGACGCCCAGGCCGCCGGTGCGGTGGTCCCGTTCGTCCTCGGTCTCGGGCTCGATGCGTTGACCCTGGCGGCCACGATCCTTACCGTTGTGGTTATCGATGACGACGTGTTCACTCGGGCGTTCGGAGCGGCGACGCGCTACAACGAAGAGGGCGAAATCGTTGCGATCGGCGATGGCCGGGCAACCGAGGGAATCCCCTTTACTGCGGAATCGATCCGCCGCATGCTCAGCTCTGAGCCGATGGCGTCACCAGGCGCGGCTTGCCTGGCCCTCGCATGGCGCCACCGGCACCGCATCCTGGGCCTGTAGCCGGGCTAGACCGTAGGAGACAGAAGCGCTGACTAGGAAACTCACCGACAGCGAACAGCAGTGGTTGCGCGTGAGGAATTATCTGCGCGAGCACCGCTACGAACTTGCCGTCTCGGCGGCCCGCGACTACCCGGACTCGGCTGCAGTGGAGACAACGCCGTTACTCAGCACGCGAACGTGGATACCGGATACCCCGATCCCGCTGGATGACATCAAGCTGCAATACACCCCTGATGCGGCATTCAACGGCATCACCGGCACCGAGCCCGTTATCCGGCGCCTGCTGCCCGTCCGGGCCAACGGCACGAGGTATCGCACCTACTCCGAAGCCGTCACCGCACTTGCCCCGCCTCGCATTTTCGAGAACCGCGCCACCTACCGTCTCCTCGCTGCTGACCTGCAATCAACCCCGCAAATGCTGTTCGGCGCTGGTACATATTTCGCGGGCATCGACGTCGGCGACGCCGCCGCGCATGAATTCGCCGCATTGCAACTCGGCGAGATCGCCACCCTCGACCTCCGCAACACGATCGGCGACCCCTGCGACCCAGCCCGTCGTACCGGAAACGTGGCTATCAGCACGCTTACCCTGCGACACGACCGAACCACGGGGCAAGCCACGTTTCCGCTGCATCGCCGTGACCGCGCCAGCGTCGGCCACGCCGGGGGTCTGTACCAGGTTCTGCCGGTGGGCGTGTTCCAGCCAGCAGGCGAAGAACTATGGAATGCCGAAAACGACTTCTCCCTCTGGCGATCCATCCTGCGCGAACTCGCCGAGGAACTGCGCGGGGAAACCGAGGACTACCGGACTCACTGCAGCCCGATCGACTACCGCTCCTGGCCGTTCGCCGACCACCTGACCCGGGCCCTCGACACTGGACAGGCCCGCGCATTCTGCCTGGGCATCGGAGTTGACCCGCTCACCTTCGCCACCGACATCCTTACCGCCGTCATCATCGACGCACCGCTATACGATGAGCTGTTCGACCGAGTCGCCGACACCAACGCCGAGGGATCAATCCTCCCTGCCACACCGTTCACCGTAGAGATTGTCGAGCAGTACGCCAGCCGTTTGCCCACCCAAGCCGCAGGCGCAGGCCTGCTCCGGCTCGCCTGGCGACACTACTCAAGGCTGCTTAGCTGAGCACGCATGTAGCGATCCCAACGTAGTTGGCCCGCAGACTGACACTAGCCAACAATTGATCGCCCAGCGTCATCATGCATGTCACGAAATCTCCGAGCAAGGTCGCGCGCATCACGGTACGATTGATTGTTGGGCCCGAGAATCTCGTCATAGTCTTTGTCGAGCCATTCTAGGTAACGAAGTACCTCTTTGTTTTCCATCACGCGCAAAGCCTCGAAGCCCAGGATTTTCACGTCACGTGGTGACAGTACGCGCACTTTCAGCATCTGCTCAATCAAGCAGAATGTGTGCAGGAGGTAGTCGAGGCTGGCTTCTTCCGGGCTTCCAGGAAATGAATCTGGGTCGAATTTCCAGCTGAATTCTTGCTCCGTATAGTCTACGCGGTAATAGAACGCGCGAGCGACCGGGTCTCGAAAATAGTGATCTATGGTCGTGAACAAAAATTGTTGTCGGCTCGCGAGCCTTCCTTGCCGAACCTGATAGCCTGTGAAAGCTAAGGCCATGGCCGTGAAGACGAGAGCTATAACCGTCAGGACGTCGCTGAATTTTACCTCCGGGTTCCACCGCAGAGCAATTACAGTCACGCTATCCTCCGCATTCGCCTGCAGTGCTCTCGTTTGGGCGGTACCGCTCGGACTCGACCACCACAAGTATCGCTTGTACAGCTACGGCTTGTTAGCTCGCAGGCATCTTCAGCCGCGAGGCTCCACCCATCGCCCGGACGTCCCGGGGCCCGCAGCCACAGGGGAGGTGCTCAGTCGTGACGACCGCCGACGCCGAGCGCCCCCGGCTGCGGGAGCTGCGCACCGAGCTCGGGTGGACGCAGCAGGAGATGGCGGAGCGGATCGCGCACCTGGCGTGGATGGAGCGCCGCGAGCGCGTCGGAGTGAACGCGGACATGGTGGCCAAGTGGGAACGCGGTGCCAAGGGCATCAGCCCCAGGTACCGGGAGCTGCTGTGCCGCCTGTTCGGTGTGACTCCCGATCAGCTTGGCCTGAAGAACACGCCCGCCGCCGCAGCCAGCCGGGCGCGGATCGATGATCAGTCGCTGGTGGCGATGCTGGATAACGCCGCTGGCCTGCTTGATCAGCTCGGCGCCGCCGGGACCGCGCTGGCCCCGCACATGCTGCAGGCCTGGAAAGACGCGGTCACCACGCGTCGCACGATGCTGGGGTTGCTCGATCCGGGCGCTACCGATCCGGTGGGGCACGCCCGCGTCGCGACGGTCAGCGTGGCCGACCTCGAGCAGCTTGCCGAGCGTTACCACGAACTGTATGAGACCGCCGACCCCGCAGCCCTGCTCACGTCGGTGGCCGCGCACGTGCACATGGCGAAGCATGCCTTGCGAAAGGACCCGGGAACAGACGAGCGTCGTCGGCTGCTGCGCAACCTGGCCGAGGTGGCGACCCTCGCGGGTCGGCTTGCCGCCGATGACCTCGGCAACGCTATGTCCGGCCGCGCGTATTACGGTCTGGCGCTCGACGCCGCCCGTGAGCTGGAAGACGAGCAGCTCACGGCCATCGCCTACGGGCACGCCGCTCAGCTGGCCGCCCACGATGGCATGACCACGGCCGCGCTAGATCATCTCACCGCGGCTCGCGAACATGCCCGATCCACGCCGATGATTGCGTCCTCGCTGGCGAGCACCGAGGCCGCCATCCACGCAGACCGAGGCGATCATGTAGCGGCGCGGGAGGCTCTCGACAGCGCACAGACCGCACTCGACCAGCCCTCCGGGCGACCTGCCCCCGCGTCGTTTCGCTCGTGCGGCGCCACACACCTGGCCGCCGCCACCGGCCATGCTCTCGTGCAGGCAGGCGATTACGGCGGCGCCCGTGAGACCCTGACCGGGTTGCTTGGCCAGCCGCACCCGATCCCACGTCGTCAACGCGTGCTCGTCCTCATCGACTTGGCCACCGCCGAACTCCACAGCGGCAACCTTCCCGACGCCTGCTCGCATGTGACCAAGGCTGCCGACCTTCTGCACCAGGCCGTCTATGCCGTCGGCGCCACCCGTCTGGGCGCGTTTCGCGTCGCTGCCCAACGGCCCTTGCCCAGCGCTGCGCTGCGTGTGCTCGATTCGTACTTCCGCGAGATCGCGGCCTGAGAGCCTTGCCCGGATCATCGCCCGTACCGCCACAAGCGCTGATGTGCCGATAGGCGTGGGAAAACGTGGTACCGACCGGCCGCCGGGAGCCGACGGGGGAGTGCTCGACCGGCGGTCGGCCGGGGTTCACGGGTTCCACTCGCACACCACGGTGTGCAATACGTTGATCGCGTCGCCATTGATGCGCCGAGTGATCACCGGGCCGCTCGGGATGATCAGGTAGGACTTGCGGGCCCGGGTAGCTGTGCACGCTTGGCCAAATCCGGCCAGGTAGAGAGTATCGCGCCATCCGAGGGTCTCTCGCACTCCTAGCAATGGCCCGTCCGGGCCGGGCGCCACCCGCGTGAAGTGGAACCCGCCTTGTTTAGCGGCATCCAGCAGCCGCTTGGCGGTCACCAGATCCGGACTGTCAGCGATCATCGCCTGCGCCAGTTCAGCGCTGAATCGTGGCCGCCACCTCAGCCCAGCCATTCCCCGAGCACGTCATGCAAGGCCGTCGCGGCCTGCTCGTCAAGGCGCAGCACGCAGCAATTGGCAACGTGCGGGTTCAGCACAATGCCCCCGTCTTCCTTGGTCATCAGCAGATTAGTGAAGCCCGCCGCACCGTGCGCCTGGCAGGTCGTCATCACCACCCGGCGGTGGCTGTTGCGTGCCGGACCAGTGGTGGAATCGCTATTATCGAACACAACGGACATGAGTTGATCAAACCCGTCCGGAGGAGCACGGGGAAGGTCCGCCCCCTAGTCCATCGCGACGGCACTCACTAGTCCCGCCTCATTGTCCGGCGCCTGGCGGATAGTTCGGGTGACCTCCGGTGGCCAGGGCGCTGCCCTGGACCCGGCGACCGCTTCGGGAGGCAACACGCCACAGGTAACGGGTGGGGGTCTCCCTCACGGCGCACCGAGGGCTACCCGATGCCGCAAGGCCAAGCCGCTACGCGGTCGGCTACGCCGAGCCTTGCCCCACCGGGTAGGGCGATGCCTGCGCCGCGAGGGAGACCCCCACCCACAGGCAGCGGCCTCGTGATCGATACCAACTACTCAATGTAGCCGTCAGCAGGGCGGTGATCTAGCTCTTACGGTGGACGCACCCTGTGCTGAAGTTGGATACGCCCCGCATGGGTGGCATCCAGGGACCCGATTCATGCCTAGTGTCACCGGTCGACTACTCTTCACGCCACCCTAATCGGCGATTGACATGGAAGGTGATCTCGTGGTGCTAGCGGGGCGTGGTGTGGAGAGGGTCCTTCAGCGGACGGTGTCGTTTTGGCATCTCGTCGGACTCCAGGATGGACAACGTCTAGAGCCGATCGACTGGCCAAGCTTCATGAGCGAGCTGTCCAAAAAGGGTCCCAGAAGCGGACACGACATCGAAGATTCCGAGTTGAGCGGGACCGTCTACACGCGAAACGAGATTGATCACCTGGTCCTCACCAAGGACCGTGATGATCTTCCGCGTGAGCAGCATATGGTGACCGGCCAGGTCGCCGACATGCGCACTGCCGGCAACGAATGGGCCGTGATCGAGTCTGCGTTCATCATGTTCTTGGAGTTCGGCAACGTCTTCGGTTACCTCCGGTCCGCAAACACCGCACCATCGCCGCAGGCTGTCGCCAAATGGATCAATAAGACGAAGCTGCTCAGTGTCGAGGTCCGAGCTGAACCGGTCGTTGACCCGGAACGGTGGACCAGGCTCAAGCGCGCGGGTGGAGTGACGTGCCTCGAAGTGGCTGCGTCCACCAACATCCTGGGCCGCGACATCATCGAGGGACCATTGAAGGAGTTGTTCAGCTTGGGACGGATGGGCAACTTCAAGGTTCAAGTCAAGCTCATCGCCAGTCGGGCACGTAAGCCCGGGTATCGCAAGGAACGGCGCCGACTGTATGACATGACCGAAGCGGTGATCACCGACATAGGCCTCGACAATGTGCATACTGCGAAGGCACGGATCTTCGACGAGGACAACGCGGGCATCCCTGCTGAGACGATCAACTTGATCAAGCAGCGCTTCGCTATCCGGCGTGACGTAGCGATGATCGGGGCAGGCCGGGCGCGGTCTGTCTCGGAATTGTCGGCCCTCGATGCGATCCTGAGCGCCCTCGATGAGTTCGAAGGCGACCTCCGTAAGGCGGTCGGCGTTAGGTAAGGCAAGGCAGGAAGGAGGCGGGGGCGTGAACGCCGCACAGCCGACGGACCGACCGCAGCGAACACGCCACCGCAGCTTGCTCGATCGACCAATACTCGACTGGGTCGTGTGGGGCATGATCGCCTTCGTCCTGCTCAGATGGACACCACTTGTCAGACTGTTCACCGGTACCAGCCAGGACGGCCAGCGAGCCGCCATGAGCAGCTCCGCATCCGCGCTGGGCACGATCGCAGGCTTCAGCATTGCAGCCCTGTTTTTTTACTCAGCGCTCGACAACCCAGCGACCCAACGGGTGCGCGCCGAGTGGGGAAGCCAGCTGGTAGGCATGTTCTTGCGAGCGCTTACAGTGATGTTCTTAGCATCGATTGTCTGCGGTTTCACCGCCGTCACTGTGCCCAACCGCATAGGCACCGCTGTTTTCCTTATCGCGATGCTTGCCGGCTTCACCAAGCTGGCCCGGACGATGTTGATTGTCAAAGCGCTCCTGCATGGACAGCGTTACGACGCCCAGCTGAAGCCGGTTACGGTGCGGATGACACGGCGATCTATGGAGTGAAATGCCGCTCATCGTCCAACGGTCCGCTCTATGTATTCGAGTGGCGACTCTCTGTGAGAACTTTCCTTACTCGGGTTCAAGGGCGGCCTGCGGCCGCCGCGCTCGCTCGCCGGGCTCGGTCCGGTCCTCGCTCCGCTGCGGGCGGCCGGGCCCGGCCGCTCCCGCGCGCACGACAAGGCCCGGCGACCCGAGAACGAAGTTCTCAGCCGTCGCCGGGCCTTACACATGATCTTTACGGGGCTGGTTGTTCAGGCCGATCCGGTGGGGTGATCAACGCGAGGTACACGTGCTCGGCACTTACCCGGTCGGTACACGCGCCGTCGATCAGGGCATGAGCCAGCTCCTGGCCGCCAGCCGGGTCGGTCAGCCACCACGCCGCCGCGTCCACCAACGCCAGCCGCTGCACCGCCGACAACCCGGGCTCCCGCTCGGCCAACACCGCCACCGCCGCTAACCGCTGCCGACTCCGCACCGTGTAGTCACCGCGAGGGAACCGCAGCAGCGGCTCCTCCCCGCTGCCCGCCACGGACGCCGCAAGCTCCAGAGTGCGGGACAAGTCCAGCTCGTCGGGACCTGGCTTCGCCGCCCGGTTGAAGACACCGGAGGCAGCCGACCACTCCTCCAACGCCTGCGCCACCGACCGCGCCCGCCACGGCGCCAACCGCAGCACCACCGACGGGGACTCCTCGCCGTCCAGCACCAGCGTGCCCCCGTCGAGCTCCACCACCTCACCGTGATCGAGAACCAGCCGGAGCCGGTCCGGATCGAACTGCGTAGCCTCTGCCATTGGGTCGCCACCCTCCGCATCAGGGTTGGGGATCAAGGTCAGGGCAGGTGCGGCAACACCCGCCCTGACCGCCTACTCAGTGGTGGAGTCGGCGCTATGGATCACACCGGTTCCGCCAGCACGGCACCAGGTCCCGCCGCTAGTCAGTCCGGCCGCGCCCTAGCTGGTCCCGCAGCCGCCGGGACTGGGCTGCCGTGCCGCACGCCGCCGAGCCATCCCGTCGGGCCGAACTGGTCCGCGTATGGTCCGCGCAGCGCTGTAAACGACTGGAATCCACTGGACTGAGTAGGACTCTGAAGATCACTACAAAAGCTGCGGATTCCAGGGCCGACCAGCCCAAACACGCTCTATATAGCGGAGGAGCAATGACCCCCGAGGCCCGCTTAGGAAACCGATGCTCTATCCCCTGAGCTACGAGGGCCTAGCTTGTACGTTTGCCCAGCATGCTGGGCGAGTGTTGGTCCGTCAGGCTCGGGCAGACTACCCCGCTCCCGACAGTCTG
>Ga0213881_10000814_pt1 | contig 16824 bp, 17 predicted proteins | sample BarmaccoBMER_R08_FD_160104 | JGI IMG/M metagenome (GOLD analysis project Ga0213881, IMG submission 160104) | Barbacenia macrantha exposed rock microbial communities from rupestrian grasslands, the National Park of Serra do Cipo, Brazil - ER_R08 ... | reverse complement strand
ATAGTAAAACTCTGCTGGGCTAATGCTGAAACGGGCTCCCTCGTCCCGCCGTCTGAAATCATACAGCACCCACGTCACCTCGCTATTTTCGAGTTCTGCAACGGGCTTCATCTTCGGGAGCGCGCCAAAGAATTGCTTATCCACAGCGACAAAGAACTTTTTGCCCCAACGCCGGAACACCGGAACTTTCAAGGTCAGTTGGTAGATCAAACGCTTGCGACTGGATAACCAGTCCATGCCTCTTTGCTCGGTAGGAGGAACACCCGTGGCGAGGAATTCGTGAAACATTGGATAGTAGGAGCTACCCGAGACATAAACGGCTTGAACTTCCAAAGCACAGAAATCCACCGGTCTTCCATTGTCTCCAAGCAGGGCAATGATATAGTCCACCTTTCCAGCCTTCTTTCCATTTTCCTTTCGAAGGATGCGGAGCTCAGGACGAACCGCTATTTTTCGACCACTCCCAAACGCAGCGGTAGCTACATCGACAAAAATCTGATTGTTCTGAATAAACCGCACGGGACATACAGGCGTTCCGACATGCGTCTCGCCAAACATGCAAACACCCAACGGGTCGGAGACGGAAACCTTCGTGCATGGTGTTCCCGGCGCTTGAAATGGACACGGTTTCTTCGTGCGTGAAGCGATCGATTCATCGCTTGTATCCTCGACGGAATGCCCAAAGACCTCGGTGATTCTGAAGGCCACGCCGCATATTGTAGTTTCTCAGTCCGAGCGCGAGCGGAAATAGTCGTCGCTGCGAACGCCGTCTGCCGACCGATGTTCGCAGCAAGGAAATTTTCCCTGTTACAGGGTTGACGTCGCAGACACGGCCATTCAGTCTGGCCGGATGGCACGCTCGTCAACAACCTTCCCGCGCAAGTGGGCGTCAGACAAAACGACTGTGATCCGCGTCCCGGTCGGAATGGCAGATGCGCTTCTACACATTGCCCGGCGTTTCGACGAATCAGGCAGTTTTCGCATCCGCGAAGAGCCGGGATGTTTGGTCTTGGAGTTGATACCGACGCGTCGCGTTCGCTACACCGCCGATCGGCCCATCAACGTTGCGAGCGTTCCGCAGCGAAGCCCGTTTCGGTATCCTGGAGGCAAAACTTGGTTTGTCCCATACCTGCGAGACTGGCTCCAAAGTAAGTCGAAGCTGCCGACTCGTTTCATTGAGCCGTTTGCTGGCGGCGCGATTGTCAGTTTAACAGTAGCCTTTGAGCGGCTCGCAAAGCATGTCGTATTCGCTGAATTCGATCCCGGCGTTGCAGCTGTTTGGCGCGTCGTGCTGAACGGCCAAGCAGAGTGGCTCGCGAAGGAGATACTGAATTTTGAACTCTCGTTGCCAAATGTTCGACGGCTCCTCGATGCTTCGCCCGAAAATATACGAGACAAAGCTTTCCAAACAATCCTTCGGAACCGTGTTCAGCGTGGCGGAATTATGGCTGCCGGCGCGGGCTTGGTAAAAGCCGGCGAAAATGGCCGCGGACTAATGTCACGGTGGTATCCGGAGACGCTCGCGCGGCGAATACGCGAGATCAATCATCTTAAAGATCGGCTGACGTTTGTGGAAGGCGACGGTTTCGCGCTTCTCGAAGAACAAAAAGCCGATAAGGACGCCGTTTTCTTCATTGACCCGCCGTATACACTCGCGGCGCGGCGGCTCTACACGAGATGGCAAATCGATCATCCTCGATTGTTCGCCGCTATGCGTGCTTGCAAAGGCGATTTCCTGATGACTTACGACAACACTCCTGAAATCGCGGCGTTAGCCGCCGAGTTCGGGTTTGAGGCAAAGGCGGTGGCAATGAAGAATACGCACCATGCCAAAATGACTGAGCTGCTGATCGGCCGCGATCTCGGATGGTTCAACTTGGGCTCAGTAACCGCGTAAGGTAGCTCCGAAGCAACATGAAAACCAATCTGACGAAGCGCCGCTTTAAAGCTCAGAAGAAAAGTTTGTGCGCGTTATGCAAGCCGCACAAACGTGGTTGGGACGATAGGAAAACGGCCGGCGAACTACGGATCGCCGTGAAGCACGCGCATGAGCTTCGAGAACACGGATTCGTCGGATAGGTTCGTGATCGGGAACCAATCGGGGTCGGGGCTTACTATCGACACTTTGGTCCGAGCTGTTTCGGACGAGGGGAGACGACCATCTAACTCACTTCGGCGCATCCCGGCATTGAATGGTTCAGATGCAGCTATTGCTCGCCAGCGCGCGAGACAGACGGCCTTGAACAGCATTGCCGTCTGCGGCACGCTGCAATCATGAAAGTGCTCAGCGTTTCACCATGACGAAGCCGCCAGTGATCGGGCGAACGCGCGAGGAGATGGCGCAGCGCCTGGCGCAGGACATTCCCGACGGCTCGTATGTGAATCTGGGCATTGGGATTCCGGAGCTGGTCGCCAAGTTCGTGCCGGCGGGCCGCTCGCTAATCTACCACACAGAAAATGGCATGCTCGGCATGGGCCCCCCGCCGAGTCCAAGCGAAGGCGATCCCGAGCTGATCAATGCGGGCAAACAGCGCGTGACGGCGCTGCCGGGCGCCGCCTACTTTCATCACGCGGATAGCTTCGCCATGATCCGCGGCGGCCATCTGGATCTTTGCGTGCTCGGCGCGCTTCAGGTCGCGCAGAACGGCGATCTGGCCAACTGGTCCACGGGCGAGCCCGACGCCATCCCCGCAGTCGGCGGCGCCATGGACCTGGTCGCGGGCGTGAAGTCGATCTTCGTCATAACCCAGCATTGCACTAGGGAAGGCGAGCCGAAGCTCGTGAAAAAATGCACCTTTCCGCTGACGGGATTGGCCGTCGTCAACCGCATCTACACCGATTTCGCCGTGATCGAAGTCACGCCTAACGGATTTCAGCTCGTCGAACTGAGCCCAGGCATCGATTTCGATTTCGTGCAGGAGCGCACCGGTGCGCCTCTGCTTCGAAACTAGACAGGATTTACAGGATTAACCGGATAAAGACAAAGATCCTGCAGTCCTAGTTCCAATCCTGTAAATCTTGTTATCCTCTCTAGAAAGAAGACGAAACACTACCGCCGGCGTAGTTAGGATACACTTGGAACGGATCAAAGCAGTCTAACAATGACCACGCAAACCGACCTCTCGCGCAGCGCCGCCCTCTACGAGCGGGCCCTCAAAGTCCTTCCCGGCGGCGTCAGCCGCAACGCCATCCTGCGGGCGGGGCACCCGACCTACGTCGACTCCGCCAGGGGCTGCCGCGTGACCGACATCGAGGGCGTCACGCGCATCGACTTTTCCAACAACATGGCGTCCCTGATCCACGGCCACGCCTGCCCCGAGATCGTCCAGGCGGTAACGGAGCAGATCACCCGCGGCACCGCGTTCATGGCGGGAACCGAGCTCGAGGTGAACTACGCCGAGCACTTGTGCAGCCGCAATCGCTCGTTCGAGAAGATGCGCTTCATGAACTCGGGCACCGAGGCGATCATGGTCGCGCTGAAGGCGGCCCGTGCATTTACCGGGCGGCCGAAGATCGCCAAGGCCGAGGGCGCCTACCATGGCGTCTACGACTACGCGGAGGTCAGCCAGGGCTCCACGCCAGCGACTTGGGGCGACATCGAGCATCCGCGCAGCGTTCCGCTCGTGTATGGAACACCCGAGCCCGTGCTTGCGGACGTCGTCGTTTTTCCGTTTAACGACGCCGAGCGCACGCTGGCGATCCTGGACGAGCACGCCAGCGACCTCGCGTGCGTATTGATCGATCTAATGCCGCACCGCGTCGGCCTGTGTCCGGCCGATGTCGAGTTCGTTAGGGCGCTGCGCGAGTGGTCCGCGCGCCACGGGGTGCTGTTGGTGTTCGATGAAGTCATCACGTTCAGGGCCGAGCACGCCGGCTTGCAAGCACGCTACGGCGTCACGCCCGACCTGACCGCGCTGGGCAAGATCATCGGCGGTGGATTTCCCATTGGCGCCGTCGCCGGCCGCGCCGAAGTCATGGATGTGCTCAATCCGCAGTCGCCCCGCTACGGGTTCCCGCACTCCGGAACATTCACGGCCAACCCGATCAGCATGACCGCGGGCATGGCGGCGATGCTGAAGTTCGACCCACCCGCGGTGGCGCGCCTGAATGCGCTGACTGATCGGGCCAGGAACGGCATCGAAGACGCGATCCGCGCGATCGGCGCGCCTGCCAGCGTCACCGGGGCGGGCTCGATGTTCCTGGTGCACATGAAGCAGACGCCGCCACGAAATTACCGCGATGCCTACCCGACGCCGGACGAGTCGCGCCGACTCAAGGCATTGCTCGATCACCTCTACAACGAAGGTTGCATCATTATCAGCACGGGCACGTGCGTGTTCTCCACGCCGATGACCGAAGCGGAGATCGACACGCTCGTGGGAGCCTTCAAGTCCGGCTTTGCCAAGCTGGCTTCGATGGGCTGAGCGAACGGAGGTACAGATCGCGTTGCGTTTTGAGAAGGAGTTCGGCTTGCTCGTCGATTTGTCGAACGATCCTGGTCGCAACTAAACTTCAGGGTGCGTAAGTCAGCGCAGCGGGTACACAGAAGCTGGAATATGAGCCGCATTCGCGGCAAAAACACGGGACCGGAGATTTTCGTTAGGCAAATTCTGCATCGCAACGGATACAGATTCAGAGTTCACGATAAGCGATTGCCCGGGAAGCCGGATATCGTTCTGAAACGCAACCGCACGATAATCCTGGTCCATGGCTGCTTTTGGCATCATCACAGCGCGTGCAAACGTGCGACAATTCCTCGAACTAATCGGCAATTTTGGATAAAAAAAATTGCCGGTAATGTCGAACGCGATACTCACCTGCGCCGACAGCTCTCGAGGTTGGGTTGGCGTGTAATTACGTTGTGGCAATGCGAGCTACGGGACGTTAACCGGGTGGAACGCCGTCTCCTCCGCGCGCTGAAGTCGGCCCCGCGGCAGGACAGCGCTAATGGGCCAGGAGATGTTCTAAAAGATGCCGTGCCTGGGCCCGGGCGAACAACGGAGGCAGCGCCTCGCCTATGAGTGAGGCGATTTGCGGCCCAGACGCGTCTCTCGGAAACCGATACGATCGCGGGAATGATTGCAGCAGAGCTGCTTCATAAACACTCAGCGCCCTGTTTTGGACAGGATGCAAAAAACGGCCTTTCGACGGATTTGTGCAATATCGGGTGATGGTCGGAGAAACCTTGTCCCAGGACATTCGGCCATAAATGTCTCGGAAACCGATTTCCTTATTTCGATGGCATTTAAGCTGATTACCTGCGCCCCATGCGGCACGGCTCCCGCCATCATGTGGAACGCTCTCGATCCGTCGCGCTACTTCGGCTGAGTGAGTGGCGCGGAGCTTGTGAAGCCATTTTCGGCTCTTTTGTGGAGAAGGAATGTTGCCGATCGCATCTCGGACCGTTTTTATCTTCGCGTTCCCGCTCGGGAGAATGATAGGGCCCATTCGCGAAGCCAGCAGGATCATTCGTTTGCGCCTTTGTGGAACTCCGAACGTAGCGGCATTTAGCACTCCTGCCACACAGTTGTAGCCGGCGGCGCTGAGCCGGCGCTTGGCTTCGGCTAACCGCCAATTCGTTAGGAGACCCGGAACATTCTCCAACATGATTGTTTTCGGCAGCAGCCCCTCAGCGAGCCTAATGAAATCGAAGATCAGCTTGTTTCGGGGATCTGGAACTGGGGACTCGTTGTTAAGAGTTCGAAGCCGTGAAAATCCCTGGCACGGCGGGCAACCAGCCAATAGTGAGAGCTCGCCTTTCGCCAGCGAGAATTTTTCTAAGATGTCGCTAGCACTGACGGAGCGAACATCTTCAAAGAGGTGAATCTTGGGATAATTCAGCGAGTACGCGGAGCGGGCGATCGGGCATATTTCGATCCCGGCAAGAACCTCGAAGCCGGCATCGAGGAGGCCGCGGGTGAGACCACCGCACCCGCTGAAGACATCAATGGCCTTCAATCTTTGGTGGAATGGAAGACCGGACGAGGCCAACATGTTGTGATTGCTGCAACCAACTGCCACTAGCCTTAGTTGCTGGCAAGTAAAAAACCGGATGAAATAGGGTTCCAGGAGCGATCTTCCCATTGAATTTCGATCACCGCTCCCTCAGTGGGGACGTAAAAGCAGGAGGCGCCCGTGCCTCCTGAAAGGTTTTGGTTTGCGGTGGGTGCCATGAAGATGCAGGTCGTGTGCTGCCGAGTTTCAAACTGAAGTGCGACTCCCTGATCGTGGCGTTTGCCTGCAGACAGTACCCAAAGTGCAAAGAGAAACTGATCGCGGTGGAATTGGAGTATTCCGTCGGGCGTCAGCAACCACTTCGATGCAAGGGCGTCTGATGTTTTTGACCAATCGTGACGCAGCGCGGTGGCAAAGGCTTGCTTATTCAGAATACAGTAATAGTGCTGTCCGAATCGCCGGATAGAGAAAAACGGGCACACATTGTCTGTGAGCTTTTTGTTCGGCCACCGGCAGCGAAGAATTATTGCCTCCTCACGCTCTACCGCCGCAAACTCGTTCAGTGAATCCCACAAGGTCGACGCCACCTTTTCAGAAGGCACGATTGCCGGCACTTCAGTGACGGTTTCAAAACGGACATCGCTGATTTGACTGTTTTCGACCAGCGCTGACGCGCCGCGGACACCACCAGCCGCATCGAGAAGACGTGTCCCAGCAGAGAAATAACCGAAGGAATCTTTGCTCGCCAAGAAAACCACGCGCGCGATTTCGCGCAAACGCTTCATGGTGATCGGCCGTGGCACAACTTTGCCATGCCGATCAACGCCAAAAATCTCGGGCTGTTCATCGGGTTTACACCACCCGTCAGCCGCCAGGACGGTTGAATTGTCAGTCAGTAGCGCGGAAGGCATCATCAAGGCCTTCAGGTCTCGATGCGACCGTATCGTCATCGTACTGGGCGCGACCGAAGTAAACAAGGTGGCCGCATACGTGCGTCGCAGAACTCCACGTACCGTAGGACCGGCTTGAGAATAGGGCCGTCTCCAGCTCTTTGATGGAAACGACACGCTGACGTATCAGTAGATTTTCGGCGATATCGAGAGCAATTTGAAAGTCGGAAAGCCGTTGACCATTAACAATGACCCAAAATGTTTTTCCTCCGGTTGACTCGCCTAAAATTGCTTCGACCCCGCCGAGTCGCAGTTGGCGGCCTAACAATGCTCCGAATAGTCGCTTATCAAAGGTGGAGAGCCCCAGTTCTTCACGCACTAATTTTGCCAGAACGAACTTTGCCAAACTAAGATGAGCTCCGCTGCACTTGTTGATAGCGTCGCCGACGAGCGCAATGTCCTGCTGTAATCTTTCGTGTGACGGGCCATATACAGCGGTTCGGCCTAGATTGATCCTCGCTCCACTTTGGCTAGTTCTAGAGAGTGATATGTCAAGTCGCGGTCTGCTCATCCCATCGTAACTCGGCCAAGAGGCGTTCGACCTCTTGCGGCTTCATTTCACCCTTCTCGTCAACGGCCGCTTCGTCATACAGATATCCAAAAGCTTGTAGGATGGTTCGGGGGATCAACCTCGCAGCGTTTTTTGAATGGATGAATGTGAGCGTCTTATCAATAACGTCGGCCCCGAAAGGTGCGGTTGGCGCGCCGCTGTAATTGGGCGGTCGGAAGAACGCTAGTCGGCCGAGCAAAAACTCCTTCGCTTCAGACTCATTGAATTCGGGCAGCGATATCGAAGGTCGCATGCCGACGAGCGTGAGCAATTCAGGCGGCAACAATTCCGTTGCACTGTTCTCGACACGCGAGCCGACAACGAGAACAACAGTTAGTCCATTCGGATTTCGGCTAAACAGTGAACGTAGATTTGAAAGCAGACTGTTGCGTGCTCTCTGCTGAAGAACACGAACGCGCTGAAACTCGTCCAAGAGTAATAATAGACGCGATCCGGTTTGCGCCATGCTCCAGATCATGTCTGATAAAACATCGCATGCCGCTGGATCGTCGATCCGCGCGTCGATGTTTGTTCCCTTCTTCAATTCGCGCAGATTTGGACGCTCTGCGTGGAGCCACTGTTCTGCTAACGGCCGCTCAAACGCACCGCCGTGGACCATCGCACTGGCGGCACGAACCAGATTCGGGTTACGACTCGGTGGCAACCTGTCGAGAATCATCTGGCAGATTCGCTTGAGTGGCAGATTCAAAACGATTCGCCGATACAGGTCGATGAAATGCTGAAGCTGTTCAGGCATTTCAACGAATGCCGGAATCACGTTTTCGCCACATTGTTCGTTAACAACGTGCCCCAAGTAAAACAGGGCGTGCGATTTTCCGGATCCAAAGTTTGCCCATATCATGTCGAGCGAAGAGTCATTTCGCTTTGAAAATGAGTGGCAAAGTCGTTCCAGCCGCGAGCGCACATCATGTCTGCCGCTCCAACAGGCAGCATTCGCGGCGCTCGCAACGAGGGTGAATGGTGAACTGACGAAAAACTGATCCATTTACGCGATTAATTTCGAAGGAGGACCGGTTGGATGGACACGAATTCTGCCCGATCGCCGAAACTGCCGCGAGATAATCGTGCTTGATCAGGATTGCGTTTGGCGAATTCTTCGACCGCTGTACGACTGGTCCCTAACGATATAGGAGCACCTTCTTTTGCCTTCAGCCAGGCTAGTCCCTGCGCAACGACATCTATCGGAAAGACTCGCGTTGGTAGCTCTAAAGCGTTGCTCACTGAGCGGATCATCGAAGTGATCTCCGCGTCGTGTAGCTCAGAGCGGCATTGTTTTCCGAACAGAACTCGAATCAGGTGTTCTTCAACCCAGCCTTCCGCTGAGGAAGCTGCAGCGACCGAGTCGACTGCATCCTCGAGCCGTGACGTAGAATAATAAACATACTCGTATTTTTCCTCTTCCCCACGACGCGCCTTTTCCAGTAAGCCGAGATCGACATAGGTTTCGAGCCTAGATGCAGCCCGGTGCCATGCTGTGGAAGTTTCGCCGGTTTCTTTCCGACTCCTAGCTGCTGTCTTTTCAAGTTCCCGCAGTTGTTGAAAAAGTTTGTATTGCCTGCTCGATGATAGATGCCGCGCTCGCTCGGCTTCTATTGCGATTTGCTCGATGGTTTCGGCAAATAGTTCGCGACCGGTCGATTTGCGAATTGGTTGACCGGCTTTGATTAGTTTTGGCGCGAAGCGCGCAAACAAGTCAAAGTCACCACGGAGCGCCGAGACCGCGAACACAATCCGATCGCAGCCGTGAATGTACGGGTTGGCAGAACCAGAGCTGCCGGCGGAGACATCAAGTCGGATTAATAAGCGTGCAGCATGGGAGAGTTCAGCCGAAGGCGTGATTAGGTCAAGCAACGCTGCCCAGTCGCAGACATGAGATAGTGCTGTTTTGGATCCGGACTTACCTGTCGAGCTCACGGTGCCCACGCGCGACCGTACTTCCGGTGCAGCGAGACAAAAGTCTTGCCACCACACAGCGGGTGTTTTCCCGTCTGTTGACCGCAAATTCTTGCCTGGTCCTTCAACTGTTAGCGTCGGGTATCTAAAGTCCTGCGCCTGCTTCGGCGATGTGACATTGACAACCGGGCAAAGTTTTTTGCGGAAGAGATACTGAGCTACGGCTTCTGCGGAAGAGGGCTCAACGCTGACGGGTTTTGTAAGCGTGTCGGCAGCTTCATTCGTGATTCGCTTCCAGGAAGAACGAACTCTGGATGCTGCTTCGCACAAAACGGTGAGATGGCCAAGGCGGAGCATAAACTCATCCAAGCCTGCAAGAACTCTACCTTCGAGCGGTATCATGCTTCGTACCCGCCGTGAGCTGTCACGCGCGGCCGTATCGCTGCTAAACAAATTCGTTGTAACGCTGGCGCATTTCCGCAGGAAAACACTGCCTCGCCTTGGCGAATGCGTCGAAGCAGCATGTCAAGCGATGCAGCCGCGCCATCGATCTTCAAACTGCTTGGAGCCGGCGAGCGCAAATTTGCCGTAGCAACCGCGGCGTCTGATGGAGACGTGAGTTGATGGACGATGAGCGTTTCAGTTTGTGACATTAGACGGGGATCGAGCGCGCTAGGTTGCTGTGTAGCAACAGCCAGGGACAGGCCGTAGTTCCGACCCTCCTTTGCATATTTAATGAGAGCATCCCGTGCTACGGAGCCTTCGCTTGTGCCGGCGAGCACATGCGCCTCATCCATTAAAAGCCACGTCCGGGGAATGCTCGTTCGGACGAATTCACGCAGTCTCGCCGTTTCGTCAGCTGACAATGACGAATCAAGATCGAGTCGTTTCTGTGCAAAGGAAGCGTCACGTCGGACGCGCAGAATGCGTTTTAGGAGGACCGCTACAATCACTTTTTTTAAAGCGTCCGGAACGCGAGCCAACATCAAAACCGAGACGCGAAATGGTTGTAGTAAATCTGTGAGAGGCGTACCGGCGCCGGAGAAAAGCGCCAGACCAGCGTAGCTCATCATCCGCTGCCGAATGCTGCGGATCGTTTCCGGCCGGTAGTTTTGGAGAACGTCCTGATCAGTATCCAGACACTGGACGATATCGGCGAATGAATAATTCGGGACTGGCTGTACGCGGCCACCGTTGGATGTTGTGTATCCGTCTCTCGACACGTGCATTAGGGCGTCGGCGATTAACATCCCTCGTGGTTCATTGAAAATATCGACATCAAATAGCGCGGCCCAGTCGTCTAATTCTAGGTCACTGGCCTGCATTTGGAGCAGTCTTAGGCCAGCGGGATCGATTTGCGGCGATTCGAATCCGGCCGGGATCCAGGCGTCCACTGCCACTGGCTGGCTGTGATAGCCGGCAGCGGTCATCGCTCGGTACTGTTTCGTGATTTCAACGCTGCCGGTTTCAGTTAACTGGATGCGGGATGTCCAGAAAATGTCCATGATGTCGAAAACCAATCCGGCGCGCGGCGTTTGTAGTTCTGCGAGTTGAGTAGTTCCAGTGCCGGCGGCCAATCCTTCGAGCAATACACCCAATGTATATGATTTGCCGGTCCCGCGTTTGCCGAGGATCGCAACAACCTGTTCGCCGGAAACATCTAGGAACAATCGGCGACGCGGACCGGACTCAATTAATCGGCCGAGCAGGACTTTGTCGACACCACGTTGACTTGGATCGCCCGCAATTACGTCGCCTTTGCCGGCGATCGCCTCGGGTTCAAATTGGTACGTCGGCACAGTTACATTCCTGCCGCGGAGAGATGTTCAGGTGTGATCAACCGGTTGTTTGAGCTTAGCGCTATAAAACCTAGCTCATTCAACTTCTCACTGATGTCGCGCGGCTTCGCATTCTCCTGATCGCGCTGGTAGTAATCTATGAATAACGTTTTTGCCTGATTGGTGAAAGGATAGTTAGACCAATCGTAATCACTTGCTGGAATCTGCCCGGTCTGTGCGAGCTGATCCACCTTGCCGTTATCAACAAACTCGTCGATCAGCTTTCGAATGAAACTGCCTACATCCTGGGGCTTGAGGTTTTCAAGGAGGTATTTGTTTTGCCCGATTCTATTCTGAAGTTGCGGATGCCAAATTGCTTGGGGCAGCGCACGGTCGTTTGCTGCACTCAGTGTGTAGACAAAGCCAAACGTGTTGTTGTTGTCATCGAAGATCAGACGGTTGGTCGCAATCCAATGCGCTCGAGTTGTTTCGTCATCTTCAACGTCGTTTAGTTTGGCCGCTTCATCGGCAATGAAGATCATGCGTTGCTTGTTGACGGCTCGGTACATTTCCCCAATTGCCAACAGCACGCCGAATAGCTCATTGCTCTCGACGATCTGTTGACCAAGCCCGACACTTGCAGCACTGGACGGAGGTTTTCGACCCTTTAGGCAACTGAACGCGTCGTCGACAACAGGCGGGGGTGTTATGCCGGGCGTCGCCATGTTGAATTTGCTGATGACGGTTGCAACATACAGCGGAACGCCAGCCTGCTGCAGCGCTTGGACAACGTTCGGTTTGAGCTGCAGATATTTCCGAGCAAGATCGATCAAAAAGTCGATGCCGAGTTCGTCGAGAAACGGACGTACGAGTGTATCAAACCGCGACTTTGCTGTCATGTCGCCGATCTCAATGACTACGGGTTTTCCAGGGTATTCGTTTTTGTTCTGTTCGAGCCACCAGCAGATGTGGCGCGCTGTATGAGTTTTGCCGACTCCCCAGTCTCCGTAGAGCAGCATCTTTACCGGTTCGTTTGCTGCATAGCGCCTCTTGATGCTGCGCAGAATTTCGTCTTGCAATTGATGCTCGTGGCAGAAGAAAAGATTTTGATCTCTGATTACGTGCGGTTTGAAGTTGTCGCGGCCTTCTTTGAGGCAGAACCAATCTTGAAGTGTTGTCGGCATGTTTGTTCCTCTCAGGTTACGCTATTCGCGAGATTCCTCGCAGTTCGGAAGCATACTGTGTCAGGTCATTGATGAGAATGGCAATGTCGTCCTTGGGGCTATCCGATGTCGTGCGGAACTCAACCGCGATTTCGCGATTCAACGCATTTGCCCTGGGGGTCAGATTCGGAGAGCCGAGCATTGCAGTGCGCAAACCATTGCATTCCATAATATAGAGCTTCGTGTGCAAATCCGTGCAGTAATAGACGACTGGTTTGATGTTCGCCTGAAATAGTCGGATTGCTTCGGAGTGCCACGTATGCGCCGGCGGGCGTGTGATAATGGTGACTGATTTTTTTTTGCCCCTCAGCGCGTCGACCAATTGCAGGATCGGGTCAGTCCGGGCCTGTTCGTATCCCACCCATGGAGCGACGATCCAGAGCCGGTAAATAATGTCGCGGTGAACAAAAACCGCGTTAGCAAAATTGGCGAGAATTGATTCGGTTAGGAGACGAATCCGGTTCACCGAGACGTTATAGAATTCTTATCCCGGCGCGAGAAGCTCGAACTCACGTCAGTCAGGCCCACTTCCACAGTCACTCCCGTTCGAAGACCGTGGCCAGGCCTTGGCCTACCCCGACGCAGAGCGATGCGATGCCGCGCGCGGCGCCGGTGTGAGCCATCTGGTGGACCAGCCTCGTCGCCAGTCAAGCTCTGGCGGTGTGCGCATCCTCGTGATAAACTTTGGATGTGAGCACAGTGCAGGAAATTAAATCGGCAATCGGTCGCCTCAGTGCACCTGAAAAAGCACTTCTAGTCGCCGAGCTGTTTGCAATCAACTCCGAACCGAATGCAGAAGAAGTGGAACAATCTGTGGCGCGCGGATTGGCTGATGTGAAAGCAGGTCGTGTTCGTCCTATCGAGGAAATTAGGGGCATGATTCCGCAATGGACTTCAAAGTCCTGATTGCGGAGAGCGCGATTGCTGATCTGAAGGAGATTGTCGGGTTCGTCGCTCAGGATGATGCTACCGCGGCGATTCGCTTAGGCAACAAGCTAGTCGATCGCGCGTTGACATTGCGGACATTTCCGGAGCGATTTCCATTTCATGATGAGAGTCGCTCGCTTCGGAAGATGCCGCTGGCGCCTTTTCTTGTTTTCTACACGTGCGATGACGCGGCGCACGTTGTGAATGTGATTCACTTCTGGCACGGAGCACGGCAGTCGCCGCAATTCTGAAGCGGCCTAGAAACGAAAAGCCGGATATCTCCTGCGACTATCCGGCTTTATGAGTTATTCCCGTTCGAAGACCGTCGCCAGGCCTTGGCCTACCCCGACGCAGAGGGACGCGATGCCGCGCGAGGCGCCGGTGCGAGCCATCTGGTGGACCAGCGTCGTGGCGAGGCGAGCGCCGCTGCAACCAAGGGGGTGACCGATCGCAATCGCGCCGCCGTTGACGTTCAGTTTTTCGTTAGGGATGCCGAGCTCGCGCTGGCAGGCGAGGGCTTGCGCAGCGAACGCCTCGTTCTACGAAATGTGGGCCCGCACACTCGCAATGAGAGCACCGATATTTGCCTGCCATGTCGGCAATTGATCTCTGATCCCATCAATATCACCCTCCACGTATCGCGCCTTGCTACGTGCTTCTGACAGATCGTTGAAGGCTTTCGTTTGCTCCGATTCAATATTGCCATAGCGCGCGGATATATTGAATCGCGCTCGAATCCGTCCGTGCTTCTTTGACTCGCCATCGCTCGTCATGGGAGCAGTGAGGATGTAAGCCTTTGCAGCCAATTCAGCGGCGCTGAAGAGGTTGTCTATTGCCGGTCGGAAACGACCCTTTTCTGCAGCGTCCGCCGCGCTTTCTAAAAATTCCTGGGCAGCTGCGAGTAAGATCGAGCACTTGCGTTTGTTATACCTGAAATCGAATGAGCCGAACCAGCGGCCACGAACTATCGCGATCGTGAAGTGGCCACAATTTGGGTCATCAGTGTCCGCGAGCGTAAAATCCGAAATTCCATCAACGTCATCTTCATAAACTGGCTGTCCTGGAGTCAGACTCTTTCCGACTTTCACGTGAGGGGTCGCGATAGCCTTGACCTCTTCGTTCAGCCGAACCTCGTGCGGCCGGTGGTCGGGATATATAATCACTTGCGCCGCGATCAGCGGAAATGGCTTCGACGCCAAACCGGTATTCTGACGTCGACGAATCTCCGGCTCAAACCACAACTCCATCGCGTGTTCAAACGTGCGACGGCGTGCCTCTTCATCTAACCCGGAATGACGGCTCATTTTCGAACGGTCTGACAGTCAGGCCTACTTCAAAACTCACTCCCGTTCGAAGACCGTGGCCAAGCCTTGGCCTACGCCGACGCAGAGCGACGCGATGCCGCGCGCGGCGCCGGTGCGAGCCATCTCGTGGACCAGCGTCGTGGCCAGGCGGGCGCCGCTGCAACCCAGCGGGTGACCGATCGCAATCGCGCCGCCGTTGACGTTCAATTTTGCGTTGTCGATACCCAGCTCGCGCTGGCAGGCAAGGGCCTGCGCGGCGAACGCCTCGTTCAACTCGAACAGGTCGATGCGGTCGAGCGTCAGGTTCGCGCGCCCAAGCGCCTTGCGGATCGCGGGCACGGGCCCGAGCCCCATGAACGCGGGATCGACGCCGGCCGCGGCGCTCGGACCGATGAAGGCGATCGGCTGAAGACCCAGCGATTTGGCCAGCCCGGCTTCAACGATGAGTAAGGCCGCCGCGCCGTCGTTGATACCCGACGAATTGCCCGCGGTCACTGTGCCTTCGTCGTCTTTAGAGAATGCCGGTTTCAGCCTGGCGAGATTCTCCAGTGTCGTGTCCGGCCTCGGGTGCTCGTCCACGCTAACGACGGTCGGAGCGCCCTTGCGCTGCGGAATCTCGACGGGCACGATCTCCTGGGCGAAAAGCCCGCGTTGGTGCGCCGCCGACCACCGTTGCTGGCTCTGCAACGCGAACTGATCCTGATCCGCCCGGCTGATCTTGTGCTGGCGGGCGACATTCTCGGCGGTCTCGCCCATGGAGAAGGGATGATGCAGCGCGGCCAGGCGAGGATTGACCAGGCGCCAGCCGATCGACGTGTCGAAGATTTGCTGCGACCGGTTGAACGCGGATTCCGCCTTGCTCAGCACATAAGGGGCACGGCTCATCGACTCGACGCCGCCCGCGATGAACATATCGCCGTGATCCGCCTCGATCATGCGCGCCGCGATGTTGACGGCTTCCAGCCCCGACGCACAGAGGCGATTCACCGTCGAACCCGGCACGGACGCGGGCAAGCCCGCCAGGAGCGCGGCCATGCGCGCGACGTTGCGGTTGTCCTCGCCGGCCTGGTTGGTCGCGCCGAAGTAGACATCCTCGATCAAGGCGGGGTCGATGCCGGATCGCTCCACGACGGCCTTGATGACGTGGGCGGCAAGATCGTCGGGGCGAACCGACGCCAATGCGCCCCCGTGCCGACCAACCGGTGTTCGGAGAGCCGTGATGATCGCCGCTCGCCTTTGCATCGAGTTGTACTAGGGGAACTATCCGCCGAAGTCTAGTGGGCGAAACTCAAGCCAAAAGTGCCCGCTCCTATTTCGAGCCCGTCGCGAAACCCGTCTAAAAATGCGGAGTATCCTTCTCCCGCGACACGACGGCGCCTTCCGGCTGCTTGCGCGGATCGGTTTCCGCGATGATCACGCTGACTGCGTCCTGATTAAAACCTTTGAATCCGCCCCAGCGCTGCAGGTTTTCGAGGTGACTGCCGATCGCCCCTTTACTCATGAATTCATCAAACTGCGTCTGCGTGATCGAACCGTTCTTTAGCAATCGCTCCGCGCGCGCGCGCCGCACCGGCCAGCGTTCGCCTTCGGTAAACGCCTGTTTCAGGAACGGAAAATCCGAGAACGGCTCCATCGTGTTGATGCCTTCTGCTTTCAGTTGATCGCGCAGCAGCGTGAAATCGAACCGGCATTCCAGATGATGCATCCCCGCCTCGAGAAAACTCTCGCCGTGTAGACCGCACCAGAGCCCGATCGTGCCGAGCTCCGGCTGCGGCGGAAGCGGTTTGCGCGAGAAATCGATCTCCACTTCCTCCCGGTTCAAATCGACGTCGTTGAAAATCGTGATCCCCTCGACCGGCTGCTCGATGACCTGCGCGCCCCAGCCGGCTTCCGCACCCGCGTAATAACGCTCGCGCCGCCGGAAGCCGAGCAGTTCCCACGCCTTGATCAAATCGACAAAGCACGCGCGCGACGAACGGAAGGTGTGGTGATCGTGATTCGCCCAACCCAGACCTAACAAATCCTGCCGCCGTTTCTGCTCCGTGCCAGCGCGGTTTCGCTTTTGCCAGTAGCGCCGCTCCTCTTCAAATACCAGATGACACGCCAGGTCGCGGCCGACGAGTTCAACCATCTCGGCGATTCGCTGAAGCCCGTCGCGCATTCCCGCGCGATCATCCTCCCAGCGACGGCGCCGCGTTTGCCAAAGCTCGCGCGCGGCGAGGT
>Ga0213881_10000813_pt1 | contig 16837 bp, 16 predicted proteins | sample BarmaccoBMER_R08_FD_160104 | JGI IMG/M metagenome (GOLD analysis project Ga0213881, IMG submission 160104) | Barbacenia macrantha exposed rock microbial communities from rupestrian grasslands, the National Park of Serra do Cipo, Brazil - ER_R08 ... | reverse complement strand
CACCCTGAACGCGGCCCGCGACATGGACATCCTCCGCGCCGCGCTCGGTGATGCGAAGATGTACTACCTCGGAGCCTCCTACGGCACCTACCTCGGCGCGGTCTATGCGCAGCTGTTCCCCACCCACCTCGCCCGAGCGGTGCTGGATGGCCCGGTGCCCCCGAACCAGACCACCAAGCAGCAGGACCTCGGGCAGGCCGTCGGCTTCCAGGATGAGTTCAACCGGTTCATCACCGACTGCGTGACCCATTCCGACTGCCCGCTCGGCACCAACGCGGCCGCCGCAGAAGGGAAGTTGGCGGATTTCTTCGCCTCGACCCTCCGCCACCCGCTGCCCACGGGCACCCCCCGGATGCTCGATGAGGCGCTGGCCGAAACCGGCGTGGTGCTCACCATGTACGACAGCCCCACGTCATGGTCACTGCTCCGGACGGTCCTGGCTCAGGCGATGGCCGGTGACGGGCGCGGGCTTCTGGTCCTGTCCGATCTGTACTACGAACGTAACCCGAAAACCGGGCATTACTCCAATGAGAGCGCGGCCAACGTCGCGATCAACTGCATCGACCGCCCCCCGGACGTGCACTCGGTGGGTGACGTCCGCGCCGAACTCGGCGAGTTCGAGCGGGCCTCCCCGCTGCTGGGGGCCACGTTCGCCTGGGGTGAGCTGCAGTGCGCGTATTGGCCGGTGCCACCGGACAGCCAGCCGCACCCAATCCATTACGCGAGTTCGCCGCCGATCCTGGTCGTAGGGACCATCCACGATCCGGCTACGCCGTACCCTGCGGCTCGGGATATGGCCAACCAGTTGAGTTCTGCGGTGCTGCTGACCTACAACGGCGACGGGCACACCGCCTACAACCGGGGCAGTACGTGCGTCAACAACGCCGTGAACGCATATCTGGCTCAGGGCACCGTGCCGGCCACGGGCACCGTGTGCCAACCGGATACGGCTGCGGTCACCCCGGCGCCGAAGCGCTGAACGGTATCCGGCGGGCGTCAGGACCCGTACGACCGTCCGGGGGATAACCGGCGCGGGTGTCGACACCAGGGCCGGTAAGGCGCACGATCGACTACAGGGTGAACGCAGTCGAACATTTCAGCGCGTTGCTGGCCGGGCGCGGGCCGGGGCCGGAACTCGATGTCGGCGCGCTCGCAATCGCCGCTGGCGCGGATCCTGACCTGGACGCCGATGCCTGGCTGCGCGAACTGGACAGGCTGGCCGAGGGGCTCGACTCGCTCGAGGCGCTCATCCACCGACTGTTCATCGAAGAACACTTCACCGGCAACACCACGAATTATTACGACCCGCGCAACTCCCTGCTGAATCGGGTGCTCGAGCGCAGGCTCGGCATTCCGATCACGTTGTCGGTCGTCTGCCTGGAGGTGGGGCGCCGCGCCGGGGTGCCATTGGAGGGGGTCAGCATGCCCGGTCATTTCCTCGTCCGGCCGCTGGCCACCGAGCACTACCTCGACGCGTTCAACGGCGGCGCGCTCCTTGACCTCGCCGGTTGCGAGGCCCTGTTCCGCACCGCAAACCAGACAGATCCAGACCTTCCGTTCGGGCGGCATCTGCTGACGCCTGCACCCAGAAGGGCGATTTTCGCCCGTATCCTGCAGAACCTGCGGATCATCTACCGCAGCCTCGGCCGCCCCGCCGACCTGGAATGGGTGTTGCGGATGCGCCTGGTGCTCCCCGGGGTGGGTACCCGGGAACTCATGGAGCTGGGCCAGACGCTCGGTCAGCAAGGCCGCTTCCTCGATGGCGCCAAGTTCCTCGAGTCGCAGATCTCCCAGTGGCCGCAACACGCGGAGGTCCTCCAGTACGCCGCACGCAGCCTGCGGGCCCAGCTCAACTAGCCCAGCTCAACTAGGTGCCAGGCGCTCAGCGCGCAGGACGATGGGTGCGGGCGGCCCACCGCAACGCGGGCGGGCACACCAGCAGCACCAGCACGAGCAGGCACAACGTCGCGGCCGGTATCCCGTAGGCCGGCTGGGACGAGGGGCCTACGGCGTACCAGCAGACACCGAGCAGCAGGAGCTGAGCGACGAGAGCCGGTGTGCGTGCCGCGCGCCGGCCCCGCACCAGCTTCGCGCCCACGACGATCAGGATGCCCCCGAAGCCGGCCAGCCAGGCCGCAGTGGCCCCAGCCAGTACCGGAGGAGTGGATCCGCGCACCACCGTGGCGAGCAGCCAGGCCGCGAGAGCGACACCAACCACGCCCTGCAGCCCCACCAGCATGCCCGCAGCACGTACAGGACGTGGCGTGACTGGCTCGGCGGTGCTCATGCCCCCTCCTTCATTGCCCCCCTCTGTCATTGCCCCCTCCCTCATGCCCCAGTGGTGCGACGTAAAAACTGACCCGAACCGTTCGGGCCGGCAGTCTCGTTAGACCTCGTAGGGCTAGCTGCCGAGGAGCCTCCGGTCCGGCGGGCCGGCAGGTTTCTTAGTCGATGCATCGCGGTGATCCTATCGCGATGATCGAGCGGAGCGAGCAGTCGTGATCAAATGATCGTGACGCGCAGTGATGTCCGAATGGTGCTTGCTGAATCGGTTTCACATGCGGTTGCCAGTTCGAGTGGGGGGTACCCAGCGGAGTGAATTGGCGCTGCACCCGTCGATAGCTCTTGACATCGGAGGTGATTGTGAAATCATTCACAAGCCCAAATGACAGACGATGACGGCGCTGGGACTGAGGAGTCCACCAGCGCGATCGACGAGGAGCAAGCACCATGGACTGGCGCCACCGCGCGGCCTGCCGAGACGAGGACCCCGAGCTGTTCTTCCCCGTAGGAACCAGCGGCCCCGCTCTGTTGCAGATCAGCGAGGCGAAGGCCGTCTGTCGGCGTTGCCCGGTTAATGCTGAGTGCCTCAATTGGGCACTCGCCTCCGGACAGGATGCTGGCGTGTGGGGCGGTATGAGCGAGGACGAGCGGCGTGCCCTCAAGCGGCGCAACGCTCGCACCGGGGCCCGTAACGGCGCCTGACCCGCGTATATAGCACGACAAGGCGACAGGCCTGGCACTGCCCTGTGCCAGGCCTGTCGTTACTGGGCAGCCCGGTACCTAGGCGCACCATCAGAGAGGCACCATCGTATGACGGCCTCATCATGCCAGAGTATGATCATGTGAGGCACGTCATGGAAGTACTGTCACTGGTAATCGTAGCACCGCTGCGGTGCCGTGGGGTTGCCGTCGTTGCAGTTCCAGGGACCCTCGTAGCTCGGAGCCAACCAGAGTTCGGACGATCTGTAAGCCCAGCCGCTCAGCCCGGGCCAGCGAGAAGTCGGGCGGTAGTCCCCGGCCGTCATCGGAGACGACCACCTCGAGCGACCCTGCGGACCGTTGGGCGCGAAGCACCACCTCGCCCCCTCTGTCCGGTTCGAAGGCGTGCTCTAGGGCGTTGTGCACCAGCTCAGTGAGCGCCATGACCAGCGGCGTGGCGAGCTGGGCGGGCAGGACCCCCAGGGTGCCCTCCCGCCGCACGACGACCTGGCTCTGCTGCGCCGACAGCTCGGCGACCATGGAGAGCACCCGGTCTACGACGTCATCGATGTTCACCCGCTCATCGAGGGACATCGACAGTGTCTCGTGCACCAGGGCGATGGAGGCCACCCTACGCACCGACTCTTGCAGCGCTTGGCGGGCCTCGGTATTGGCCGTGCGGCGAGATTGCAACCGCAGCAGCGCGGCCACTGTCTGTAGGTTGTTCTTCACCCGATGGTGAATCTCTCTGATGGTGGCGTCCTTGGAGAGCAGCGCACGGTCCCGGCGGCGTAGCTCGGTCACGTCGCGGACTAGCGCTAGCGCTCCAGCGGGTGCTCCCCGCGGGCGCAGGGGCAGCGCACGGAACAACATCGTGGCGCCCGCGGCGTCGGCCTCGATCCGGGTGCTCGGGCTGCCCTGGACCGCAGCGCGGATCCGCTGCGCGACCTCCGCGGCGTCGAACGGATCAGAGATCAACCTGCGAGTCAGCGGGGCGAGGTGTTCGCCCCGGAGATCCGCGGCGTACCCCATCCGGTGGTACGCCGACAGCGCATTGGGACTCGCGTAGATCACAGCTCCGGCAGTGTCGAGCCGGAGTAAGCCATCCCCCGCCCGCAGGCCACCGTTGAGGTCTTGGGTGCTCTCGGCATCCGGAAAGGTGCCGTCGGCCAGCATCTGACACAGATCCGTGGCGATTCCCAGGTACGCGATCTCCAGTGGGCTGGGCACCCGGGGCACGGCGAGGTTAGCCTCCCGGGCCAGGACGGCGATCTGTGCCTCACCCAGCCGCACCGGCACCACCTCGCGATGCACCGGAACGCCGAGCAGCCAGCGCGGCTGCTCCTCCCGCAGGATGCTGCCCTGCCGCAACGCTTGGCGCAGCCGGAGGCAGTCTGCCTCGCCAGCACGGATGCCGACCACGTCCTCGGGATGGGCAGTGGGGCCGGTGGTGGGGCGGACATGGGCCACGCAGAGGAACTCCGGCGCCGGGTCGGCGGCGCCCAGTGGGGCCCACATCAGCAGATCGGCGAAGGCGAGATCAGCGAGCAACTGCCATTCGGCGACAACCCGCTGGAGGTGACTGACCGCGGCGCCGGGCAGCTGGGTGTGCTGGGCGAGCAGCTCGCTCAGCGTCGCCATGTCGGGTCACCACCTCGCCGCTGTCACTCACTCGAAGGCGAGGTCACACCACCACGGCGATCAGGTCGCCCTGCTGCACCACGTCGCCCTCCGAGACCGCCAGTTTCGCGACGGTTCCCTCGACCTCCGACAGGACGGGGATCTCCATCTTCATCGACTCGAGGATCACCAACGTGTCACCGTCAGACACCGGGTCGCCCTCCGCGACCACGACCTTCCACACGTTGGCCACCATCTCGGCCCGGATCTCCTCAATCATAGATCGCCCTCCTTGAAGGCTCGGCCCTGAAGATTCGACGCTGTCATCCAACCACGGTGAACGGCCCACGGTCGGCGATATCATGGCGCACCGTGACACACTCGTTCCCGAGGGCAATCGCATCATCCGTGATCAGTCAACGCAGAGAGGGGAAGACGCCGTGTCCAAGCGAGGCCGCAAGAAGCGTGACCGGAAAAAGAACGCCGCCAACCACGGCAAGCGCCCGAACACCTGAGGCCCCGCGGTGGGCCCGCCCCGACGCTGGCGGGCCCACCCGTTGAGATCAACACTCGGTGGAGAGCCAGACGTGGCTTTCGGTGCTGCTCGACACCTCCACACCCGACACCGCTTGGCTCATGATCTCCCGGATGGACTGGAGCAACCGTTGCCTCAGCGCGTCGGGCGCGTGGTCACCACCGCACTTGCGAGCCAGCAACGCCTTGAGATGCTCCTCGAGACCGAACCTCTCCAAACACGGGCCGCAGTCGTCCAGATGGCGCTGCAGCAGCTCACGCCGCTCGTGATCGCACTCGTTGTCCAGGAGAAGCCAGAGCTGCTCGAGCACCTCATGGCAGTCGGTGTCGCGCGGGTCTCCGCTACTCATGACGCGATCTCCGCATCGCGCAGGAAGCCCCGCTCACGGGCCACTCCGGTGAGCATGTCGCGCAGCTGCTTGCGCCCCCGGTGTAACCGCGACATCACAGTCCCGATCGGGGTCCCCATGATCTCGGCGATCTCCTTGTACGCGAAGCCCTCGACGTCGGCCAGGTAAACAGCCATCCGGAACTCCTCCGCCAGCTGGCTGAGGGCGTCCTTGACATCGGAATCGGGCAGCCGGTCCAGCGCCTCCATCTCCGCCGACCGCAGCCCCGTGGAGCTGTGTTGCGCGGCCTGGGCGAGCTGCCAGTCGGCGATCTCCTCAGAGGGTTGCGCCACTGGCTGGCGCTGCCGCTTGCGGTACCCGTTGATGTAGGTGTTGGTGAGGATACGGTACAGCCATGCCCTCAGGTTGGTCCCCACGCGGAAGGACTCGAAAGCACCGTAGGCCTTGAGGTAGGTCTCCTGCACGAGGTCCTCGGCGTCGGCCGGATTGCGGGTCATCCGAAGCGCCGCCGCGTAAAGCTGGTCCAGGAAGGGCATCGCGTCCCGCTCGAAGCGCGCGGTCCGCTGCTCTGGCGTCTCCGGGACGCCCGAGTCCCCGGCGCCCGGAGACTCGATGCCCTGCCCGACGCCTTCAGACGGCAGCGGCTCGAGCTGGCCAGGCTGGTCGGGCTCGGCGCTGTCGGCTGGCCTCACTCCGACCACCCCCATGCCCAGCTGTGCATTGATGTTTGAGAGTACGCGCCAACCGGGCGTTCGGCCCGCTAATAGGGGTCGGTTCTGCCGCGCCACCCAGTGGCGGGCTCGCGGAACTGTCGAGATCACGGCCCGGTTAACGCCCCACCCGGCACCCGCATTCCGTGGCTTGATCACGGTCTGGGTGCCGCACTCACCAGGCGAAGCCACTGCGTCACCGCGCGTCCCACCGTTGCAGGGTCAGCCCTGAGCGAATGGTCTCCGGGCACCAGCGCGATCTCCCGTCCGGCGGCGGGTTCGGGGCGACCGAAGGGATCTCGCTCGCCCTGCACCACAAGCACCGGCACGTCCACCCCGTCCAGTTCAGGCATCCGGCTGCGATCCGGCCGCCCTGGAGGGTGCGCCGGGAAGGCCAGGCACAGCACCGCTACGGCACTCCCCGCCCCCGCGGTGCGGCAGGCCACTCTGGCCCCCGAGGAACGTCCCCCGAAGATCAGCGGGAGGTCGGCGAACACACCATCCGCGAGATATCTGGCGACGGCCAGCCACGCCTCGTCCAGCTGCCTAGCCGGTGCCGGGGCACGCCGGCCAGCGACCCGGTAGGGCTGCGCAATCAGCGCCACGTGCACCCCGCTGGCCAGCGCCGCCCTCGCGCTGGCCACCAAGTCGGGCGCGCTGGTGGAGCCACCCGCGCCGTGCCCGAGCAGCAACGCCGCGCCGGCTTGCGGGCAGCGGTGCAACTCGGCCTCGGCTGGGCCGTGTGGCGTCGGAATGCTCAGCGCGGTCACTGGATCTGATCCAGGTCCAGCAGCGCGGGCTGTGCCGGCTCGACCCGTTCCACCAGCTCAGGACCATCGTGCCGAACATTGTTCACCGCAGTGGATACCGGCCGCAGCTCCAGCGCGTGCACCAGCTGCTCCGGCGGCGGGGCGAGCAGGCCGCCGGGATCGTCGGAATCCGGGTCCAGCCAGGCCCGCCACGCCTGGTCGGGCAGGATCAGCGGCATCCGGTCGTGGATCTCGGCGAGCGGGCCCACCGCGTCGGTGGTCAACACCGCGCAGCTCACCACCGGGGGCGCGGTGTGTCCCGGTAGCCGAATTGCCGGCTCCGCCGGCGGTAGCCGCCAGGTCGACCACAACCCGGCCATGGCAAGCCCAGAGCCATCCGCCGGGGTGATGAAGAAGGGCTGCTTAGAGCTGCCACTGCGAAAACTGCCACTGTGAAAACTGCCACTGGGCGAGTTGCTCCGCTGCCACTCATACCAGCCGTCGGCCGGGAGCAGGCAACGCCGCCGGGCCAGTGCATCACGGAACGCGGGCTTACGCCCCGCGCTCTCGGCCCGAGCGTTGATCAACCGGGATCCGATCTTCGGGTCCTTGGCCCAGTGCGGCACCAGTCCCCAGCGCATCACCCGGATGCTGCGCACCGTCCGACCCCGGTCCACGACTCCCTGCGGATCACGCGGATGTCGGGTCACGACCGAGAGCACCGGTGTGCTTGGCGCGATGTTGTAGCGAGCCCCCCGTGGGACGCCATCGGTTGCCGGGGCAGGGTCGAACTCAACAGCGCCGAACTCAACAGGGTTGAACTCAACAGTGTCAAACTCGACGGCCAGCGTCGCGGGGTCCCTGGTCAAGGCATACCTGCCGCACATAGGACCATCGTGGCACGTCCGCTGCGCGCTGAGCGGATACGCCATGATGGTGCCATGACGACCTCCACCCAGCTGCCGTGGCTCGCGCCGCTGGCGCCCGGGCCGGTGCACGCCACCGTCACCGTGCCAGGATCGAAGTCGATCACTAACCGGGCGCTGGTGCTGGCCGCGCTGGCCGGTACCGGCGGCACCCTCCGGGGGGCGCTGCGCAGCCGGGACACCGATCTCATGGCCGGTGCGCTGCGCGGGCTGGGGGTGCCGGTAAGGCGTCACGGCGACGAGCTGGAGGTGGGGGCGCACGACGGGCTGCGCGGGGGGGCCACGGTGGACTGCGGTCTGGCCGGCACCGTGATGCGCTTCGTGCCGCCGCTGGCCGCGCTGGCGCAGGGCCCGGTTCGCTTCGACGGCGACGAGCGCGCCCGGCAGCGACCGATGAACGGGGTGCTGGGTGCACTGCGTGCGCTGGGGTGCCGGGTCGAGGGAGAGGCGTTGCCCTTCGTGCTGCACGGCGTGCCCGGTCGGCGCGGCGGCGAGGTGCGGATCGACGCGTCGGGTTCCTCGCAGTTCGTCTCCGGACTGTTGCTCTCCGCCGCCAGGTACGCCGGGGGCATCACGGTCCGTCACGACGGCCCCCCGGTCCCCTCCCGGCCGCATATCGAGATGACCGTGCAGATGCTGGCCGATCGGGGAGTCAAGGTGGACACCGACGGCGCGACCTGGTGGACGGTGGCGCCCGGGCCGATCGCGGGCGGCGAACATGACGTCGAGCCGGACCTGTCCAACGCGACCGTGTTCCTGGCGGCCGCCGCGGTCACCGCTGGGCGCCTCACCGTGCGGGGCTGGCCGGAGCGCACCACGCAGGCCGGCGATGCGATCCGCCCGTTGCTGGTCCAGATGGGATGCGTCGTGGAGCGCCACGAGCACGGGTTGACCGTCTCCGGTCCGGCTCGGCTCGAGGGGGTGGATGCCGACCTGCACGATATCGGGGAGCTCACCCCGACGGTGGCGGCGCTGGCGGCGCTGGCCAGCGGGCCCTCCCGGCTCCGGGGGATCGCCCACCTGCGCGGGCACGAGACCGACCGGCTGGCCGCGCTGGCCACCGAGATCACAGCACTGGGTGGCGAGGTTCGGGACACCCCCGACGGTCTGGAGATTCATCCCCGGCCCCTACGCGGGGACCCCGGCCGCCCCTGGCGTGCCTACGCTGATCACCGGATGGCCACCGCGGGCGCGATCCTGGGCCTGGTGGTGCCGGGAGTCGCCGTCGATGACATTGCCGCGACGGCCAAGACGCTGCCGGAGTTCCCGGCGAGCTGGTCGGCGATGCTGGCAGGTGGTGCCGGCTGAGCCGGCCCGGGGGCGGCCCCCACAGTAGTTCCCTTGGGGGTTCCCGCAGTGTCCACAACCTGGATGAGTCCGACATCCGGATCCGGCCAGGGCGGCACGGTTCCCGCCCCCGCACCAAGCGCCGCCCCGAACACGCCGACGCGATCGGCGCCATGGTGGTGGCGGTGGACCGCGGCCGGTGGACCTGCGCGCCCGACGACGACCCGAGCCTGCGGGTGACCGCGATGCGGGCCCGCGAACTCGGTCGCACCCCGGTGGTGGTGGGCGACCGGGTCGGGCTGGTCGGCGAGGTCAGTGGCGCAACGGAGGGGCTGGCCCGGATCGTCCGGGTGCAAGAACGGTCCAGCGTGCTGCGCCGCACCGCCGATGACAGCGATCCTACGGAGCGGATCGTGGTGGCCAACGCGGAGCAGCTGCTCATCGTGGCCTCACTGGCCGACCCGCCACCGCGCACCGGGCTGATCGACCGGTGCCTGGTGGCGGGCTACGCCGGCGGCCTGGAACCGGTGCTCTGCCTGACCAAGCGGGATCTCGCCACGCCCGACGCAGTACTGGAGCGCTACGCCGCGCTGGAGCTTCCGGTGCTGCTCACCTCCCCGGAACTGGGGGTGGATGCGGTACGAGCGACCCTCGCAGGTCGGATCTCGGTGCTGGTCGGGCATTCCGGGGTAGGCAAATCGACGCTGGTGAACCGGCTGGTGCCGGAGGCGTTGCGGGCGACGGGAGCGGTCAGCGGGGTGGGCAAGGGCCGGCACACCTCCAGCTCCGCCGTGGCGCTGCCGCTGCCGGGGGGCGGCTGGGTGGTGGACACCCCGGGGATCCGCTCCTTCGGGCTGGCCCACGTGCGGCCCGACGACGTCGTGCGCGCCTTCGCGGACCTGGCTGAGGCGATCGAGAACTGCCCCCGAGGCTGCACCCACCTCGGCCCGCCCACCGACCCGGAATGCGCGCTGGACTCACTCGAGGGTGCCCCCCACCGCCGGGCCATGTCGGTCCGGGTCCTACTCGCCGCACTCACCGCACCCGAGTGGGCGGGAGGAAGGTTTCCTTGATTGCCCGGGGGCTGGTCCAGCGCAGCAGGTTGGCCAGGGAGCCGGCCTTGTCGTTGGTGCCCGATGCCCGGGAGCCGCCGAAGGGCTGGCGGCCCACGACTGCCCCGGTAGGCTTGTCGTTGACGTAAAAGTTGCCCGCGGCGAAGCGCAGCGCGTCCTGGGCTTGCGCTATCGCCGCCCGGTCGGTGGCGAACACCGCACCGCTCAGCGCGTACGGGCTGGTGGAGTCGACCACATCGAGGATCGCGGGATAGTCCGCGTCGGGGTAGACGTGCACCGCGAGGATCGGCCCGAAGTACTCCGTGGCGAACACCTCATGCTTGGGATCAGCGCCGAGCAGCACCGTGGGCTGCACGAACCACCCCTGGGAGTCGTCGCACCCGCCGCCGGCGAGGACCTCGATCGACGGGTCGGTGGCCAGGCGCGCCAACAGGTCACGGTGCTTGGCGAAGGCCCGCGCGTCGATCACCGCACCGCCGGAGCTCGACAGGTCGGCGACGTCGCCGTAGCTGATCGTCCGGGTGGTGTCGACGAGCTGCTCGGCCAGGTCACCGTCCCACAACGACCGGGGAAGGTAGGCCCGGCAGGCCGCGGAGCACTTCTGGCCCTGGTACTCGAACGCCCCGGCCACCAGCGCGGTCGTCACCGCCGCTGGGTCGGCCGAGGGATGTGCCACCACGAAGCCCTTGCCGCCGGTCTCCCCCACGATGCGCGGGTAGCCGCGGTAGCTGTCCAGATGAGCGGCGATGGTGCGCCAGAGCTTGGTGAACGTCGTGGTGGACCCGGTGAAGTGCAACCCGGCGAAGTGCGGGTCGGCCAGCGCCACCTCGCTGACCGCTGCTCCATCCCCGGTCACCAGGTTGATCACTCCGGGAGGCAGCCCGGCGGCCTGCAGCAGCCGCATGGTGTAGTGCGCGGCGAGCTGCTGGGTGGGGGTGGGTTTCCACACCACCGTGTTGCCCATCAGCGCCGGCGCGGTGGGCAGGTTGCCGGCGATCGCGGTGAAGTTGAACGGGGTGATCGCGGTGACGAACCCCTCCAGTGAGCGGTACTCCAGGCGATTCCACTCACCGGGCACCGAGTTGGGCTGCTCAGCCAGGATCCGGCGGGCGTAGTGCACGTTGAAGCGCCAGAAGTCGATCAGCTCGCAGGCCGCGTCGAGCTCGGCCTGCTGCAGCGACTTCGACTGGCCAAGCATGGTGGCGGCGTTGAGCGTGTCCCGCCACGGGCCGGCAGCCAGCTCCGCGGCGCGCAGCAAGATCGCGGCACGCTCGTCGAAGGGCAGCTCGCGCCAGGCCGGGGCGGCCTGCATCGCGGCGCGGACGGCATCGGCGACGTCGGAGGCACTGGCCGCCACGCAGGTGCCCAGCACGTGGGCGTGCCGGTGTGGAGCCACCACGTCGAACGGCTGGCCGCGGCCCATCCGCGCCACGCCGCCGATGGTCATGGTCAGCTCAGTCCGCTGGGCGCTCAGCTCGGCGAGGGTAAGGGTCAGTGACTCGCGTTGCGGGCTGCCCGGCGGGTAGTCACGGACCGGCTCGTTACGCGGGGACGGGGTGGACGTGATCGCGTCCATCGGAACCTCCCTTTGGTGGGGCCACCCGTGAGTGGCGATGCGAGCCCTGGCTCGCATCGCCACTCACGGGTGGCCCCACCAGAACTCGAGTAGGAAAGGGATCTCCTGGGTGGCATACCAGGCCATGTCGTGGTCTTCTACGTCACCGAGCGCGAACTCGGCGTCCGGATCACCGAGGTCGGCGGCGTCCACCACGGCCGCCGCGGCGCGCACCGCGTCCTGCGCCTCGGCCAGATCGACGTGCACAGCAGCGACCGCCGACACCGGTACCGCGCCGGTGAGCGTGACGGCGGCATCGTCGAGGTCGGGGCGCAAGGCCACCCGTTCGACGTCGGCGGCCACCACGACCCGGCGCGGAACCGCCGCCACGTCACCGTCCAGCTCGGCGGCCAGCAGCCGCAGCGAGGCCCGGGCCGCCTCGCTCATCGCCGCGTACTCCAACTCCTCGCTGTCTCCGGCCGCGTAGGACTCGCGCAGCATCGGGGTTACCGCGAAGGCAGTACCGGAGACCGGGAGCAGCTCCCCAGAGGCCACAAGTGTCCGCAGCATCGCGAGCGTGGCGGGGATATAGACCCTCATCAGTGAACCGACGCTCCCTCTCTGCGAGCACCCGACCTGCACCGCCGAGAGTAGATCAGCGCTGGCGCCCACCTCCGGCAAGCGCCCAGTGGTTGGATTGTCGGCTCCGCCGACGTTGACGACTCCCAGGGGCCCGCCACGTACCGCAGTACGCCGGTGGTGCGCACATCACCACCCACTCCGGCGAAACTCAGAACGACAACCCCTCCCCATCACGGATACTTCGCGAGCGCCGGATCGTTGCCCCTCCTCCGATCCGGCGCCCACGGTTTCTGGCCCGCCCTGCCAGGAACCATCCCCACACGGCGTGTTCGGCCCCGCCGCCCAGCGCTCGCGCACCCGCGCGACCCGCCAGACGAGGAGGGTTCGTTGACCACGAGCATCACCGAGCTGCCTATCCCGGCACCGCGCCCATCGGCACCGCACCGGCCGGTGCTGCGCCGGTTGGTGGACATCCTGCCGGCCACGCCAGCGACCGGTGCGCCACCGGCCGTGACGCCCACGGCGTCCGATCCCATTGGGCCCGATCTCGCGGTGCCCGATCCCGCTGCGGCCGTCGTGGTCGAACGGGTGCTGCGGGCTGCGGTGGAGATCCTCGGTGGCCAGCGGCCGGCGCAGCAACTGTCCGCGGTGCTGCGCCCTGATCTGCTGACCTACCTGGTGTCGCTGCGCCTGGTGGCGGGGCACCTGAAGCCACGACTGCGCAAGGTGCTCGTCCTCCAGCACGCCGCTGGCGCGCTGGAGGCGGTCGCGCTGGTGACGCTGAACACCGGAGTCCGGGCGCTGGCCGCCCGCTTCGAGCAGCACCCCGACCATCACGCCAGCCGGTGGCGGTGCACCGCGCTCCAGGTGCGTTTCACCACCGGCGACCTGGCTGCCCGCCGCACTCGCCGACCTCAAGCGGGTGCGCTATCGGGCACATGACGACCTGACACTGCAACGGGGCTTGCGGGGACAAACCGCTGAAGAGATCACGATTTGTGTGCGTTCGGCGACATATATTATGTCGCCGAACGCACACAAACGATGATCAGCCTTGTCGGTTCAGTTTATTCCTATGGATCCGCCTACGCCTGCGCCCTGCGCCTGTGCACACCGTGTTGTTGCGTAGCCGCGATGGGTAGACGGTCGGCACCGGCAAGGACGGCGGCCCGCGGTAGCATCGGGGATCCCGCAGCTGGCCTGCTCAGGAGAGAGGGTTGCCGTGTCCGAGATCCGGGTCCAGATCCGTCATGACGAAGGAGAGGCGAGGGCACGGAACGTTACCGAGGGAACAACTGCCGCAGATGTGCTCGGCGGTGACCGGTCGGTGATCGCGGCTCGGGTGGACGGGACGCTGAGGGACCTGAGCCATCCGGTCCAGGACGGCAACCTCGTGGAGCCTGTGCTGGCGTCCTCTGAGGACGGGCTGGCCATCATTCGGCACTCCTGCGCGCATGTGATGGCGCAAGCTGTGCAGGAACTGTTTCCGAGTGCCCGGTTAGGGATAGGACCTCCGATCAAGGACGGCTTCTACTACGATTTTGACGTGGACCGGCCTTTTGCGCCTGAGGATCTCGTTCGGATCGAGGAACGCATGCGCGCGATTGTGCAGACGCGTCAGCTTTTCGCGCGCCGCGAGGTTTCCGACGAGCAGGCCCGCGAGGAACTAGCGACTGAGCCGTATAAACTCGAGCTCATCGGCTTGAAGGGAGCTACGGCCAGCCACGACGACATGATGAGCGTCGAAGTGGGAGCCGACACCCTGACGATCTATGACAATATCGACCCAGCAAACGGCCAAGTTGCTTGGAAAGATCTCTGTCGGGGGCCACACCTGCCGTCAACCCGTCATATTCCCGCGTTTAAGCTAATGCGCTCCGCGGCAGCGTACTGGAGGGGATCGGAGAAGAACCCGCAACTACAGCGGATCTACGGCACGGCATGGGAATCGAAGGGATCGCTGGCCAACTACCTGCACCTGCTCGCCGAGGCAGAGAAGCGCGACCACCGCAAGATCGGCAAGGATCTGGAGCTTTTCCATTTTGACCCGACCGCGCCGGGAATGCCGTACTGGCTACCCAAGGGGCTTAGAGTATTGAATAACCTGTTGGCGTTCTGGCGCGAGGAACACGAGGAGCGTGGCTACCAGGAAATCTCGACCCCGCTGGTGAACAACAAGCGGTTGTGGGAGATATCAGGACACTGGGATCACTATCGCGACAACATGTTCATCATCGACAACGATGACGAGGAGCCGTCGTACGCGCTCAAGCCGATGAACTGCCCGAGCGCGATGATTGTCTTCAACCTCAAGACCCGCAGCTACCGCGACCTGCCGTTGCGACTGAGCGACTGCGACCCCCTGCACCGGAATGAGCGATCAGGTACCCTGCACGGGTTGCTGCGGGTCCAGAAACTCCAGCAGGACGACGCGCACATCTTCATCACCCCCGATCAGATCCACGAAGAGTTCCAGCGGATCTTTGATATCGCGGATCGATTCTACAAAATTTTCGACTTGGACTACAAGTTCCGGCTCGGCACGCGACCGGAGAGCTACATCGGCGACGCCGAAACCTGGGAGAGCGCCGAGGCGACACTCCTGTCAATCCTCGATGCCCGCACCGGCGGGGACTACGAGGTTGAAAACGGCGGCGGCGCCTTCTACGGTCCGAAGATCGATATCTTGATGTCGGACGCCCTCGGTCGCCCGTGGCAGATGGGCACCATTCAGCTCGACTTTCAGCTGCCCCGGCGTTTCGGCTGCGTCTACACCGACGAACACGGCCAGCGTCAGACGCCGGTAGTGATCCACCGCGTCATCTATGGCGCCCTCGAACGTTTCCTCGGAATCTATATCGAGCACACTGCCGGAGCATTCCCGTTGTGGCTGGCCCCGGTGCAGGTGTCCATCATTCCGGTGGCACCTGAATACGTCGAGTACGCGCACAAGGTCGCCGATGCGCTCCATCACGCCAAGGTCAGTGTCGAGCTCGACGCGCGCAATGAGACGCTGGGGATGCGGGTGCGCGTCGCGCAGCAGCAGAAGGTACCCCTGATGCTCGTTCTGGGTGCCCGGGAGGCGCAAAGCGGCACGGTCAGCGTGCGGCGCCGTGGTGAGCGCACGCTCACCACAATGGACCTCGGCCTCTTCGTCGACCGTGTGGCAAGCGCCGTCCGGGCGCGCGTCGACGTCGAGCTGCCTCCTGACGCAGGATAGCTGGCCCGGCCGGCGGCAAGGCGTTCATCTGTGGTTATCGCGGACGAGCATCTAGCTAGGTCGGCCCAGTTGCTGGCGCAGCTTCGGAGAGATCTCGGTCGGCAACTCGGTGACACGCTGCCTGACAAAATTTGAAGACCAACTCGCTCTGCCTCCATGCCGCCAAGACCATTGGCAGTCTCGAGGGGATCACGGTCCACGTTCAGGTATCTCCTTAAGCGACTCTCTATGAAGTCTTCTGGTGCGCGCTGGACCCAGGCAGCAGCCGACTTGATCAGCCGTCACGGTGGAGCAGCTCGACGGTATGCGCCTCGCCGAGGTAATATTTCGCCGAGGGACTGCATCCCGAGCGGAATCCGTTCCCGGTCGGGCGGGCTACCACTGGGTGGGATGCGGGCATGTCCCGGCGTGGCTGCGGGGCCGCCAGGATGACGCCTTGATTGCGCCGCGCCGAGTTGATCCATCCGCACCGACTGCAGCGTGATCCGTTCGTCCGGGATGTGTTCGCTAGGCTGCTCGCGCGCCCTTACCGGGATGTAGTAGGTCGCGAGCTGGGGGGGTGGCCTACCGGGCGGGGTCTGCCCCCGTAGCCCATGCGGGTAGTAAACCATGTGGGTGATGGCTACCAGCGTGGACAAGGTGGCCGCTGATCGGTGAGGCTTGCCGCTCAGGGGACAGAGAAATGCTACCGGGCGGCCCAGTGACCAAGGCGAACGACTGCGTCCCTGGTGGGCGCGCCCGGCTCGTCGCCCAAGGTCATACGGCCTGGCGCGCCCCGGAGTCATGACCATGAAACCCGACCCATGGAAACAACAGTTAGGCTCGGTTTCCGCTCTCCAGCTTCGCCGACAACCCGACAGCTATAGTAACGTTGCGTATCCGACAAGAACCTGACGTGCCACATGGCTTCCACCGTAGGGTGAGCAGCATAGCAAACAAACCGATCGGTGAGTAGATTGAGCATAGTTAGCTGACTCGTCCGGAAATGTCGATCAACAGTCAACATAACACTGCTGTCGGGCTAAGCCGGTCGAGCTTGAGTCATGTTGAGTTATGATATCGTTACCGAACGTTACTTACGGGAGGATCAAACCCTCTACCTACGGAGGTGACGGCCAGGTGACTGAACCATCCCGGGTTCGGTGGAGACTCCGATCTTTGAGAGGATGGAGTCGTGCCCGCTCCCAGGAAGTACCCCAACGAGCTTCGTGAACGTTCGGTTCGTCTCGTGTTGCAGATGCGACGTGAA
>Ga0213881_10000812_pt1 | contig 16839 bp, 17 predicted proteins | sample BarmaccoBMER_R08_FD_160104 | JGI IMG/M metagenome (GOLD analysis project Ga0213881, IMG submission 160104) | Barbacenia macrantha exposed rock microbial communities from rupestrian grasslands, the National Park of Serra do Cipo, Brazil - ER_R08 ... | reverse complement strand
TTGCTCAGCAACCAGAAACGGTTTGGATTGTCGGCTCTGGTTGGGAAGGTAGTTACTCGCTGGAGGATACAGCTTGCGCTGGAGCGATTGCCCATAGTTTGTTGCAGCACACCAATTTATCCTTGGAAGCACTGGCAGGGAATGATGAAGTCACTGGGGCAATCGCGCTTTACTGCCAATGGCAAGACAAGCTACTAGAATTGTTTTACCAAGCCAGTCACGGTCAGCGTCTTTTGCGTCTTGAATGTGGGGACGACCTCAAGTATTGCGCCAAAACAGACATTCTCCAAGTCTTGCCCATGCAGCAAGAAGCAGGGGTTTTAACAAGTCAAGGCTCATAATTCTTCCACAGCACTCCTAAATGATTCCTTAAAAATCCCTATCTCTTTTCTTGGCTCAGGAGCGCCTAACGCCTGCGGCAACGCGCTTGTCGCTAGCGCTGCGCTCTTGGCTGTTCGTTATAGTGCGACAATAGAAGATATAGAGTTAGCTGTTCCTAACATGTCGTTGCCTACCCCCAACTGTTGTATCGTTGTCCTCAACCAGCAACAGGAACAAAATATTGAACACCATAATCAGTCTTCAGAAGCAGAAGTGATTGACCAATGCGAACATAAGTCGAAAAACTGCACCGTGATTGAAAACGGTCTGGTAGTTGTTAGACCTTCTCAAACCCCACCTCAAGAAGTCAAATAGATTGGCTTTAGAAAGCGGTTTTTAAGATGCTTTCACCTCTTCGATAAATCTCCTGTGCATAGTCAGTCCAAACCCCTTGCCCCCAATAACGAAAACAGCTAGTTTGCAGCAAGAGGTTGTGTAGCAAGGCTTCACGGTAGCGAGATTGCTGAGTGAGCCATTCTTTGTTGGGGTTACTTGATAAGCAGCCTTCGGATTTTAACTCAACTTGAAGCAACGGCTCGATCTTCTCATGAAACAAAGCGCTGAGTTGGTTCATCGGCGTCAACACATTTTCGTATCCTTTTACCCAACTCAGGTGATTGGTCCAAGAAGCTCCATCCATATGAAAATTAGGATGTGTCTGCTGCAACTCGGCAATAGCATGAGTAACTGCTTCAGGTTGACAGTTATCTGGTGAAACTCGCTCCCATATCAGATGTTGACCAACTGCCTGACAAGTAGGATAGTCAAGAGGCGTGCAACCAGCAGCCTCAATCAGCTCTAAATATTCCGTCCCTGTGAGTCCGACTACGCTGCCGCCCTGCTGCGCCATCTCATCCCAAGCTCGAAAGAACGCAGCTGGAAACTCATTCATCATCACGCCACCATTTTCACCGTCCCCTATTTGGGAGACGAGAGATGGTATCAAAACCTGCCCTAGTTGTTGCCGCGATCGCGTTTTTGCCTCATAGTAAGGCTGCATTTGCCCAACCAGTTTGGTATCCGAGCCTTGGGTTTTAACCAGAGCTGTGATACTTAATGTTTCCCCACGGGAATTGCGAGCTACCAGACGATGAGGCAGATACTGAGATTGCAGTGGGTGACCAGTTAACGTCTCAACCGAGTGTTCTTGCACCAGTAGCCAGCGGTAGCCCAATTCTAGCAGTGCCTTCACAAATTCAAATAAAGTGTCAGGGTGGTTGGGTAAGTGCATCTCTGGCGGAGAAAACCCCTTGACGCGAGCCAGTGCCTCCCAACCAAAAATGGCAGCAAAATGATGCTGCCAAGCTTGAATATGCAGTTTGATGTCTGGAATCGGTGTGGAGGGGACAACCGCATGGCTCCACATCGTGCCTAGCCACTCAACGTAAGGCTGGTAAGTTGGGTCTACTGTAATCCGTTTCAAGTCGTCGAGGATATCTCCTCGTCCCATCTGCCTCAGTCCCCACAAAAGATTACCAGAGTAATCCAGCATAATGCGAGGGTGTTTGCCTTGCCCAACCAATTCCATAATGAAATCTGCCATCCGACCATAGCAATTGGCAAAGGCACTAGCATTGTGATTGTCCCCCTCATGAGGATGCTCAAACATATACTGTAGATTGCTGATGTATTCTCCTTTTTTCCCAGCCGGAATGGTAGGCTGGTGCATATGCAAGGTGATCGCGAAGGCAGCAGTGACCTCCTCCAACCTTATATCTGTTGTTGGTAGAAATATGGATTTGTCATGTTGAACCACAGCAAGAACCGCTTGCTCTTGACCAGAAATATTGGGCAAGCTATCAATAAGTTCAGGCATAGGGAAGGTGGGCAGTTGTAGGTTAGCAGGCATTACAGAAACTTTCTTTGCAGAAGATGCATCTAAGTTATCAAAAAAGCAGCGAACTCATTGTCAAAGGTAAGAAATCCTTTTATCAGAATGGAGATGTGACCAGGAGAAAATGTGAAGCAGGAATTTCGTATCTGTGTAAACCCAGTGGGACAAGGTGAATATTTGCTGCGAACGGAACAAGTTGCGCCTGGAGTGCCTATGGCGCAGGAGCTGGCGAACTGGCCTGTAGAAGATTGGTTGATGCAGACAGAGTATCTATTATTAGGTAAGGGAACAACGCACTCGACCAATTGCCTCGATATATTTACTCTGGGTCAGCAGTTGTACTGTGCTTTGTTTCAAGGCTCTCTCAAAGAGAGTTGGCTCATGGCTCAAACAATTGCCCAGGATCAACAAGATGGATTACGGCTGCGCCTGGGAATAGAAGAATCGCGATTGGCAAGGCTGCCATGGGAAGCACTGCATACAGGCGACCACCCTCTAGCCACTGACCCTTTCATTGCATTCTCTCGCTACCAAACCAATGCCAAACCAGCTCATGTAGACCAAGAGAGAAATGTACAGGCGGCAACCCTACAGCAAGCAGGTGTGAAAGTTTTGATGGTGATGGCAGCGCCTACTGCTCAAGCCAGTCTCGCCAATAAACCTTTGGTGGATCTCGAATTCACGGTTCTCGATCAACCAGAGAAAGCGCAGTTAACTCCTACCTTCGAGCAAGAACAATACCAAATCCTTCACTACGTTGGTTACAGCCAGTTTGGACCTGCTGGGGGTAAACTCTGCTTAACCAGTGGCAAAATCAGTCTGAGCGAGACGCTAAGTGGGGATGAATTGGCAGAGTTGCTGGTTAAAAATGGTACTCAGATGGTGGTGTTAAATTCCTGCTGCGACTATACTGTGGCTGAGCCTAATACTGATGCAAGCTTTTATAACCTCACCCAGCGTCTTTTAGAGCGTGGTGTCAGGAGTGTTTTAGCTACAGCAAAACCTATACCAGATCAGGTAGCGCTAACGCTTATACAGCTATTCTACCGTCACTTGAGTCAAGGTCACCCTATAGATCTTAGCCTGAGTCGCGCCCGAGCGGGGTTAATCTCTGCTTATGGTTTCGACCAGTTATACTGGGCTTTACCCATTCTCTATCTCCAACCGGAATTTGACGGCTACCTAGACGCAACAGTAGGACTGGAATTACTAGGTGAGGAAGACTGGGAGGAGCCCTTTGATAAAACTGAAAGCCAAGATCCTACTTATCAGCAGGATGCAGCTTTGGTTTTAGATTTATTGCGCCAGTTGGATACTGTAGAGCCACTACCAGTTCCTAGCGAACCTCTGACTCAGTTGACAGTTGCAAAAGATGAGACAAGGCATCCTCAAGCCTCCCCAACACTAGCATCTGCACCATTATCCTTGCCGAGGACTAAAGCTGTCAGCAATATAAAATCAGCTAAAGAGTCTGTTGATATAGCTTGGTTGGCATCAGGCATAGTGGGATTGTTAGCGATCGCTTTGGGAATATGGTGGTACCAAGGGATGTTTCCAAAGGCTTCAAACACCCCTGCCTCAGAGAGCCAAATCCAACTTAAAGATAGATATCACCCCAAAGCATTAAAGCAATCGCAATTGCAGCACTCACGATTATAGAAAGTCTCAATATAGAATCTAATCGGGAAGCGTGAAGTATGGAAGCACAGACCCCTAAGATAGTGGTAATTGGTGCAGGTTGGGCAGGTTTAGGAGCAACTTACCACCTAGCTTCTCAGGGCTACAACGTCACTCTTCTAGAAGCTGGCTCAGCACCCGGTGGTCTAGTAGCGGGTTGGAAGACTGCTGGTGGGCGAGCGGTGGAAGCAGGCATTCATGGCTTCTGGTATCCGTATAGAAATATCTTTTCTCTGATCCGGAAGTTGGGTATTAATCCCTTCACTCCTTTCACCCGTTCCTCCCAGTACTCACCAGCAGGGCTGGAAGTCGAATCGCCAATTTTTCAAGATCTGCCGCAACTCCCTACCCCACTAGGAACTTTTCTTTACACCCAGTTCAAGCGGTTGCCGTTGATTGACCGCCTCTCAGCTCTCCCCCTGCTCTATGCAGTTATTGATTTTGACAATTCTGATGCAGCTTGGCAACGCTATGACTCAGTAACTGCCCGCGAACTCTTCAAAGATTTTGGAGTCTCGGCAAGGCTTTATCATAATTCCTTCGAGCCAATGCTCTTAGTGGGATTGTTTGCGCCTGGGGAGCAGTGTTCGGCAGCAGCAGCCTTGGGTATGCTTTACTTCTTTATCCTGGCTCACCAACCAGACTTTGATGTCGTCTGGTGCCGGGGAACTGTTGGGGAGATGATATTTCGCCCTTGGCTTTTGGCAATTGAGCAAGCTGGGGGACAGGTACTCACTCACCGCCGAGTTAGCGACTTAACTCTTGATAGCACTGGCAGCAAGGTAACAGGTGTTGTCTCAGGTGAGGGTGAAGTCTTTGATGCAGATGCAGTGATCTTTGCTGTTGGCGTAAGCGGGATACAGAAGATTGTTAGCGGTAGCTCTAGCCTGCAAAGCCGCAAGGAATTCCGAGATTTGATGAATCTAGGGGCAGTTGATGTACTTGCCACAAGGTTGTGGTTTGACCGTAAAATTGATATCCCTCATCCCTCTAATGCTTGCTTTGGGTTTAATCCGACGACTGGCTGGACATTTTTTGACCTGAATGCGCTGCACGATGAGTACTGCAATGAACCAGGAACCGTGGTTGAGACAGATTTCTATCACGCAAACCAGTTTCTCCCTTTAAGCGATGAGCAAATCTTGCCGATAGTGCAGCGCGACTTGGCAACCTGCATTCCAGCTTTTCGAGAAGCGAAGGTCATTGACAGCAATGTGATCCGTCTGCCTAGAGCTGTCACTCACTTTGCGCCTGGTAGCTATCAATATTTGCTACCTGGGACGACGAGTTTCGAGAACGTCTGGATGAGTGGGGATTGGATTACCAACCGTCATGGCTCGTGGTCACAGGAAAAGGCTTATGTAACTGGTTTGGAGGCAGCAAACTTAGTCATTGAGCGCTTCGGTCATGGGAGCAAGGCTCAGATTCTGCCAGTGGAGCCTGATGAGCCTCATATTCAGTTGGCTCGGACAATCAATCAAACGGTGCGTGGCTGGAGCACAGCTTTCTTACCGAATTTTTGGTTGCCCTAGATTGGTACAGAACCAGAGCATTGAACGAAATTTAAAAAGCGGCAAAATCAGACTTTAAAGCATATTCCATATCTCTATAACCACAACTCGACAGGAAAATCCTTGACTTCTTTCATTCGAGAAAAGTCACTGTCCGCCGAGACGACTGTGAGGGAGTGATGAATGGCAGTACAAGCGATCCAAAGGTCGTTGTCGCTAATGCCAATCGCCTCAATTTTTGTTCTTCTGCGTTTCTGGCGTTCTTTGGGACCAAAGTGGCGGATGAGTTCAGCTTTGAACTGTCCGTAAAGTTCTGCGATCGCCTCATTGATGAGATACAAACCAACATCTACTAGGTAAGCCCGCACCCGCTCCAAATTTTGCTGTTGCTGTTCGGAGTTGTATGCCATGTACAGCAGTTCACCCTGAGTAATGATGCTGATGGCAATTTCTGATTCGCCAACTTCAGCAATCTTCTGGCGAATGGTGAGATCTCCCTGAATCAAACGGCTGAAGTGGTTGGTATCGATCAGGTACATACCCTACAACTGAAGCTGAGAGCGCGTTTCTTGAACTATTTGTAAGCATTCCTCAAAGTCATCTCCAGCCCAAGTTTCGGTATGACTAAGTAACGATTTGCCAGAGGGCGGACGGTAATTGGTTGGCGGTTGAGTATCGGCTGGAAATGAGGTGCTAGGCTCGTGTTCCTCTTTTTGGGCTAAATAGCCGATGAAGTCAGCGACAAGACGCAACCGCTCACCTGACAGTTGGTCGAGCTGATGATTAATTTTTTGTCGAAGTTGGGGTGTATCCATAAATTGAGGTAGGGAATGAGTTATTTATTTCTAGGTTTAGCGCAGCTAACAGTAACCTTTTAGTAAAGGTTGGAGGCGGTTATATGTTTTTTCATCCTTTGCTGCAAGAGCATTTTACCCAAATGTGGCGAAAAAGAAGAGAAAAAAGTTTTAACTAAGTAATTGTTGTCACTATACCTTCTTCAGAATTTCTCTAACCCATGTTTCCTCTTTAGGAGGTGGAGCAGGTTTTAGAGGTTGTGAATAATCAATTGCTAGATCGAATCTTGCCCGCTCGTAGACTTCGTTCAGCAACCTTTGTAAATCTACCACTGGCTCTGGTTCTCCTTCGCCTAGTGGTACAGGAAATACAGGGATTGGATCTTGCAGAGCAAAGGTATAGAGATCTGCATCAGGTCTACTGTAGCTGCGACTGACTAAAATGTGATAGCCACGATTAATCATTCCTACAATGGGCATCGCTTCTCCTAGCCTCAGAAGATCGATTTCAATTAAGTTGGTTGAGGAACCAAAGATTTTTTGTCGCTTGTTTTCATATGCTGCCCGACCTTCTTTGGAGCGCTTATTTTTGGGAGAAAGAAGTTCGATGACGGAAATGACTTCCTTGGTTTGAGTTGATTTCACCTCTAAGTATCTTTCAATCACTCGTTCGGGCATTGGGACTCTAACTTTACTAGGTTCAGCTAGCTTAGGCGCAGTTAAGGTTGCTCCCTTACCTGTAGTGGTACTGCGGTTGGCAACTGCCACATCCGCAATTCCCACCATTAAAGCATCGTCTACGCTGGTATATACTCGCTCTTCAATGGAAACCCGATATTTTGGAGCAATTTGAGGGGTAAGGATATCGGCGATCACAACAATCAGCCTATTGTGAACTTGATGCCACAGTTCGGGCTGCTCCAGATAAGGATTCATGCCAGGGAACGGATTCTGTATCATGGCAATTCCTAGAGGCTAGATTAGATTCAATTGTGTTAGAGTCAGCTTCGTCTGAAAAAAACTGTACCAATACTAAACAGCAACTACCAAAGAGTAATGAATGAAGCTGTTTACTTACAGTACAGCTCGGCTAAGTTGAGCGGCTAGCATTCCTCGCTTCACCATCAAGATCTCTCACCCGTCCACGCCAACGTGTTGTTAAATTGCGCTTTCGCGATAAATTCACAACCTCCCTACCACTTTCAGCTTGCTTCTTGCGTAAGTCTGCAAATATTGCATTCAAATCATAGTTTAACGACTTGGCATACTCTTCACGAATCTTGTGGATTTCCTCTAGAATCTCATCTGTCCACATGTCCTAATCTCCCATCAATTCATAACGGGTACAAAGAATTGGTAGCTCGTAGCCAAGATCGAGGCTAATGTCTGCCAATTTCCCCTGAAGTTGAGCATTGGCAATGTGCTTACAATTCCACGTTAGCAGATAATCCATACCATGGACGGTTGCAGCAGCAATATGAATCGCGTCTACATTTGCTTTCCGAGGAAGGTTGCTTCGGGCGAGAAATTGTACGGCTAAGGCTTGTACATCCTGGTTTAATTCCAGCAATGAGAAGCTATTCAATATCTCCAGTCGTTGAGCCGCAATTTCTGCATCTCCCTGCGCCACCTCGTTTAAAACTGCTTCCGAAGTATAAAGCTCGAAGGCATTTCGACGAGTCTCCCACCAGTCCTTTGTGATCTCGATATTTGCAGGCAAGATTTTGCAGCCAAGATCAGGTTTTTGGTTGATCTGGCTGTAAGATAGCCCAGGATACTGGTTTCAATATAAACCGTTTCACTCATACTAAATAGACAATACAATAAATCTGATACCAGTCCTACCTTTCCAGATGTCTTTCTCACTCACATCACATTCCAACCACATAGAAAGGGCATGGCAGGTGGGAAGTGTGCAGGCATTAGAGGAACTTGAAAAGATATTGGAGTAAAGTGCGGGTAGATGCAGAAGTTGCTACTAATATGGCACGCTCAAGGTAATAGTGTTGCACGCTAAACAAGTAACGGAACTATGGTTGTCAACCCCGAAACTGAAACTCTGTATGATTCTGACTATTGTCTTTGGCTGGAGAAAACGGTTCATCTTCTCCGAGAAGGACGGTGGCAAGAGCTAGATATTCCAAATTTAGTTGAAGAAATTGCAGACGTGGGAAAGAGCCAAAAACAGGCACTTCAAAGTAATCTCATTATTCTCTTGTTGCATTTGCTTAAGTGTAAATATCAATCTCAAAAGCGGACTGCTAGCTGGTTAAGTTCTATTGCCGAACACCGCGATCACATTGACATTGCTCTAGCAGACAGTTTTAGTCTTCGAGCCTATATCCAGGAAGTATTTGACAAATGCTATGCCAAAGCTAGGAAAAGAGCAGCCATTGAAACCGAGTTACCCCTAGATACTTTCCCCGAACAATCTCCTTTCTCCCCAGAGCAAACCCTTGACTCCGGTTATGATAAAGTTTAGCCAAAAAATGTTTGAGGTGGTTGCTATTAGGTTACGGTTGTTATGAAAACTAGAACTTCTAGCTTATTTCAGGAGGAGCGGTTAACGCTTCAGAAGAGTATTGAACTGTCTGCTGAGTCAATGTGCCACTACGGCTCCTTGTATAAGCACTGGGCGATCGCGTTCTCAGGTGGCAAAGACTCTTCAGCTACAGTAACCTTGGTTGCTCACCTCATTCAATCAGGTCGTATTCCCAAACCCCAGAGCTTAACGGTTCTCTACGCCGATACTAGGCAAGAACTCCCTCCCCTTTATGCGGCAGCGATGAGAATCTTAAAGGAACTTCAAGGGCAGGATATTGATACCCGTGTTGTTTTACCTAAGTTGGATCATCGTTATTTCGTTTATATGTTAGGGCGAGGTATTCCCCCACCTAGCAATACTTTTCGATGGTGTACGCCTAAGCTCAAAGTGATGAGTATGGAGCTGGAATTAGAGAAGATCCAGCAGAAACATGGCGAAAAACTATTGATGCTTACTGGGGTAAGGATAGGAGAGAGCGCAGCCCGGGATCAACGCATTGCGATGAGCTGTACTAAAGATGGGGGCGAGTGTGGACAGGGTTGGTTTCAGCGAACCTCTTCACAGGCAGTGGCAGATACTCTGGCTCCGATTTTGCACTGGCGAGTTTGTCATGTTTGGGACTGGCTGATGTTTGAAGCTCCTAATAAGGGGTTTTCAACTGAGATGGTTGCTGAAGTTTACGGGATAACAAGCCAGGACGGAGAGGAGCCGCTGAATACCCGAACTGGCTGTATTGGCTGTCCATTGGTGCAGGAAGATCGAGCACTAGAAACAGTTATTGGCAGCCCTCAATGGTCTTATCTAGCTCCTCTGCGGAAACTAAGACCTTTATATTGGGAAGTCAAAAAGCCTCAATATAGATTACGAAAGCATGAAGAACGAAATAAGAACGGCTCTCTATCAGCGAAACAAGGTAGGCTAGGACCTATACACATAGAAGCTAGACGTTGGCTGTTGGATAAGGTATTAACAATTCAGGCAGAAGTCAATACAGCAGCTAGAGTACAGGATAGACCAGAAATCAGTCTTATCAATGATGAAGAGTTAGCACGGATTGAGGAATTGATCGCGGCTAATACTTGGCCAGAGAAGTGGAATGGTTTTGAATATAGAGGTGATGTTTTACTTCCCAAAATCCTTCCCGACGGTAGCATACAGCCACTTCTATTTAGTAATGATTTTTTCAACTAACATTTTCACAACATAACTAAAATGAGTCTAAAAGACTTAAAACAAGCCATAAGCAGCTACACCAGCCAAGACCTGGAACAGAGAAAAAGATGGTATTCTCCAGCAGCAGAGGCCTATGATAAGACAAGACCATGCTACCCTGAGAGGTTGATTCATCTGGTTGTAGAGATAGCGCAACTCTCCTCCAACTCGAAGATTCTGGAAGTAGGATGTGGTCCTGGAACTGCAACAGTAGCGTTGGCACGATTGGGCTACTCTATGGTTTGTCTAGAGCCCAATCCAGATTTTTATCGGCTAGCAAAAAAAAATTGTGCATTGTATCCTAATGTAGAAATTCAGAATACCTCCTTTGAAGAGTGGACACTAGAAACTGAGAAATTTGATGCTGTCCTAGCGGCGTCGTCTTTTCACTGGATACCATTAGAGGTGGGATATCCGAAAGCAGCAGATGCCTTACGAGAAGATGGTCAGCTAATTTTGTTGTGGAACAACGAGCTACAGCCTAGACGTGAAGTGTATCAAAGCTTGTCTGAAGTCTATAAAGTACATGCTCCATCTGTTGCTCGATATGAAGAGATAGAAGACCAGGAAGAGAGCTTGAGATGGTTAGGTCAAATTGTCATCGATTCTGGTAAATTCAAAGACTTAGTATTAGAGCAGTTTGTATGTGAAGTCACATACAGCGTTGAAGATTATTTGATGCTCTTAAACACTTACTCGCCATATCTGAAGCTAGACTCGCAGAGCAGGGATGCTTTATTTGCAGGTTTGAGAGAAAAAATAGAACAGAACTATGGAGGAAATCTTCAACTTTCATATCTCTCCGCGTTTCACATTGCTCAAAAGCGTTAAAGATACAAGTCAAGAATCTAATGGAACCACAAAGCCAAATTTTAATCCTAAAAATTGTCATAGGATCAGCTTGGATAGATCGCCATCTAGAACCTGGTGAGGTCAAGTATTTGCAGACTTTGCTAGAGCGTTATCAACTGGCTCATAATCCAGAACTGCTGGCGCTACTGGAAAAACCAGTATCTTTGCAACAAACTGAGCAATGGATGGTGCAGTATCTTATGGGTGCTACAGAAGTTGAGCGGCTACAGTTGTTGGGAGCCATTGGTAAAATGGTGATTGCGGATGAGATAGTTTCCCCAGAGGACCATAACCTGCTGGATGACTACTACAATCTGATGGCTGACATCCCCCCTAAACCGGAAGAAACTGCTACTTTGTTGAAAACAGTAGGACAGTTTGTTCGCCGGGTATTGCAAGGAAGGAGACAACAATGACTGAGCAAGAACGCGAAATGCTGAACGCTCTGCTAGATAACTTAGTGAGAACTCCGGTAGGACAAAAAGATTTTGAAGCAGATGAGCTAGTTCGTCGGGCTGTAGCCCGTCAGCCTGATGCTGCCTATCTGCTGGTTCAGCGCACCCTATTACAGGACGTTGCGCTGAAAAACGCCCAGTCTCGAATTGCTGCACTGGAGCAACAACTCCGCCAAGCTCAGCCACCTACAGACTCCAGGAGATCGGGTGGTAGCTTCCTCGACGGCGGCTGGGGACAGCAAGCTCCAGCTGGGGGCAGCCAAGTACCCCAACAGGGTTGGAACGTGCAGCAACCTGTATCCCCTAGTGTGCCTCAACCGAGTGCCTTCTCTGGCTTCCTGAGATCGGCGGCTACAACTGCTGCTGGTGTAGCGGGTGGAGCTTTGCTGTTTCAGGGATTAGAGGATTTATTTGGTCACCATGGTGGCTGGTCGGGACAACCTCAGGAGATTGTGGAAAACATTAACAATGAGTATATAGAGCCTCCCCAAGACCAATTCCCGCCCAACAATTATGCGGATGCTCCCCAAGACCAATTCCTGCCCAACGATTCCGATCAGTTCATCCAAGACAACTCCTTCCAGCCTGACTGGGGTGGAGATCAAGGCTTCGATAACAGTGACAACTTCTATCAATCTTGAATGTTATTGGCTCTAACCATGACAAAAGTCATGGTCAGATCTAGCTATTGGTCATGGATGGATTCATGACCTTCTCCGCATGTATATCCTGGGATGAGTTTCTAGGATGAGGACAATTCACTTGAAGCACGCTGAAACTTCCATTTATGACCCTTGATTTAAGACGTGTCGCGCCACTCCAAGTTGCCTTCCTTGGAGGATTCGTCGCTACGGCTGCAATGTCTCTATTTGGTCCTGCCTGGTGCCGCTCGGTGCGTGCTGCTTTCCAGGATAGTCCCAAAGTTGTGGTCGATGAAGTCTGGCAACTTGTTAACCGCGAATATGTTGATGGCAGCTTCAATCACGTCAACTGGCAAGCTACCAGACAAAGCTTACTGAGTCGCAACTACACCTCGCGTGAACAAGCTTATGCTGCCATTCGCACTGCTCTAAAACAGTTGGGCGACCCCTACACGCGGTTCCTCGATCCCAAACAGTACCAAGAACTGACAGACCAAACATCAGGGGAACTGTCTGGAGTTGGCATCAAGATGGAACTGGACGCCAAAACCCAGCGGCTAACGGTGGTGGAAGCAATTAAGAACTCGCCAGCTAGTAAAGCTGGAATTCGGGCTGGGGACGAGCTATTGGCAATTAATGGTCGTTCCACTCAGGGCATGAGTCTTGATGAGGTCTCTGGGCTAATTCGCGGTAAAGTTGGGACACCAGTCACGCTAAGAATTGGGCGGCAGCAAAGTGACTTCGATGTGAAGCTGACCCGAGCAGATATTGAAGTGCCAACAGTCAGCTACAACCTGAAGCAAGAAGGCAATAAGCGCATTGGCTATATCCGATTGGCAGAGTTTAGTGCTACCTCTCCTGAAGAAATGCGGCAGGCGATCACAGCACTGAAAGCTAAGCAAGTTGACGGGTATGTTTTGGATTTGCGTGAAGATCCGGGCGGATTGGTAGATTCAAGTGTGGCAATTGCCCGCATGTGGTTAAATAGTGGTGCCATTGTCCGTACAGTGGACCGGGCAGGCAACAGTGAGCAAATTCAAGCCAACCATACACAATTGACAAAACTGCCGTTGGTAGTGTTAGTAGATGGCAATTCAGCCAGTGCTAGTGAGATTCTATCTGGGGCATTGCAAGATAATCACCGTGCTATCCTCGTAGGCAGTCAAACCTTTGGTAAAGCTTTAGTTCAGGCACTGCATCCACTCTCAGATGGTTCTGGAGTGGCAGTTACCATTGAACATTACTTCACACCAGATGGCGCAGATATTAACCACAAGGGAATTACACCAAACATCAAGCTTGACTTGACCTCAGCACAACAGCAGCAGTTGGCAGATAGCCCTGCACTGATTGCCACTCAAAAAGACCCACAATATGCACGGGCAGTTGCTGTTTTAGAAAACAATTCCTTCGCCCAGTCCTCGCGCCCTGGGTGATTGCAGACGCTAGAGTTAATCTATCCTAATAAACATTTAATCTCTAGATAATGTTGCTGCATTTGAGTACTTGGCCCGAAGTCGAAGCTTACCTAGAGCAATCTAAAGGCATTGTTCTGCCCATTGGCTCCACCGAGCAACATGGACCAACAGGGTTAATTGGCACAGATGCAATTTGTGCCGAAGTGATCGCTCGCGGTGTGGGAGAATCAACCCATGCTATGGTTGGTCCTACTATTAATGTGGGTATGGCATTACACCACACTGCCTTCCCTGGCACGATCAGCCTGCGACCTAGTACGATGATTTTGCTAGTGCGAGATTATGTGACATGCCTGAGTCAGGCTGGGTTCACCAAGTTTTTCTTTATCAATGGTCACGGTGGCAATATTGCTACGCTTAAGGCAGCTTTCTCCGAAACATATGCCCACCTAACAGATTTAAATATTCCCCATGCTGAGCAGGTGCAGTGCCAAGTTAGCAACTGGTTTATGTGCAGCTCTGTTTACAAGCTGGCAAAGGAGTTATACGGCGATCGAGAAGGCTCCCATGCAACGCCCAGTGAGGTAGCTGTCACTCAGTATGTCTATCCAGAGACAATTAAACAAGCTCCCCTCACGCCAGAGGTTGCCACTGGACACAAAATTTATGGAGCAATCGATTTTCGGCAACGCTACCCGGATGGACGAATGGGATCTAACCCAGCTTTAGCAACTCCTGAACATGGGAAGCAGTTTTATGAGCTGGCAGTGAAGGAACTCAGCAACACTTACTTGGAATTTATCAATGGATAGAGAGAATCAATTTTTAATTGAAGAAGAAATTCGTCGTACTAGACTGTCAGTTGTCCAAGGGTTAATCGAACGGTCTTAGTTGCGAATTAGGAATTACGTCAGCGAAGCGCATGCTCCGCAAACGCTTCGCGCGTAGCCGAAGGCGTCCCAAGCGAATTGTTTAATCACTCTTCCTCTTGCTGATGTTGCGGTGGAATTGCGGCAATAATGGCATCTATGACCTTTGCCACTTGGATAATTTCCAAGCCTAAATCAGGGAATGTTTGACCTTTGGGGATAATCGCTCGCTTAAATCCCAATTTGGCAGCTTCTTTCAATCGTAGTTCCATTTGAGAAACAGCTCGGATTTGCCCCCCTAGCCCAACTTCGCCTATTAAGACAGTGCGTGGATCGACAATGCGATCACGGAAACTGGCGACGACAGCGATCGCTACCCCCAAATCTACCGCTGGCTCTTCTACAGAAAGACCCCCAGCAGAGGCTACATAAGCATCTAACTTAGATAAGGGAATCCCCACCCGTTTTTCTAGCACCGCTAAAATTTGTAACAAACGGTTGTAATCGACACCAGTAGTAGAGCGGCGGGGTGAAGCATAGCTGGTAGGACTCACTAGCGCTTGCAGTTCCACGACAATTGGGCGCGTGCCTTCACAAGCCACTACAATTGCCGTACCAGGAGCCACTTCTTCTCTGTTACCTAAAAACAGCTCTGAAGGGTTGGAGACTTCCCTCAGTCCCCGGTCAATCATTTCAAACACCCCGATTTCATGGGTGGCACCGAAGCGATTTTTGACCGAGCGCAATAGGCGATGACTAGCGAAGCGATCACCTTCAAAATACAGCACTGTATCAACTAGGTGTTCTAGTACTCTAGGTCCTGCTATTGCTCCTTCCTTCGTCACATGCCCTACAATTAACAGCGTGATATCCTCCCGCTTTGCCACCTGCATCAGAGCTGAGGTACACTCACGCACCTGAGCAACGGAGCCAGGAGCTGACGCCATAGATGGAAAGTAAATTGTCTGGATACTGTCAATCACTGCCACGTTGGGTTTGAGTGATTCCAACTCCCGCAGAATTTCTTCTAAATCGGTTTCCGGTAGAATGTAGAGGTCTGCGCCAGCACCCTTTCCAGTCTGTTGTGAGGTAGCGTCACTTCTAGCAGCAGCATCCAATTCCAGTACTTTGTGATCGCTGATTGCACTATCAACCCCCAAACGAGAAGCTCTTAACTTCACCTGCTGCCCGGATTCTTCTCCGCATACATAAAGGATGCGATATTGCTGTGCCAATCGATTCGAGACTTGGAGCAGCAGCGTTGATTTACCAATTCCCGGATCGCCCCCAATCAGCACCAAAGAGCCAGGAACAATGCCGCCTCCTAGAACGCGATCGAGTTCCTCGTAGCCTGAAAACCACCGTGCCTGCTGTCGGTCTGTAATTTGTGCAAAGGTAAGAGCAGCTCTTGGTCTAGCTGGTTTGCCAGCTGACTTACCATTAAGCCGATTGGGTTGCAATCCTCCCCCCCGGCTGGGGAGTACTGCTGCTGTTTCCAGTTGTTCTTCTAGTGAGTTGTAAGTATTGCAAGCAGGGCACTTACCAAACCATTGAGGAGACTCGGCACCACATTCATTACAGACGTAGTAGGTTCGAAGCTTTGGCATTAGTTAATTCTTAAAGAAGATTCAAGATAGGTAAATCTTAAGAAAGCTTGAATTCCAGTATCTGTAGGAATCACAACCTTTTCAAACTGATTAAATGGAGTGATATCTTAAAAGTAGAGGTACTAAAAATTAATGGTTGCAAAGTTTCATTAAGGAGTTTAGAAGAGATTGGAAAGTCATAAAGAAAAAATCCTGGTAGTAGATGACGAAGCCAGTATTCGGCGGATTTTAGAAACCCGACTTTCGATGATTGGTTATGACGTCGTTACCGCAGCTGATGGCGAAGAAGCTTTAGATACTTTTCGTCAATCGGGACCAGACTTAGTAGTTCTTGACGTGATGATGCCTAAGCTGGATGGCTATGGCGTCTGTCAAGAACTGCGGAAAGAATCGGACGTGCCTATCATTATGCTAACAGCATTAGGAGATGTCGCTGACAGGATCACTGGGCTGGAATTGGGCGCAGATGATTATGTGGTCAAACCGTTTTCTCCCAGAGAGCTAGAAGCAAGAATTCGTTCGGTGTTGCGACGGGTGGAAAAAACTGGGGCAACTGGGATTCCAAGTTCTGGGGTGATCCATGTGGGCAATCTCAGGATTGATACCAACAGGCGGCAGGTTTATAAGGGTGACGAGCGGATGCGGCTCACAGGCATGGAGTTTAGCTTACTGGAGTTATTGGTTAGCCGTTCCGGCGAAGCCTTTTCTCGCTCGGAAATTCTGCAAGAGGTGTGGGGCTACACCCCAGAGCGCCATGTTGATACCCGCGTTGTTGATGTCCACATTTCACGGCTGCGGGCAAAGTTAGAGGACGATCCGATGAATCCAGAGCTGATCCTAACAGCACGAGGTACTGGCTATCTGTTTCAACGTGTGGTTGAACCGGGGGAGGAGTAGGGGTGGTGGGGAGGTAGGGTGATGGGGTGATGGGGTGATGGGGAGCTGGGGGGAGAGAAGAGACTGATAGAGTATGGCTAAAGCTGATCCGAATCGTGTCTTGCGGCTTTTACCAATTGTGGTTGGTGGGCTCGCAGGTTTGTTGC
>Ga0213881_10000811_pt1 | contig 16882 bp, 7 predicted proteins | sample BarmaccoBMER_R08_FD_160104 | JGI IMG/M metagenome (GOLD analysis project Ga0213881, IMG submission 160104) | Barbacenia macrantha exposed rock microbial communities from rupestrian grasslands, the National Park of Serra do Cipo, Brazil - ER_R08 ... | reverse complement strand
TCAAGACAACCAATTTGTCTGCATACTTGGATTGCAGAGGATCATATTGTCCTAACTCAAATCGACTCATTGGCAGTGGAAATATGGGAACAAAAATTTTTGGGATCAGCGAATGTAATACAAAACCATCTATCTTAGTTCTAGGAAAAATAGAATCTGAAAGATTCATATTTAAGATTGAAATGTTTGTATTAGAAACGCCAATCACCATTTGTGAGTATGTTCTGATTAGAGTGCTTAAACCAATTTTTATTTTCTTTTGATAGGGTAATCGAAAATTTGCAAGCTTATTCAGTTCTGTAAGTATAATCGTTTGAGTATTCGTAGGGTCTTCAATGCGTTGACTTGCATGATCCTCAGCCCAACTAGCCAGCTTAACAATTGTTGGAACAGACATTTTGCGAGCTCTTGCAAAAAAGCGAGAGTATATTTGATATATGGTTTCTGCTATTAAAATTCTCAATTCTCTGATCAAGGAAGACGGTCTTTCAACATCGATGATTGCATTGATCCCAGTTTTGACTATCCTCGTCTTTATGTTTCTCTTCCATCTAATTAGAGGAAGGTTAAGTTCATAACGATATTCTTTTGTAGCTTTGTCCCAGTCTTCAACTTTAACTCCATAGCTTTGAAATTCAGCCTTCAACTCTTCTCTAAATCTAAGAATCTCTTCATTTTTGTATCTAGACGGCAAAGGTCTAAAAGTAACTGTTAGTTTTTGAGCCATCTCTCTAGGCTCAATGATGGGTTGCTTATATTCCACAGTTGATTTCTCGCAGAATCCCCCAATTAAACGACCGATTGTGTACAGGCTTAGTCCCTGACTTAGCGGTACAGTAGTGGATGCAGTGATATTTATCTCGTGCAGAAACGCTAGGATTTCTCCCTTACGGGCGGCAAGTTCCGCGTGCTGCTCTGGTGTCAGCACCCCCTTTGGCGCTCGAATACAGAGTTTGTCACGCTCGGCCTGTAAGTGAACACCATGTTGAGTGAGGTTTGCTACAAGCTCAGATACGTTCATAGTTTCAGAATCTCCCAATAATCGTTATCAAAGTCTTGTTCCGTAACCGCTCCAGCATTCAGATCTCAAAGATCTCTGACTCCGAAACTTCAGATTCCTCAGCTAAGCGTTGGGCAAGCGCTTCAATCGTGGGGTAATGCAACAGTAGTAAGGGAGAGAGCTCAAATCCTAGTAATCTCTCGACTTTGCTAACAATGATCATTGCTTGGGCTGAATCCAGGCCATAGCTATCGAAAGGTTCCCGGATGTCAACATAATCAGGGGCAACGCCTAGCTGCTCGGAAATAAGAGAGACCAAATAGGTTTGAATAGCATCTGCAGAGTGAGACTGTTTTGCAGTTGAATTGGACTGATTCATCTGTACACCTTATAATGTGAGCGGGACTGGGTAATATTGACTATACTGAGCGGGCATTTGCAACCCCTGGATTTTTAGACTCTGTACGCGGTATAAAAATGCAGCTCCAGTCATGATGTGAGCGGCTAAATCCACCACTTTCCGATTGTGCGGCTCAGCTAGGTAAGACCCCCTCACCCAGTCATTAAAAGCGCCCATGGCTGGTCCACACCAAATTTGGTAATCGATCTCCCGTTCTTTTTCTCCAGAGTTGGACCAACGGGACGACAATCCTAAATACCAGCGGAAAATCAATGCCATCTTCCGCTTGGGATTGTTGGTTGCCCGGATTATTTGGTCAGGGTCACGTTTGGTAAAGAAATTCACAGTATCTTCCCAAACACCTTCAAGACTCCTTCGAAAAATTTGTTTTTCCAATTGTTCCCTTTCCTGAAGCGGAATGTCTTCAATCGAGTTATAGCTCCTGTATAAATCAAACAATTTCTGAGCTCGCACAGGGAAGAGTGTTCCTCTTTTTAGAACTTGCAGTTTTACGCCCATTTCAAACATGTCTGCCGCCGGAGCCATCATGACGTCAGGCATCTCAGCTTGGGACAGCAACTTCTTGGTATGTTGGGATGTTGCAGCTTCAACACAAGACTGATTGATGGAACCGGTCACAACGTAGGCAGCACCCATTATGAAGGCAGCCAATGCTGATTGGGGTGTTCCAATTCCGCCTGCTACTCCAACCCTCACCAGCCTTTCATAACTATATTTTTGCTGAATTTCATCTCTTAAGCTAAGAATAGAGGGCAAGAGACAGACCAAGGGCCGATTATCTGTATGACCACCAGAATCTGCCTCCACAGTAATATCATCTGCCATTGGAATTTTTTCGGCCAGGGTTGCCTGTAACCCAGTGATCAGACCTTGAGCAACTAATTCCCTAAGAATCTTTGTCGGAGCGGGTTGGAGAAATTTGGTTGCAACTTCTCTTCTAGAAATTTTGGCAATAACTTTGTTTTTAATCTCGATTTGATGTTCTGCATTGAGTCCAAGCCCAGCAGCCCGATAATAGACAATGTTGGAAGTTAAGTCTAGGAAAGCAGAAGCTTCTACAGTTCTAACACCATATTTGAGATACAGATCGACTGCACGACGTTCAAGAGCAGGTTCACTAGGACTGTGGATCAAATTAAAAGCGTAAGGTCCGTTGGGAAGAACTTGTTGAATTCGGTTAATGGCTTCCTCAATCCGGCTAGGAGCGAGGCCACCAGCGCCAAATGAACTCAAAATTCTCTGCTTTCCTAGAGCAATGACTAACTCCTCAGACGCAATGCCACCCGCCATCGAACCGGTAGCGTAGGGGTATTTCACATTATGAAAAGCAAGGAAACCTGGATCGCCCAACTGTTCAATCGAAAGCGGTGGAAGAACACTCAGTAATTGTACCTGTCCCACCTTACCACCATTATCAGGGCTCAAGTAGCCTTGGTTGGTTACACCAATCTGTTCTTGCTTAACAATGTAACAAGGTTTATCGAAGTTTAGCAGTTTAGCTTTGATGCCAACCTCGTCAAAAGATACGTTTTCTATAGGACCTCTCCATGTATGGTCATGCCCATTTAGAGTTCCTAAAAAACCTATATTGTTATCGCTTGCTGCCACATATAAATTTGTCACTTTTTATCCCTCCTAAGATCTTGTCAAATAGTTTTAATAAAATACAAATATTAAAACTGCTTTTCTGATAGCTGAATTCCTAAGTTCTTGATTAATGAAATAATTTTATCATCAAAAATAACAGCAACTTCTGCTTTAGCAAAGGGTTTTGGCTCCAGCCCAATTTCAGTTACCTCCAACCGATAGGTTAAAATGGCTGAAACAGGCGTGATTTGTCCGCGACTACGTCCTGACTGTGTAAGACGAGGAATTGGTTGAAATTTGGCATTAGTGGTACATGTCTGCAAGCCCAAATACAGTAGATAAAATAGCAAGGTTTGCACACAACCTTCGTTAATAATGGTGCCAGGTAGAACTAGGTCATCTTTAAAGTGGCAGTTGAAATACCACTGTTTAGGGTCCAAAGTTTTTTCAGCTACAACCAAGCCTAATCCCCAACATCCTCCCCTAGGATCAACAGATATTACCCTGTCGATCATTCTTATAGCTTGTGAGGGCAAGCGTAGCGATGGATTCTTACCTTTTTGGTCGTAATTATCCCCGAAACAGGCTGCAATATTCCCTAAACTCAACTGTTTTAGGTTTTCATCATTAAAAGCAGACTTATAGCATAGCAGCAATGGTTCGAAATGTTTTTTTTGAACTTTGCTTCTCTCTTTTTTTTCCTGAGCAGTTAGGCTAACCCCTTGGCCTTTTTTAAGAACTTCATCAGAAAAAAATCCTGCACCGCTTGTTGCTTTTAGGAACATTCTGTTACCTACGAAGCACTCATACGAAAAGAAAAACAGCAAAGTATTGCCGCCTCTGGCGAAGGAATTTATCCTGACATGACAACGCAGGGTTTCTCCCACTACCGGCGTTTCACCCAAATATGTGGTTGTACCATCTAGTGCACGATAAACCCGCTGACCTTGATTCTCAAAATCGATGCCTATATAGCTGATCAAAAGCATGTTGCCGTGGCAGGCTTCAACGGGTATTGCGCAGGGAATTTGACCATCAACTGCATACCATGCATCCTGAGGAATGTCATATTCAGTCTCAATTAAGCAGGGCTCAAAGCACCCTCGTTTGGCTTCAAACTTGGTGACGCGACTGATAAAAAGATAAGGAGGCATAGGCAGGCGCACGCGTCTCGAATATGAATCGATGATTTCGTATTCTTTACCGAAGACTCGTGAAATACTCCCTGCAGCAAATTCCAACATGTCTGCTTCGTTAAATATAACGCTGGCAGGCTTCTGAAGAGGGAGTACAGTGGATTTTGATTGGGTTGAATCAGATGGCTCCTGGAATGTAGAAATCTGACCACTAGAAGCCTGCTTTATCTGGAGCCTTTCTCTTGCTTGAGAATTCTCCTGAGTAGGCTTTTGGTCTTGCAGGTGCCGCGAAACAGCGATTTGCATCTGAATGAGTTCGCTCATTTGACGTAATGACTCACGTCGCGCCTGTAAGAAAGCGGTATGGGCCTGAGTTACAATAGATGCCTTTTCACTCAGTTTTTGGTTGTGGAAGCTGTGCAGATCAGAGAAGGTTCCGGCATGAACATGTTCACTCGTTTCCTTATTGAAGGATGGGATATATTGGTGGTCTTCTTGTTCAGTTTCGGGTGAGTCTTGAGTAAGGGGTTCTTGAGAATAGAAGTTGTAGTTCGCATTACCATTAGCTTCCCTTTGTTCTACCTTCCCTATGAGTTTGCCTTGGGTGGTACTTGCAACCTCTTTCACAGTGCTTTGAGCCATTAGTGAGGCTACCTCTTCAATCTCAGGCTTTTGGATCGGCAAGGGCTTGTGCTGCTCTAAAACGCTTTGAGACAGGACTGGTGAAGGTTGAATTGCAAAGCTTTTCTGATTTTCCTCAGTCAACATCGCAGATACAATCCTGCGACCGCCTAAGGTTACCGCTTTAACGAGGGCTCTCTTAGTAGTATAGTTTTTCTCTTGACTATACAGGGGAGATAAATCAACAGGGACCCGATGGCTGAGTAGCTTCGCCAAAACTCTGACGATACCAGTATGATCGTCTACGCTTCGGCTATTAATAAACATCGTGACATGCTCTTTTTGCTTAAGCGTTTCACGAATCCAGCGAGAACAGGTGCCCCCTGGGCCTAGCTCGATAAAAATGCGATTACCATCCTCATAGCTTCGGTTAATTAATCGAGGAAAATCAAGCTGCTTACACAGTGCTTGTGCAATGTTACGGGCGATAGACTGGCTATCGAGTATCATGCGTTCATAATGAGCCGCAGAATAAAAATCGAGCTGTGGCTGGCTTTGGACAGGTAAGGTTAACGATTTGACGAATTCACTATATTCGGAGCGCATGGGCTCACAGTGAATGACATGGCTAGCAGGCGCGCGGAAATGGTCACATTTTAAATTTTTAATGACCCGCATACAGCCTTGTTTATCACCGGCGATGACCACTTCTAAAGGGGTATTGATATGCGTCAGATAAACATGCTTTTCATGCTTCAAGCTCTCTTTGACCTCAGATACAGTGGCTATGAGTACGTAAGTACTCCAAAAATCTTCGCTTGCATCCTCCTGCGTTTGGGGCAATCCCCAAGCTTCGCGAACCGCATTTTTGGGACCGGATAACCTTGTTCTGAACAGAGGAGATGATTCTATACTTTCGGCTGTATCGTCATTGCTAATCCAAACATTCAGCGCATACATCATGCTAAGTTCACCAAGGCTGTACCCAACTGCCGACTTTGGCAGTACTCGGAAATCATTTCTCATAATCATGGTATAAACTAGCGCAGCGCTGATTCCGGATAGAAACATGACTATCGGGTTATCTGCGAGCTGTCGCTCAAGGACCTCCATTTGCCGCTTTGATAATCTCTCAAGGCTTCTTGAGTAGAGAAGTTTAGTCGACAGATGCAGATACTTCTTCAGAGATTCCGCAGAAGTAAATTTAACGGCCCTATCGTACGTACTAGGGAACAGATGGTGGATATCTCGACCCATGCCAATATAGGAGTTGAACGCGCCAGGGTAGACAAAAGCGACGCTACCTTGCTTACCCAGCGGTTTAGCTGTGAAATAACTGCCTAAAGGGCTTTTCCATTCTCCCCCTCCATCAAAAGCCTTGGGCACACCGTTCTGTGCGTACTGGATTTCTCGAGTCAGCTCGCCTTTATTGTGTCCAACGATTGCCAGTGCATATGTTGGTTGAGAATGCGCATTGTAAGCTGCAAAGGCTTGAGTTGCGGCTACGGCTAAGGAAGAACAACGATCGATGGTTTCTTGTAGAGCATTCAGCTGCTCCAATAAAGCCGATCGTTCAGCAGCAGCAAGGGGAAACAGATAAAATGGGGTTTGCTCCAAATAGCGACTGCTGCGATCTTGTTCGCTTACGTCTTCTGATAAAATCAAATGCGCATAGGTCCTATCTATCCCTAGTCCGTTAATAGCAGCAACTCTCTTAGCCGATGCTGCTTCTAAAGACCAAGTTCTCGATTCGGTAGCAACATAAAAAGGGCTACCTTGCCAAATCTCTGGCTTTTTGGGACCAGACCATTGGGGCGTTGCAGGAATATACCGATGATACAAACAAAGCGCAGTTTTAATTAGGCTAGCCATTCCCGAAGCGGCATAAGTATGTCCGATATTGGCCTTGATACTGCCGATTGCACAACTTAATTCGGGTTCGGGGGTTTTATAAGCTTGGATTAACCCACTAATCTCCGCCTCATCTTCTTGATCTACCCCACTTCCGAAGACTTCTAAATAGCTGATGTCCGCAGGCTTGATACCAGCCTCATTGAAAGCTCTTTGGCATGCTTGGGTGACTACTTCAGCTACTGGTGGCTGTAGTAAGTTATCTGCTTCTGAGGTGGAATTCCCCTGGACTAAGCTGATCGCGTCAATCACCGAATAGATGCGGTCTCGATCCTGCTTTGCTGTATCAAGGCGCTTTAAAACTACAGCTCCGGCACCTTCACCAACCATCCAGCCATTCGCATTGCGGTCGTAACTAAGCGTTTGAACGCCAGTGTTGATTGGCATCATTTTGTTGCGCGATAAAACATTTTCAACACTACCAGACAGATCTACAGCTCCCACAACGACAGCATCTACCTTCTTTTGAGCAAGGAGCATTTGGGCAACTTCTAGTGCCTTAAAGGTAGAATTCTCCTCAGCTGATAGCGTGAATGAGGGACCAGAAAAGTCCCATAAGCTAGAAATACGACTGGCCATAATATTGCCAATGAAGCTAAGACACTGGTTGACCTGTATTGGTTTGAGCAAACTATCATTAGCAATTGTTTCTAGTTCAGAGATCTTTTCAGGAGGCAAGGCAATATTAAATTGTTTAAGGCTTTTGTTGAGCTGCCAAATCAAATCAGATTTGACTCGTGTTTTGTGGGCAGCAAGTTCAGTTCCCATGGCAATGATCACAGCCACGTTTGCCCCTCGTTCAAGCCTAGCATTTCTGATGGCGTTGTCAGCGACCTTCAAAATCAAAAGTTGTTGGGGAATAGGTTGATCTGCCGCATCAGGAGGGATCTTGAATTGTAGATAATCCAGTTCAAAATCATTGATGTAAGCACCTAATGGTGCTTCAGCGCCAGCAAAGCCACAGTCTTTCAGCAATTGTTCTTGATCTTCAATTCCTTGCCATCGGCAAGCAGGAAGGGGAATAAAATGCTGGGTCCCCTCATAAATGCTGCGCTCGAAGGCATCCAAGCTATTACAGAGGCCGAAATAGGCATCCATGGCGATGATCGCCATTTTCTCGGTTTGAACTGGTGAATTTGCTTCAGTTCCGGCAGACGGAATGGGTTTTCTTTGATTGCCTCGTTCAAGAATTAGGTGCGAGTTAGTTCCGCCAAAACCAAATGCACTGATGGCCGCACGTTTAAGTGAAGTTTGACTAGGCCAAGAAGTGACAGAGCTAACGACTTTCTCAGAGGCGATCGCATTGTTCAAGGAGGATAAGGGCTCACGCAAATGGATTGTCGGTGGAATGAGACCCTGTGACATACTCAAGATAACTTTGATTGTGCTAGGCATTCCTGCAGCAGTTAGCAGGTGACCAAGATTAGACTTTACAGAACCTACTAGGGGTGGGTTTCTATATTGACCGAAGAAAGCCTCCATGGAGTTGAGTTCAGTTCTATCTCCTAGAGGAGTTCCGGTAGCATGACATTCCACGTAATCGATACTTTGTGGATTAATATCTGCCTCAGCATAGGCCCGTTCAAACGCAAGAGCTTGACCTTTCGGATTGGGGCTAAGAAAGTGTTTTCCTCCTCCATCATTTGATAAACCAACGCCAAGGATCGTGGCGTAAATCTTGTCACCATCCCTGATCGCATCACTGTAGCGTTTCAGAACCAGCATTCCAGCTCCTTCACCAGTCATCATTCCAGCGGAAGAGCTATCCAAGGGACGGCTAATACCATCCTCAGGGTACGCTTGGAAGAGAGAAAATACTGTATGGGTCATATAAGGATCTGTACAGCTCACGCCTCCAGCTAACATCAAATTAGCTTTACCGAACACCAAGTAATCGCACGCGAGCTTAATAGCATACAATGATGATGCACAGGCAGCATCAAGGGAAAAATTAATACCAGATAGAGATAGCGCTTGGGCAACAACTGCTGACGGATAACCAGCTGTCAATATATTTAGCGGAGAGATGTTATCAGGTGAAGGCAAGTTCTCCAACCGAAAATCTTGATGATGTAAAAGTGCCTGAAACCCTGAAGCAATAGTTCTTTGATAAATAGGAGCAATCAGACGATACGAAAATCTCGTGGGAGAGGAGAGATTGCCCAGTACGATTCCACATTTTGAAAGAACAGAGGTATTTCCAAGATAACCACTATCCTGTAAGGCTTGCTTTGAGACATAAAGAGACCACTTATAGATATTATCTAAACCTTCGATAAACTCTGCTGGAAATCTATAGCCATCTGCCTCAAATTTAAACTTTTTAATATATCCTCCCTTCATGCAATAGTATTTACCAGTTTCTCCTGTTTTTCCTTTTACTGGATCGTAAAATATTTCAGGTTCTACTCCCATCTGCTCTTCGGTTGCCAGAGATATAGAATCTTTTTGTGCGATCAGATTCTGCCAAAACTGTTCAGGCGTCTGGGCTTCGGGGAAGAGGCAAGATAAACCAATAATTGCTATTTTTTCCATCATTTATTCCCTAGTGCAAGTTTCTGCTTTGAATGATATATCAAGATAATCGTCTAGCCTCTACCCTTGGTGACCAAATGAAAAACCTCCATCGGTTACTTAAGATTTTCCATTACTTCTTCAAGAAGAGATGATTCAGCCGCTTATTAATAATTCCTACAACTCCTTCTAGACGTATATATGCTTGCCCCTGACTATCATGGGCTGTAATGTTGCTAACCACCTTAGTATCTGTTTTGGATTGTAATTCCATAGATGTGTAAAATCTCTTATCAAATGGAATGGGCTGGAATTGCTCAATTTTTTTTATTTCTAAAGGTAGGCATCCTAATTGGTGAAGCTGCATCAGCCAAATCAAGGCACTCTGAAGTAGAATGTCAATAATATAGGGGTTGAATGTTTGTACCGCAAACTGACCTTGTTGTCTTTCTGGAATACTCGGCAATATACATTGTATGGTAATTTTTTCCGAACTTATGTTTAGAACCTGTTCTACCCCCTGAAAACAAGGTCCATGGAACAAAGTTCCATTTTGATAAAGGGACGGACCAGGAATGGCCCAATCGCTCGCTATGTTGAACGAATCATAAGTGGGTACAGGCAGACTGTGCTGCCGCAGTTTGACCTGACCGTTGTAATGGAAACGGATCTTATTTGATTCGTTTTCGCTCCATATCCTTGCCTCAAATTCTATTTCATTAGAGTCGGTTTTAGCGACTTCTTTCACATCCATAACAAACTCGCTTGCTTGGGTATTATCGAAAACAATTCCCTTGAGAACCTTAAAATTTTCCATACTGAAAAAGATATGACCGGGATAAAACTGCTCGCATGTACTGGCAATCCACGATGTAGCGCACGCAGCTGGTAAGACTGGATGACCACCAATCACATGATCCTGTAAAAATGGATTAGATAAGAGCGTTAATTTGCGGTGGATACGATGCGTTCGTAGTTCAGGAGATAACTCTCCGGCTTGCGGAAGCATTGGGCTACCGATGATAACTTGCGCAGTGTTATGATTCGTAGTCGCCAGCTCTTCTACTAGCATTTGTGTTCCGACTTCAATCGGAATAACCTCAATCCTGCGTTTGGCAAAAGCCTTTTTTAATTCTGGGGTCACCATGCCACTATCCCAAGGTCCCCAATTAATGGCAACTACATGACAGGAGGGATAATGCTGCTTCACAAGGTGAGCTGACTTATTGAGAATTTCATTGGCGATTGCGTAATCTGACTGACCACTATTCCCGTAAAAACCAGAGACAGAAGAAAAGAGGACTAAATAATCAAGTTGACTTGCGTTCGTACAACTGAGGAGGTTTTCCAGCCCTTTGACTTTAGCTGCAAATACAGTTTCAAAATCCTGTTCTGTTTTCTTTTCAATCAACTTATCGGCTAAATTTCCCGCTCCATGAATAATCCCCGTAATCGGACCCATGCGCTCAACCGCAACTGCAAGCTTCTGCTGTAAGGCAAAAGCATCAGTCACGTCCACACTGAGATATTCTGCCTGACCTCCTGCCCGTTCAAGGGTAGAAAGTGTTTTTTTGATTTCTCGCCTGGATGCAATAGCATTAAATACCCTTTGTACGCTTATAGGTGTTGGCTTCTCACCTTGGGAAAGGAAATCTTCCACAATCCGTTTTTTTAATTCGAATTCATCATCACAATTCCGGGCCCAGGTCGGTTCATCTCCCTCCAAAGATGAACGCCCTAGTAGGAGCCATCGGCACTGGTAATGCTGTGCCAGTCTAATTACGCACTCAGCAGTAATGCCTTTTGCGCCGCCACTGACGAGAAAAACAGACGATGGATCTATCCGGGCCTTTTTAGTCATGGGCTTTGATTAAATGGATTGTTTACTAATGAGGGTTGTGCGCCCTTGTGGACCATACCCAACTTCGGTAATATAACGGTTGGGGTCATGTAGCTCGGCGATAATACATTTTGCTGACTGCTCAGCATCAATATCAGGGCTCAGGTCGATGGCCCGACAAAACACAGGTTCCCACTCAAAGTTCAGTGTTTTAGTCAATCCAAACAGGCCGGCACTGATAACGCTAAAGTTCATGTCTTGTCTTAGACCAAACGCTCCATCAAGACGAGCAACGGTAAGGAAAAAGCTGCGTCCTTTAAGCGCCGCTTCATTAAGCGATTTTTTCAGATGTTTGGCCATGAGAAAGACATGCTTGACGATCACCTTCTCCTCTTCGAGAAAGCGGATTCCACCGCTATGATCAGTCAGAAGTAAAGGATGTAGATGAACGAAAGCGCCAATGGAACCATAGGTATCTGTAATCGCTGCTAACTGTTGTTTCAGGCAATCCTCGCTTAAGTCTTCAAGCACCACTCGATTGACGTCGTCCGGCAAAGGGGCTCGTCCCGCAATCAGGGACTGGGGAAAACTGAAAACGACAACTTTCGAGCCCTGCTTTGTTAGAGACTGTGCCAATTTTGTGGTATTGAACGAACCATCATCGGTAAGTAAGCAAATGTGATGATCAGGTAAGGTGAAATCTAAGTAGTCAGGTTCAGGCAGAACTTTGAGTTCGATCAGACTGCGGTGAATATTATGATTTAAAGTTGGTTGCTGACTGTAAGTCGCATCTCCAAATTTTTTTTTTCAGCCACCTGTTGTTTCATCTGCTCAATGATTTGACCGAGGGTACGCAATTCTCCCAAATCTTCTGGATCCAACTTGGGTAAATCGGGAAATTGCTCCTGCATTGCCACTAAGATTTCGATGCGTTTGATCGAATCAATCCCCAAATCTGCTTCCATATCCATGTCTAGCTCCAGCAACTCAGAAGGGTAACCTGTCTTCTGGCTGACTATTCCTAACAGGGTCTGGCTAAGGGTAGTCAAGTCAATGGTGTCCGATAGAGTGAGTGCTACTGTTGTCGTTACCTCGAGCTTTGCCTGTGCTGCCAAAGCTTCCTGAACTGGTGTTGCGCCATTGCTTGAAATTGGTTCAGGGTTACTTTTCTGAACTGGTGTTGCGCCATTGCTTGAAATTGGTTCAGGTTTAATTATTAGCTCGGAGGTAGGTACAGCAATCGGTGCCGTTGCGGGCGGAATAGATGGGCCATCCTGTTTTGAGGCAGCTCTTTCTTTAGCAGTAAGTACAGGACTATCCTGAATGCTGGCAACGGTTGCTAGAGACTGAGACGGCTCTACTGGGTAGTGATGGAAGTTACCCGCAAGCAGTAGGTGATGCTTTTGTTGTATCAGTTGAAAAAAGTTTTTACTGTATTCAACCTGATGGTTCAGAGATTGCTCGTGGAGCCGCAGGGTCTCAGCTTGATGATCGTGAAACCTCATCATGTTACGCTCTAAGCTTTCCAGTACAGATGAGTTTGTCTCTGCCTGTTGATGAGCGGAGTTGCTGTTTGAAAACAAGCAATTCTGCTGCTGCATTAGGTGAAAGAAGATCTTGGCATATTCCATCTGAGAGTTCACGTATTGCTCGTGAACATGCAAAGTTTGAGTTTGATGTTGACTAAACTGTGCGAGACTATACTCCAAACTGTCCAAAACACGTTGGTAGTTCAGAGAGGCGGAGTTTGAAGAGGATTCTGACATTGGCTGGGTTCGAATGGGTTCAGGGCTAGCTGAATTTAGATCTACAATACTGGTCGCAGCTAGGGGCTGCCTAGATTGAGTATTAGAGATAACTTCTGCTTGAGTGACAGTTGATTTCATGGTGGAATGGGTATTAGAGATAACCTCAGCTGCTTGGGTAATAGTCGATTTCACTTGATGCCCGTCCTGCAAGGCTTGTTCGAAGGCTACTCTCGTTTTTTCTGATACATAGTTGGTGCTGTTTAAGCGGAAATTCAAACTTTTGATGCTTTGAGCTTCGGGTGTTTTTTGCTCTCTTGGAAAGGGGTCTAGGTTTTTCAAAGGCAAACCAGCTACGCGCAACTGCACGACCGCTTCTCGCAATTGACGATCGCTATCCTTATGACGACTGGCATTCAATGCTAGAACCAGATGAGGGCGATCGGTGAGGATATCTTTTACTAAGTTAGTGAGAATGTCCCTGGGCCCAAATTCGATAAAGAGATAACCACCATCACCATAGATGTTTTCTATTTCATGCTTAAAAAGCACCGAATTGATCAGATGTTCTTTCAGGATTTTTTGAATCGCTTGAGGTTCAGTTGGATAACGTTTTCCTGTTATATTAGAGTAGACTGGTATTTTGGCGCTTTTGAAGGTGACTGCCTCAAATGCCTGGGTAAAGGGTTTCTGTGCGTGCCCGACCAGTGGTGTATGAAAAGCTGCGGAAACAGGTAGCAAGACGGTAGAATAACCTTGGTCACTCAAAATCTGCTGCACTTTAGCAATTTCTGACTTGGCTCCTGCCAACACCAATTGGTTACTAGAATTTAAATTAGCAATAGTGACCTGAGGAAAGTCCTTAACTGTGTCTTTAACTTTGTTGACATTCCCTTTCACAGCCAGCATAGCTCCCGCATCAAAATTGGGGCGTTCTGGGGCAGCCATGGCTTGGCCTCTGGCTTTGACCAAGAAAAAGTAATCCTCGTCACTTAAAACTTCGGCAGCCCAGAGGGCAGTTAGTTCCCCAAAGCTGTGTCCCGCAACGAAATCGGGCTTGAAGCCTGCCTGTTGTAATATCTTGTAGAGGCCGACGCTAAAGGCACCAATAGCTGGCTGGGCATATTCGGTGAGTGTAAGCGCTTCAACCTGGGTATTCCTTTGAGCTGTATCAAACACAGGGAGAGGGAAAACTCTGTCCGAGAGAGGCTTCAAACCGTCTTTGCTCAAAAGGCTATCCATGTAACTATAGGCCTGCCGCAAGCAAGGGAAGTTAATAACGAGTTCCTGGCCCATACTTAGATATTGGGAGCCTTGTCCTGAAAATAGAGCGACCACTTTACTCTCAGGATTGATGCCAGCTTGGCGGTAGTAGATCCCTTGGGGATGCTGCCACGATTCCGCCAGTTCCTTGTTTCTCAGCCAGTCAATGCTGATTTGCAACAGGTTGCGAGCTTCTGTCAAGGAATCGGAGACAAACCCCAATCTTGTATCTTTGGCAGGAATTTCTAAAGATTTACAGGAATCAATCAGTGCTGCATAATGCTTCTCTCCGGCATCGGATTGCAGTTGTTTTAGTACATCTTCACACCGGACTAACAACTGCATGAGCGTTGGCGCAAATAGCAATATCGACTGAGCAGTGTTGTGTAACCGATAAGGCTGGTTGTGATCACTTTCGTATTCCTCTAGGACGACATGGTAATTTGTGCCACCAAACCCAAAAGCACTTACACCCGCCCGTCTTGGCACTTCTTCTGAACGGATCCAGGGTCTTGTTTCTGTATTCAAGTAAAAAGGTGAAGTCTCAATGTTGAGCTTTGGGTTTGGTTTATTAACATTAATAGTAGGTGGTAATAGTTTATGATGTAGGGCCAGAGCGGCTTTGATTAAGCTTGCTGCACCCGCAGCAGCTTTTGTATGTCCGATCTGCGATTTAACACTTCCAATCGCGATATGTTGCTTCCTTGGATTATTTTCACTAAAAACCTTGTTTAGCGCTGTGAATTCAGCCGGGTCTCCAACTAGGGTACCTGTTCCGTGGGCTTCAATCAGACCAACACTCATTGGTGCAGTGCCTGCATCTTGATAAGCTCGACGCAATGCATTAACCTGACCTTCTGCACGAGGGGCATAGATGCTTTTGTACCTGCCATCACTAGAGGTACCAATTCCTTTGATGACTGCGTAGATTTTGTCGCGATCTCGCTCGGCATCATCGAGACGCTTCAGCACCATCATGCCGATTCCCTCGCCTAGCATCATTCCATCTGAATCAACATCGAAAGGTCTCACATTCTGGCTTTTAGAAAGAGCTGGTGTTTTGCTAAAACAAAGATAGGTGAAGATAGAGTTATCGGTATCAACCCCCCCGGTTAATACCATATTGCATCGGTGTTCTAGCAGCTCACTAAATGCCATTTTAAAGGCTGCTAGAGAGCTGGCACAGGCTGCATCAATCACACAGTTGGTTCCCCCAAAATTCAATCGATTGGCAACTCGTCCAGCAATCACGTTGCCTAGCAAGCCGGGGAAAGAGTTCTCTTCCCACTGACAATAAGCCGATTTGATTTTCTCTATAATCTTTTGCGTATCCTCGTCAGACAGCCCACTACTTTTTAAGACTTTTTCCCAAGTAGGATGCTGTAGCCTGGAACCGAAGGGGAGAGTTAGCTGCCTTCCCAGGGTTGCACCCAAAATCACCCCAGTATGCTCCCGATCAAAATCCCGGAATTCGCCGTAGCCTGCATCTTCCATTGCCTGTTTGGCAACAACCAGCGATAGTAACTGCGAAATATCAGTTACTTCGATGAGATTGGGAGGAAGCCCAAACTCGATAGGGTTAAAATCGATGTCTGGGATGAATCCCCCTCTTTTGCAGTAGGTCTTGTCAGGTGCATTGGGGTCTGGGTCATAGTAAGTCTCCACATCCCAACGCGAGGAGGGCACATCAGTAATGCAGTCGACTTTTCGAATAATGTTCTCCCAGTATTCTTGCAAATTTCTAGCCTGAGGAAAGATAGAAGCCATTCCAATAATGGCGATAGGAGTTTGTTTTAGTTTTACGTTAGTCTGGTGGATTCCCATTATGTTTTCAGACATCATTTTCTTCACCTGTATTAGCTCTAATAGAACGTTTTCACAATTGCCTACCTCTTCCTGCAACTGTGCCAGGGAAGCGGCAATCGTACAATCAGACATAAGCTAATATCCCCTCTACAAAAATATTGATCTTTAAGTTTGCTGTCAAAAAAACGCTTTTTTAAGTATACTGTTAATGCCAAAAAGGTCTTAAAATCCTCTTCAGTAAGCCTTATAGATACTATAATTTAACTGTTTCGATTACTTCTTCAGAAGCTGATGTCAGACAAGAAACACAGACAAAAAATCAATCTTATTTATCTTACAAAAATTCTCATTAGCAAGATTTTAGGCCTCCGTTACCCCTTTCGCTGAAGAATCATACCAGCAAAAATCAAAGACAATTTTTATCAAGCTTAAGCTGAGAATAAACCTGATATTAATGTAAGTTATCAACCTTGTCAAGAGCTTTGTTAAATTGCATTCAACAAATTGCTGAGGCCCGTACTTAAAGAGCAGGAAAATGAGACTTGCTGGCAAAAACAGTATTCCTACTTGCTACAATTGAACCATTTCCCTAAAAAGCATTGTCAACCAAGGGAATCGCTAATTAGAATCCCGCTCTAAGAGGCATATCTGATAAAAGTTGGAAGCCTCTCCATTTTGCAAAAACATTAAACTTTGAATATGTCGTTGAGGTAAGCATCGTAAAGTTACATGACATAAAAACTCATTCCACCTGGTTTTCCCGCATAAGCGGTAGTGAGATTTTGACAACTACTTCGATTTCAGTAGCAGTTGCTTCTTTAACTGCGGCAACCTTACCCAGCCATCTATGGTCCTGCTGCCTAAAGTCCATCAGGTAAATCAGATTTCCTGCCCCCAATAGTGACTGCAACTCGACCTCGGCTTCACCTGTTACTGAAGCAAGGCTGAGGCATTGATCGACAAGTCTGTGAAGTTCACAGTTTTGAATTGTCGCGTCACCTGCATGAACTTGCGCGCTGTCCACTGCCCCCAATTAAA